>Ga0318516_10000832_pt1 | contig 10691 bp, 7 predicted proteins | sample GRESIP176b2f20_FD_202501 | JGI IMG/M metagenome (GOLD analysis project Ga0318516, IMG submission 202501) | Tropical soil microbial communities from Luquillo Experimental Forest, Puerto Rico - GRE.SIPMG.176b2f20 | ecosystem: Environmental > Terrestrial > Soil > Tropical forest > Bulk soil... | reverse complement strand
CGCTGGCCGACGGCGGGAGGCTCACCGTCGTCAGCCTCTACGGGATCTGGGATCTGGTCGCCGGGCCTCCCCGGGGCAGCTACGTCGAGGCCAGTCTGCACCGGGCCATCTCCGATCTCAGCGTGGTGTTCCAGGAGCCGGGGGCGGACTTGATCCTGGTCGCAGGCGACTTCAACCTCTACACCTACCCCGTCGGTGACACGCTCGCAGACCGCAGCCTGACGGTTTGGTCTCGTCTGGCCGCCTACGGGCTGGAAAGGTGCGGGCCGTTCCGCCCCGACCACGAGCCGAGGCTGGCACGGTGCCCCTGTCCCGACAGCGCCTGCCGGCACGTCAACACCTACCTGCACGGGGCCAACCCGAAGAACCGGCCCTACCAGCTCGACTACTTCCTCGCCACACCACCGCTACGGGAGCGGCTGACCGATTGCTGGGCCGACCCCGACCCGGACTGGATGGCCCACAGCGACCACCGCGCCATTTTCGCCACCTTCAACCTGTGAGCGGCGACCACCCGATCATGCAGAATCGGGCATCGATCGGCGGATACCGCCCGTAGCCACACAGATCGGCCCCCATAGAGTCAGTTCGGTGGCTCCGAACGACGCGGAGCCAGAGGACGACTCGCCGATCATTGGGCGGGAGTACACGCCTGATCGGCGGGGCTGTATTCCACGTCGGCTCATCTTGGCCTGCTGATACCTGCGAACGTGTCGGCCCGGTCCGCCATAGTTGGGCTGTGCAGGATCGATATGCCGGTGATCTGGGTGATTATCTGAAGTTCGGGCTGCTTCGGTGGCTGGTTCCGCCGGATTCGCCTTACTCGCCGCGGCTGGGAGTTGTCTGGTACCGGACCCTCGATGAGGGGCATAATGCCGACGGCAAGCACATCGCTTACCTGCAGCCCGGCCATCGGTCCTCGGCCCGGCTGCGCCCGCTGGACCCGGACCTGTACCAGCGGCTGGCCAGCGTGGTGGCCTCCGGGCGCAGAAGTACCGCCGCGCTGGCAGACGCCGGCATCCTCGGCACACGCACCTGCTTTTTCGGCGACCCACTCGACTTCACCAGCCTCCCGCCCGGGCAGGCGGGGCGCGCAGCCCGGCAGAATCGGCGGCGCAACTGGCTACAGCAGGCCCTGGCGGCGGTGACAGAGTGCGACCTGATCTTCGCCGATCCCGACAACGGAATCCGGCCAGTGGCGCACCGGGAACCCGCGCACCGGGCCAAGGCGGTCAAGCACGCCTATCTCAACGAGCTCGCCGCCTTCGCCGGGCGTGGCCAGTCAGTGATCGTCTACCACCACGCCGACCGCAGCGCGGCCGTCGACCAGCAGGCGCGCCGTAGGCTGGCCGACTTCGCCGCCGGTGTGCCCATAGCGCCGGTCGCCGCCGTGCGCGCCTCCCGCGGCACGAATCGGCTCTTCCTAGTCGGCGCCGCCTCGGCGGCCCACGCCCAGTACCTGACCGGCAGGCTTACCGCCCTCCAGCACAGCCCATGGGCCGGGGAACTCATCGTCTATCGGCCCGGCTGACACCCGAGAACACGGACACCGATCCTCGAAAACGGATTCAACGGCGCGCAGAACGCCCGGATCCGGTTAATCCCTCTACTGGCGGGAGCACAGCCGACCTCCGCGCTGAGTGGCTGTGTGCGCGTCGCGCTGAGCCAGAGCGGATCACATAGCGTGAAATGAAGTGCTCGGTACCAATGATCCGAACGCCGACTATGCATTTGTCAACGGGAGGGTCGACAGAGCCTCTTCCAGGATGCCTATAAGGCAGTTCTGGCGCGCTTCGTCGGCGGCGTTAATTAAGAATGGGCGTAGTGGATGGCGATCGGGGTTACGACATGTCGAGACCGGCGACGGCGTCGACCGCAGCGAGCGTCTGGCGACCGAGTGGCTGGAGGTCGATCTCTTCGCAGTGCAGGCCGCTTGCGACGCGCTCGATGACGCCCCACTCCCAGATCGCCGTTGCATCGTGGCCAGTGCGAGCCGCGAGCCACCGGGCCCGTTGGCGCGGGTCTCCGTCGAGGAGCTCGACCGGATCGCCACGCATCAAGATTCCGAGGTCGCATTCGGCTTCAGCTAACACGCGGTCTGGATCTATCAGCTTGAAATCCTCGCCTGCTTCTAGCGCGTTGAGTTGGTGCACGTCACCGTGAACGAGAACGGCCCGCTCCGCGTCGTGGGCTCGCTCGCGCCGGTGCGCGCAGCCGAGAGCGTGGTCGATGGCCTGTTCGGAGCAGGGCCGGTCGAGCATTTCCCATGTCTCCGCGATGAAGACGCCCCGCCGCCGGGCTCTGTCGGCGCCGGTCGGGAGTCCGCAGTCCGGCGCCGCGCGCCACATCCGTGTCACCGTGTCGCAAAGGATCTCAAGACGTTGCGCGACGGGAAGGCCGAGCTTGAACAGCGACGTGCCAAGCCGCTCGAGTAGGAGCGCGCCCAACTCGGGATCGTCACGGAGCAACGCTGCGCACCCTTCACCGTCAGCGAGCCGGAGCGCCGTGATCTCGTGGCGGGCGGCGTTCGGGTTCGAAGGCAGAACAACCTTCATGACGACCGCCTGACCGTCAACGGTGGTCGCCTCTACGACGTATGCGCTCGGTAGCGCCCGAGAAGGGTCCGCCGACGGTGATGTTCCACCGCTGTTCGAGGTGGCGTACAACCGCGGGAAGCTCGTCGAGCCACGCCTCAGCGCCCGCGGCGGCTGCGTGTCGTTGGAGGATGTCCGGGATGATCAAGGCACCCACGAGTGCATAATGCCCGATCCGCGCTCCGTTCACCGCGAAGTCCGCCTGAGCGACCGGGGCGCCAGATCGGCAGGTCTTCGCGTTCTGGTGCCGGCGTTCCGCCGGTCCCGGCGGCTGCGTTCGGTGACCCGCCCAGGTCGGACTGCCAGCCGGGGTGAGGGTGGCGCTCTGCGGGCGGCTCGGCCATCGGCAGCCCCGCCTGCCGGTGACAGCGGTCGGCGAACCATACTTGGTCGCCATGAGCACACGGTCGTATGTGGTGACCGGCGCCTCCACCGGGATCGGCCGAGGCTGCGTGGACGCGCTGGCGGCCACCGGGGCGCACGTGTGGGCCTCGGTCCGGGCCGACACCGACGAGCAGGCGCTGCGGCGCGACCATCCAGACGGCGTGACAGTGTTGCGGATGGACGTGACCGACACAGACGCTGTGGCGGCGGCCGGCCAGCGGGTGCTGGCCGGCGGGCCGCTGACCGGCCTGGTGAACAACGCCGGGGTGGCGCTGCCCGCACCGCTGGAGCACATCCCGGTCGAGGTGTTCCGCCGCCAGCTGGAGGTCAACCTGATCGGGCAGCTGGCGGTCACCCAGGCGATGCTGCCCGCGCTACGCAAGTCCCGGGGGCAGGGCGCGGACGCGCGGATCGTGATGATCGGCTCGATCGGCGGCCGGATCGCCGCTCCCATGCTCGGCGCGTACCACGCGTCGAAGTTCGGCATGGTCGGCTTGGCCGACACGCTGCGCGCCGAGCTGGCGCCCTCGGGCATCAAGGTGATCCTGATCGAGCCCGGCGCGATCGCCACGCCGATCTGGGACCGCGGCGCCGCGGCAGGCAACGAATTGCTCGCCGGACTGCCGGAGGAGGGCAGGCAGCGGTACGCCGGCCAGATCGCGGCCGCGCAGTCGTCGGCCGCCAAGTCGGCCCAGCGGGGCCTGCCGCCGGCCCGCGCGGCGCAGGTCGTGGTCAAGGCGCTGACCACGGCCAACCCGCGACCCAGGTACCTGATCGGACCGGACGCGCACGCCGCCGCCGTGGTCGCCCAGCTGCCGTACCGGCTGCGCTACCGCCTCACCGCCGCTAAACGCTGACGGACGGGGCCCGGGCTGTCGGCCAGGCGAACCGTGCCGCCGCCACAGACGGCCCGAGCCGGCCCAATACTGAGCAGCAGTGGCGCCCGTCCAGAAGAGCCAATCCGCACGGTCGCCGATCTATCGGAGCTTGACCGCACAACCGTCCCTAACAAATGCGGGACTGCGGGCCTGGCTGCGACTCTGGCTGATCACGCAGCGTGCACCAGAATGTCCTGGCCCAGCGCGCCCTGCCGAGTATGAGCGTGACGTGACCCCTGGGTTCGCTTGGGTGTGGGCATCGCAGAATGGCCAGTTCGGGGCGCTGCGCATCCGGCAAGGGGCTGGCCCGCTTGCCGACACCGCAAATCCGTCTCGGCGGGGCAGATCTCCTACTTTAACTTTATGACTGTGACGATCACTCCGTATCCGGACCTTGCGGGTGCAGCTGGCTATGGCTGGGTCTCAGATTGGAGTTCGCTGAGGGCCTGGCTGGTCTGGGTGAGGGTGTAGGCGAGAGCTTGGTCCCAGTCCATGTCTGCGCCGCGTGCGCGCAGTTCCCGGGCGGGCTCTTCGCCCAGCGCTGCCGTCAGGGCCGAGCTGACTAGCTGAACAATCCTCTCCGCCGCCACCGTGTGGGCTTCGGCGGCGCCCAGGATGATCGCGGCGGCATCGGGCCGGGTGGCGGCAAGCGAGTACGCGATCATGTACAGGATGAAGCCCATCCGGATGCGGTCACCGCCCCACTGGAGGCTGTGAACGACACGGCGGCCGAACTCCAGCATGGCGGCCCGGTCGCCGACCAGAAATGCGATCGTGGCCGCCCAGAGCAGGTCGGTGGGGCTCTGGTAGCCGAGCGCGGTGCTGAGCTCGCGGCTTTCGCGCAGGCGAGCGCGGGCCTGGTCAGGGTCGGTGCCGGCGACGGCAAAGCCCACGGCGAGCAGGCCGGTCGCGATGAGGGCCGGGGCACCGATCTGGCGGGCCAGCGCCAGCGCCTCGTTCGCCAGCGGGACCGCCGCAGGTGCGTCGCCGGCCAGCAGGTGACCGGTCACGGCCATGGCGAGCTGGACAGAGGCGTCGGCGAGGTCGCCGCCGGCCCGGGCCAGCCCAGCGGCCTGTTCTGCGAGGCGGGCAGTGTCGGCGAACGCGCCGGTAATGAGCGCGATGTTTGCGCGCGCGGCGCAGACGGTCGCCTCGACCCGCCAGTCCGGGCTGTCCCGGCGCGCGTTCGCTTCGCCTGCCCGGCGGCACAGCTCCTGCGCACCGGCCACATCCCCGCGGTTGGACGCGAACACGGCGCTGACCGCGGCGGCCAGCGGGTAGCCCGGGTGCTCACTGGCGCCGGGCAGCTCCAGGGCCGGTTCCCCGGCCAGCACCAGCGGGTAAGTGCTCCAGACCTCGACCGGCGCGGAACCGGCCAGCATCTGGAACGCGGTGTCCACGTTGCCGACGCCGATCGCCCACGACCAGGCCGCGAGCAGGTTGTCCTGATCGGCGCCGAGCCGCACCGCCCAGAACACCTCCTCTTTCGGGTGGTGGGCATGGTCCCGGACCCGCGGCAGGAGGCCCGCGTAGTAGCTGGCGTGGCGGGCCCGCCACCGGTCGGCCTCGCCCGCCTGCTCGAGGCGTTCCTCGCCGTACTGGCGGATCGTTTCCAGCAGCCGGTAGCGGGTCTGCGGCCCGTGGTCCTCGGCCACCACCAGCGACCGCGCCACCAGGCTGGCCAGCAACTCGAACACGGTGTCCGGGTCGATGCCCTCCCCGCCGCAGACCTCCTCGACCGCCTCCAGGGTGCAGCCACCCGCGAAGACCGCCAGCCGGGCCAGCAGCACCTGCTCAGGCCCGGCCAGCAGCTGGAACGACCAGTCGATCGCAGCCCGCAGCGTCTGGTGCCGTGCCACGACACCGCGGCGGCCAGCGGCGAGCCCCGCGAAACTGTGCTCCAGCCGGCGGGCCAGCTCCGCCGGGGTCATCGCCGGCACCCGCGCCGCCGCCAGCTCGACCGCCAGCGCCACCCCATCCAGCCGCCGCACCACCGCCGCCACCGCCGCCGCGTTCTGGACCGTCACCTGAAACCCGGGCCTGACCGTGGCCGCGCGCTCGGCAAACAGCCGCACCGCCTCCGCGTCCGTGATCGTGGCCAGGTCGGCGTCCACCCCGGGTATCCCCAGTGAGGGCACCGGCACCAGCCGCTCTGCCTCGATCCCCAGCGCCTCGCGGCTGGTCGCGAGGACCACCAGCCGCTCACATGACTGCGCGAGGTTCTCAGCCAGCGCTGCCGCGCCGTCGAGCAGGTGCTCGCAGTTGTCGAGCACCAGCAGCAGCTGCTTGGCGCGCAAGAACTCCACCAAGGCGTCGCGGGTGCCCTGCCCGGCCCGGGCGGTCACCGAGAACACCGCCGCGACCGCGTCGTCCACGCCCCCTGCGTCGCGGACCGGGGCCAGCTCACACAGCCACGCGCCGTCGGCGAACCGCGGCGCCAGCTGGGCAGCGGCCTGCAGCGCCAGCCGGGTCTTGCCCACCCCGCCCGGCCCGGTCAGCGTCACCGTCCCCGCTGGCAGCTCCGCCCTCGCCGGCTCGCCGCGGGCCGCAGGCGATCCCGCACGCCGCGAAGCGGCAGCACCCGGCTCTTGCGGCTCCCCCATGTCCCAGTCCTTCTCGCCGTCCAGCTCGGCAGTGGAACGAAGTGATGATATCCAGCCGGTCCCCCCGACAAGCCAGCTCACACGGCCCCCTGATCCTTTCCTGCTATCCCGGGGGCGGCCACGGGTCCTGATCACGCACTGCCTTCAGCGCGATTCCGCCGACCCGATCGGCCCGCACAATCCCCAACCGAGCCTGCTGCACGTCAGCTACGGCTAAGCCGTTCGGCGTGGTCCGCGCAGAACGCCCCGTTCGGTCGCCATGGAGAAAGTCCGGTCGAAGGTCGGCTTGCCGTTCAGAACGGCGGTTACACGCGCGATGCGCCTACCGACGCTAATTACCGAGTGTGACCCGATTCCCGGCTCGACTCGCAGGGATGGCCGGCTCGGTGCTCACTGGACCTTCAGAAACTTCATGGACAGCATTGCGCGCGAATGAGCTGAATGGCTAGGACCCGTTGGCTGGAGGGGGTGCTGGCCAGGCGCGCAGGGCGATGGCGGTGGCGCGGCGTAGCTGCGTGCGGCTTACTCCGCCGCTGGCTTGGACGGCGATGCCGTCCATGAAGGTGGTGATGAACTGGGCCAGGGCGCCCGGGTCGGCGTCGGGCGGCAGGTCGCCCTCGGCCTGGGCGCGGCGGAGTCGGCGGCGCAGTGCGGCGTAGTCGGCCGCGCGGCGGGTGATTGCCTCGTGCCGGGCGGGCTCGGCGTCCGGGCCGCAGGCCTGGGCGGTGCGGACGTTGATGCAGCCGCGCGGCGTGTCCGGGCCCGTGGTCAGCTCGATCGCCCCGTAGACGAGCGCCTGGGCGACGTCTTTTGCGCGCGGCAGCTCGAGGGCGTGAGCTGCGAAGGCGGCGGGGCCGTCTGCATACCGGTCGAGCACCGTGCGGAACAGCGCCTGTTTGTTGCCAAACGTGGCGTACAGGCTGGGCCGGTTGATGCCCATCGCCGCGGTGAGGTCCGATACCGCCGTGCCTTCGTAGCCCTGCCGCCAGAACACCTCAAGCGCCCGGTCCAGCGCCTCGTCGACGTCGAACGCGCGCGGGCGGCCTCCGGCCATCGCACCCTCCCCTGCAGTTTTCTTACCTATCGGTACAATATTACTTGACGCCCGGCGGGACCTCGCCCTAGTTTCGTACCTATCGGTATAAAACTGGAGGCGATCAGATGCCAGAACCGATACGCGTGGGGATCGTTGGCGCCAGCCCGCGCGGCTGGGCCGCGGCCGCGCATCTCCCGGCGCTCGCTCACCTCGACGAGCTCACGGTGACCGCCGTGGCAACGACCCGCCAGGACAGCGCCCGGGCGGCCGCCGACTTGTTCGGCATCCGTCATGCCTTCGCCGGCGCGGACGAGCTGGCGGCGCATCCCGAGGTGGACCTGGTGGTGGTGAGCGTGAAGGTGCCCGCCCATGCCGCCGCGATCCGGGCCGCGCTGGCGGCCGGCAAGCACGTCTACTCGGAGTGGCCGCTCGGGGCCAACCTGCCCGAGGCCAGCGCGCTCGCCGGCGCCGCCGCGGCGGCCGGTGTGGTGCACGCCGTGAACCTGCAGGCCTACCACTCGCCGGGCGCGCGCTTCGTCGCCGACCTGCTCGACAGCGGCCGCATCGGCCCAGTCGAGTCGGTCAGCATGACCGCGGCGGGTGACCCACTCGGCGGCAGCCGGATCCCCCGGTCGCTGGCCTGGAGCACCGAGCCCGCGGCCGGCAATAACCTGCTGACCGTCATGGCCGGCCACGCGCTGGCCGCCCTCGAGCGCGCGGTGGGGCCGCTCACCGATGTCTCGGCGGTGCTGGCGAACCTGCACGACCGGGTCGTGGTGGCCGAAACCGGCGAGGCCATCGCCAACCATGTGCCCGGCCAGCTGGCGCTGCATGGCCGGCTGGGCAGCGGTGCGCTGCTCGCGCTGAGCATCCACGGCGGCAGCGCGGCCACGCCCAGCGGGTTTACGATCACGATCACCGGTGCCGACGGCACGCTGACCATCACGCCGGCCGACCCGGCGCACTACCCGGGCTGGGCCGAATGGCGGGTCCGGCTCATGGGCACCGACGGCGCCGCGGCGGAACTGCCGGTCCCCGGGAGCTTCCGGCTCATCCCGGACGGGGTGCCCGCCGGCCCGGCCGCGCAGATCGCCGCCGTGTACCGCGAGATCGCGCAGGCGATCACCGAGGGCCGCCCCGCGCACCCCGGCTTCGACACCGCCGTACATCACCACCGGACGCTCGCGGCGATCGAGCTGGCCGCCCAGACCGGCGCCCGGCAGGCGCTCGTCCCGCCGCCCGGCGCCCGCCAAGAGCCCGCCGCCCGCGATCGGGCCGGAGGGATTGTCGCATGAAGATCCTTGTCATCGGGGCCAGCGGATACATCGGATCCCACGTCGCGGCCGTCTTCGCCGACGCCGGGCACGACGTCGCGGCCCTGCACCGGCCCGGAGGCTCCCACCTGCCCGCGCGCTACCGTCGCGTCGCTGGCGACCTGGCCGAACCGGTCTCGCTCCGCACCGCCGCGGCCGGCTATGACCGGGTCATCCACGCCGGTGCCCCGAGCGATGACCGCACCGACCAGGCCGGGGCGCAGGCACTGCTCGCCTCCGGCAGCCCGCTGCTCTACACCACCGGCGCGGCCGTCCTCGGCGCCGGCGCCCAGAACGAGGACAGTGCCACCGACCCGCACCCGATCGCGGCCGGCCGGCCCGCCATCGAGCAGCGCGTGCTCCACGCCGGCGGCTGGGTCATCCGGCCCGGCATGGTCTACGGCGACGGAGGTGGCCTGGTGCACGGCCTGCTCACCGCCAAGGCCGCCGAGCGCGGCACCGGCGTCTACATCGGGCCACCCGGCACCCGGTGGCCGGTCGTGCACGTCGGCGACCTGGCCGCGCTCTACCTGGCCGTCGCCACCCAGGCACCGCCAGGCACCATCTGGCACGGCGCCAGCGAAACCGTCCGCCTCGACGCGATCGCAGCAGCGCTTGGCGGCGGCACCGCCGCGAGCTGGCCGCTGGCCGAGGCCAGCGCCGAACTCGGCCCGCTGGCCGACCTGTTCACCCGCGACCAGGACGTCTCCGCCGCCAAGACCCGCGCCGCGCTGGGCTGGGCACCCGCGAGCACCTCCATCGTCAACTACCTCACCGCCTGACCACGGCACTGTCGCCGCACACCGGCAGGAGACGGCGATCGTGCAGCGCCGGGACGCAGGCCGCCCGGCCGGCAGGCCATTAGTGCCCGCCGACACAGATCACCTTCTTCTTGGCAGTCGCCTCAAGCCCGCCACCGAAACCCGGCACCATGCAATTGGGCGGAACCGCGCGCGCCTCTCCCACTAGTGCCGATTACATAGCGTGAACGAAGTGCGCGGTCTCCATGATCCGATCGCCGACTCGGTGCGCGGCATAAGTAAGTAGGTAGAGTCGCTGATCGACAGCCAGATCAACCTGATATGTGCGCTGCTCGAGACGGCCCCTCAGGGATGCTCTGGGGCGGTAACGCGGGGTGATTGGTATCTCGGGTGTTGTGCTGGCCGCGTAGGCCTTTTCGGAGCGGGCCGACCGGACGGGGAGGCGTCGGGCGTATAGCGTGGCCGGTGCCGCCGGAGGGCTTGCCGCGGTCGGGCCGCCGGAGATCTCGGTGACCAGCGGGGCCGGCTGGAGGTGATCGTCCTGCCGTGAGGAGCTGGCTGTCGGGTGCGTGTCTCGCGGGGTTCCGGGTCGTCGGCACCACTGCGCTTTGCCCCCGGGTGGCCGCACGGCGCGCGTGATCTTCGCGACGGCGCCGCTGCGCAGTAGCCTGTGCCGGTGGCCGAGCCAGATGCCATCCGCACGCCCGATCAGCGGGTCCGGGTGTTCGTGAGCTCGACTCTGGGTGAGCTGGCCGCCGAGCGTCAGGCGGTGCGGGACGCGGTGACCAGCCTGCGGCTGGTGCCGGTGCTGTTCGAGCTGGGCGCCCGGCCGCACCCGGCCAGGAACGTGTACCAGGCGTACCTGGCGCAAAGCCAGGTCTTCGTGGGCATCTACTGGCAGAGCTACGGCTGGGTCGCGCCGGGTGAGCAGGTCTCCGGGCTGGAGGATGAGTACCAGCTGTCGGCCGGGCTGCCCCGGCTGATCTACGTCAAGGGCCCGGCGCCGGACCGGGAGCCGCGGCTGGCGGCGCTGCTGGACCGGATCCGGGATGAGGGCGGCGTCTCCTACCAGCATTTCTCCGATCCCGCCGGGCTGCAGCAGCTGGTCGAGAACGACCTGGC
>Ga0318516_10000826_pt1 | contig 10716 bp, 9 predicted proteins | sample GRESIP176b2f20_FD_202501 | JGI IMG/M metagenome (GOLD analysis project Ga0318516, IMG submission 202501) | Tropical soil microbial communities from Luquillo Experimental Forest, Puerto Rico - GRE.SIPMG.176b2f20 | ecosystem: Environmental > Terrestrial > Soil > Tropical forest > Bulk soil... | reverse complement strand
GCTCGATTCTCCGATCTGGCACGAGCCATATGAGCGCAACGAGAACATAGATGGCTTGCGCGAGCCAATGGTCCCAAAAAGCCGCCACCATGGCGGCGACATAGAAGAAAGGCGACGCTTTGCCCTTCCAGTCCTTTCCCACTGCGCGCCTTAGTACGGAGCTCGGCCCATCGGCCGCGATGATGCTCTGCTGGAGAGCGTAGTACGAGAGTGCTGCCATTAGCAGGACGAACCCGTAGGCAGCTGATGGCAGTGCCGCGAAGTGGTTCTCGCCCATCCACCCGGTGGCGAAGGGAAAGAGCGACAACCAGAACAGTAGGTTGAGATTGGCCCAAAGAACGCGTCCCGAGACACGCTTTGTGGCGTGAAGCATGTGGTGGTGATTGTTCCAGTAGATGCCAACGTAGACAAAACTGAGAACGTAAGACAGGAAGCTGGGGATCAGCGGCTTGACCGCCTCAGCGTCGGCACCGCGTGGAACCTTCAGCTCCAGCACCATGATAGTGATGATGATCGCCAGGACGCCATCGCTGAATGCTTCGAGCCGACCTTCGCCCATGAGCGCTCTCTGAACCTAACGACCAGCGTAACGCGCGGGGCGTACCCGCGCGCCGCTTGCGACATGTTCAAGCGGAGGCGCCTCCTTATGCGCCACGGTCATTGTGTCCAAAGCGTTTGGCGGCCTCAGCCATGGCTTTCGCCCTCACCAGGTCACGATCCCTAGGTGGCGCCGATGTCGCGAGCGAGTGAATGAGCGTCCGCGCGGCGTCGCTCACCTGCTCTACCGCCAAGTCAAACGCCGCCTCATTAGCTCTTGACGGTTTGTTGAAGCCGCTCAGTTTGCGTACGAACTGAAGCGCGGATGCATGAATCTCGTCGTCCGTCGCCGGCGGCTCGAAATTGAAGAGCGTCTTGATGTTTCTACACACAACTAGTCTCCATGGCGGGCTCCGTGACGTCTAACGCGACGCGGAACGCGACCTAGTTCCGATGGTCATACGGCACCGAGACCGCATGTGTCATGCCTACTCCACTTGCAACGGGGAAGCCTGTCAACCTGGCGATTCGATGCGATAGACGGGATACCGGGCAGCGATTGCAGCAAAATCGGAAAGCGGCGCTCCGACGGGTAGGGGGAAATGCTTCCGGCCGCTCGATGCGACGCGAACGTACTCTTGCAGAATGGGTGCGCGATTCTCTGGTGACACCAACACGAGTCGCACACGAACCGGGTGTCCGTGGTACACGACTGCGTCCCCATGCGAAGCTTCGAGGTTGAGAACCCAGTCAGAGATCGTACCGAACATCGAGACGACATGGCGTCGACCGGAAACCGTCGCCAGCACGACAGCATCGGCACGAATTTGGCCCGACTCGCGATCGCGGACTTCTAGAGACACCCAGGTCCGGGGCGTTACGCCAAGGCGAGCCCCCCAGCAGAAGAACTGGCTTACCCAATGACCGAGCCATGTTGGACGTCGGTTGCGGTAAAAGAGACGATTGAGCGCACTGCGCTCCGCCGGATCCGGTTCGGCAGAAGAATCGATGGCTTCGTCCATGACGCAACCGTGCATCGAGCGCTTGAAGAAAAAGCTGGCGGAGGGGGCGGGATTCGAACCCGCGAGCCTTGCGGCTTCCTGTTTTCAAGACAGGCGCCTTAAACCACTCGGCCACCCCTCCGGTACTCATTGTTAACACGGATGGGCCGGGGACGGGATTTCAGTCGGGTGAGATCCGCGCCAGTCCGCCCATGTACGGCCGGATCGCCTGGGGCAGCGTGACGGTCCCGTCCTTCTCCTGGCAGTTCTCCAGGATCGCGACCAACGTGCGGCCGATGGCGAGGCCGGAGCCGTTCAGCGTGTGCACGAATTCGCTTTTTCCGTCCTTCGGGCGCGCCTTGATGCCGGCGCGGCGCGCCTGGTACGTCTCGAAGTTCGAGCAGGACGAGATCTCGCGGTAGACCCCCTGCGAGGGAAGCCAGACCTCGAGGTCGTACGTCTTCGCCGAGGCGTTCCCGAGATCGCCGCCGCACAGGGTGACGATGCGATAGGGGAGGCCGAGGCGCTTCAGGACTTCCTCGGCGTGGTTTGTCAGCAGCTCCAGCTGATCGTACGAATCCTGAGGTTTGGAGAAGCGCACAAGCTCGACCTTGTCGAACTGGTGCTGGCGGATCAGGCCGCGCACGTCCTTGCCGTAGCTGCCGGCTTCGCTGCGAAAGCAGGGGGTGTAGGCGCAATACGCGATCGGGAGGCGCTCGGCCTCGAGGATCTCGCCGGCGTGGATGTTCGTGACCGGCACCTCGGCGGTCGGGACGAGGTAGTAGCCGCCCGGCTCCACCTTGAAGAGGTCCTCCTCGAACTTCGGAAGCTGTCCTGTTCCGTAGAGCGAGGTCGCGTTGACCAGGAACGGGGGGAGCACCTCCGTGTAACCGTGCTCCCTCGTGTGCAGGTCGAGCATGAAGTTGATGAGGGCGCGCTCGAGCGTCGCACCGGCGCCGGTGAGGAGCGCGAATCGGGCTCCGGTGATCTTCGCGGCGCGCTCGAAATCCAGGATGCCGAGGGCGGTGCCGAGGTCCCAGTGGGCCTGCGGCGTGAAATCGAACTTGCGCGGCGCGCCCCACGTGCGGATGACGGGGTTGTCCTCGGCCGACGTGCCCGCGGGGACGCTCTCGTGCGGCAGGTTCGGGAGGAGCTTCATCATCTCTTGAAGCGCGGTCTCCGTCTCGGTCACTTCGGCTTCGATGGAGGCGACCTTCTCGCCGAGAGATTTCATCTCGTTGCGCAGCGCGGTCGCGTCGCCGCCGTCCTTCATCATCTTGCCGATCGTCTTCGACGCCTCGTTGCGGTGGCGCTTCAACGCCTCGACCTCGGTGAGGAGCGCGCGGCGCTTCCCGTCGAGCGCCAGGAGCTGCTCGAGCTGCGCGGTCTGGCCGCGCTTGCCGAGGCCGGCGGCGACCGCGTCTGGGTTCTCGCGAAGCAGGTGGATGTCGAGCACAAGACCCTCGTTGAGCGAACGATTCTAGCAAGCCGTGGGTGCTATGATCGCCGCACTCTATGGACAAGCTTCGTATCGTGGGCGGACGCCGCTTGAAGGGCCGCGTCCCGGTCGCCGGCGCCAAGAACGCCGCGCTCCCCGCGCTCGCCGCGACGCTGTTGACCGAGGAGCCGGTCACGATCGGGAATCTCCCCTCGGTGCGCGACGTGCGCACGATGCTCCGCGTGCTCGAGCAGCTCGGCGCCACGGTGGATGCCGGCTCCGACGGGCGCGCGACCGTTCACGTCGGCCGGATCCGCTCGTTCGAGGCCCCATACGACCTCGTCAAGACGATGCGCGCGTCGGTGCTCGTCCTCGGGCCCCTCGTCGCGCGGTACGGCCGCGCCCGCGTCTCGCTTCCGGGCGGGTGCGCGATCGGCGAGCGGCCGATCAATCTCCACATCGACGGCCTGGAGAAGATGGGTGCGACGATCCGCCTCGAGCACGGGTACGTCGAGGCCGAGGCGAAGCGCTTGCGCGGGACCTCGATCGCCTTCCCGTTCAAGACCGTCACCGGGACCGAGAACCTGATGATGGCGGCGGTGCTCGCCGAGGGGACGACCCACCTCGCCAACTGCGCGAGGGAGCCCGAGGTCGTCGATCTCGCCGATCTGCTGACGGCGATGGGGGCGAAGATCACCGGCGCCGGGAGCGGCGACATCACGGTCGAGGGGGGAGTGCCGCTCCGCGGCGCGACGCACGACGTGATCCCCGACCGGATCGAGGCGGGAACGTACCTCGAGCCGCTCCTCCAGGAGCTTGCGGCGTGCGGCGTGACCGTGCGCGAGGGCCGCGGCGGTCTCGCCGTGTCGGCTCCCTCGTCCCTGCGCGCGTGCGACCTGCGTACGGGCCCGCATCCGGGGTTCCCGACCGACATGCAGGCGCAGTACATGGCGCTGATGACGCAGGCCACCGGGGCCGCGCTGATCGCCGAGACGATCTTCGAGCGGCGGTTCATGCACGTCGGCGAGCTGCAGCGGATGGGGGCCGACATCCGGATCGACGGCCGCTCGGCGGTCGTCGTCGGCCCGACGCGCCTGACCGGCGCCCAGGTGATGGCGACGGACCTTCGCGCCTCGGCGTGCCTCGTGCTCGCCGGGCTCGTCGCCGACGGGGTGACGGTCGTTGATCGGGTCTACCATCTCGACCGCGGGTACGAGTCGATGGAGCGCAAGCTCGGCGCGGTCGGGGCATCGGTCGAGCGGGTGAGGTGACGGCATGAGCTCCTCCTGCATCTTCTGTCGAATCGGCTCGGGAGAGATCCAGGCGACGATCGTCCACCGGGACGACGAGATCGTCGCCTTCCGCGACCTGAGCCCGCAGGCGCCGACGCATCTGCTCATTATCCCTACCCGCCACGTCGCCTCGCTCGACAGGGCGGAGCCCGGCGATGCGGCGCTGCTGGGCAAGATGCTCTTGGTGGCCCGCGACCTCGCGCGCAAGGAAGGGATCGCCGCCGACGGGTACCGGGTCGTCACCAACTCCGGCCCCGCCGGCGGGCAGTCGGTGTTCCACCTGCACCTCCACCTCATCGGCGGCCGGCCGATGGCCTGGCCTCCCGGCTAGCGCGTCCGGAATCTCCTTTCCTCATGACGCGCCGCGCCGCCGGAGTCCTGCTCCACCCGACGTCGCTCCCGGACGGCGGCGGCCGGCTGGTCGTGGCCGCGGAGCGCTTCCTCGACTGGCTCGCGGAGGCGGGGTTCTCCGTCTGGCAAGTTCTCCCTCTCGGGCCCGCCGGTTCCGGCGACTCTCCGTACGCCGCGCTCTCTTCGTTCGCGGGAGATCCGCGCTGGTTCGCCGCGGGGAGCGACGAGGGGCTGCGCCCGGAAGCGTCGGGGGTCGCCTTCGAGGCGTTCGTCGAGCGCGAGCGGGCGTGGCTTTCCGACTGGTGCCTGTACGCCGCGCTCAAGGACGCGCACGGCGGCCGCTCGTGGCTCGAGTGGGACGACGCGCTCAAGCGGCGCGATCACGGAGCGCTTGGCCGCGCGGAGAAGGAGCTGGCCGAGGCGATCGCGGAGAAGCGGCGCGTGCAGTGGGAGTTCTTCGAGGGGTGGTCTGCGATCCGCGCGGCCGCCGGCCGTCGCGGCATCCGGATCATGGGGGACATCCCGATCTACCCCGCGCTCGACTCGGCGGACGTGTGGGCGCATCAGGAGATGTTCTGGCTCGACGCGTCAGGGCGGCCGGTGAAGGTCGCCGGCGTCCCGCCGGACTACTTCAGCGAGACGGGGCAGCTCTGGGGGAACCCGATCTACCGCTGGGACGCCCTCGCCTCGACCGGGTACGCCTGGTGGGTCGCGCGCGTGACACACCAGCTCGCGCTCCACGACGCGCTCCGTCTCGATCACTTCCGCGGCTTCGTCGGGTACTGGGCCGTCCCCGCCGGTGCGGCGACCGCGGCCGGGGGCGCCTGGGAGCCCGGTCCCGGTCGCGCGCTGTTCGATGCGATCGCGCGGGCGGTCGGTGGCACGCCGTTCGTGGCGGAAGACCTGGGGTACATCACCGAGGACGTCGTCGCGCTCCGGACCGATCTCGCGCTTCCGGGAATGCGTGTCCTCCAGTTCGGTCTCGATGCGCCCGACAGCGACCACGCGCCTCACAACCTCGTGCGCGACGTCGTCGTCTACACGGGAACGCACGACAACGACACGGCGGTGGGGTGGTTCCGGTCTCTCGATCCGATCGCGAAGCGCCACGTGCTGGACTACGTCGGCGGACGCGAGGAGGAGATCGCCTGGAGCATCGTGCGCGAGGCGATGACCTCGATCGCCGACCTCGCGATCGTCCCCGTGCAGGACCTGCTCGGCCTCGGCTCCGAGGCGCGCATGAACGTGCCCGGGATCGCGAACGGGAACTGGCGCTGGCGCGCCCCGCACGAGGCGCTCGATCCGGCCCTCGCCGCGCGCGTCCGGCGCCTGCTCGAGATCACCGGCCGCTTGCGCTGACCAGGGGAAGCGGAGCGGTCTCGTCCGATCCGCCGCGGGCTTCCCCCCGACCCCGGCTGCTAGAATTCTCCGCTGTCCACGGAGGATCCTCATGGAAAACCCGGTCATCGTCTCGGCCGTTCGCACCCCGATCGGAAAGTTCCTCGGCACCCTAGCCCCGCTCGCGGCGACCCAGCTCGGCGCGATCGTCGTGCGCGAGGCGGTCGCGCGCGCGGGCTTGAAGCCGGAGCAGATCGACGAAGTGATCATGGGCAACGTGGTCGGGGCCGGCCTCGGCCAGAACCCGGCGCGCCAGGCGTCGCTGCGCGGCGGGATGCCGGACAGCGTTCCGGCGCTGACGATCAACAAGGTCTGCGGGAGCGGCCTGAAGGCGGTCGTGCTCGCCGCCCAGGCGGTCAAGTGCGGCGACGCCGAGATCGTCGTGGCGGGCGGCATGGAGTCGATGTCGAACGCGCCCTACCTGATGAAGAACGCGCGCACCGGCTTCCGGATGGGAAACCAGACGCTCCTCGACTCGATGATCCACGACGGTCTGTGGGACGCCTACAACGACTATCACATGGGGAACACGGGCGAGGTCGTCGCGGAGCGGTACAAGGTCACCCGCGAGCAGCAGGACCAGTGGGCGTTCGAGTCGCACAAGAAGGCCGTCGCGGCGATCGACGCGGGGGCGTTCAAGCGCGAGATCGTCCCGGTCGAGATCCCGAGCAAGAAGGGAGACCCGGTCCGCTTCGACACCGACGAGTCGCCGCGGCGCGACACGACGATGGCGGCGCTGTCGTCGCTCAAGCCGGCCTTCAAGAAGGACGGGACCGTCACGGCGGGGAACGCCCCCGGCGTGAACGACGGCGCGTCGGCGCTGGTCGTCACATCGAAGGCGACGGCGAAGCGGCTCGGCCTGAAGCCGAGGGCGGAGATCGTCGCTTATGCCTCGTCGGGTCTCGCTCCGGAGCTCGTGATGATGGCCCCCGAGAAGGCGGTCCGGATGGTCTGGGAGAAGACGGGGTGGACGCCGGACGGGGTCGACCTCTACGAGTTCAACGAGGCGTTCTCGGTGCAGCAGGTCGCGCTCCAGCGGGTCCTCGCGCTCAACCCGGCCAAGCACAACGTGCGGGGCGGGGCGGTCGCACTCGGCCACCCGATCGGGGCCTCGGGGGCGCGCATCCTGACGACCCTCCTCCACGCGCTCGAGGACCGGAACGAAGAGAAGGGGATCGCGGCGCTGTGCCTGGGCGGCGGGAACGCGGTGGCGATGGCGGTCCGGAGGCTTTCATGAAGATCGGGACCATGGGCGTCGTCGGCGCGGGGCAGATGGGGAACGGAATTGCCCACGTCGCGGCGCAGGCCGGCCTGTCGGTCGTGATGCGCGATCTCGACGACCGCCTCGTGCAGAAGGGGATCGACGCGGTCGGAAAGAACCTGCAGCGCGGCGTCGACAAGGGGAAGATGACCGCGTCCGAGAAGGACGCGGTGCTCTCGAAGATCAAGGGGACGACGCGCCTCGAGGACCTGTCGGGGTGCGACCTCGTCGTCGAGGCGGCGATCGAGAAGCTCGACATCAAGCTCGAGCTGTTCGCCAAGCTCGACGCTCTCGTGAAGCCGGGGGCGATCCTCGCGACCAACACCTCGTCCCTGCCGATCACGCGGATCGCGGCGGCGACCAAGCGTCCCGCCAGCGTCATCGGGATGCATTTCATGAACCCGGTCCCGGTGATGAAGCTCGTCGAGATCATCCGGGGGCTGCAGACTTCAAGCGAGACGACCGCGGCGACGAAGGCCGTCGCGGAGTCGATGGGGAAGACACCCGTCGAGTGTCGCGACTTCCCGGGGTTCGTGTCGAACCGGGTCCTGATGCCGCTGATCAACGAGGCGGTCTTCTGCCTCCACGAGGGAGTCGCGGAAGCCGCGGCGATCGACACGATCATGAAGCTCGGGATGAACCACCCGATGGGTCCGCTGACGCTCGCGGATTTCATCGGCCTCGACACCTGCCTCTACATCCTCGAGGTGCTCCACGAGGGGCTCGGGGAGGACAAGTACCGGCCGTGCCCGCTCCTCCGGAAGTACGTCGAGGCGGGGTGGCTCGGCAGGAAGACCGGCCGCGGCTTCTACGACTATTCGCCCGGCGCCGCGGGGGCCCCGGCCTGATCCCCGACACCGCCCGCCTCGACATCGCGCTCGCGGTCGTGCTCCGCGGGGACGACGTCCTCGTCGCGAAGCGTGCCGCGGACGCGCATCTCCCGGGATCGTGGGAATTCCCGGGAGGCAAGGTCGAGGACGGCGAGGAGCCGGACCAGGCCGCGCTCCGGGAATTGAAAGAAGAAACGGGGCTGATCGCGACCTCCGCCGAGCCGCTCCTCGTCTTCGTCCACGACTACCCCGACCGGCGCCTGCGCTTCCACGCGTTCCTCGTCCGCGACGCCTCGGGAGACGTGCGCATCGACTCGGGCCGGGACTGGGCATGGGTCGCCGCGGCCTCGCTCGAGTCGCTCGCGATGCCCGACGCCAACCGCTCGATCCTACGCGCGCTGAGGTGGCGGGTCCGGTGAGCGAGCCGCAGACGGTCTTCGGCGTCGGCGTGCGCGATCGCGGCAAGCGCCTCGACCTGTTCCTGCACGAGCGGATCCCCGGCCTGTCTCGCTCCCGGATTCAGCGCGCGATCGAGGAGCGCGTGACGCTCAGCTGGGAGGTTCGCCCGCGCGCCTCGACCCCGGTGCGCCCGGGCGGCGAGGTGAGGATCGGCTATACGCCGATCGTCGAGGAGATCGACGACACGCCGATCCCGATTCTCGCGCGCGGAACGGGCTGGATCGCGGTCGACAAGCCCTCCGGCATTCCCGTCCACCCGGTGAACTCCGTCCGCGAGAACTCGCTGATCCGGATGCTGCGCCGCCAGGAGAACGACGAGGGCCTCCGCCTGGCGCACCGCCTCGACCGGGAGACGACCGGCGTGCTGCTCGTCGCGAAGACGGCGGAGGCCGCGAGCGTCCTCTCGACCGCGTTCGAGCGGGGAAAGGTCCGCAAGGAATACCTGGCCGTCGTCGCCGGTGAGCTCGAAGAGGAAGCGGGCACGATCGACCTCGCGATCGGCGAGATCGCCGGAACACGTGTCTTCGTCCGGCGTCACGCCGTCGAGGACGGCGAGCCGGCACGAACGGCGTGGAGAGTCGAGCGGCGCCTGACGGGAAAGACCCTGCTGCGTCTCTTTCCCGAGACGGGACGACGACACCAGATCCGGGTCCACCTGGAAGCAATCGGCCACCCGATCCTGGGAGACATCCTCTACGGCCGCCCCGACGCCGACTACCTCGACCTGGTTCGCGGCGCGCGCGACGCCCGGCGCGAGGAGGGCGGACCGCACCGGCATCTCCTCCACTGCGCACGTCTTGGATTCCCCGACCCCGCAACGAGGGAGACGATCACGGTCGAAGCTCCGCTTCCCGACGATTTCCGCCGCGCGATCGAGTAGCATCGCCTCCCGATGCCGGAGCGACGTAGACCAACACCGCTCGCGCTCGCAGCACTGGCACTGCTCGCCGCGCTCCCGTACCTCGGCGCCCTCGGTAGCCCGCTGCTCCACGACGACCGGACGCTCCTCGACAACCGCTGGCTCACAACCGAAGCCAACCCGGTCTCGGTGTTTGCGCACGACTACTGGTTCGGCACGAAGCACGAGCAGTCGGACCTGTACCGTCCCCTGACCGTCCTCTCGCTCGGCTGGAACATGCGCGCGACGCCTTCGCGCCAGGGGATCCGCGCGGTCAACGTCGCCCTCCACGCCGCGGCCACGCTCGCCGTGTTCTGGCTCCTGGTGACGATCACATCGCGATCCACGGCCTGGATCGGCGCCGCGCTGTTCGCCGCTCACCCGCTCGGAAGCGAGGCCGTGCTCTGGGCGGTCGGACGCGCGGAGATCCTCGCCGCGATCTGCGGCATCGCCGCGTTCGTGTGGTTTCTCGAGAAGCGCCGCGCGCTCTCGCTGCTCGCGTTCGCCGCCGCGCTGTGCTTCAAGGAAAGCGCCGTCGCCTGGCTCGTGATCGGCGCGGCGTGGATGGCTCTCCGGCCGCCGGAGCAACGCCCAACTCCGAAGGGAATGTTCGCAGCCGCCTGGCCCTACCTCGCGGTCCTCGCCGGCTTCCTGATCCTGCGTGGCTCCGCCGTCGGCTGGGCGCGCCACGACGTCCCGTTCGTCGACAATCCGCTCGTCCAGGCCGACCCGGTCACGCGCGGCGCGAACGGCGTCCTTCTGTTCGCACGGTACGTCGGGAAGATGTTCTGGCCGCGCACCCTCTCGATCGAATACGGCTTCGATCAGATTCCGGTCGTCCCGCTCGTTCCATGGGGAGCGATCGCCGCGCTCGCCGTCGTGGCGGCAATCGTCGCCGGAACGGTCGTCCTCGTGCGACGCGGAAGACGCGAGGCCGCATTCCTCGTCGCGTTCGTCCCGTGCGCCTTTGCGGTCACGGCCAACCTGATCTTCCCGATCGGCACGATCTTCGCCGAGCGGCTCGCGTACACGCCCCTGATCGGATTCTGTGGCCTGGTTGGCCTCGCGTTCGCGGCAATCCCGAATCGTTCGTTTCGGGTCGTTGCCACGAGCGCGTTGGTCGTCGCGGGATCGGCGCGTGCGTACTTCCGCGGCCAGGATTACCGCGACCTGGCAACGCTGTCGCGAGCCACGGCAGACGCTTCACCGAGCGCCGTGAAGGCGCTGTACAACGACGCCCGGTCCCGGCTC
>Ga0318516_10000822_pt1 | contig 10731 bp, 12 predicted proteins | sample GRESIP176b2f20_FD_202501 | JGI IMG/M metagenome (GOLD analysis project Ga0318516, IMG submission 202501) | Tropical soil microbial communities from Luquillo Experimental Forest, Puerto Rico - GRE.SIPMG.176b2f20 | ecosystem: Environmental > Terrestrial > Soil > Tropical forest > Bulk soil... | reverse complement strand
CGGCGAGATTGACGACCTTCGTCACGGCGCCAATCCTGCCGCAACCACATCGGTCACGGTCGCAATCGCTCGATCGACGTCGTCCGCCCTCGACGGAAGCTGATCGAGCACGTAGCCGGTCAGGATCTCCTCGAGCGCGCCGTAGAACGCGACCGCGGCGAGCCTCGCGTCGACGGCTGTTCGTACCTCGCCGCGGCGCGCTCCCCGCTCGATCATCCTGGTGAGCGGGGCGAGCACCGAGTCGATCTCCCCCGCACGCGCCCCGAGATCGGGGCCGCGCGCGACCTCGCGGACGAGCACTCGGATCAGGTCCGGCGTCTCGAGCCACGACCCGAGGTAGACGGACGCGAACCGCTCCAGCTGCTCGCGCAACACTGCGTCCGACAACTCGATGCGGTGCAGCTCCTCGGCGAGGTTCGACCAGGTCCGACGGAAGATCTCGTCGAGCACCTCGTCCTTCGACCTGAAGTAGTGGTAGAGGAGGCCGTGCGCGACGCCTGCCTCGTCCGCGATGTCCTTGACGCGGGCTGCGTGGAAACCCTTGCTCGCGAAGACGCGCACCGCCGCGTGCAAGAGCTCGCTCCGCCGCTCGGTCGTCCGCTCGGACAAGGGCGCCCAGCATAATCGCCCGATGGGTACAGCCACGCTCGACGGCGTGACCGTGGCCGACCTGACCCGCTACCTCCCTGGACCGTTCGCGTCACGGGAGCTGCGGCGTCTGGGCGCACGGGTCGTGAAGGTCGAGCCGCCCGGAGGCGATCCCGTCGAGGCGACCGCGCCCGGCTGGTACGCGGCACTCAACGAGGGCAAGGAGCGGATCACCTGGGCGCACGGGTCGTGAAGGTCGAGCCGCCCGGAGGCGATCCCGTCGAGGCGACCGCGCCCGGCTGGTACGCGGCACTCAACGAGGGCAAGGAGCGGATCACCTGGGACGCACGCGCCGAGCCGCCGCCGGCGGCGGTGACCGAGGCGGACGTCGTGCTCGAGGGCTTTCGCCCGGGCGTCTTCGAGCGCCTGGGGATCGACCTTCGTCCCGAGGCAATCCTCTGCTCGATCACCGGGTACGGGGCCAGCGGGCGCCACGCCCACGAAGCCGGCCACGACCTCAACTACCTGGGGTACGCCGGCGTTCTCGCCGACACCGCGCCGGCGCTGCCGCCGGTCCAGGTGGCCGACCTGTGCGCCGGGGCGCAGGCGGCGGTGATCGAGGTGCTCGCGGCGCTCCTCGACCGCTCGCGCACGGGACGAGGCGGCCGGGTCGTCGTCTCGATGACGCTCGGCGCGCACCGCTTCGCCGCGCACCGGCTGCGCGGCGAGCCGCTGCCGAGGCTCCTGACGGGCGGAGCGGCCTGCTACCGGATCTACGAGACCGCCGACGGGCGGTACCTGACCGTGGCGGCCCTCGAGCCGAAGTTCTGGGCCTGTCTGTGCGAGCTGCTCGACCGCCCCGAGCTCGTCGACCGCGCGTTCGAGCCGCGGCTCACGGAGCTGGAGGAGCTCTTCCGGACGCGCACGCTCGCCGACTGGCTCGAACTGCTCGAGGGCCGGGACACGTGCGTCGGTCCCGTGCTGACGCTCGAGGAGGCGGCGGCGGAATTGGCCGAGCTAGACCGTGACGAGGCGCAGCCGGCGGCCGGCGCCGAGCACGAAGCCGAGGGCGGCGAGGACGAGCACGGCCAGGACGAGCCCGGTGATGAGAAGCGTGCGGCGCATGACGGCCGCAGCTTCGGCGACGGTGCTTAAGCCGGGCTTGCCCGCCGCTTAAGCGGAGCCACCGGCACCAGGCGCCCATGCAGGTGCCAGGCGCCGAGAGCGACCACGAACGCTGCTCCCGAGCCGATCCCGAGGGCCTGAGCGGCGACACCGAAGGCGACAGCCTCGTCGGTGCGCATCCCGGAGGCGATCAGGATCGCCGCGCCGGCCCCCGCCTGGACTGCGGCGCCGGCGGGCGCGACCGGCAGCACCGCGGACGCCGACGAGGCGCAGACGAAGGCGAGGGCCAGCGAGAAGTCCGTGCCGAGCCCGAGCGCGGCCAGGAGGACGAAGACGGCGAGCGCCCGTAAGGCCCACGAGGTAGCCACTGCGAGCCAAGCATGGAGCGCCTCACGCCGGCCGGTCGCGTGCTCGCCGACGAACCGAGCGATCCGGAAGCGGGCCACGAGCCGGTGCCCCGCCAGCGTGCGCAGACAGAGGACGATGCCCGCAGCGGCGACCCCGGCCGCCGCGACGGCGAGCAGCCCGATGCGAAGCCACCCGTCGACCCCACCCACGAGTGCGGCCACATATGCGAGCGGCGCGAGCGCTGCGCTGTCGAGCAGGCCGAGCAGGAAGATCGAGAGCAGCCCGGCCCCGATGCTTGCGCGGCGCCGGCGGCAGCGGCGCAGGACAGCGAGCCTGATCACGTCGTCGCAGCGCCCCGGAAGCGCGATGCCGCCGACCGACGCTGCGCCTCCCGCGGCGGCGAGCGTGAGGACGGCCGGGCGCTCGCTGGTATGGAAGAGCCGCTGCCAGCCCCACGCCTTGGCCGCGTAGGCGGCGAGGAAGATCAGGGCAGCAAGCACGATGAGCCAAACATTCGCCCGATGGAGCGGCCACCCGGCCCGCGAGAAGTGGCGCGCGACGAGGCTGCCGACACCGAGGGCCGAGAGCACGAACACCGCGTTGAGGAGCCGCCTGCGCGAAAGCACCTGCTTGGAACGTCGTCAGCAGCGCGTCGGCGCTGCATCCCTCAGGATGACTCTGTTCCGTCCCCTGATCGGGGGAGGATGCGATCCGAGATCCCGCCGAGTGCCCGGGTGAGCTCGCTCGGGATCACCCAGACCTTGTTCGCGTCGCCCTGGGCGATCTGCGGCAGCACCTGCAGGTACTGGTAGGCGAGCAGCTTGGGATCCGGGTTCCCGTCGTGGATCGCCTTGAAGACGGTCTCGATCGCCTTCGACTGCCCCTCGGCGGCCAGGATCTGGGCCTGCTTCTGCCCCTCGGCCTTGAGGATCGCAGCCTGCTTCTCGCCCTCGGCCTGCAGGATCGCCGCCTGCTTGACGCCCTCGGCCTGGAGGATCGCGGCCCGCTTCTCGCGGTCCGCGCGCATCTGCTTCTCCATCGTGTCCTTGATTGAGGGCGGAGGGTCGACCGCCTTCAGCTCGACGCGATGGATGCGGATCCCCCACTTTCCGGTTGCCTCGTCGAGGATGCCGCGGAGCTGGTCGTTGACCGAGTCGCGAGAGGTGAGCGTCTGCTCGAGCGTCATCCCGCCGATCACGTTCCGCAGGGTGGTCACGGTCAGCATGTCGATCGCGTCCACCGGGCTCGCGATCTCGTACGTCGCGGCCTTCGGATCGGTGATCTGGAAGTAGATGACCGAGTCGATGTTCACGACGAGGTTGTCCTGGGTGATCACCGGCTGCGGCTCGAACGAGACCACCTGCTCGCGCAGGTCCTGCAGCTGGCGGACGCGATCCACGAACGGGATCACGATCGCGAGCCCCGGCGTCAGTGTCCGGGAGTAGCGCCCGAGCCGCTCGACCACGCCGGCGCGGGCCTGCGGGATCACGCGGATCGTCTTCGCGAGCGTGACCAGGATGAAGACGACGATCACGACGAGCACGATCAGAGCTGCGAACGTCCCGCTCACATCGACCTCCTATTCGGACACCAGGGCGGTAGCACCCTCGATCTGGATCACGTCGACACGCTGGCCTTCCTCGAGCACGTGGCCGTCGAGATACGAGCGCGCCGACCACTCCTCGCCGCCGATGCGCACCCGGCCGCCGTTCGAATCGATGCGGCGAGTGACGACGGCCTTCCGCCCGACCAGCGCGTCCGTCCCCGTGCGCGAGATCGCCGGCATGCGGACGTGTCGCCGGGCGATCGGGCGCAGGAAGGCGAGCGAGGCGATCGAGGCCACGATGAACACGATGAGGGTGACGATCGTGCCACCCCCGAACAGCCCGATCAGCGCCGCGAGCCCCGCCGAGAGCGCCAGCGGCCCGAGGAAGAAGAGCCCGGGCGTCAGCATCTCGCCGATGCCGAACGCGACGGCGACGATCGCCCAGATCAGCCACACGGGCATTTGTTCGTACAGCGTAGAGCGCGAGCAGGAGGACTCGGCTACAAGCCGAGCGCGGCAACGACGGCGGCCAGCGAGTCGAGTCGCTCCGGCCGGTCGGGGTATCGCCCGTCGCGGTCGACGAGCAGCGCCCTCATCCCGACGGCAAGGGCGCCGTCGACGTCGTCCTCGATCGAGTCGCCGACCATGACCGCCTCCTCGGGCCGCACGGCGAGCAGCTCGAGCACGTTGCGGAAGATCGACGCGTGGGGCTTGGTCTTCCCGTGGACCCGCGAGGTCAGCAACGCGTCGACGGCAAGCCCGTGATGCGCGACGAAGAGCTGGAGGTCGCGGGCGGTGTTCGACAGCAGGCCGACCTTGAGGCCGTGGGCCCGCAGGGAGCCCAAGGTCGCGGTCGCGTCGGGGTAGAGCTCGAAGTGGTCGGCGTTCTCCCACGCACGTGTCATCTCGACCGCGGCGGCGTGGGTATCGCCGCGGCCGCCCATGCCCACGATGATGCGCTCGGTGAAGAGCACCCACAGCTCCTCGTCGTGGTCGAGCTCGGGGTGCCGTTCGAGCGTATCGAGCGCGGCCCGCCGGGCCTCGTCGTGCAGCGCGGGGTCGAGCGCGAGCCCATATCGGCGCCCGACCCGGACGTAGCCGTCGGGCCCGAGGTCCGGCCCGGGCATGGCGATCGTGAAGTCGACGTCGAAGACGACGGCGCGAAGCTGCGCCACGCGGCCGACGATAGCCGCACGACCGGCGCAAACCTGGTGCGAGGCCCCTAGGCCTGGCAGCAGAACCGAGGCTCGTGGGGGAAGCCTGGGTTCCCCCACACCAATCGGGGTGCCCAGATTTGAACTGGGGACCTCTCCGACCCGAACGGAGCGCGCTACCAGGCTGCGCCACACCCCGGAAAAGCGCGTACAGCGTAGACGAAGGTCGCATCCGTCACGCGGTTCGATTATCGTGTGGTCATGAGCTCGGTCGGCGCAGCGAGGGTCGCGTGAAGATCCTCCCTGGCGCCGCGACAGAGCTTCGCCAACCGGTCCGCCAGCGCTCAGCGCGGCGGGCTTTTTTGTGCGCATCGAAAGGACGAACGACCGAGAGGAGCGGCATTGGCCAACCACCTGACGCCTGACGAGCTCTCCAAGGAGGTCGGAATCGACCGAGACGAGGTGATTCGGATCTGCGTCGAGGAGCACGTGCCGATCTACCAGGGCAAGATCGACAAGACGCTGTTCCAGGCTCAGCTGCAGGCGCTCGGCGCCCTGCCCACCTCGCACTGAGGCACTAACGCCGTGAGGAGCCCGCCGCGCGCTTCCGCGCTGCGGCGGGCTTCTTCTTCTTCGCAGTCTCCTTCTCCGTTGCCGCGGCGACCGAGGCGCGGAGCGCAGCCATCAGGTCGACGACCGGCGCGGGCTCCTCCTCGACCGGGAACTCGAACTCCTTGCCCTCGAGCTTCGCCTCGAGAAGCTCGCGCAGCGACTCCCGGTACTCGGACTTGAGCTCGGTCGGGTCGAACGGCCCCTCGAGCGAATCGATGATCTGCTGGGCGAGGTCGAGCTCGGGCTTCTTCACCTCCGCTCCGGCAACGGCGTCGTCGATCTCGGCGTGGTCCTTCACGTCCGCCGCGACGAACAGCGTCTCGAGCGCGAGCGCTTCGCCCATCGGCCGGATCAGACAGCGCTTTTCCTTGCCGGCGAGAACGAACCGGCCGAGCGCGGCCACGCCGCTCGCCTTCATCGCCTCGAGCAGGAGGACGTAGGGTCGGCGCGCCGCTTCGGCGGCGGCCGGAACCAGGAAGTACGTGCGGTCGAAGTAGATCGGGTCGACCTCTTCGAGCTTCACGAACCGGCTGATCTCGATGCTGCGCGAGGTGTCGTGCTGCTCGATCGCCTCGAGGTCGGCATCCTCGACCAGCACGAACTGGCCCTTCGCCACCTCGAACCCGCGCACGAGCTCGTCGCCGCTCACCTCCCGGTCGTGGACCGGGCACCAGCGCTTCTGCTTGATCGGCGTCTCGCACTCGCGGTGCAGGAGCCGGAACGACACGTCGGACTGACGCGCGGACGGAGTCGTCGCCGGCGCGAGCCCGACGGGGATGTTGACGAGACCGAAGCTGACGGAGCCGTTCCAAGTTGTGCGCATCTGCAGGCGAATCGTAACGGGGACCGGCCGGATTCGCGCTCCGTGACCCGTTCCCTTCAACGAAACCATCAGTACATTGAAAGCGATGGCCGAAGGCCGCACGATCGCGAACCTGTGGCTGAACGCCGTTCGAGAGACCCGTTCGGGCACCGCCTACCTGCACGAGGTCGACGGAGAATGGCGCGCGGTCTCGTGGACGGAGGCGGCCGAGGCGGTCGAGGAGCTGGCGAACGGGCTGCTGGCGCTCGGGGTCGAGAAGGGCGACGCGTTCGGCCTGCTGGCGCGCACGAGCCTCGAGTGGGCCCTGTTCGACTTCGCGCTCGCGCTCGTCGGCGCCGTCGGGGCACCGGTGTACGCCTCGAGCTCCGCCCGGGACGTGCAGTACCTGCTCGAGCACTCCGACGCCGTCGGCGTGCTCGCTGAGGACGACACCCAGCGCGCCAAGGTGGACGGGACGAAGCTCCGCCACGTGCTCACGTTCGACGATCTGGAGGGGCTCCGAGCGGACGGCCGCGCCTTCGCCGCGTCCCACCCCGACGCTCTGGCGGAACGGGTCGCGTCGATCGGCGAGGACGACCTGTTCACGTTCATCTACACGTCGGGGACGACCGGGCCGCCGAAGGCGTGCATGATCCGCCACCGCAACTACTACGCGATGGTGCAGAAGGGCGACGAGCTCGAGGAGCGCCTGACCGGCCCCGGCGACGTGATGCTGCTCTACCTTCCGCTCGCCCACAACTACGGCAGGCTCCTACACCTCTCCGCTGCGTATGTCGGCTACACGATCGCGTTCCTCTCCGACCCGCTCCGCGCAGGGACCGAGCTGCCGCGGGTGCGGCCGACGATCTTCCCGAGCGTGCCGCGCGTCTACGAGAAGATCCACACGGCCGTCATGGCGCAGTTCGCCGAGCTGAACGGTTCGCGCCGGCGGATCGCCGACTGGTCGCTCGACGTCGGGCGGCGCGTCTCGCGCCTGCGGCAGCAGGGCCGCCCGGTTCCGGTTCTCCTCGCAGCCCAGCACCGTGTCGCCGACCGGCTCGTGTACTCGAAGATCAAGGAGCGACTCGGAGGGCGTCTGCGCATCGCGAACGCGGGAGGTGCGCCTCTCGGGCGTGAGATCGCCGAGTTCTTCCACGCGCTCGACATCCTCATCCTCGAGGGATACGGACTGTCGGAGGTCACCACCGCTGCGACCGTCAACCGCCCGAACGACTATCGCTTCGGGACGGTCGGCAAGCCGCTGCCGGGCGTCGAGCTACGCATCGCACCGGACGGCGAGATCCTGATTCGCTCGAACACAGTCTTCGCCGGCTACTACCGCGACGAGGAGGCGACCCGCGAGGTCCTCGACGAGGAGGGCTTCGTGCACACGGGGGACATCGGGCACATCGACGACGACGGCTTCCTCGTGATCACCGATCGCAAGAAGGACATCATCGTCACCGCGGGAGGCAAGAACGTCGCCCCTCAGAACCTCGAGAACGACCTGAAGGCCCACCGCATCGTCTCGCAGGCGGTGGTGATCGGCGACCGCAGGCCCTACGTCACCGCGCTCGTCACCGTCGACCCCGAGGCGGTCGACGGGCTCAACACGGACGCCGTCCACGCGGCCGTGCAGACGGCGGTCGACGAGGTGAACGCCGACCGGTCGGGCTTCGAACAGATCAAGCGCTTCCGCGTGCTGCCGCGTGAGTTCAGCACGGAAGAGAACGAGGTGACGCCGACGCTCAAGCTGCGGCGCAAGGTGATCCTCGACCACTTCGCGGCCGAGATCGACGCCCTGTACGCCGCCGACTAACCCTCTACAAGATGCGACGCGCGCCGACGTACATCGCGGAGTACCACGGATCGTCGAGGCTCGAGATCTTCACGACGTCACCTGTGTGCGGCGCGTGAATGAACTCGTTGCCGCCGATGTAGATGCCGACGTGCCCGAGGCCGTCGAAGAAGACGAGATCCCCGGGTGCGAGCTGGTCACGCGAGACGGGAACACCCATTCCATAGAGCGCATAGCTCGAGTGCGGGAGCGAGACCCCGACCTGGGCGTACGACCACATCACGAGGCCCGAGCAATCGAAGCCGCCGGGTGAGGAGCCTCCCCACACGTACGGCGTTCCGAGCTGGGACATCGCGATCCCGACGACCCCTCCGTGCGTGGGAGGCGGTGCGACGACCGTCGCCGAGTCCGGCGCGACGGCCGTGATGCCGACGACCGTGTCCTGCACCGCCTGCTGCTGCTGCTGGTGCTGGGCGATCAGTCGCGCCTGCGCCACCCGCGCCATCTGAAGCTGGCGCGCCTGGTCGGCGGCGACCAACTGCGCTATCTGGCTCTTGATCGACGCGTAGAGCCGCTGCTGCTCGGCGATCTTCGACTCGATCGAGGCTTTCGCCGCGGCGCGCTCCGCCACGAGTCGCTCCTGCCGGACGCGCTCGGCGGCCAGCTGACGCCGGTGCTCGATCACCAGATGCTTGAACTGGACGACCTCGCCGGCCACCCGGGCATCGAGACTCGTCACGTTCTTGGCGCTGTCGATCCTCGTGATCATGTCGTCGAGGCTCTTCGAACCGAGAATCACCTCGATCGTCGAGTCCTGGTTGCTCGTGTACAGCGCCACCAGCCGCTTGCGGATCACGCGCTGGCTCGCCTCGAGGTTCCCTCGCGCCACATGCAGCTCGTAGGCGTTCTCGCGGAGGCTGCGCTTCGTCTGACCGAGCTGGAGCGTCGCAGCGTCGTACTGGGAGCGGGCGCGCTCGAGCGAGTCGGAGAGCGACTGCAGCTGTCCCATGACAGCCTGTGCCTCGGCGCGCTTCGACCCGATGGAGGGGTCGGCGATAGCCGGAACTGCGGCTACGAGAGCGAGACAGATCCCGACGAGAACGTACGGCGCCTGCCCCAAACTACGGATAACAACCCCCTGCTGGGGGCCGGGACGGGCGCACCGGGAGGGGCCGGTACGTCACGAGTCGGGCAGGCTAGCAGGGTTCCCGGACGAGCGTCAAACGAGAACGTTCACGAAACTTGAGCAATTCTGCACGAAGTCCGACCCTCCTTCTCGAGCGACAGCCGCCCCCGTTCGGGCGTTGTGAGGATCACGCCGCATTAGGTACGTTCATCCGACCAGGTGAACGAAACGGCCGAAACACGGGAGCACGTCAACCCGCGGGTCCTGCTGGTCGACGACCACGACCTCTTCAGGACCGGGCTCCGGAAGCTGCTCTCCGAGCAGGGCGTGCAGATCGTCGGCGAGTGCGACGACGGCGACGACGCGCTGCGCGCGATCCGCGAGCTGGCTCCCGACGTCGTCGTGATGGACCTGAACATGCCGGGCATCGGCGGCGTCGAGGCCACGCGCCAAATCGCCATGATCGCGCCGCTCACCCGGGTGCTCGTGCTGACGATCTCGGATCAGGACGAGGACGTGCTCGAGGCGATCCTCGCGGGAGCGTGTGGCTATCTCCTCAAGGACTCGTCGATCGACGATCTGATAGCCGGGATCAATGCGGCAGCCGTCGGCGAGGCGCTCGTGTCGCCGGCGATCGCTGCGAAGGTGCTCCAGCACGTGCGCGCGTCGAGCGCGTCGCGGCGGGACGCCGAGTTGATCCGCTCGGAGCTCTCGCAGCGGGAGATCGAGGTCCTGAAGCTGATCGCGAACGGTAAGGACAATGCGCACATCGCCGCCGACCTGCACATCAGCCCGAAGACGGTCAAGAACCACATCTCGAACATCCTGATGAAGCTGCAGATCGAGAACCGAATCCAGGCGGCGGTCGTCGCCGTCCGGTCCGGGCTGGTGTAGGACCTAGCGAACGGCGGCCGCGTGCCGCCGCAGCTCGGCGAGCGCCGCGCGAAGGCGCGACAGGTCGCCGGCGTTGCCGTCGAGGCGCTTCGCAACCAGCGACAGCTCGTCGGTCTTCATCTCGGTGTCGCCGGTGTCCAGCTCACGCGCGAGCTCGGAGAGACGCCGCTCGAGTCGGAGACGCTCGCCCTCGAGGGAGAGCGCATGCGCGTAACCGTCCGTCAGCGTCTTCTCGATCCGATCGAGATCGCGCTCGGATTCGTCGATCAGCGTCGTGATCCGGTTGAAGAGCTCAGTCATGCAGGGAGAGAGGTGGCCGCATGCCGATTCTTCGACAGGTCGCGTGGACCCGACAAGGGCCGGTTGACCCATCTTGGCGGCCTCGCAGGCCCAAACGAGCGCTCGCGAGTCGCGGGCCGCTGCCTCGGTCACACTGTCGAGCAGGAGATGCGGGCCGCCGTCGTCACTCTCGCCGTCATGCTGCTGTTCGCCCAGCCGGCCGTCTCGGCGCCACGCCTACCCCTGCCCACCCGCCTCGCCCACGCGCTCGAGGTGCCGCCACTCTCGGCCGCCGACTCCGGAGCGATCGCGGTCGACCTGACGTCCGGCTCGGTCGTCTTCGAGCGCAATGCGGACACGCCGCTCCAGCCGGCCTCGAACGAGAAGTTGCCGATCACGTTCGCAGCGCTTCGCGCTCTGGGGCCGGCGTACCGGTTCACGACCGAGGTACTCGGCAGC
>Ga0318516_10000819_pt1 | contig 10742 bp, 9 predicted proteins | sample GRESIP176b2f20_FD_202501 | JGI IMG/M metagenome (GOLD analysis project Ga0318516, IMG submission 202501) | Tropical soil microbial communities from Luquillo Experimental Forest, Puerto Rico - GRE.SIPMG.176b2f20 | ecosystem: Environmental > Terrestrial > Soil > Tropical forest > Bulk soil... | reverse complement strand
GATCCGCTCACTAGATGATGGCTGGCGACGATAGTTGCACTGCTCAGCGATGACGAGTAGGTCACGATGGCGAGTTACTACTACCAGGCGGGGGCCTGGTAGTAGGGGGGCGGATAGCAGTAATAGGGCGGATAATAGCAGGACGGATAGCTCGAAGCCGCTGCCGCACCCACCGCGGCTCCCGCGGCGGCGCCGACTGCGACACCTGCCGCCGCGGCGCCATAACCGTAGCCCGGCGCGACGACGGTAGTGTTACGATACACCGTGCCGCCGCCGTAGGCGGGCGGGCGATAAGCGGTTCCGCCATATGGGCCTCGCGCGGCGGCCCCGCCATAGGGACCGCGAACCGCCGCTGCGCCGGATGGGGTGCGGACGGCTGCGCCGCCCATCGGCCCGCGATAGGCGGCCCCGCCGCGCGGCCCCGTCACCGCTCCCCAGGCGAAAGCATCCGGCGCCGCCGACAACGTCAGCAGAGCGCCTAGGCAAACGATGGTCAGGCATTTCATGAGTCTTGTCCTCGTGTATGGGCGCCGGTGCGCTGCTAAGTCAATGGCACTTTGGCAGCCGCTCCCGCGACCCCAGAAAAATGGGCCTTGGAGCGCAAGATCGGAAGGAGCAAGTAACGATGTTTGCTCCGCCGACGCCGAGCATCGATGCCCGGCATTTCCTGATCTGACGGACCGATGCCTGCTGAGCATCCGTCATGAGGGCGAGCCCCCTCCCTGTCGCGCGAGCCTCTGCAAGATATCGACCAACTCCTGGTGCGGGGCGCTGGTCGGATCACGAAGCTCGGCGCCCGAGTGCGCGTCGGCAAGCCGGCTCAAACGCAAGACCTCACGGACCCGTTGGCGCCGATTGAGCTGTAGATCGGATGGACGAGAGGTGAAGAACAGCCGCCGCAGCTCGCCGTGACCAAAGAGGTGGCTGAATTCCGAAGCCGTCACATAGATTAGGAAGAGAACGAGTATCCACAGAGAAATAGCGGAAAACCGGTGCCACGAAAAAGTCGTAACCAAATAAGTAGGGAAATCGCTGGGCGGATTACCTTCGAGCGAGAAGTGGACGAAACGCTCCAGCAGCCGGGCGAGAAACACAACGACCCAGTAAAAAGCTGTCTTGTATAGGATCGGCTGGATCAGCGGCGCCCGATCATACCTTCTCAATAGCGACATCTTATTGGCGACGAGTACCGCCTTGCCGACAACGAGCGCCGCCATCGTCGCGAGCATGAAATTGCTAACAGCGACCAAATATTGAGCGACAAGAAGGTTCGTCGTCAGCACGATAAAGTTGAAGCCGATGAAGAAGAAAATTGTCGGTGGTAATGCCTCGCGCGCCTCGTGCAACAGCCGAGCGCCGATCCGGCGGGCAACTCCCGCAGGTTTCTGTAGGGAGACGTCGATCCCGGGACGGTGATCGTCGAACGAGGCGGGTTGGGACCTCATGTACTCTCTCTCCTAAGCGACGACACCCACTGAGTAGCTGTGCGTGGACTCCTTTATAGCACTCCAAGGCTGAACACGTTGAAGTGCCAGGGGGTATGATCGATGTAGAGGCCGTGATCGACAAGCTCACTGCCGTCGCGATCGTAGACCTCGGTCCCATCACATCTGTCAGGCGTACTTGCTTGCCCCGAATTTCCGGAAATGATAGCGGCAGTCGGCATTGGCCCTGGTTGCCTATTGACGACGACGAGATAGCAACTGCCGTCCTCGCCGGTCCACGCTTAAGCGACAAAGTCATCCGAGGTCCAGTTGCCGGCCCAGGCCGGCTGTGGTTGGATCTGCGACCACGCGCCGTCGCGAAAGGCAGTCTGCTTCAGTACCGCCAACAGAATGACATAAAACGCAGCGATCTCCGGGTTCGCCGGATCGAGCGGGCCGCGACAGAGATGAGTCGGCACTCGGACCCGGGCGCCCTCCTTTGGCCGTCATAAAAGAAGCGCAGGCCAGGAGCCAAGAAGGTACTGACGGCCGCCGCCTGATGCTGCGGGCAGGGAAATTCCCATGCGGCGCGCTCGCCAACGCCTCCTCGCTGCCTTGGACGTAGTAGCCGGGATGAGTCCTTAGCCACGGGTGGTCTGGGGCGGTATGGTTCGGCACGAAGTCGAGCATCAGCTCGATGCCGCGCCTGGCCTGCTTTTCGCGAGACAGACGCTCGAGCCAGACACGGCTATTGATCTGAAAAAGCGACGGGTAGCGTGGGGCGTCAGCCATGGTCATTCCCTCCCTTTACTGTTTCCATCTTCTTCCGAGCGATCGACATCGACCACGACAACATCGAGCTCGCGCACGACGGCACTGCTGAATGTCCGGGTCGGAACCGCAAAAGGCGATCAGTTCACCGAGGTGTCGAAGTGGCGAAATCACTGCTTGATGTCAGCTCGCCCGTCGCAAAGGCAAGCGCAGCCCCGTTGATCAGGGACTGCGCGTGTGCCCGGACCACCGCGGCGCGGGCCGTGGCGAGCCCGGTTTGCGCGGAGGTCGCGTCGGTCAATGTACCGACGCCTTGCGCATAAGAATCGCTGGCGCTGCGAAAGGCGGCCTCGGATGCGGTCTGCAAGGCGATGGCAGCATCGTATTGTTGCAGCCCGGTATCGACCTGGTCGTAGGCGAGCGCTACCTCGTGCAAAGCCTGATCAGTGCGCTCCTTCAGTGCGGCCTGTGCTTCTTCGCGCTTCGACTGGGCGAGGGTCAATTTGTTCTGCAGCAATCCGCCTTCATAGAGCGGCCATTCGAACTTCAGCAACGCCGCGCCCTGCGGCTTGGTGACCGGGAAATAGGGCGAATTATTCACGCTGAGCTGGCCGATATTTCCCTGCACGTTCGCGCTCAGCGAAACTTTCGGGAACAGGGCGGAGCGTGCGGCCGCGATTTCGGCATCCGATGTGCGCAGCTTCGCCACTTGGGCCAGCAGGTCGGGCCGCTGGCGCAACGCGTCGCTGAGCACGTTGTCGACCGCGCGCGCGGTGCGCGGCGGCAGCGGGCGCTCGGCCGCGTTTGCCACGCGCAGCTTTGTGGTCGGCGGCAAGTCCATGGCCGCGAGCAAGGTGTACATCGCATCGTGCTGCGCGGTGTCGGCCTGCGCGAGATCATACTGCGCCTGCGCTGTCCCGCGGCGGGCGAGCTGCACATCAACGATGGTGTCGAGGCCGCGGCCGAACAGCGCCTCGGCGGATTGCTGCACCACTTTCGCATCCGCCAGGGCTTGCCGCGCTGCGCGCAATGCGGCATCGGCACCGTCCAGCGTGAAGTATGCGCGGGCCACGTTGAAGATCAGTTGCTGATGCGCCGCGGTGAACGCCACGTTCCCGGCGATCGAAAGCTGACCTGCCCCTTCGACCGCGGCTGCGCGGCCGCCGAAATCGAGCAGCAGATAGTTTACGGCGAGCTGCGGGATTAATTCCTGAGCGTTGAAGATGATAAAGCCTTGCGGGACGAGGTTACTGGGGAACGGTGTTACGAAGTGCTCCCAGCCGGCGACGGCACTGGCCGTCAGCGCCGGAAGATAGGCGGCGCGCGCGATGCCGACATTGATCGCCGCCTGCCGCGCCTGTTCCCAGGCGACGCGCGTCGACGGGTTGCGGCGCTGCGCGAGATCGATCAGCTCGACGAGCGAATAGATATGGTTGGGGTCGATGTCGGCGGGCGAGGGCAACTGGACTGTCGCGTTGTCCGGCACCGCGAACCGCTTGGCCGCGACTGGGGCTGCTGCAGGGGGTGCCGGCGCTTCTTTGGACGCCTCGAATTGCCACGGGGTGTCGGGCGATGCCGGTGCCAAATCGCGCGTGTCGTTGCAGGCGCCGAGCAGCGCGCATCCGGCCAGCGCACTGCGTCGGAACCTAGCCGGCGGCATGCCATACATCTCTTACCGGCTGCGGGACTAGCGGCGTCGCTTGTGGGCCAACCTCGTCGAGAATTTTGCGGATGTCCTGGTGCAACACGCCGTACCATGTCGCGAGGGCCGTAAGGTGATCACCGGGGCCGGATAGCGCCGGTGGTTCCGGCAGACCGTCCACCACGTCACCCGCTCCCGCGCCGCTCCGGGTCCACGACGCTGCCTGCCGGAACCACGCTGCCAGCGCCTGGTGATGCGCGCGGATCGCGTCCTGCGTTGGCTGGGGAAGGTCGTGCCCGGCCCGATCGGTACGCAGATCGAGGATCGCCGAGACCGGGATGAACAGCCGGCCGACCTGCTCTACCACAGTCGCGTCGATTGCCCGCCTCCCGACGGCGCGCCGCACCTCGCTCGTTTCGAACGGATCATTGACCAGGACCCCGCGCGCCTGCGCGATCGCCTGCCCGAACGCCGTGTCGGCCGCGGGCCGCGCGGCCTGCGAAATCTCGCCATCGGCTCGGGCACCTAATCCCACCAGCGCCCCCAGTCGCTCCAATGCGTTGGCGAGGTGCGTGCGCACAACGTTGCCGACGCTCACCGGCCAAATCGTCGTGAAAATCACGAAGACCACAATATTGCCGAACAGGATGCCGATGGTGCGGTCCCTCGCTGTGTACATGGAGATCGTCGGGCCGTAGCCCTGCAACACGACAAGATAGAAGGCGAGCCCGATCTGCCAGCCGGCATAAGAGATGCGCTCGCTGCCGTAGCCGACCCAGGCGGCGAGCAAGGTCACCGGTGCCAGCAGCAGGAACAGGTCGCCAAGATCGGTCATTCGCGGCATCAGCAGCAGGATCGCGCCGAGACCGAGCCCCGCGCCGATCAGGCAGCCGACAAAGCGGAGTGTCGCCTTGTGCAGCGTGTCGCTGACGGTGCCGAGCGCGACGAAAAACGCGGTAATCACACAAGTATGAATACCCGGCCAGTCGGTCATGCTCATGACGACGTAGCAGATCATCACCGCTAGCGTGACCTTGAGCGCGAACTGAACGTATTCCGGGTTGCTGAACGCATCCGCAGCCAGCAGCCGTCCCGGCGTTTCAGCGGCGGCGTTTTCTTTCGGAGAAGCCGTCCCCGGTGTTGCCGCCAATGTCTCGTAAATCGATCGCAGCGTGCGTGTGATCGCGTCGGCCAACGGGCGGGCGGCGCCGGTCGCCGTGATCGTGACCGGTTCGGGGCCGGGGGCTTGCCCGTCCTCGAGCGCCCGTTCCGCCCGGCGGCAGGCGCCCGCCGCCGGGACCAGCGGATTGCGATCATTGCCCTCGACACGCAACCAGCTGAGCAGCAGGAGGCCGAGCCGGCCGATGTCGTCGATCAGCGAGGCGCGCCAGACCAGGCGGCGCTGGCCGCGGCCAAAGACGCCGGCGAGATTATGCAACTTGTGCAGCTGCGCGGTGCCTTCGAAAGTCTGGGCTTCGAGCCGGCCTTCCGCTCCGCTCGCGCCCGCGCAAAAGCGGGCCGCCGTCGCCAGCCGCTCGGCTAAGGCTCTGCGGAGAAGGCGCGCCGGGTCTCGCCCGGTCAGCAGATTGGCGGCGATCAGCAGCGCCACGGGCACGACGACCGCCAGGCTAAACCACAACAAGAAGCGCACCAGCGCTTCCTCAGGCGGCACGAAGAAGATCTCCGGCAACTCGAACTGCGGCGCGTTGCCAATAGTCGCGGGCAGCAGCGCCAGACCGAGGACCTCATCGCCCAACGTCAGCCCGTAGGCGATGACAAAGCCGGCGACGAAGAACACGGGTCCCAGCGTCGCGGCCCGAGACAGAAACATCGCGCCAAAGGTCATTACCGCTATTAGTGGAATACGGAGCGCTGGCTCCGACAGGCTGAGCATGAAAGCCGCGATTGCCGCGAAAATCGCCAACACAACGGCGATGCCTGCGGCGAGCGACGTCCGCACGGTGGTGACCGCCTCGCGGCCCGACAGGAACAGAACGATATAGGCCGAGACGGCTATCTCAGGGATGCGGAACGTCTCCGCGATGGCCACCGCGGCCAGCACCACAATCACGATGCGCACCGAGTCCCCAAGTCGGCCGGGGGTTGGACGCAGCTCGCGGCGCAACAGCGCGACTAGGTTGCGCGCGTCGCCCTCGTCCACATCCGGCGGCGGGCCGCGACGTGCGGCATGCGCCTTCATTTTTCGATCACGATTACGGCCGTGGCGCCATAGCGCATCAGGTCGTCGGGCGGCGCGTCGAGCAGCACGCGCACCGGGAACCGTGCCGCGATACGTACCCAGTTGAGCGTGCGCTCGACATGCGGCAGGCCACCAAAGGTGGCGCTCACATCCGACGCGACACCCCAGCCGAGGCTGTCGACCTCGCCGCGCACCGGGCGGTGTGGTTGCGCCATCACGTAGACGGTCGCCGGCTGTCCTGGCTCGATTCCGGCGAGGTCGGTCTCGCGGAAATTGCCGATCGCATACCAGTGCTCGGTGTCGATGATCGTGAACAGCGGATGGCCGGTGGCGGCGAATTCCCCGGCGGCGATGTCGAGCGCGGTGATACGGCCATCGCAGGGGGCCTGCACGACGGTTTTGTTCAGATCGCGCTCCGCCAGCGCGAGCGTCGCACGCGCGCCTTCCAACTCCGCTTCGGTGGGCTTGGTGTTAATGATAGCCTGGCGCGCCTCGTCCGCCTGCAGCCGCGCTTGCTGTAGCGCGATTTGCGCGGTGCGCTGCGCCGTGCGCGCCTGGTCGACCTGCTGTGCGGTGACGAAGCCGCGCCCGAGCAGCGGCTCCATCCGCCCCAGCGTGCTGGAAGCAAGCGTCCGCAGCGCCTCGGCGCTGCCGATGCCGCGCTCGGCGGCATCGGCCTTGGAGGTCTGTGACGCGACCTGATCGGCAGTCAGAGCGAGCTTTGCTTCGAGGCCCTGCACCGCCGCGCGAGCCTGATCCACGCGCATTCGGTAAGGGTCAGGGTCGATCCGGAACAGCACGTCACCTTTATGCACTTTCTGGTTGTCGCGCACGTCGAGCTCGACGATCCGGCCGCTGACGTCGGGCGCCATGTGGACGAGGTCGGCTTGCAGATAGGCGTCGTCGGTGCGTGGCCGAAGATCGATCCGGCGCGTTGTGAGGACCACGGTCACCAGGACGCCAACCAGCGCGATGAGGCTGACGAGGACGCCAAGCACCCTGCGAACGGTTAACATCGTTCAGTGACCGAACCAAACTAGCCAGGCGAGCAACGTGGCGGATACCGCGAGGGCGGCGTAGGTCAGCAGCGGAGCGACGACGTAGTCGCTAATGCCGGCCACCGCGAGGACCTGACGGATAATGATGGCGGCGACGATGCCCAGCGCGGCGCACAGCATCCAAGCCGGGAAGTAAGAGCCCAACAGATCCATTGTCGGCGCGTAATTGCACCCGGCAACCGGCAGCGCGATCGCGGCTCGTCCTAAGACGAGTGAACCGCGGCGGCGGCGAGCGGCTCGAAGCCACCTGCTGCTCCCTACAGGAGCCGACCTCACGGACCCGGTACTTGATTCAAGAACGATCCACATCTTGCCCCCACCGAGCCGATTCTAACCGGTCACCGCCAGGTCGGAACAGGTTTAAAAAGGGTCGTTCAAAAGGGGCGATCCGTTGGAGAATTGGACTTGGGGCCTGTCTAAAAACATGACTCGGCGATGATCGCGCGCGGATTCAGACTTGGCCTGCGCCGATGTAGGCGCGCTAGACCCAGTCGCGTCACCGACGGCGTGCGCGCCTGGCAACAGCAAGAACAGCTCGAAGCTGAGACGCCAGGCAGGGCTTAACGATTGTTGCACCGCCGCTAAGCTATGTCACAGGGAGTGATCCGCGCTAATGCCGACGTGCCTCAGAAGGGCCTGAACCGGAAGAGGATGATCGCAACCAAGGCAAAGACCGTCGCGATCAGCCCGCCGATCACAAAAAAACCGTTCGGGTTGCTGCTGAACGGAATGCCGCCGACGTTCATGCCCCAAATACTTGCGATCAACGTTGCTGGCAGGAATATCACCGAGAACATCGTCAGTATGTAAAGGTTGCGGTTGGTCTGCTCCTCGACCTGCGCCCGCATCTCTTCGAGCAAGTGCTGACAGTGCTCCGCGTTTTCTTGTGCATCCTCGATCAACGCCGCGTAGCGATGGATTTGGCGGTTAAGCGGTCGAACTCGTCGACAGAAAATAGCGCCGGCCGTTCGCGCGCAATTTCAAGCATGGCCGTGCGCTTATAGGCCATATCGCGCGCGACGCGGACCGCGTCACGTCGCATTTCCAGGATGTCCTCGCGATACCTGGCAGGGTCGCGCCTGGGAGCCTTCGCCTCCATTGCGCTGAGATGCTCAGTGGCTTCCTGCAACAGACCCTCGCCGATGTCGTTCAAGGCCCGAAAGAATTCCGTGATGAGTGCGAAAGGACTCGCTGGCTGAACGCTCCTAGCTTCGACTCTGTGCCGCAACTCGTTGACTGAGCGCAGCGGGATGCGCCGACCCGTGACCAGCAGTGTCCGAGAGGCGACAACACAGAGTGATCCCGCTTGCAGGGTGACCGCGCCGGGCTCCTCGCGGAAGTCGCGCAGATGGCCGTAGATCAGATCCGGCGTGATGAAGAGCCCGCCCCGCTGGATTGGAGCAGCTACGGTCTCGACGACATCGGCCGGCCAGGAGCGGCGGCTCAGCCACGCCTGCGCCGCGGCATCAGCAAGGTCGAGATGAACCCAGACGAAATCGGCGTCGCCGGCGGCGGCGGCTTCCACAAAATCGCGGACCGCCTGGCCCAACCCGCCACGGAATGCGAAGGCAAACTGCGGACGACCGTCACTCACGCTTTGCCCGACCCTTATCACCCTGCCAGAGCCTTATAGACCGAGTTAACGCCCAGGATATCGATAGAACGAGGCGCTAACTTCCGCCGTAGCGCGCTGACGAGCGGGAAGCTCGGCCGGAATTTGGCATGCGCCGAAAAGAGGTTGCGGATTTCGTTTGACTCGAAGATGCCGTGTGATTTTTGTTGCGCCGCAACAAACTCAAGCAATCGGTCGTCTTTTGATCTAGATCAAGAGATCGAGCTAGCCGCTCCCGCTAGGCTTGGATAGCGAGATGGCCGGTTCACAAAACTGTAAAATAAAAGGGAGATTTTATCCCCAATCGATGAACCAGGAGGCTGATATGAACGATAATCCTGAAGCGAGAATGATGCAGAAAGCCGCGAATTTATCATTCACTTGGCCGTTCGTCGGGGCGAACGCTTTGCTCGACTATTGGGTCGACGCGTACCAGCGCTCCATTCTAATGCTGGATGTGTTACGCCAGCGCGGCAACAATTGTGCGGAGCACAATGCCCGCAAGCTGCCGAATGTACTGAGTTTTGATTTCGAAACGGTGATCGATGGACGCTCGCTCCCGCGGCCGGTGAATTACGGATTGGTGCGTATCATTCCGCCGGAGGGCACCTCGATTGACCCGAGCAGGCGGCCGTTCATCGTTTTCGATCCGCGGGCCGGGCATGGCCCCGGCATCGGCGGCATGAAGCATGATAGCGAAATCGGGGTTGTGCTCGCCGCGGGTCATCCCTGCTATTTTGTTGGGTTTCTGCCCGATCCGGTGCCCGGGCAGACGATCGAGGATGTGTGCGAAGCCGAGGCCCGCTTTGTCGAGGAAGTCGTCAAGCGCCACCCCAATGCCGAGGGTAAGCCCTGCCTGATCGGCAACTGCCAGGCCGGCTGGCAGATCATGATGACGAGCGCCATTCACCCGGAAAAGGTCGGCCCGATCATGCTCGCCGGATCGCCACTCTCTTATTGGGCTGGCGTGCACGGCAAGAACCCGATGCGCTATCTCGGTGGGCTGTTGGGCGGAACCTGGCTGACCTCGCTGGCAGGCGACCTCGGCAACGGCATCTTTGACGGCGCCAACCTGGTTGCGAATTTCGAGTCACTGCACCCCGACAACACGTATTGGAAAAAGATCTACAACGTATACTCAAAGGTCGACACCGAGCCGCCACGGTTCCTCGAATTCGAGAAATGGTGGGGCAGCCCGGTGCTGCTCAATGCCGAGGAAATGCAGGCGATCGCCGACCAACTGTTTGTCGGCAACAAGCTCACCTCCGGCGAATTGCGCAGCTCCAATGGATTGCGCGTTGACCTGCGTAACATCAAATCGCCGATCATCGTGTTCTGCTCGTGGGGTGACGACATCACCCCGCCGCAGCAGGCGTTGGACTGGATTCTCGATCTCTACGATCACGAGGACGAGATCGTCAAGGCCGGTCAGACGATCGTCTACTGCCTGCACCAGAGCATTGGCCATCTCGGAATCTTCGTCTCCGGCAAAGTCGCAACTAAAGAGCATGGCGAGTTCGCGCTGGCCATGGACATGATCGACCTGATGCCGCCCGGGCTTTACGAGGCTGTGATAACCGGCATCGACGAGGATATCGAAAACCCCGAGCTGATCCAGGGAAGCTATCTGTTCAGTCTTGAGAACCGAACGCTCGATGCCATCCGCAAGTTTGGCGGCAACAGCCCCGAAGACGACCTCGCCTTTGCAACCGTCGCCCGGCTTTCCGAGATCAATCAGGGCATCTACAGCACTCTGATGCGGCCGGCAGTCCGCGCGATGGTCACGGAAACCAGCGCGCAGCTTATGCGGCGCAGTCACCCCAACCGTCTTCGGTTCGAAATGTTCGCCAACGAGAACCTGTTCATGCGGCCGGTTGCGGATTGGGCCGAGGCGGTTCGCGGCAACCGCCGACCGGCGAGCCCGGACAATCCGTTCCTCGCGTTCGAGCGCATGATGTCGGACATGGTCGCCAGCGGGCTCGAAATGTGGGGCAAGGCGCGCGACACGGCGACGGAGGCGTTCTTCTTTAATACC
>Ga0318516_10000813_pt1 | contig 10767 bp, 8 predicted proteins | sample GRESIP176b2f20_FD_202501 | JGI IMG/M metagenome (GOLD analysis project Ga0318516, IMG submission 202501) | Tropical soil microbial communities from Luquillo Experimental Forest, Puerto Rico - GRE.SIPMG.176b2f20 | ecosystem: Environmental > Terrestrial > Soil > Tropical forest > Bulk soil... | reverse complement strand
GCGCTCGATGAGGGACAGGGCGGGGATGGGGGTGGCTGCCACCCAGGGCCGTTCGGCCGAAAGTTTTTCAGTGATCTCCTGGTGCAGGCGCTTACGGCGGTCAACCATCGAGAAGAAGGCGCGGACCTCGGGCTGGCGGCCATTGAAGCCGGCCACGAACTCGGTGAGCTGGTCGAGGGTGCGCACCGACAGCGTGGTGGGGATCAGCGGGACCAGCAGGACGTCGGCGGCGTGCATGACGTTTTCCGAGACCAGGGAGATGCTCGGCGGGCAGTCGAGGAACACGTGGTCGTACTCGGCGGCGAGCGGGCGGAGCAGCTGGCCGATCTTGAGGGTCGGCTTCTTGTCCGCGCCACCCAGCAGTAGGTCCATGTTGCGGTAGGTGAAGTCGGCTGGGAGCAGGTCCAGGTTCTCGAAGTCGGTGCCCTTGATGGCGTTGTCCAGGGCCTTGGTACCGCGGATGAGCGCCCGTCCGCCGCCCTTGACCCGGGGCTTGATCCGGAACAGGAAGCTGGCCGCGCCCTGCGGGTCGAGGTCCCACAGCAGGGTTCGGAAGCCGTCGGCGGCGGACAGGAAGGCCAGGTTGACCGCAGCGGTCGTCTTACCGACGCCGCCCTTGATGTTGTAGGTGGCGTAGATCTTCACGGGCGAGGCCTGTCCAGCAGGTCATGGAACCGCTGCTGGCCCGCGGAGCCGGCGAACCTGGCGAACCGCTGGGCGAATTCCGCGCGGGCTTCGGCCTGACTGCGCGCGAGGTTGGCGGCGATCTCACCCATGGCCAGCAGCGTAGCGGCCGGCGCGGCGTGATCGGCGAGCATCGCGTCGGCCAGAGCGTGAATCTCCTCGCGCTGCACCTGGCTGTCCTGGAACTCGCCCAGGCAGTCCTGCAGCTGCTTCAGGTCACCGAGGACCTTCCGGTACGCGACCGGGTCGTGCAGCGGGACGAAGAACTCCAGGACGTAGCGCAGCTCCTTGCAGCGCTTGCGCAGGTCGTGCAGGGACTCCGGGGCCGAGGCCGCGGTGATCGCGCTGCCCTGCGCAGCAACCCGGCGGAACACGCGAGCGGTCCGGGTCACGGCTAGGTCGTCGGCGGTGACGCCACGGCGTTTGGCCGGGCGGCCCGCGTCCCGGACCTCTTCCAGCGCCTTGCGCCAGTGTTCGGTGATGGCCCGGAACCGGGCCGAGCGCAGCCCGGCGGCCAGCAGGCGGAACTCCCGCGTGCGGCGCCGGACCAGGAAAGCGCGGAACGGCTCGAGGTCGGCCGGCGACGCGGCGACCAGCTGCGCGGTCATCGCGCGGAAGCCGAGCAGGTGGACGTCGAGGTCCCGGACCGGCGTGGTCAGGTCGCCGAGCCACTTGAACTCGGCCGCGTAGGCTGCGGCCAGGCCATCCGGCAGCATGTCGCCGAGCAGCTTGATCGCCGACCGGGTGCGGCGGACGGCCACCCGCAGATCGTGCAGGAACTCGGTATCGATGTCGCGGAGCGTGCCGTCGACGTTCTGCTCCAGCGTGTCGAGCAGGCCCAGCAGCAGCGTGGCGACGGCGACGGGGGCGGGCATCTGCGCGGTGATCTCGGCGGACACGCCGCCCGAGTAGTCGTTCGGGTGGCGGCCGAGGGCGTGCAGGGCGGCCAGGAAGGCGCTCTGCCGGGCCGGGGCGACGCCGGGGGCATCGGCCAGGAGGCGGGCCGCCCGGCGGGCCTGGCTAAGGTAGCCGCGGACCTCGGTGATAGCCAGCCGCGGGGGAAGCGGGACGGTCTGGTCGGCCCGGGTCACCGTCGCGCGGTCCACGATCAGCCGGGCCACGGTCTTGCCGTCGGCGTTGAGCAGCCGGGTGACGGTGACGGCGCCGGCCGCGGTGGCCATCGGCAGCAGGGCCCGAGGACTGGCCAGCTTGAGGATCTGGTCCCGGACCGGCCCGGCAGGCAGGTCCTCGGCCAGCCGGGGCCGGCTGGCCCGCCAACTTTCGACGGGCTGCTCGGCCTGGAGAACCTCGTCCCTGCTGAGCAGCAGACGGCCGCCCCGCCGGGTGTGCTCGTATTCGAGCACCAGCCCGGCGCGGTACAGCCGCCAGTCGAAGGTGTCCAGCCAGGTATGCTGGCGCGCGCCGCTGCCGGGGGCGCCAGGTTCGGTGGCGATGCCGAACGCCTGTCCGAGCCCGTCCAGAACGGCCGATACCGGGTCGGGCGCTCCGATATCTCCGTCTAGCTCGAATCCCCGCAGGTCAGGCGTCATAGGTTCAGGTTCTCCTTCCGGAGAATCTTACCGCCGCTCCCCTTATGACTTGGATAAATCAGGGCTCAGGCGAGGGGCCAGGTTACACCGGTGGCGGCCAGGATGTCAGCGGGCCTGGGCATGGCCGCCTGGGCCCCCGGCCGGGTGACGGCCGCGGCGCCCGCGGCGACGGCGGCCCGGGTCGCTTCGGGGGCCGGGATGCCGGCCGCGAGGGCGACGGCAAGCGCCCCGACGAAGGTGTCGCCCGCCCCTACGGTGTCGATGGCTGGTACACGGAAGCCTTCGATGACCTGCGCGCCGTCCGGGCCGACCGGGCTGGCAGTGGTGGCTGTGCTGGCTGGGCTGGCCGCGCTGGCTAGGGCGGCGCCGTGCGCGCCGGCGGTGACGACAGCGTGGCGCGGCCCGGCGGCGGTGAGTTCGGTGGCGGCGCGCTGCGCGCCGGATAGGCCGTTTACTGGGTGGCCGAGGACGGCGGCGGCTTCCGACTCGTTGACGACCAGCCAGTCCAGGTGCTCGCTGCCCGCGGCGAGCAGCGCGCGGGCGGCGGCGCTGGTCTCGGGGGCTGGGGCCAGGTTGAGGACGCAGGGGCCGTGCTGGCTGAGGGCCCGGGCGATCGCGGGAGCGGGGATCTCGGCGCTGATGACCAGGATGTCGCGGTCGGCGGCGCCGGCCGCGGCGACGTCGGGCGGGCCGACCTCATGGTTGGCGCCGGGGGCGACGATGATGAGGTTCTCGCCCTGGGCGTCGACCGCGATCATGGCCAGGCCGGTCGGCACGGTGGTGACGGTTCTTACCGCGCTGGTGTCGATCCCTTCGGCGCGCAGGGCGGCCAGCAGCTGGCGGCCGAAGTCGTCGTCGCCGACGCAGCCGACCATGCGGACGTCGGCGCCCAGCCGGGCCGCTGCGACGGCCTGGTTGGCGCCCTTCCCGCCGGGCGTGAACCGGGCCGCGGAGCCGAGCACGGTCGCGCCCGGGCCGGGCAGCCGGGGCACGGTCACGGAGATGTCCATGTTCAGGCTGCCGAGCACCGTCACCTTCGGTCGTTTGGTCATGGCCCGAACGGTAGCGCGTGTGGCGGCGGGGGCGGCAGGGATAGCGCGGCCCGGCTGGGCGCCGATGTGCACATGGTCGATGGCGCAACGTGCTTGCTCTTACTGGTACAACGGCCCATCGACCAGGTCCCCGTCCGCGCTGCGCCAGGGGCAAGCGCGGCAAATGGGGCAAATGCCTCCTGATCGCGGGGAGCTCACCGAGCCGGACTCACCGCGGGCCGGAGCCTTCCTTGAGGCACATGACCTGGTAGGTGCCGTCGGCGGCCGGTTCGACGCCGTGGATGTCGTGACTGAATCCGGGGAACTGGCGATCTAGGTGCTGCAGGGCTCTCAGGTAGCCCAGTACGGGTCCGTCTGACTCCCCGGCGTGCTCGCCGGGCATGAGCAGCGGGATACCCGGCGGATAGGGAACGACCATGACGGCAGCCACCCGGCCGCCCATGTCGTCGACCGCCACCCAGTCGACCTGGTCTCGTACGAGCAGCTGGTAGGCACGTGCGGGGGGCAGAACCGGCTCGGGCAAGGTACCGAAGGCCTGGTCGAGCAGCCGGACAACCTGCTGGGCGCGCAGTTCGGCGTGCATCTGGTCGCAGAGGTCCCGGAGGCTGAGGCCGGCGTAGCGCCGCGGGTGCTCCGCGGCGAGCCGCGGGATGGCCTCCCGGAGCGGAGCCCCGTGGTCGTAGTGGTCCTTGAACTCCAGGAGGGCGTCCAGCAGCGTGCCCCACTTGCCCCGCGTGACTCCCATCGAGAACAGCAGCAAGATCGTGTAATCGCCGGTCTTCTCCACCTCGATACCCCGCTCGTCGAGGAACTGCGTCACGATTTGCGCCGGGATGCCCTGGTCAGCGACCGCCCCGGCGGCGTCGACGCCGGGGGTGGTGATGGTGACCTTGATCGGATCGAGCATGCAGTAGCCGTCCTCCAGCCCGCCGAAGCCGTGCCAGTCCTCACCGGGATGCAGCGTCCAGCATTCCGGGCTCTCCCGCAGCATCGCGGGGTCGGCGTCGAGGAAGTCAACGCGCCGGCCCTCCTCGGGCATCGTGACCACCGGCGGCTGCCAGACCGAGAAGAACCAGCCCCGGCCCGCGCCACTGCCCAGCTCGCGCGCGGTGCGCACCATGGCACGCCGGAAGGTCACCGCCTCGTCCAGGCATTCATCGGTCAGGACACGCCCGCCCTGGCCAGCCAGCATGGCCGCGGCCACGTCGCAGGAGGCGATCAGCTGGTACAACGGCGAGGTCGACCCGTGCATCATGTAGGCCTCGTTGAAGCGGGAGCGGTCGACCGGCGCCCGAGGGCTGGACCGGACGTGGATCATCGAGGCCTGTGAGAACGCGGCCAGCAGCTTGTGCGTCGACTGGGTGGCGAAGACCGTCGGGTGCCGGCCGGCGTCGCCCGGGCGCGGGTGCATCGCGAAGCGGCCGCGGTAGATCGGGTGGAACGCTGCGTACCCGTACCAGGCCTCGTCGAAGTGCAGGCGCGGCACCGACTCGCCCAGAAGCTCCGCCACGCGGTCGGCGCGGTAGCACAGGCCGTCGTAGGTGGAGTTGGTGACCACGGCGTAGACCGGATCTGGGGATGCCGCGCCGGAGGTCAGCGGGCTCGCGGCGATCAGCGACCGTACCGCGTCGGCGGCGAGGGCGCGAGCGGGGATCGGCCCGATAATTCCGTAGCCGTTGCGCGTCGGCAGCAGGTAGGCCGGCCGGGCGTCGGTGACGGTCAGCGAGTAGTTGATGGACTTATGGCAGTTGCGGTCGGCGAGCACGACGTCACCGGCCACGATGCAGGAGTGCCCGACGATCTGGTTCGCGGCGGAGGTCCCGTTCAGCACGAAGAAGGTCATGTCCGCGCCGAAGATTCGCGCCGCATTGGCCTCGGCCGCGCCAGCCGGGCCCGAGTGGTCGAGCAGCGACCCCAACTCCGGGACCGAGACCGACAGATCCGATCGGAAGACCTGCTCACCGAAGAAGTCGTGGAACACCCGGCCGATCGGCGTCTTCAGGAACGCCGCACCCCCGGAATGGCCCGGTGTGTGCCACGAGTACTCATGTTCGTCCGAGAACTCGGCGAGGGCCCGGAAGAAGGGAGGAAGCAGGCCTCGCTCGTAGCGGCGCACCGCGAAGGACACCCGGCCCGCGATGAACTCGGGGGTGTCCTCGAACAGCCAGACGTACTCCTGGATCTCCCGCCGTACCTTCAGCGGGAGGTTCCCGGTCGCCATGCGGCTGGTCAGCAGGAAGATCGGGAGGTCGGCGGACAGGCGGCGCACCTCGCGGATGACGTCGAGGGCATGCCGCCGGTGGTCGTCGGCGCCCCCGATGTCCCAGTCCAGGAGCACGCATCCGATGGCGGTGTTCGCCCGCACCTGGGCGGCGCCGTCGCGCGCGGTCGCGGCGTACAGGAGGCTGAGGCCCTCAGCGCGCAGGCCATCGGCCACGCGGCCGATGGCCGCTGCCGCGGCCTGGTCGGCGTCATCGCTGACGACGAGGACCAGCTGGCAGAAACCTTGCCCCATCGATTCACTCTCTCCGGATTAATGGGCGCGCGGAATAGCGTAGCCGTCCTGGATGTGCTCCAGCGGCTGGGAGTCACTAAGGTATTCGGGTGGAACCGTTCCTGCTGCTGTCCATCCGGGCCGACGACGCCGCGGCTGACAACGAGTACGAATCCTTCCGGACCCTGGCCGGGCTGACCGAGGCCGAGCTTAGGCGGGTCCGGCTGGACCGGCGCGCGCTGGGGGACATCGACCTGCGGGATTGGTCCGGGATCTGGGTCGGCGGCGGGCCGTTCAACTACACCGACCCGGACGAGAAGAAATCGCCGGTGCAGCGCCGGGTCGAGGCCGACCTGAGCCGCCTGCTGGACGCGGTGGTCGGGGCCAACTTCCCGCTCCTGGGCGCCTGTTACGGCGTCGGGGCGCTCGGCCGTCACCAGGGCGGGGTCGTCGACCGGCGCTACCCCGAGGACGTCGGAACGGTCCGGGTCAGGCTAACCGCGGCGGGCCGGAGCGACCCCTTGCTGGCCGAGCTGCCCGAGGAGTTCGACGCGTTCACCGGGCATAAGGAAGCGGTCAGCGACCTACCCGGGGGCGCCGTCCTGCTGGCTAGTTCGGCCGACTGCCCGGTGCAGGCATTCCGGGTCGGCGCCAACGTCTACGCCACCCAGTTCCATCCCGAGCTGGACGCGGCTGGCCTGTGCACCCGGATCGACGTGTACAAGCACGCCGGCTACTTCCCCCCGAGCGAGGCCGACGAGCTCAAGGCGCTGGCCTGGCGCAGCGACGTCAGCCACCCGCCCGCGATCTTGCGCGCCTTCGTCCGGCGGTACGGGCGGAACCGGGTGGGGGCGGCCACCGGTTAGCGGTCGAGGGCCCGGGCGAGGGCGCTGGCCAGCGAGGCCGTGCAGTTGGCGGCCAGGTGCAGCAGCACTGGCGCGGCCAGGCTGCCGGAGCGATCCCGCAGGCAGGACAGGAGCGCGCCGGCCGCCGCGGTCCCGGCCACGGTGGCGGCGACCGCGGTGATCCGGGCCCGGCGGGTCGCCGCGAGCCGGTTGACCGTCAGCGCCTCGGCGGTCGGGCGGATGTGCCAGAGGCCGAAGGTCGCGCTGGCCACGGCGGTCGCCGCTGGTTCGGCCAGGACCCGGCGCAGCGCCGCGTGCAGCACGCCCCGGAACGCGGTCTCCTCCCAGGCGACGGTGCCGAGCGGGATGCGCAGCAGCACCTGGTAGGCGAGCTGCCGCCGGTCCAGGCGGGCGATCCGCTGGTCGTTGAGCAGCGGGCGGATGGCCGGAGTCAGGGCGGCCAGGGTGAACGCGGCCACGACGGGTGCGGACGCCGCCGCGCCCAGGCGCAGGCCGGGCCGCAGCCGGTCCCGGCGGAGGCCGAGGTCGTCTGCGGTCAGCCCGCTGGCCGCCGCGGCGGACAGGGCGGCTGCGGCGGCCAGGGCATTAACGGCCGGATACCACCGCCTGGGTCCGGGCAGGTTGTTATAGACGGCGAGCACGACACAGGCGGCCGCGGCGAAGGCGCGATCGGCGGTGTCGGCTTCGGCGGTGTCGGCTTCGGCGGTGTCGGCTTCGGCGGTGTCGGCTTCGGCGGGGCGACCGGGTGCGGAGTTACTCACCCGGACGGATCAGTCCGCTCTCGTAGGCGAAGACCACGGCCTGAGCGCGGTCGCGCAGGGCGAGCTTCATCAGGATGCGGCTGACGTGCGTCTTGACCGTCTGCTCCGAGAGGACCAGGTGGGCGGCGATCTCCGCGTTGGACATGCCGCGGGCGACGAGGGCCAGCACCTCGGTCTCGCGGTCGGTCAGATCGTCGAGGTTCCGGCGGCTGGCGGCCCGGGGCGCGCCCAGGCGGGCGAACTCCGCGATCAGGCGGCGGGTCACGCCCGGGGCCAGCAGCGCGTCGCCGGCCGCGACCACCCGCACCGCTTCGGCGAGCTCGCCGGCCGAAGCATCCTTGAGCAGGAAGCCGCTGGCGCCCGAGCGCAGCGCCTCGTACACGTAGTCGTCCAGATCGAAGGTGGTCAGGACCAGGACCCGGGGCGCGCCGTCGCCGTCCGCTGTGATCTGCCGGGTGGCCTGCAGGCCGTCGAGCACCGGCATGCGGACGTCCATGAGGATGACGTCGGGGCGCAGCTCGGCGGCGCGGGCAATGGCCTCCTGGCCGTTGACGGCCTCGCCGACCACCTCGATGTCGGGCTGCGCGTTGAGCAGGATGGAGAAGCCCGACCGCACCATCCCCTGATCGTCGGCCACCAGCACGCGGATGGTCATGGCGGGCTCACCGGCAGGACTGCGGACACCTGGAACCCCCCGTCTTCGGTCGGACCCGCGTCCAGGCTCCCGCCCAGCATCGCGGCGCGCTCTTGCATGCCGATGATGCCATGGCCGCCCCCGGCGACGCCGTCGCCGCTGCCAACCAGGACCGGGACGGTCCTGGAGCCGGCGTCATTGCGGACCTCGAGGGAGAGGCCGTCTGCGCGGTACGCCACGTCCACCTGGACGTGCGAACCCGGCGAGTGCCGCATGGCGTTGCTCAGCGCCTCCTGGACGATGCGGTACGCGGACAGGTCCACGCCCTCCGGCAGCGGCACGGGGTCGCCGCTGCAGGTCACCGTGACCGACAGGCCGCCGCTGCGGGCCGAGTCGAGCAGTGCGTCCAGGTCGGCCAGCCCCGGCTGCGGCGTGGTGGCCTGCCCGTCGGTGCGCAGCACGCCGAGAATGCGGCGCAGCTCGGCCAGCCCGGTCAGCGCGCTGGCCCGGATGTCGGCGAAGCTCTCCACCAGCTCCGGGGGCGGGTCGGCGATCTTGTACGGCGCCGCCTCGGCCTGGATCGCGATCACCGACATGTGGTGGGCGACCACGTCGTGCAGTTCCCGGGCGATGCGCTGGCGCTCCTCGAGCAGCGCGCGCTCGCCGGAGTGCCGGCGCTCCTGCTCGGCGAGCTGGCGCTCGCCGCTGCGCCGGACCCGGACCGCGACGCCGAGCAATACCGGGAGGGCGGTGATGACGATGGCCCCTAGTACCGAGGGTGGGGCTGGGTCGATGAGGGTAGCCCAGCCCACGGTGACGACCACCGCGGCGATCACGATCCGCGGGCGGCAGCGGACCGTCACCGCGTACAGGCACAGCGCGTAGACCAGCAGGCCGGCCCCCGGGAACGAGGACGTGCCGAGCGATTCCGGCGGGACCACCAGGCTGATCCAGATGAGGCCCGCCGCGGAGGCGGCCCACGCACTGAGCGGGAACCGCGTGCGCAACGCGAGCGGCGCGCAGGTGATGAACGCGAGCAGCACCAGCAGGCCCGCGTTGTGGTGGCTCCGGGCGGCGGCGTTCTGGTCGGCCAGCTGCGAGTTGGTGATGGCGAAGCAGATCAGCGCGGTGATCACGTCGGCGACCTCGAAGAGGTCGAATCGCCCGATCCGCTGCCAACGCGCGCGCGGGGTCGGCGGGTTGGTGGTGTCGGTCACGAACGTCGCCGCGAAGTTGCGCACGTCGTTCATGTTCATGCCCCCAGCGTAGGCGGGGCGACTCGGAAACCTCGTCCCCCGGGCGGGGTATCTGCGAACCCCCTACCGCAGTAGGGGGTAGTGCTGGCCGGCGGCAGTCCGCGGCCAGCGGGCGACGGCTCGGACCACCGGCCTCATACCGGCGGGGCAGGCCGGCAATCGGCCCGCCAGGCCGACGCCGGCTAGCCGTCGGCGTCCATAGCTTCCTGACCGTGATCCGGCCACGAAGAAAGGACGCCACGATGAGACTTCGCTACCTGGCCGCCGGGCCGCTGATCGCGGCGGCCATGTTCGGCACGACCGCGGCGGCGTGGCCGTCCGCCACCGCCGACCCGCCCCAGGCACCGCCCGCGCTGACCTCCAGCGCGCTGGCTGCGCGCTATGCGGCCGACGCGCGGGCGATCGGAACGGCCGAACGCGCGGCCGCCAGTGGGGGCAACCGTCAGCTGGCCGGCGCGCTGGCCACGCTACACACCCAGCACGTGCTGTTCTTCGATCCCGCCGGCCAGGGCGTGGCCGCGATGGTGATCGGGAACCTGGCCACGGCGACGCGGGTCGCCATTTTGGTGCCTGGCTCCGACACGACGCTGGCTACGTTCTTCTCCCGGGGATCATCATCGCCCGGCGGCGGCGCGGAGGCGCTCGCCGCCGAGGCGCACCGGCTCGATCCCGGGGCGCGGCTGGCGATCATCGCCTGGCTCGGCTATCCCGCCCCGGCCACGCTCAGCCCGGGCGTGATGACCTCGGGCGACGCGTCGCAAGGGGCCAAGGCGCTGCGGCCGCTGGTCATCGCGCTGGCCCGGCACGGCGAGCAGGTCGCGCTGCTGTGCCACAGCTACGGGTCGGTGGTCTGCGGGCTGGCCGCGCCGCACCTGCCGGTCACCGACATCGCGGTGTTCGGCAGCCCCGGGATGGACGTCTCCTCGGTGGCGTCCCTGCACACCACGGCCCGGGTGTGGGCCGGCCGGGAAAGCGGCGACACGATCAAGTACGTACCGCATATCCGGCTGTTCGGGCTGGGCTTCGGCGCCGACCCGATGTCGCCCGGGTTCGGGGCGCGCATCTTCGCCACCGGCGACGGCGGCCACAGCGGCTACCTGGACCCGGGCTCGGCCTCGCTGCGCAACCTGACCGACATCGCGCTGGGTGATCCCGCGGCGGTGACCCGATGACCGGCCTCGGGCCGGTGGGGGCGCTCGCCCGGCGCATCGACGCCGCGACGCCGCCGCAGCGCGACCGCGCGGTCGACGCGCTGCGCGCCCTAGCCATCGCGGGGGTCATCGGCGGCCACTGGCTGGTCACCGCGCTCGTGCTGGGCGGAGCCAGCAGCCACGCGACGCTGAGCGACAACAGCCCACTGGCGTCGATGCCGTGGCTGGCGCCGCTGTCCTGGATCTTCCAGACCCTGGCGGTGTTCTTCCTGGTCGGCGGCTACTCGGCGGCGCGCAGCTACAAGGGAGGCTACGGCAC
>Ga0318516_10000807_pt1 | contig 10787 bp, 11 predicted proteins | sample GRESIP176b2f20_FD_202501 | JGI IMG/M metagenome (GOLD analysis project Ga0318516, IMG submission 202501) | Tropical soil microbial communities from Luquillo Experimental Forest, Puerto Rico - GRE.SIPMG.176b2f20 | ecosystem: Environmental > Terrestrial > Soil > Tropical forest > Bulk soil... | reverse complement strand
GTCGAGCGCGGCTGGGGCCTCGCGGGCGAGACGTTCAACTGCCTGGCCGCCATGGCCTCGCACGGCGCCGACACGTGGTTCAATCTGGGCGATCGCGATCTGGCGACGCACCTCACCCGCACCCGCGCGCTCCGCCAGGGCCAGCCGCTCTCGAGCGTGACGGCGCGGCTCGCGGCCGACCTCGGCGTCACGGCGCGCATCGTGCCGATGAGCGACGATCCGGTCCGCACGGCGATCCGGAGCCCCGGCGGGCGCCTGACGTTCCAGGAATACTTCGTGCGCGAGAAAGCGCTCGTCGAGGTGGCGGGCGTGGACTATGACGGCGCGTCGAGCGCGCGCCCCGCGCCGGGTGTCGTGGAGTCGATCCGAGCCGCCGATGTCATCGTCGTCTGCCCGTCGAATCCTGTCACCTCCGTCGGGCCGATCCTCGCCGTGCCCGGCATCGTCGACGCGCTCCGTGCGACGGCGGCGCCCGTCGTCGCGGTGAGCCCGATCGTGGGCGGCGCGGCGGTGAGCGGACCGGCCGCCGCCCTCATGCGCGCTCGCGGCCTCCCGGTCTCGCCGCTCGGCGTCGCGCGCGCGTACGCGCCCTGGCTGCGCCGGCTCCTGATCGACCCGCGCGATGCGGCGAGCGTGCCGGACCTGGCGCGGGCCGGCGTCGAAGGCCACGTCGCCGACATCATCATGACCGGCCGCGCGCACGAGACGGCGCTCGCGCGCCGCGTGCTCGAAGTCGCACAGGAGCGGCGCGCGACATGAAGATCGGAGCCGGGCCGCGGCTCGTCGTCGCGGTGCCGATCAAGGATCTCACGCACGCCAAGCAGCGGCTGACGAGCGTGCTCTGCGTCGGAGAGCGCGGCGAGCTCGCGCGCGCGATGCTGGGCGACGTGCTCCGCGCGCTCGCGGCGGCCGACCTCGGGCGCGTGTGGGTCGTCACGCGCGATCCGGCCGCCGCGGCGATCGCGCGCGCGCTCGGCGCCGAGCCCGTCGCCGAGGCGGAGAACCGGGGCCACACGGCCGCTGTCGCGCTCGCGCAGGCCGAGGCAGCGCGGCGTGGTGTCCGTGTCTTCCTGACCGTGCCGGGCGACGTGCCGTGCGTCACCGCCGACGAGCTCCGGCAGCTGGCCGAGGGCGTCCGCGAAGGCGCGCCGGTGCTCGTCCCGTCCCGCTCGGGCCTGGGCACCAACGGCGTCGCGCTGGCCCCGCCGGACGCGATGGCGCTGACCTTCGGCGAGCCGTCGTTCGCGCGCCATCTCGAGACGGCGCGCCAGCGCGGCCTCATCCCGCGCGTGCTCACCTTGCCGGGACTCGGCCTGGACGTCGACGCACCCGAAGACCTCGCCGCGATCCTGGCCGAGCGCACCGACACGGAAACCCAACGGCTCCTCGAGCGCTGGCGTGCGCGTCTCGCCCCTGTGACCACCAAGCCGGGCTCGCCGATCCCGACGCGATGAACATCACCCTGCGGAGCCGGGTTCGCACCTGTGCCGGGCCACGGTCGATCGCGCGCGGGGCTCACGACCGCCAAGCCGGGCCCGGAGTCCGCTCCGCGATGGAGCTCATCGTGCGGAGCCGGGTCGCTTCTGTCTCAGGCCACCCTCGGCTCGGCGCGGGGCCCGTGACCGTCGAGCCGGGCTCCCCAACCGCAACGTTCGACATCGCCGTGCGGAGCCACGCCGCGCCTGTCTCAGGCCACCCTCGGTCCGGTGCGGGGCTCGTGACCGTCGAGCCGGGCTCCCTAACCGCAACGTTCGACATCCCCGTGCGGAGCCACGCCGCGCCTGTCTCAGGCCACCCTCGGTCCAAGCCGGACTCACGGTCCCCGCTACAATGACTCGCTACGAGGTCATCGGCGTCGAGGGTATCGGCGAGGTGCGGCCGGGCGACGACGTCGCGCAGCTCATCGTCGAGGCGGCGGCGCGCCAGGCGACGCCGGTGGCGGCCGGCGATCTGCTCGTGATCGGCCAGAAGATCGTGTCGAAGGCCGAGGGACGGCTCGTGAAGCTGGCCGACGTGAAGCCCTCGCCGATCGCGATGGCGATGGCGCCGGGGCTCGCCAAGGATCCGCGGCTGGTCGAGGTCATTCTCCGAGAATCGCGGCGGGTCGTGCGCATGGACAAGGGCGTCCTGATCACCGAGACCCACCACGGCTGGATCTGCGCGAACGCCGGCATCGATCAGTCGAACGTCGACGCCGACTCGGTGGCCCTCCTGCCCGAGGACTCGGACCGTTCGGCGCGCGCGGTGCGCGATCGCGTACGCGCGCTGGCCGGCGTCGAGGTGTTCGTGATCGTCACCGATACGTTCGGCCGCCCGTGGCGCGAGGGGCTCACCAACGTCGCGATCGGGATCTCGGGATTCGCGCCACTCCTCAGCTATCTCGGCGAGCGCGATCCCGCCGGCCGACCGCTGCAGGCGACGATCCTGGCGCTCGCCGACGAGCTCGCGGGCGCGGCGGAGCCGGTGATGGGCAAGCTCGACCGCGTTCCGGCGGCGATCGTGCGCGGGCTCGCGCTCCGGCCGAGCGAGGAAGGCTCGAAGCCGCTCCTGCGCGATCCGGCGCGCGACCTCTTTCGCTGACACGGTGGGATCATGAACATCGCGATCCTCGGAGGTACCGGAAAAGAAGGCGCGGGGCTGGCGTCGCGCTGGGCGCTGGTCGGCCACTCGATCATCATCGGCTCGCGCGACACCGAGCGGGCCAAGACCAAGGCCGCCGAGCTCCGCGAGCAGACCAAGAAGCTGCCGCTCATGGGCGAGTCCAACGCCGAGGCGGCGCGCCTCGGGACGGTGATCGTCATCGCGCTGCCGGCCCAGGGGCTCGCGGCGACCCTGCCGGAGGTGCGCGAGGCCTGCCGCGGCAAGGTCGTGATCTCGACGGTCGTGCCGCTCACGTTCGGCGGCCCGCGGCTCTTCACGCCGCCGGCGGCCGGGTCGTCGGCGGAGGAAGCGCAGGCGCTCCTGCCCGACGCGAAGGTCGTCGCGGCATTCCATCACATCGCGGCCCACGAGCTCTCCGCGACGGAGCACGCGATCGAGTGCGACCTGCTGCTGTGCGGCGCCGACGCCGCCGCCAAGGAAACCGTGGGCGAGCTGGCGCGCTCGATGGGGTTGCGTCCGATCGACGTCGGCGGGCTCAGCAACGCCGGACCGCTCGAGGGCATCACCGCGGTCCTCGCCACGGTCAACCGGCGCTACAAGCTGAAGAACTCCGGCATCAAGATCACCGGTCTCTGAGCGCCTCGAGCCCGAACGCTCGGCGCGGGTCAGGCGCGCGAGACGGCGAGGCCGAGGTAGATGATCACGACCGCGAGCAGCAGCACGCTGCGGTCCATCCACGCGATCGCCGACAGCGCCGGGCGCGGGTCCTCGCCGGCGGCCACGGCGCGCGTCAGGCGCGGCACCTGCGCGAAGTCGCGTTGACCGGCGATCGCCACCGCGACGAGCACCAGCATGAACTTGAGCGCCAGCAAGAGCGCGGCGCCGCTCTGCATCACCTGATCGAACGGGCCCAGCAGGGTCACGTTGTAGAAGCCGGTCAGCACCACCAGCGCGATGGCGACCCACGTCACCCGGCGCGCGCGGCGCAGCAGCCCGACGACCGGCGCGGCGCCGTCGCGTCGGGCCGCGGGCCCGAGCACGTGCGCCTGATACATCAGGCCGCCGATCCAGGCGACGACGCCCAGCAGGTGGAGCCACACGGAGACGAGCGACGTGGTCACGAGACCTCGCCGGCCAGGTGCGCGACGACGCGCTCGACGTCGGCGAGATCGCTGAAGAGCATGTCGGGCCGGCACGTGGCCAGCTCGTCGACCGGATACTGACCGGTCGCGACGGCGACGGCGACCGCGCCGCAGCCCCGCGCGCACGCGACGTCGAGCGGCGTGTCGCCGATGATCGTGATCCGATCGAACGTGAACTCGTGGCCGAGCGTTCGCGCCCGCTCGCGCGCGATCGCAGGCAGGCGCAGCCGATCGGCGTGGTCGCCGCCGTAGGCGGCCACCCGGAAGTAGGGCCAGAGCCCCGTCGGCTCGAGCTTGATCCGCGCGCCGGCCTCGATGTTGCCGGTGAGGAGCCCGACCACCGCGTCCCCCCGCGCGCCCAGACGCCGGACCACCTGCGCCACGCCCGGCAGCACCTGGATCCGTGAGCCGTCGCCGATGATCCGCGCGAGCTCGCGCGTGTAAGCCAGAAAGCAGTCGTCGACACCGGCGCGGATCCGCTCGACGTCGAGCCCCGCCTCGGTCATCAGGTCGTGGACAATGCGCAGATCGGTGCGGCCGCGAAAATCGTAGCGCTCGATCGTGCCGGCGGTGCCGTAGATCTGCTCGAGCGCTCGGGCGAACGCGGTGCGGCCCGCACCGCGCACGCTCACGAGCGTGCCATCGATGTCGAAGAGAAAGAGGCGCACCCTACGGCGACGCCAGACGGCGGAGGCGGGCGACCACGGCGGGCACCGCGTCGAGGACGAGATCGATCTCGCTGGCCGTGGTCCAGCGGCCCAGGGTGAAGCAGAGCGAGCTCTCGGCGGTGTCGCGGTCGCAGCCGATGGCGCGCAGCACGTGCGACGGCTCGCCGGTCATGGCCGTGCACGTGGCGCCCGACGACGCGGCGATCCCGCGCAGATCGAGGTCGGTCAGGATGCTCTCGGCCTTCATGCCGGGCACGACGATCGACGCGTTCTGCGGGAGCCGGTCCCCGCCGCGGGGGCCGGTCTGGCGCGCGCCCGGGACCCGCGCGAGCAGCCCCTCGAGCAAACGATCACGCAGCTCGCGCAGGCGCGTCGCCTCGCCGGCGATCTCGACACGCGCCAGATCGGCCGCGACCCCCATGCCGGCGATCGCGGGCAGGTTCTCCGTTCCGGCGCGATAGCCGTGCTCCTGGCCGCCTCCGACCGTCAGCGGCGAGAGCTTGACGCTCGCGCGCGCCCAGAGAGCGCCCGCGCCGGGCGGCCCGTAGAGATCGTTCGACGACAGGGTGAGCAGGTCGATGCGACAGTCGTCCACCATGAGCGGCACGCGTCCGGCGGCGCCGACCGCGTCGACGTGGAACGGCACGCCGCGGGCGCGCGCGATCCGTCCGATCTCGCGCACTGGCTGGATCGTCCCGATCTCGTTGTTCGCCGCCATGATCGAGACGAGCGCGGTGTCCGCGCGGATCGCGCCGGTCACGGCTTCGGGATCGACACGGCCTTCCGCGTCCACGCCCACGTAGGTCACGCTCCAGCCGCGCTTCTCGAGATCGCGGCACGAGTCGATCAGCGAAATGTGCTCGATCGCGGAGGTGACGATGTGGCGGCCGGCGGCCCGCTGGGCGAGTCCCTTGACGGCGAGGTTGTTCGCCTCGGTCGCGCTCGCAGTGAAGATCACGCCACCCGGAGTCGCCGCAAACAGCCGCGCCACCTTCGCGCGGGCGCCGTCCAGGGACGAGCGGGCTTCGAGCCCCAGCGAATGCTGGGCGTTGGGATTGCCGACGCCGCCCTCGAAGAACGGCCGCATGACCGCGACCACGCGCGGATCGACCGGGGAGAAGCCCGCGTAGTCGAGGTAGACGCGGGAGCCCGCGGCCGGGAGGCCGGCTCTAGCGAGCTTTTCGGACGAAGAAGCGGAAGACCGCGCCATTCTTCTGCATCTCCACGAGCTCGTTGCCGGTTCGCCCCGACCAGCTCTTCATGTCAGCTTCGGAGCCGGGATCGTCCGACGTGACCTCGAGGACCTGTCCCGCTTCCATGTGCAGGAGCGCCTCACGTGTCTTCACGATCGGCATCGGGCAGAAGAGCCCGAGGCAATCGATCATCTTGTCCGCGACGACGGGCATATCGGCTAGGTCGAGGTTAGCACAGCCCTCCGTTCCTCTGCGAGGCACCACGGGCGTAGTCGCGCGCTCCGAGCGACGGACGTCGAGGTGACACGCATCGTGGAGATGCAGCGGGACGAGGTCTGGGCTAAGATCGGCGTCGTGACCGGCGTCGGTGAATCCTCGACGCCTCGGCTACCTGCGAGCTCCGCGCAGGCACCATGAGCTTCGGCCATCGGAGCCAGGCGTGCACGCCACCTGTAGTCAAGGGCGTTCGGACCGCGATGGGCTGGAGCCGCCCGCTGCCCCGCTGACGGCCCTGCCGTCGCGTGGGACGGCTGGCTAGCGATGTACCTCGAGCACTTCGGTCTCCGCGAGCGCCCCTTCTCGCACACCCCGGATCCCCGATTCATCTATCTGGGCGATCACCACGAGCGCGCGCTCACCCACCTGCAGCGCTGCGTCCAGGCGCGCGGCGGCATCGCCCACCTGGTCGGACCGGGTGGGATCGGCAAGACGACGATGTGCCGCACCTTGCTGAGCCGGCTGCCCGAGCGGGTCGACGTCGCGCTGATCCCAAACCCGGTGCCGACTCGCCAGGAGATGCTGTCGGTGGTCTGCGACGAGCTGGGCGTGGCGTACGGCAAGGACGCGCCCAGCCTGCTTCTGGGCGAGAGCCTCTACCGGAAACAGGCCGCGGACCTCGGAGCGCGGCGGTCGGTCGTGATCGTCGACGAGGCGCAGAGCCTGAGTCTCGACGTGCTCGAGCAGCTCTGCCTGCTCTCGAGCCTCGAGATGGACGGGCAGAAGCTCCTCGAGGTCATCCTGATCGGCGAGCCGTGGCTCCTCGATCTTCTCGCCCGCGTGTCGCCGCGCCAGGTGTCGGAGTCTGCGGGTCACCACCTCTTGCCGCTCACAGAGGCCGAGACGTGCGGGTACGTGCGCCATCGCATGGCGACCGCCGGCAGTGCCCAGGAGGTCTTCGACGCCGACGCGCTGCGAGAAGTGCATCGGCTGTCGTCGGGCGTCCCGAGCCAGATCAACGCCATCTGCGCCCGGGCGCTGCTGGACGCGGTGGCGCAGCGGCGCCGCGGGGTCGACCGATCGACCGTCCGCGCGGCCGGCCGCGCTGTCCTGCCGCCGGCCGGCGCACCGGCGATCGAGGTGCCGCACGAGGCGCGGCGGGTCGAGCGGGTGAAAGCTCCGGCCAAACGGGCTCCGCGCCAGCGTGCGCGGCCGGCGGCGGCGCGGGCGCGACGTCCGCTCTGGCCGTGGCTCGTGAGCGGCGGGCTCGTCCTGAACGCGGCGGTGATCGCCGCCGTCCTGCTCGTGCCGCGCCCGCCCGACGTCGCGCCGACTCGGAACGGGCTGCGCGCGGACACCGAAACGGCAACACCCGTGGTCGAGTCCGCGACCACGGCCCCCCCGACGCCTCCGGTGGCGGTCATCGAAGAACCGGTGCGCAGCGGCCGGCCGCCCGACGTACCGATGCTGGCGCCGCCGCCCGTGATCCGACCGCCGATCACGCCCGAAGCGGGCCGGCCTGTCGCGCCACCGGCGAGCTTTGCTCCGGCGCCATCGTTCGCCTCGGAGGAGACCGCGCGGCAGCGGCGTCGGCGTGAGCGCACCGAGCTTGGGGCCGTGCCGGCGCAGCCGCCGGTCGGCAACCAGGTGCTACCGCCGCAGGAGCGTCAGCTCAAGATCGACATGCTGGTCTGGGCCGCCGAGCCCGCGGCGCGCATGGTCTACGTGAACGGCCAGAAGTACGTCGAGGGGCAGACGCTCGAAAACGGCGCCGTCCTCGAGCACATCGAGCCGGACGGCATCGTCGTGATCCAGGCAGGCCAGCGCCTGCGGCTCAGATCCGAGGCGCGCTAGCGAGAGCTCTCACTTTTCGCCCGTAGATCACGTAGTTATGGCGCGCAGTGGGCAAACTTTTCCTGTCCCGAGCGCCGACCGCGGCAATAGAATAGTCCTGTCATGTCGCGCGAGTCCGGCGATATCGCGTCCACGGGGCACCTCTTGAAGCGTAAGGTGCTGCTGGCGTTGACGCTGTCCTCGCTGGTCCCCTTGCTGGTCCTCGCCTACGTCGTCTACCGGTACGTGAGGCCCGAGCTCTCTCCCACGGACGTCACGACGTTCTACGGTCTGCACGCGCTCCTGCTCTTCACCGTCCTCGCGATGGTCGGCGGCGCCTACATCATCTGGGACCTCGGCCGCGCGTTCGCGAAGATCGCCGAGCTCCTCTCGCGAGAGCCCAAGCTCGCCGAGCTCGGGGGCCGCAGCGACGAGGTCGGCACGTTGATGCGGTCGTTCTCGAACATGCTCGGCACCGTCGAGCAGCAGGCCATCGACATCAACACTTTTGCGATGCGGCTCGACGCCGCGTATCGCGAGCTCGAGGCCACCAACGCCAAGCTGAAGGAGACCTCGTTCAAGGACGAGGTCACCGGCCTCTACAATCGACGCTTCTTCTCGCTCCGCCTCGAGGAGGAGATTTCACGCTTCAGGCGGTTCAACCACCCGGTCTCCGTCGTGGTGCTCGACCTGGACGGGTTCAAGAGCGTCAACGACGAGTTCGGCCACGCGGTCGGCGACGAGACGCTGCGCGACGTCGGGCAGATCCTCATGAAGCACTCGCGCGGCATCAACGTCGTCTCCCGCTACGGGGGCGACGAGTTCGCCGTCCTGCTGGTCGAGACCTCGAAGAGCGGCGCTCGGCTCTACGCGGACCGGATACGGCAGGTCGTCGCGACGTTCCCCTACTCGCACGGCAAGCGTGTCACCGCGAGCTTCGGCGTCGCCAGCCTCCCGGACGACGAGGCCTCGACGTCGGAGGAGCTGTTCCGCGCCGCCGACGAAGCGCTCTACGCGGCGAAGCGAGCGGGCAAGAACCAGGTCGTGGCGGCAGGTCCGGGCCAGAAGGTAGATTGACATGGGGCAGCGAGAAGTTCTGATCGTCGATGACGATCGGCAGGTCCGCGACGTCCTGCACCAGATCTTCCTCGGCGCCGGCTACAAATGCCTGCTCGCCAACGACGGCCAGGAAGGGGTCGAGGTGTTCCGCGCCTCGGTCCGCGACTCACGCTCGCCGCTCACGGTCACCGATCTCAAGATGCCGATCATGGGCGGCATCGATCTGCTCCAGCAGGTGCGGCAGGCCGACCCCGAGGCGGCGGTGATCGTCCTCACGGGCGCCGCCGACGTGAAGACCGCGATCGCCAGCCTCAAGCTCGGCGCGTACGACTTCATCATGAAGCCGGTGAACGTCGACGAGCTGCTCATCGCCGCCGATCGCGCGCTCGAGCGGCGCCAGCTCCTGATCGAGCACCGCCACTACCAGGAGCTCCTCGAGCGGCGGGTCGAGGAGGCGACGCGCGGGCTGGCGCAGCTCAACCGCGAGCTGCAGGACGCCTACCGGACTACCCTCGAGGCGCTCGGCTCGGCCCTCGACACGCGCGACGTCGGGACCGAATCGCACTCGCGGCGCGTGCACGGCTACGCGATGGCCACGGCGCGCGTGTACGGCGTGCCGGAGCCGGACCTCCCGGCGCTCGCCCACGGCGTGCTGCTCCACGACATCGGCAAGATCGGCATCCCCGACGCGATCTTGCTGAAGCCGGGCCCGCTCACCGACGAAGAGTGGAAGATCATGCGGCGCCACCCGGAGATCGGCAAGCAGCTGATCGAGAAGATCCCGTTCCTGCAGGGCGCGGTGCCAATCGTCTACTCGCACCACGAGAAGTGGGACGGCAGCGGCTATCCGCGCGGGCTCAGAGGCGAGGAGATCCCGCTGGGCGCCCGGATCTTCATGGTCGTCGACGCCTTCGACGCGATCACCTTCGACCGCCCGTACTCGAAGGCCCAGCCGTTCGACGTGGCCAAGGCCGAGATCAAGCGCTGCTCGGGCAAGCACTTCGATCCAACGGTCGTGAGCGCGTTCTTCAACGTGCCCGAGACCCTACTCGAGGACATCCGGCGCAAGAGCGTCGAGCCGTAACGCCCTAGCCGCCGCCTGACGCGCGCTACGCGCGCGCGTCCATCCCGAGCTCCTCGCACAGGCGGCGAACGCGCGCGAAGGCCGCCACCAGCTCGTCTTCCGTGATCCCGACCTCCAGGCCGCGCTTCACCAGCTCGTTGAGCTCTCCGGCAGCCACGATCGCCTCGTCGCGGCTGCCGGCCTCGGCGAGGCGGCGGATCGACAGCGCGCGCACCGCCGCGATGCCCTCCAGCGCGCGGACCACCGCGGCGCGCGTCTCGGCCTGACGTTCGGCCCCGATCGAGGTGAAGCGCAGGGCGTGCAGGAGCGGATCGAGCGCCTCTTCGTAGCCGCCGGCGTCGAGCCGCCGGCTCCCGAGCTCGGCATATCCCCACCAGAGCCGCTGATCCACCTCGTCGCGACGCGAGGGCGCCAGGGTGTCGGCGGGGACCGCCGCCAGCAGCTCCTCGGCGCGCTCGAGCACGCCCAGCGCTTCGGACTCGCGCCCTTCCTGCATACCGAGAATCGCCTGCGCCGTGAGCTGGCCGATCTCGCCGCCGAACGTACCGGAGAGCAGCCCTCGGAACCCCGCGGCGCGCACCGCCGGCAGCTTGGGGTCGTCGAGCGCCTCGTGCAGGACCTGGCGCGCCCCCCCGAATTCCTGCCGCTGCAGGAGCGCGGTGGCGGCCTGCTCGTAGGCTTGCCAGAGCGCCTCGTGCGCCGTTTCTCGCGCCTCGTGGAGCGCCGGATCCGGCGGCACCGCGGCGAGCCCGCGCTCGGTCCACGCGATCGCCGTGCGGATCACCGCCATGCGGTCGCCGGGATCGTGGCTGGCGGCGCGCGCGAGCCGCGCCTGCGCGGCCTCGAGCGCGTGGGTCGCGAGGTGCCGTCGATACGTCGGCCGCTCCGTCTCGGAGGCGGCGTCGATCGACGCGGCGAGCGCTGCGTGGGCGCCGTCGTCGTCGCCGAGAGCTTGCTTCGCAAGCCCGACGACCGACCAGAGCGCCGCGTC
>Ga0318516_10000804_pt1 | contig 10799 bp, 7 predicted proteins | sample GRESIP176b2f20_FD_202501 | JGI IMG/M metagenome (GOLD analysis project Ga0318516, IMG submission 202501) | Tropical soil microbial communities from Luquillo Experimental Forest, Puerto Rico - GRE.SIPMG.176b2f20 | ecosystem: Environmental > Terrestrial > Soil > Tropical forest > Bulk soil... | reverse complement strand
CTGCACCAACAGGCCGGACACATGACTGCAAGCGACCTCTGCGCTGCACGCCAAATGATCTCTTGCCAGGCGGGGGCCATCCACACATGAAGCGGCGCGAGTTCATCACGCTGCTCGGCGGCGCGGCGGCGTGGCCGCTTGCTGCGCATGCGCAAGAGGCTGGCCGCATCTATCGCCTCGGTTTTCTGACCGGAAGGCCCCGTGCTATACGGGAATATGACGCGTTTTTCGACGAGCTGCGCCGCGATGGCTTCATCGAGGGCCAAAATCTCATAGTTGATGCGCGCGGATTCGGCCTGCGCCCCGAACAGTTTGCGGAAATCGCGGCGGCGTTGGCTAGGTCCAACCCGGACGTCATCTTTAGTGCCGGTGGTGATCCATCAATGCACGCCCTCAAAGCGGCAACCCAGACAGTGCCGATCGTCGGCGGGGCCGAAGATATGGTGGCGTCCGGGCTGGTGGCCTCGCTCAACCGGCCGGGAGGAAATATCACGGGGTTCAGCATGCTCTCGCCCGAACTCGACGGGAAGCGGCTGGATATCCTGATTGAAGCTGTGCCCAGTGCACGCCGGATGGGGGCGCTGGCTGATCTGACGCAAACACCTCAGTCACATATCAAAGCGTTACAGGACGCAGCACGGTCGCGTGGTGTCGAGCTTTCGGTTTTCGGCGTGGCCCGATCCGAGGACATCGCGTCGGCGATTGACGCTGCTAAAACGTCAGGCGCCCAAGCCGTCAATGTTCTAGCCGCGTCGCTACTGTCTGCGAATCGGCGTCTCATCATCGAGCGTATGGGCGCGCTGCGCCTGCCGGCAATGTACCAATGGCCCGAAATTGCGGAGGAAGGTGGCTTCGCGGCTTACGGCCCTCGCCAAACCCTGCTCTTTCGCCAAAGGGCGCAAATGGTTGTCAAAATATTGCGCGGGGCAAAACCCGCCGACATCCCGGTCGAGCAGCCGACCCAATTTGAGCTAGTGATCAATTTACAGACGGCGAAGGCAATCGGTCACGAGGTCCCCGCAGCTCTCGCGCTCCGCGCAGACAACTTGATCGAATGAAGATATCTTTGCTGCACCTGCTCACGGCCGGTTATGGCACTTCTCGGACGTCGCGAGATGTCCGACTTGAGTCCGCAAAGTGGGAAAAAGCGGACATTGAGCTGACATCGCCGAACGACTGAGTCTGACCCCAACCGGTCATTCGAAGCATTCCACTCGACCTGCCTATCGGCCTTAGTCACAGACCACGCAATAGTGTGGTATCGTGGCCGTTGCATGAAAATGACCCCCAACCGGAGGGTCACATGGCAAGCCACATCGGACGACGAAAATTCTTAGCCACGCTCGGCGGCGCGGTAGCTGCTTGGCCGCTCGCGGTGCATGCGCAGCAGCCGACGATACCGGTAGTCGGCTTTCTCCGCAGCACATCGGCTGCCGGCTCTGAGCAACTTATCGCCGCGTTTCGACAAGAGTTGAAGGAGGCCGGATTCGTCGAGGGCCAAGACGTTGCCATCGACTTTCGCTGGGGAGACGATCAGCCCGATCGGCTTCCAGGGCTGGCGGCCGATCTCGTGCGCCGCCAGGCGGCCGTCATCGTCGCTAATGTTTCTGCAACGCGGGCTGCCATGGCCGCAACCACGGCGATACCGATTGTGTTCGTGAGCGGTGGCGACCCGGTCAGAAGAGGGTTAGTGGGCAGCCTCAACCGGCCGGGCGGCAACGTCACGGGCGTGGTCTTTACTTCTAGTGATTTGACCGCCAAGCAGCTGGGGGTGCTGCACGAGCTGGTTCCCAAGTCTGCCAGCATCGCGGCCTTGTTAGAACCGGCCGCTCCTGAGCCCGAACTCCAGATGAGAGAAACGGAGGAGGCTGGTCGAACGATTGGCCGGCAAGTCCTGATCGTGAAAGCCGCAGACGAACGTGATTTCGCCGCCGCCTTTGGGACGATCGTTCAAGCGGGCGCGGGCGCGCTGCTCGTCGGCCCCAGTGCATTCTTCGTCAGCCGACGTCGACAACTCGCCACGATGGCGGCTCGCCACGCGCTGCCCCCGATCGGCGCGCTACGCAGTTTCGCCGAGGCCGGTGGCTTGATGAGCTACGGAGCAAGCCAGACCGATGCCTATCGCCGTGCCGGCCACTACGCCGGCCGGATTCTCAAAGGAGCGAAGCCCGCCGACATGCCGGTCGAGCTGGCGACCAAGATCGATCTCGTCATCACCTCGCAACTGCCAAGGCGCTTGGCATCGACGTGCCGGATCGGCTTCTCGCGCTCGCCGACGAGGTGATCGAATGATGTGAAGGGAGAGGGAGGTTCAACATGAAACTTCCCCGCCGCAAATTTCTGCATCTGGCCGCGGGCGCTGCCGCGCTGCCAGCAGTGTCGCGCGTCGCTTGGGCGCAGACCTATCCGACGCGGCCGGTGCGTCTGATCGTGCCAGTCGCGCCTGCCGGCGCGAGCGACATCACGGCGCGCCTGATCGGCCAATGGCTTTCGGAGCGGCTCGGCCAGCCATTCATCATCGAGAACCGGCCGGGCGCCGGCAACAGTATTGGTACAGAGGCGGTCGTGCGCGCGCCCGCAGACGGCTACACGCTTCTCTTGGTCGGTGGTTTCAACGCGGTCAATGCGACGTTCTACGACAAACTCAACTACAATTTCATCCGCGATATCGCGCCAGTCGCTAGCATTGTCCGCACACCATTTGTCATGGTGGTGAACCCATCGGTTCCGGCCAAGTCGGTTCCTGAGTTCATCGCTTACGCCAAGGCCAATCCCGGCAGAATTACTTTTGGTTCGGCCGGTATTGGCGGCAGCAACCATCTGGCCGGGGAGCTGTTCAAGTTCATGGCCGGCGTTAACATGGTTCACGTGCCCTATCGCGGCATCGCCCCTGCACTGAATGACTTGCTCGGCGGACAAGTACAGGTGACGTTCGCCTCCATGCCCTCGTCGATCGAATACATCAGTGCTGGTAGGCTGCGCGCACTCGCGGTGACAACGGTGTCGCGCGCTGAAGCGCTGCAGGACATCCCCACTGTGGGTGAATTCGTGCCGGGCTATGAGGCGAGCGCCTGGTTCGGCATCGGCGCGCCGAAGGCCACGCCGGCCGAGATCATCGAGAAGCTCAACAAGGAGGTCAACGCTGCCCTCGCCGATCCTCGGATGAAGGCGCGCATTGTTGACCTGGGTGGCGACGTGCTCGCGCTCTCGCCCGCCGACTTTGGCAAGCTCATTGCCGACGAGACCGAAAAGTGGGGTAAGGTCATCCGGGCCCTCAACATCAAGGCGGACTGAGGCCGATCCGCTGTCGATATTCCATAAATCCCGTTCCGCGAATCCCGACGCCAACAGGACAAACGCCGCCGTTCCTCGTGTTTTCCAAAGTAAGGTGAGCCATGAACATCGAAGATGCCCCGCCAGCGTGGGCAATTTGAGTCGCGTTGAATAGGTTAAGCGTACCCCAACACGGGTTTTTCGAAAACCCGCGTTGCCCCTTTGGCCGCAAGCCCCTCGCGCGTTCCCCGCCCACATCGCCGCGCGGCCCATATGCCGGGTCGGCCGACCTTCGACCTTCGACGTTGCGCCGATAGTGCGCCCGTCCCCGTCGCGTAGGCGGCCCGTCGCGTAGGCGGGTTGGGGGCAGTCTCCTACACAGGCCTGGGACGAAAACGCGCGAGCCGCGCTCCCGTCGCTATAGCGGCGAGAGGTGTGAAAAAGTGCCTGTAAAATATGGTGCTCGAACACAAGGCCGTAGGAAGCTCGCTCGCCCCGGGGGGTAGTCAGAAAAATTTAAATGGTCTTGGGGCCGCGGCGCGCCGGGAGCATGCAACGCAACAAATTGCCAATGGGTTATTTCCTTAAATGGGTAACGCGAACCGACATCCATAATCACACGGAGGGGTCGCCTTCCGCCAGGGGCGTTCCAAGAGGATCGAGAGGCGGTCGCGGGAGGAGCCGGTATCCGACCACCCGGCGCGACCAGGCGTCGAGAATGGCAGCCAAATAGACGAAGCCGGCGCCGATGGCGATGTACGTGATGTCGGCCACCCAGAGCTGGTTCGGACCGTCCACAATCCTGTCGCGGGCGAGGTCCGGGAAGATGGGCCCGTCGTGGTCGCTGTCGGTGGTGGCCACGAACCGCTTCGATGTTCGGATCCTCCGATGTTGGCCAGCATGAAATGCCCCTCTATCTCCAAGATTTTCATCTTCGCCGATGATGCAAAGCTTGCAGCGCAGCTCTCATGCGCGCTTGCGAGACCGGGCGTCTATCTGCCGGTCTGTGATGGTCCGCGGCTGCAGCGGCCTGATCGCGATGCTGAAATCATCCGCCGGCATAACGCCGCCGCCCGCGCGCGAACGAATACCGCCTACATGGCGGGGGTGAGTGATGAGTCGTTCGAGGCGATGCGAGAATCGCTGAACCAGCATCGCCCGGTGCCCTGTCATCGCATCTCGTCGTCAAGCGACCTGCCTGCGTTGCCGCGACCTACGCGCAAGCGCGATCCTGAACCTCTCCAATGGGGCCCAGAGCGCATTGGCATTGGGCTGCTTAAGGCCCTGCGCGCCAGCCAGGACATCATTTTCGACGCGCAATCCTCGCCGAACGAGTCGGTTCCCTCCAAGGGCGGCCACCTCGTCGTATGCGAGGAGGGTGAAGAGCTCGCGCAGGTGATTGCCGCAAACTATGCCTTTGCCCTGGATGCGGGACTCACCCTGATTCCAGAGGTGAACAAGGAGGCGGCCGATGCGCTCCTGGAGTTCTTCTACATGATGTACGATCCCGGTTCTGGTCTCTCGCCTCGGCAAGCGCAGGAATATCTCAGACAAGAACTCCTCAAACTGTCCGGCGGAATTTCGGTGCCGGCGGGCGGCTCGATTACGTTCGTGGGGCAGCTGCCGTTCGGGTTTGCGTATCCCGAGCATCCCTCGACGCATTTGTTTGATTACCCGGATCTGGGGATTTGCATCGTCAATGGCTTCGCCGCTGAACAACCGAACGAACCTGGCACCGGCGTGGTCGTGCTCGTGGATCCCGGCACGACGCCGGCTCCGGAGATTCAAGCGGCGATCGATTTGCTTAGACCAAGGCGGGCGTTCATCCGCACCTATCAGGACCGCGCCGCCAACGTTCGGCACGTATCCGAGATGATCGATCACTTTCCGTACGACCTTCTCATCATCGCGACGCATTGCGGTGACAGTTCGGGATATCGGTGGACCTATGAGTTCGAGGATTCCGAAGGCAGAGATCGGACCTTTGTCGTGGACATTGCTGTCGGTTTCGCACACACGGATGATCCGGAAGTGCTCTCAGTCACTCAGTTCATGCGGTACATATCGGTCGATGGCGTGGATTGGAATGATCCGCAGGAAAAAGCCAAGCTGCATGTCGGAACGGCGATGTGGGATTTCATGAATTTGATTAGGTCAGGGCCAAACGAGTTGAAGCCCGTAAAGAGGGAGACTGTCCCCCGCGTGGTCGGCTCTTCCGCGATGATGATGGCCGATGGAAATTACATCGTCATGCCGCGTTCCCTCGCCGATGAAGGTACGCCGATCATCATCAATAACGCATGTCTGTCCTGGCATCGATTGGCCGGGGCATTCATGTTCGCAAACGCGCGGGCCTATATCGGAACGCTCTTTCCCATTACCCCGAGCGAAGCTGCCGCCGTTGTGGTGAGGATGCTGGATAAGCACTGGCAGAAGCCTCTCGCCGCCGCGTTGTGGGCGGCCCAGCCTGACGTGTACGGAACGAACATCAGGAGGCCTTATGTGGTGACCGGGGTTTACCCGCAGCGGCTGCGCGTCAAAGTCATGGACTATCCGGCGCGAATAAAAAGGCAACTCGCTAGGAGTTTGGCGAATTGGAAGCGCAGACGTGCGAGCCTCAAACCGGACGACGGCAAGCAGATCGCCATGACCGAAGAGATCATTGAGGTTTACACTCGCGAACTGACTCATTTTCTTGACAAGTCACGGTGAAAACCTGCTGCACGGCTTCGCTCGGGCGCTCCACTCTTCCTCCAGGAAAGCGTTGGCGATCAAAGTTACGCGCACCGCCGCACGGACATCGCTGTGCAGCCTTCGATTTGAGATGGTCAAGCAACGGGGCTGCCTTGCATTGCAACCTCACGGACGAACGAAGAGCGCGCCGGCACGATGCCTCGCGATGATGCAAGCCAGCAAACTTATGAGGTCAAACCGAGCATCGCGTGCTGGCGTGACCATTCGACAGGCGCATCGCGCAGGCGGGCAATTCCGATCCCCCGCGGCAACCGACCCTCGACGGCGGCCTTGACGAGATCAGGTGCGAGAAAGGCGAGCGAGATCGTCATGTTGACCTGCCGGACGGTGCATTTGTCGCGCGCAGCGATGGCGAATTCACGGTTCTTGGTGCGCGCTCCTCAGGACGAGGGCGGAGCGGCACTTCGTTCGTCGAGGCAGGGTCCGTGCGCTCGATCGGCGGAACCAGCTCATATGGCGCGATGCTGCCCGCGCTGGTAAGCTGGAAGCATTCAAAAGACCGCAGAGCAAGACGGCGCAAGCCCGGGAGGACACCATGGCTCAACGAAAATCGCTGAACGTGAACGGCAAGGCGGTCCGGATCACCATCGACGATCCCGACATGCCGCTGCTTTATGCGCTGCGCGACAACCTCGCGCTGCACAGCCCGCGCTTCGGCTGCGGGCTCGCGCAATGCGGCGCCTGTACGGTCCACGTCGACGGCAAGGCGGTGCGCTCATGCGTCACGCCGCTATCGTCGCTCACCGCCCAGCAGAAGGTGGTGACGCTCGAGGGCCTCGGCACGCCGCAACGGCTGCACCCGGTGCAGCGCGCCTTCATTGAGGAACAAGCGGTGCAATGCGGCTACTGCATCAACGGCATGATCATGGAGTCCGCCGCGTTCCTTGCCAAGACCAAGAAACCGACCGAGGCGCAAGTGAAGGACGCGCTCGCCAATAACCTGTGCCGCTGTGGGACCCATGCCCGCATCGTCAAGGCGGTCATGCGCGCGGCCGGTGCGTGAGGGGAGGCAGCCATGACGATTCACGCTTCTCGACGCGACGTGCTCAAGGGCGGCGGCGCGCTCGTCGTCAGCTTCTCGCTCGCCGGCGCTCCCGGCGAGACGTTCGCCCAGGGCGCCAAGCCGCTCGCGCTCACCGAGGTCGACTCCTTCCTGGCGATCGATGCCGGTGGCGTGGTGACGCTCTATAGCGGCAAGGTCGATCTTGGGACCGGCGTCGCGACCGCGCTGCCGCAGATGGTCGCCGACGAGCTCGACGTCCCGCTCAACCGGGTCAAGCTGGTGGAGGGCGACACCGCGCTCACGCCCGACCAAGGCCCCACCTGGGGCAGCCTTTCGATCCAGATCGGAGGCATGCAGCTGCGCAACGCGGCGGCGACGGCCAAGGCCGCGCTACTCGAGGAGGCGGCCAAGCGCCTGGGCGCCAAGCAGGGCGAGCTCAAGGTCGTCGACGGCGTGGTCAGTGCCGGCAACAAACGGGTGAGCTACGGCGAGCTCATCGGAGGGAAGTCGTTCGCGCTCAAGCTCGATCACACCAAGCCCGCCGCCGGCAAGGACCCCAAGGACTACAAGCTCGTGGGCAAGCCGGTGCCGCGCGTCGACATCCCGGACAAAGTGACGGGACGTTTCGCCTACATGCAGGACTTCCGCGTGGCCGGCATGCTGCATGGGCGCGTCGTCCGCCCGCCGGCGATCGGGGCCACGCTCGAGAGCGTCGATGAGGCTTCGATCAAGGACGTTGCCGGGGTAGTCAAGGTCGTGCGCCAGGGCAATTTCCTCGGCGTCGTTGCACAGAGCGAGTGGGGCGCGATCAAGGCGGCGGAGAAGCTCAAGGCATCGTGGTCGAAATCGCAGACGCTGCCCGATGCAGCGAAACTGTGGGATGAGGTGCGCGCGACTAAGGTCGTCAAGGACGAGGTGACGATGAGTGTCGGCAACACCGCCGAGGCGATGGGCCAGGCGGGCGCCAAGACACTGAAAGCCACCTACGACTTCGCTATCCACACGCACGGCTCGATCGGGCCGTCCTGCGCGGTCGCCGAGTTTAAAGATGGCAGGCTGACCTCCTGGTCGGCCTCGCAAGCAACGCACAATCTGCGCAAGCAGCTTGCCACAATGTTCGGGATACCCGCCGACAACCTGCGCTGCATCTATATCGAAGGCTCCGGCTGCTATGGCCGCAACGGCCACGAGGATGCGGCGGCGGACGCGGCGCTGCTGGCGAAAGCGGTCGAGCGGCCTGTTCGGGTGCAATGGTCGCGCGCCGACGAGCACGGCTGGGACCCCAAAGGTCCGCCGACGCTCGTCGATCTGCGTGCCGCCGTCGACGGCGCCGGCACGGTGACCGCCTGGGAATCGGAGTTCTTCATTCCGCAGCAGACCGCCGGCAGCTTTAACGTGCCACTCATCGCCGCTACGCTTGCGGGCATGCCGGCTGGCGATGACATCGCGCCCGGCAACATTTTCCAGAACTCGGCGATCCCGTACAAATTCGCCAACGTCAAGACGGTGTGCCGGCGGCTCGCAACCACGCCGCTCCGTCCCTCCTGGATTCGCACGCCGGGGCGGATGCAGAACACCTATGCCAACGAGTGCTTCATCGACGAACTGGCCGCGGCGGCGAACGCCGACCCGGTCGAGTTCCGGCTGAAGTATCTTGATCCCAACGACAAGCGCGGCATCGAAGTGCTCAACCGCGCCGCCGCCTTGGCGAAATGGGACAAGCGGCCCTCACCGAAGCGCGACCAGCGCGGCGACGTAGTCACCGGGCGCGGCGTCGCCTATTGCAAATACGAGCTGGCGCGCACCTATATCGCGGCGGTTGCCGAGGTTGAGGTGAAGCGGTCGAGCGGGGACATCCGGGTGACGAAATTCTACCTCGCGCACGATTGCGGTCAGATCATCAATCCGGATGGGCTGAGGAACCAGCTCGAAGGCAACGTCATCCAGACCATCAGCCGCACGTTGATAGAGGAGCTCAAATACGACCGATCCGCAGTGACGAGCCTCGACTGGGAGAGCTATCCCATCCTGCGGTTCCCGCAAATTCCGGAGCTGGTCTACGACCTGATCGACCGGCCGAACGAACGCCCGTGGGGTGCCGGCGAGCCCGCCGCGGCGGTCGTGCCATCGGCGATCTCGAACGCGGTGTTCGACGCGATCGGCGTGCGGCTGCGTTCGGTGCCCTTCAGGCCGGACAAGGTGACGGCGGCGATGAAGGGGGCGGCGTGATCGACTGTTCTGTAATCCTCTGACCTCAATCCCATCCAGCCGAAGTCGGTCATAGCCGACTTCGGCAGCTCTAGACACCATGGCAACGCCCGAGGTGCTCAAACGCGAGATCAAGGCGTTGGCGACTGACCGAGGCGGTCACGCCGTTCCTCAAGCGCAATGGCTGGGACGGCAATGCTGCTGCCAGCCCGTGGCCTTCATCATCGCGGCAATCGTCGCACCGGCGGGCGATTGCAACATCGCGATGACGCGAGACTGCTTCGAGCCCGGATCGGCTTTATGCGGCCGAGGGGGATTGGCCATTGCCAGCGGCGACGGCTTTGCGGCAGTCGCTTCCGTGTGTGCTGGCCGAGGTGATCGCTTCTTCGCAGACTTTGACATCGAGATCCTCCGTTTCGGTTGATGGCGGCGTCGCGCCGCACCACCGAAGCCCCACCTCGGCCATGGAGCCGGCGGGGCAGGATCTCGGAGCGCCCTTGGGGTGCTCGGAATTGACGACAGTACCGCTCCAATGGCGGCCGAATGCCAGTCCTTTCTGGATAATGTTATTGCTCAGTTCGACGACGTTTGAGCATGGAATGATTGACGCGGACTACGATCGCGATTGCCCCGAATTGAACTCAGAGCTTCCGTAATTTGTGCCCCAACATTAGGTTTGCTTTACCTCAGTCATCCGATATTGGCGGTTTGCGCCGGCTCACTGATTTTGCCGAAGTGTTGCGCGATTGTAACAGCTTGATGGGCGCGCGTGGGCTACCGTGGTACGGGGCGATCTTATTCGGAAGTCATCAAGGAAATGTCGGTTTGCCGTAGTTCCACGCGGCGACCTACTCAACCGAGAGAACATCCATGCGCCTTCTCTATTCTCTTGCCACGGCGATGCTGGTGACCTTGCTGCTTCCTGTGCTGCACGCGTCGGCATTCACGACAGATCCCACAAGTGGCACGAATCCCGATGGTTCCCCCCGTTTTACGGATCCCGACGAGCAAATCCATTCTTTGTTCTCCGGCGGATCGGGCCTGAACGAGGACGGCTGGTTCGATCGAAATTCAGCTTCTCGAAATGTCTTCCCTTCGCCGGATAGAACCAATCAGGGGGTGACTTTTCCTAGTTGGTTCTTCCCGACATCGCCGCGTTGGTAGACACCTCGGCGCACAATTACGACGCCTTGAGTCTTATCTGGCACATCGCGTCGATTACTCCGACGCGGCATTTCGGCAGTTCGGGCGTGCGAAGTGGACATCGCGTTCGCGGTCTGAGCAATCCTGTGCCTATTCACCATTCGGGTGTCGACAACGCGGAGTCTCGACCGCGGCGGCCTTCAATTCCCGCGTCACCGACAACATCCTGCGCGTCGGCGTCAACTACAAATTCGATCCAAACGAAATCTGGAGCATTTACTGATCGGACTTTCGTTCCCACCACGTCAAACGCGGTGCCGACGTGGAAAACACAGGTCGTAGCGCTGCTCGAGCGCAACAAGCGCTATCCGGAGGCGGCTCAATCTCGCCGCGAGCAAGGGGTGGCCCAGGTCTTCTT
>Ga0318516_10000801_pt1 | contig 10801 bp, 12 predicted proteins | sample GRESIP176b2f20_FD_202501 | JGI IMG/M metagenome (GOLD analysis project Ga0318516, IMG submission 202501) | Tropical soil microbial communities from Luquillo Experimental Forest, Puerto Rico - GRE.SIPMG.176b2f20 | ecosystem: Environmental > Terrestrial > Soil > Tropical forest > Bulk soil... | reverse complement strand
GTCCTGCAGAACGCCATCGACGAAGCTGCAATACAACGGACGCTTCGGTTGGGACTCAAGCCCTGTGGTGCAGGTGCACGCCTGAGTCCTTGCCGACGCCGACTCACCCCCTCAAATCTTGCTGCCTCAGCCGCGCCTCCTGACTCCGCGCAGGCGTGACGATCTTAGCATCGACAATCCGTCCATCCACCAATTGGATGACGCGGTCAACCTCCTCGATCATGCGGTAATCGTGGGTCACGACCAACACGGCGGTGCCGCTCTCACGCGAAATCTGTCGCAGCAGCTGCATCACCCTCAGCGCCCGGTCCGTATCGAGACTAGCCGTCGGCTCGTCGGCCAGAATCATCTTCGGATTATTGGCCAGGGCGCGAGCGATCGCCACGCGCTGTTGCTCGCCGCCGGAGAGCTGGTTCGGATACAGTTCGGCACGCTCCGCGATTTCGAGATAGTCGAGCAATTCCGCTACCCGTTCCGTTGCCCGCTTACCGCGGACATCGATCAAGCTCAGCGGCAGAAGTACGTTCTCCGCGGCCGTCAGGAACGGGATAAGGTTCGGGGATTGGAAGATGAAGCCGGTCTTCTCCCGTCGGATTCGCGCGAAATCTGGCCGCTCATCGCCATAGATGTCGTCTCCGTCGATCAGGAGCCGCCCTTCCGTCGGTTCAGTCACCAGGCCCAATGTTTTTAGCAGCGTCGTCTTGCCTGAGCCGCTGGGGCCCATGATCGCAAAGAGATCTCGCGGCCGTACCGCGAGATCGACCCCCTTGAGCGCTTCCACGCGGGTCCGGCCCCGGCCGTAGACCTTCGTAAGGTGCTCGGCCCAAATCGCGTACCGTGGCTCTTGGGATAGCATTGTCAGCCGGCGCCTAGCACGCTGCTGGGATCGACGTGCATCGCGCGCCGTACCGCCAGCACGCACGCCAGCGTGGCAACTACGATCATGGCCACGAGCATCTGGCCGATATCGCCATAGGTCGCGATGACACGCCGCGGGAAATACGGCTCGATCAACGCCTCCAGTCCGCTACCCACAAGCGTGCCGACGACGCCCATAAACAGCGCCTCTTGCAGGATCATCTCGTAGATGACTCTGCCTGGTGCACCAAGGAGCTTCAGCATTGCGATCTCATGCAGCTTATCGAGCGTAAATGTGTAGATGATGAGGCCAATGACCACCCCAGCGATCAGCACGAGGATGTCGCGGAATAGTGCCATCTGAAACAGGAGGAGGCGGTTCGATCCCATGAGCTGGATATCGACCTGTTCGGCTGCCGTATAGGCCGCGAGGTGCTGCCAACGCATAATTCGCGCAGCGACCTCCTTCGCTGATGCGCCCGGACGTAGCTTGACGGCGATTGCGTTGATGAACAGCGTGTTCTCGACCGCCTGCGCCGCTTTGGCCCCCAACGGTTCCAAAAGGCGTGGCTGAGCCGCCTGGGTGGTGGCCAAGTCCTTAAAATCCTGCGCTATGGCAGGCTGTACGTTCCGGAGCAGGTTGGGGTCTTGCTGAAAGATGATGTTCTGCGCATCCAGCAGCGTCGCGTAGATCACCGGATCGGCCGTGAAGCCCACCATGTTCTTCGTCAGGCCGACGACCGTGTAGTCGAAATTACCCAGACGCAGGCGTTCGCCTACATGGAAGTCGGCGCTGTCATTCGCCACGACCTCGTAATGGCTCGCCTCGATCCCCCGCCCGGCGACGATAACGGGCGGCCCGCCAATCTTTCCCGGCTTGTAGCCGATCACGATGAACCGCTGCGCCTGCGGCATTGCCATCCAGCCTGGATTCACCATCGTCGCGGTGTTTATTAGCGCGTTCATGTACATGAACTTCATGAGCGGCGTTTGGCGCGGCATTCGCTCCACATGCTCCCAGCCCATCACCAATGGGCTCGCCTCTGCCACGCCAGGCATCACCTCGATGGCGTGATAGATGGATTGGGGAATCCGGGAGATCTCCACGAACGGACCCAAGGTTCCGCCCTGCGGGTGCGCCCCATAAGCTTGTACGACCCAAAGATCGGCGCCCGTATTCTCAATGATGGTCGAAGAATCGGAGATCACGCCTCTGACGATGCCGCCGATCGCGACGACGACCATGATCAGCAGCGAAACGCCGATCGTGGAGCTAAGAAATTTGAACCGATAGTAGCGGACATCGCGGATCGCGAGGTTCATAGCCCCGACTCCATGTCGGCCTTCATTTCCACGGGGCGCGGACGTACCGTCTCTCCTGCTGTCAGGCCCGTCGGCATGAGCGCGATCCGCTCTCGAGGCCGAAGGTTGCCAGCGACCGCGACCATCGATTCGCGCGGGCTTTCTGCGAGCACGGTGACAGGTTCTCGGCGAAGCACATCATCCGCGCCGACGACAAAAACGAACGTCTTCTGGCCCATCGTCATGAGCGCGGTCCGGGGGACGAGCAGAGCATCCTTTGCCTCGCCCACCTGTATGTAAACATTGGCCCACTGCCCAAGCTGGAACTCCTCGGGCGGGATCGTAAAGGCGACCTCCGGCACTGTCTCCTCGGTCCCCGCATTCGCCTGCGGACTGATGCGGAACACATGGCCGGGCAGCGGCTGGTTCTCCCGCCCACGCAGGATGACGGTCGCTGGCAGTCCTTTTCGAAGCTTCCCCGTAAAGTTCTGGTCGACGTTGGCATTCACATAGATGAGCCCCGTATCGGCCACGATGAACATTTGCTGCCCCGGAACCACTGAGGCACCCAGATTCACGGTGCGCTTGATCACAAGTCCGCTCACCAGCGAGGGAATTTGTGCTAACGAGAGGTTGTATTCGGCGACCTGGAGGTCGTGTGCGGCAGTTTCGGCTGCACGCTGTGCGACGACATAGTTCCTCGCATATTGCTGTGCTTGCTCGACGGTCGTGGCAAACTGGCCCTGGGCCAGCAAGGTCTGCCGGCGGTTCGATTCGATTTGCAGCTCCCGAGCCATCTCCTCGGCTCCTGCCAGCCGCGCTCGTGCACTCTCGAGCTGATGATGGAGGTCGCTCTGATCAAGGGTCGCTAGGATTTGCCCCTTCTGAACGAGATCCCCCTCGTCCGCGTAAACCTGCTCCACCCGTCCGACGATCTTTGAGGCGATGTTTGCTATAACATTGGCGGTCACCGTCCCAGTCCCTTCCACCTCGTCCAGCACGCTGCCCCGCATCACTTCGGCGACGGACACCGCTGGTGGCCGGAGCACCGCAAACCAGAGCGCCGCCCCGACCGCAACAGCGATGAGGAACGCCAACACCGCAGCGCGGATACGACGCTCTGCGCCGCGCGACCGACTAGGCTCTCTTCCCTTCGTCGCCTTGGTCGTTTCGGGTGTCGCCACCTGATCTGTGGCAGGACCGACGGTACGCTCCAGCGCGGTGCGATTCATGTGGCACCCTCCCACAAGGAAAGGCCTGCGGACGATGCGACGTGGCAACTGCACCGCAGCGATCTGGCTAGGATCGGTTCACGATTGTATTTTACGTAGGCCTGGCATTTCCATTGCGGCGACCCATGGGCGCGGATTGCTTTCCCTAAAACGCCGACAAGCGCCTAAAGCTCGCGCGCGCTCCACTTTCGCCACCATCTGACGCGTTATGGGTTATCGCCCATGTGGTGAAATGAACTCTTGGGCCCACCTCGATAGTGGTGACCACCAGTGCTGCGACCGGTAGTGGCCGCACCAATAGTCGATTTCGGATGCTTCATCGAGTGAGGCACTACTGTCTTCGGCCCACCTTGGTAGTGATGAGCATTCTCATTCTTATCAGATGTGGCTTGGGCCATCGCGGGCGCCGCAACCAACTGAAGCGCGACTGCCACGCCAAGCATTTTCAATAGCCTCATCGTTGATCTCCTCTTCTTAGGGACAGCATATATAAACACTAGCTATGTTCACTCAGGTCCGGCTTGACCTAGGTCAAATTTGCCTCTCATGAACTTGATAGTGTGTGCCTAATTGTTGGGGGGACTTATGCAAGCGGGCAACGCGAAGCGCCGCGGATTCGATTTGTTGACTTTGGCCCACAGCTACCAGCGCCGCAACGCTGAAGCACTGGCGGTACAGCCGGCGGATGCCTGGTATTCTTTCATCAGATGGTCGGCTGGCATCGACTCATGGTCGCAGCAGTCGTATGCGGATGCCACCACGACGTCCGAGGCTATCCGCTCTCAGTTTCAAAGTTGAAAGCCAGCGTTGAACGTCAAGAGGAGGGAACGGTGTCCGAAGGAACGCGCTTGACCACACCAGCCAGACATATTGGTCCGGCATCACGCTAGAGCCTATATCATTCGAGGCGGATCAAAGGGTGGTTTGAGTTGTCGTCCAGTGCATCCAAAACTTCCGTCAAGGCAAGGTGGTCACCTCTACGCCCTTGACACCCGGCAGGTTCTCGGCCGCAACGCGCAATGCCTGCGCCACCCGCTCATCAGCCACGGGACCCCAGAGCTGCACGATTCCGTTCCGCACAGTGACGTCGATCGGGGCACGGCGGCCCCACGCCTGAGCGTCGAGTTCGGCCAGGATTTGCTCACGAATGGCCAGGTCATTGGCGGTGGCAGCGGGCGCCGCGTCTGCTAGGCGGGCAAGTCCACGCAGCAGGTTGGCCCGGCTGACGATTCCGACAACCCTGTTGTCGCGAATCACCGGCACACGCTTGATGCGGTGTCGTTCCATCAGCCGCGCAATCTCATCGAGAGGCGTTTCTTCCGCGACCGCCACCACCTGTCGCGTCATCACCTCCTCGACCTTGCGACTATGGGAATGGACATACTCGTCGGCGAGCCGTCCCGGACCAAGCAGAAACTCAAGCCAGCGCGGACGGTGCGGCCGCCCAGTGCCGGTTTCGGTGCGACGCAGGAAGTCCCCTTCCGTGATGATGCCGACCAGGTGACCTGCATCATCCACCACGGGTAGGCCACTGATCGCGTACTGGAGCATCAGCCGCGCCGCCTCTGGTACTGAGGCGTCGGAACGTATCGTAGCTGCTCCGACCGTCATGACGTCAGATGCTTTCATTTCACACCTCCAACAGACTCCAACCGGACCGGTCTCGCGCCGTACAAGACCTTCGATCATCACATTAGCGCATTCAGCGCCATCGCTTCGTTTCCCGGCATGGCGATAACGAGCGACCTAGTCATGACTCGCGGATCGCAACGATATCGCGATTTGCCGCCGCATAGTCGAACGCATATGCCAATTCACCGGGCGCCTCGGAATGAACGGTGCACAGCGGCTGCCCGGATGCGACCGGATCCCCGACCGCGACATGAAGGTCCACGCCTGCCGCTTTGTCGTCGGGCGCGCCGGCGAGCTTGGCCAGGCGCGCGATCCTGCGATTGTCGATGGCATGCACGCGTCCCGATCGTTCGGCCACGAGCGATCGGCGTTGGCGCGACTTCGGCGGAACACGCATTCCGCCCTGAGCCTCGCAAATGCGCTGAAACTTCTGCCAGGCGCGGCCACCGTCGAGCGTCGCCGTGGCGATTGCCTCGCCGCCGCCTTCGGGTGCGGCACCGGCGAGCTCGAGCAAAGCGCCCGCGAGCGCAATGGCCCGCCGCCGCAAGTCCTGCGGAGCTTCCGGCTTGCATTGCAACACAGCCAACACGTCGCGTGCTTCGAGGGCGGGACCGATACCGCGCCCCACCGGCTGCAATCCGTCGGTCAGCACGACCTTGGTGCGCAGTCCGAATGTCTCGGCGACACTGACCAAATCGCACGACAGGACCTCGGCGCTTTCGCGACTGCGCATCTTCGCCGTCGGACCGACGGGGAGATCGATGACGAGGTGGGTCGAACCTGCCGCGATCTTCTTCGACAGCACGGACGCGATCAGCTGCCCTTTGGTATCGAGATCGAGCGCGCGTTCGACCCGAATGAGAATATCGTCGGCCGGGCTGAGCTTGACCGCGCCACCCCACACGACGCATCCACCCTCATGCTCGACCACGCGGCGAATGGCCGCCACATCCAGCTCGACCGGCGCCATGGTCTCCATGGTGTCCGCGGTCCCGGCCGGAGAAGTGATCGCCCGCGACGACGTCTTCGGCATCGTGAGGCCGAGCGATGCCACGATTGCCACGATGATCGGGGTGGTGCGATTGCCGGGAAGTCCGCCAGCGGAGTGCTTGTCCGCGACCACGCCCGCCGGCCATCTCAGCCGTTCGCCCACTTCTACCATTGCGTGGGTCAGCGCAAGAATCTCCTTATGATCGAGGGCGCGGGCGGCACAGGCGGTGAGAAATGAGGAGAGATGAATGTCGGAATATTTGCCGTTGACGACGTCTTGGATGATGGCATGGCACGACGATTCGCTGAGGCTGTGCCCATAAATGCGGCTGCGAACATGACTGAGAGAATCGAGCGGAGGGAGATGGGTCACGATGATGCGGTCGCCATCCATCAATCCAAGCCGCGACCAAGCGGATTCGGACAGCGCGGCCTCATCGTGCCCGACCAGGTCGCCCGACGCATGATACAACGTGGCGACGACCTGTCGCTCGTCCTTGCACAGCAAGACTCGCGTGTGCGCGAGAAATCCCTCGGATCGGCAGACCTGACACTGCTTGTGCATAAACACGACGGCTTCGTATTGGGTATCGAGGCCGAGGCGGCGAGCGCGAACGCTGCTCATCGCCGTTCGCTGGCGCGCACCCGCCGGTCTGTCTTGTCCATCATTCATGCGAGCTCGACCCTTTGACCATGATCGGGAACCATGCACGGCCACCGAAGCTCCTCCTCGATTCGGTGGCGCAACGCGTCGGACGCTGAAGCTTCGCCATGGATCACGAAAGTCATGCGGGGCGCTGCCTTAAAGCCGCCCAGCCAACGCATGATCTCGTCCGCATCGGCATGGGCGGACAACATGTCGAGATTTCTGACCTGCGCACGAACAAGCACATATTCGCCGTGTATCTTGACGCTTTCCACCCCCGACAGCATGGCAGCACCGCGCGTTCCGCCGGCCTGAAAACCGGCGAACAGAATGGTGTTCTTGGGGTCGGGGGCATAGCGCTTGAGATGGTGCAACACGCGTCCGCCGGTCGCCATCCCGCTCGCGGAAATGATCACCTTCGGCACCGGATTGGCGGTCAGCGCCTTCGATTCCTCGACGTCGCGGGTGTAATGCGCGACGGCACAGGCGCGCCGACACTCGGCCTCGGAGAGCTTAAGGTCCTCGGTGTCTCTACAGAAAATCTCGCTGGCATCCTCGGCCATTGGACTGTCAAGGAAGACGGGAACGTTCGACAGCTGGCCCTTCAATTTCAATTGGTAAAAGTGAAATAGCAGACTTTGCACCCGCCCCACCGCAAAGGCGGGGATGATCACCGTTCCGCCGCGGGCAATCGTGCCGTCGACAATCTCCGCCAGCGCGTCTGCCGGATGGCGCTTGTCGTGTCGTCGATCGCCATAAGTCGATTCGACCAACAGATAGTCGGCCCGCTCGACCGATATGGGATCAACCATGACGGGGTCGTCGAATCGACCGAGATCGCCGGAGAAGACGGTCGTGATCCCGGCCCAATCGAGCTGAACTGATCCAGCACCGAGGATATGGCCGGTCCGACGCAGCCGCACCGTGCCTCCGCCCGACAATGTCCGCTCCTGATCGAACGGGATCGGCGTCAAATGCTTAAGAGCGGCGCGGGCATCCTCCAGGGTGTAGAGGGGCAACGCAGGCTTGTGCTTCGAGAAGCCATGACGGTTGGCGAATTCCGCGTCCTTTTCCTGCAGGTGGCCGGCGTCGGGCAGGAGAATCGCACACAGATCGCGCGTCGCGCGCGAGCAGTAAACGGGTCCTCGGAAGCCGCGCTTGATCAACAACGGCAGATAGCCGCAGTGGTCGAGATGGGCATGGGTGAGAATGACGGCATCGATGCTGCTCGGTTCGACCGGAAACGGCGCCCAGTTCTTGAGGCGCAGCGCCTTGAAGCCTTGAAACAGGCCGCAGTCGACGAGCAGCTTATGCCTTTCGTGCTCCACCAAATATTTCGATCCGGTCACCGTGCCGGCGCCGCCAAGGAAGGAGAGGTTGAGACCCACGCCGTACGTTTCCCAATTTTGGCGGCCGGAGAGGACTAACCCGTTGACGGCATGATTATTTGATCCACGTCAATATCCGGGGAGGCGATCGGGATTAGTCAATAAAGACAAGACTTGGAGGACGACTATGAAAGCATCGATGATCGCCACCGCTTTGATGCTCGCCGCAACGACGGCCGTGACGTCGGCTCAAGCCCCCACCACCGGCGATCCGCATCATCCGCCACAAAGCGCAACGCCCGCTCCTGCACCGGCGCAACCGCCAACGGGCCAGCCGGGCACGGGGATGATGGGCGATATGCCCATGATGAACATGATGGGCCGCATGCGGGACATGATGGGCAACATGCCCATGATGAACATGGGCGACGGCATGCCCATGATGAACATGATGGCAATGATGCGAATGATGGAGATGATGGGGCCGGGCATGACCGCCATCGACCGCATCGAAGGTCGAATCGCTTTTCTACGTGCCGAACTCAACATCACCGAGGCTCAAGCGAGTGCGTGGAACGCCTTCGCCGACGCCATGCGCACAAACGCGAAGAAGCTTGCGGAGGTGCGTGCTTCCATGATGGCGCGGCTGGATGCTGGCCAACAGCAAGCTCCGACCATGGCCGAACGCCTCGACCAGCAGGAGCGGTCGCTTCTCGCGCGGCTTGAGGGCACCCGAGCGCTAAAATCCGCCGTCACGAATCTCTACGGCACATTGTCAGAGGATCAAAAGAAGACCGCTAACGAACTCCTCGCGCCCCAGATGGGGATGGGAATGATGGCGATGATGCCCGGGCAGAGACCTGGGCAGATGATGCCGCCGAGGCAGATGCAGCCCGGCGCGCGATAGAGAACCGGCCCGCGAGCAGTAAACAGCTCGTCGGCAGCCGCGCTTGATCAATGGCGGCAGATAGCCGCGGTGGTCGAGATGGGCGTGGGTGAGAATAACGGGCATCGATGCTGTCCGGTACGGCCGGAAAAGACGCCCAGTTCTTGAGGTGCAACGCCTTGAAGCCTTGAAACAGGCGCGGCTTCGCGTCGGTTTGATCCATGTCAATACCACGGCAGGCGATCCGGATTATTGGAGAGCATTATCCGGTGCGGGAGATGAGCGATGCGCGTGTTCCTGACCTCTGTCTTCGCCGCAATCATCATCGCGGGTGGAGCGATGCTGGTTCTGGACCAGTCGTGGCAGCAAGCGGATCAAGCCTTTACGTCACCGACGAGCGTGCGCCTTCCGAGTCATGGCGATACCCACAATCTCGTCGGGAAGACCTGGTTCTCGGGCAAGGATCACTGACGCCGGCGGGCAGAGCGAAGGCATAATCGCGGGACAGACGCCAGCCGGAGAGGCGGGCCCGATCAAATCAGTGCTGGGCAGCAACGTCCACCGACCGGACTCAGAGGCGGACGCCGCGGGATAAGAGCGGAGGGATGTCAATGTCGCTGCACGACCACTATAGCCATCGCGATCAAGGCAGCTTTCTCACCTCGCCGGCAGGGCTGGTGCTGATCGGCTTTTTGGTTATCGCCGGGGTGCTGCTGTTCACCGAGCACCGCGCCCATGTCTTGGGTGCACTCATCTGGCTGCCGCTTCTCCTATGCCCGCTGATGCACATGTTCATGCACGGCGGACATGGTGGTCGCGGAGGTCATGGACAAGACGATCGTGAAGGGAGAGCGCCATGAGTTCGGACGCGCCCGCCTACGGCCTTTGGAGCCTGGTCATCGTCAACTCCGTGGTCTTCATCCTGTTCGCCTACAGCTTCTTCAAGCCGCGCACCGGCCGCGACTGGCGGTCGTTCGGCGCGTTCAGCGCGTTCCTAGTCGCACTGTTCGCCGAGATGTACGGGTTTCCACTGAGCATCTATTTCCTCTCGGGCTGGCTGCAATCCCGGTATCCGGGCGTCGATTGGTTCTCGCACGACGCCGGACACCTGCTCGAGATGATGTTCGGCTGGAAGACGAACCCGCACTTTGGGCCGTTTCATATCTTGAGTTTCGTGCTGATCGGCGGAGGTTTCGTGTTGATCGCCGCGGCCTGGCGCGTGCTTTTCGATGCTCAGCAACGTCATACCCTCGCAATCACTGGGCCATATAGCCACATCCGTCACCCGCAATATGTCGGCTTCATCCTGGTGATGCTCGGCTTCCTCGTGCAGTGGCCGACGCTGCTGACGCTGGCGATGTTTCCCGTGCTGGTGTGGATGTACGCGCGGCTGGCGCACCAGGAGGAGCGAGACGTGCGAGCGGAGTTCGGCGAGACCTACGATCGCTATGCGGCGACGACGCCGGCGTGGTTTCCGCGGCTCGGTGGCGCCGGCACCGCGCGCTCGTCGCGAGCGTAGAGGCAGGACGGCCTGCTGCGACGGACCGCAGCGCAACACTGATCGTTTGGTTGGACCGAGAATGGCGAACGAGGTGTTCACCGCCCAATCGCTTACTAAGACCTACACTTCCGGCGAAGTGAAAGTGCACGCCTTGCGCGGCGTGGATTTCGATATCTCCGCGGGCGAAGTGATCGTGCTGCTCGGCCCATCTGGCAGCGGCAAATCGACACTGCTCAACATCGTGGGCGGCCTCGACCATGCCAGCAGCGGTCGGTTGTTCTTCAGACAGCTTGAGCTGACTGGGCTCGATGATCGCGATCTGACGCGCTATCGCCGCCGCCATGTCGGTTTCGTGTTCCAGTTCTACAATTTGATTCCGAGCCTCACCGCCTATGAAAACGTCGCGCTTGTCACCGAGATTGCGGA
>Ga0318516_10000795_pt1 | contig 10815 bp, 10 predicted proteins | sample GRESIP176b2f20_FD_202501 | JGI IMG/M metagenome (GOLD analysis project Ga0318516, IMG submission 202501) | Tropical soil microbial communities from Luquillo Experimental Forest, Puerto Rico - GRE.SIPMG.176b2f20 | ecosystem: Environmental > Terrestrial > Soil > Tropical forest > Bulk soil... | reverse complement strand
TCCCCAGCCTGCGTGCTGGGCGGATACCACCGTGTAGACCAGTAGCAGCATCGCGGCCGTGATGGTGAGCGCACCTGGTACGTCGAACCGGCGCCCGCCCCGCCCGCTGCGCTCGCCGCCCGGGATGAGCCAGAGCGCGGCGGCCAGCACGCCGAGCGCGACCGGGGCGGGCACCAGCAGCGTCCAGCGCCAGCTCACCTCGGTCAGAATGCCGGACAGCACCAGCCCCAGCGAGAAACCGCTCGCGCCGAAGACGGTGTAGATGCTGAACGCGCGGTTCCGCATCGGCCCCTCAGGGAACGTGGTGGTGAGCAGCGACATGCCGGCCGGAGCGGTGAACGCAGCTGCCGCGCCCTTGACGAACCGGGCCGTGATCAGCAGGTCCGGGCTGCTCACCAGGCCGCCGAGCAGGGACACCAGCGCGAACACCGCCAGGGCGACGAGGAAGACACGCCGTCGGCCCAGCAGGTCGGCAGCGCGGCCGCCGAGCAGCAGCAGCCCGCCGTAACCGAGTACGTAGCCGCTGACAATCCATTGCAGCGACGACGTGTCCAGGCCGAGCGCGGACCGGATCGACGGGAGCGCGACGCCGACCATCGACACGTCCAGCGCGTCGAGGCACAGCGCGCCGCCTAGGACAAAGAGGATCCCCCACAGTTGCGGCGTCCAGCCGCGGTTCTCATCGCGCAGACTTTCATCGCGAAGTACATGTGATGAGGCCATATGCGCGACTATATGCATGTGCAAGCACTAGATGCAAGAACAATTAATGTGCTTGCAAATATTGGGTCGGAGCGTTATGCTTCGCCCGTGACCGAGACCCGGGACAGCCATGATGCTTCGCCCGTGAGCGAGACCCGGGACAGCCGTGATGCTTCGCCCGTGAGTGTGACCAGGGACAGCGTGGTGACCGCCTGGCGGGAGATGGCCGCCTGCCATGCGGCGGCGTGCGCGGCGCTCGAGCGCGAGCTCGGCGAGCGGCACGGGCTCGGGGTGAGCGACTTCGAGGTGCTGCAGCGCCTCGCCGAAAGCGAGGAGCGCAAGTTCCGCGCCCAGGACCTGGCCGACTCCGTCCACCTGAGCCAGAGCGCGCTGTCCCGGCTGGTGGACCGGCTGGCTCGGCACGGCCTGGTCGAACGGTGCGGCTGCGAAGGGGACCGGCGCGGCATTTACGTGGTGCTGACCGAGGCGGGCGAGCAGCGTCACGCCGAGGCGGCACCCACCCACCGCGGGGTGCTGGAGCGCACGCTGTCCGCCGCGATGCTGACCAGGGCGGATAATTAGCCTGGGTAGTGTTCGCCTGGCGGTCGCCAAGATAGGGTTAGTGCGTCCGCAGTGCAACAACGTGCGGTAAGAGCCACGCCTGCGTGGTGGGGGAGCGAGATGAGCTATGCCTGACCGGCCGGCCACCCTGAGAGATGTGGCTGCCGCGGCCCGTGTCCATCCGGCCACGGCGTCCCGCGCGCTCAATCCGGAAACGCGCATCCTGGTCAGCGAGGACACCGCGCGCCGGGTAACGGCCGCTGCCGCCAAGCTCGGCTACCGGCCCAATCCCGTCGCGCGTAGCCTGCGGACCAGGCGCTCGCACACGGTAGGGGTGCTGATTCCCGACCTGAACAACCCGCTGTTCCCGCCGATCGTCCGCGGCCTGGAAGACAAGCTCGCCGCGGCGGGCTACGTGGCCCTCATCGGCAATACCGACGCCGACGACAGCCGGGAACGCCTGATCTTCGAGCAGATGCGGGCCCGTCACGTCGACGGCTTCGTGCTCGCGACCGCCACCTTGCACGACCGCCTGCTCGCCGAGGCGGCGGCGGCTGACCTGCCGGTGGTGCTGATGAACCGGCTCTCGCAGGACTACAGCTTTTCTTCGGTCTCGGTCGACAACGAGCAAGGGGCCCGGATGGCCATCAGCCACCTGACCCGGCTCGGTCACACTCGCATCGCGCATATCGCCGGTCCCCAAGAGGCGTCCACCGGAGTGAGCCGGCTGCGCGGGTTCCGGGACGGCATGGCGGCGCACGGGCTGGAGGTCAGGGACGATCTGATCGCCTACGCCGGACGGTACACGGTGGAGGAAGGGGCGCGCTGTGTGCGCGAGCTGCTGACCGCGCCGGGCGGGTTCACCGCGGTGGCGGCAGCCAACGACATGCTGGCCGTGGGCTGCTACGCCGCGCTCGACGAAGCCGGCCTGCAGTGCCCCGATGACATCTCGGTGATCGGGTTCAACGACATGCCGTTCATCGACCGGCTCCGGCCGCCGCTCACCACCGTGCGGTTCCCGCACTACCAGCTCGGCACTGAGGCAGCTCAGCTGCTGCTCGAGCGGATCGGCGAGCGCGAGGCGCCGGTGAAGATCCTGTACCTCGCACCTGAGCTGATCGTCCGCGGGTCCGTCGCGGCACCAGCCGGGCCGGTGGGGCACACTGTCGGCCAGGCTGGCGGGCAGGACGCGGGTGGGAGCGCTCATCTGGCGCCGGTGCCGCTGCGCCGCGCCCCGTCTCGCCGGGCGGGCGGAGCGTCGCCGGGGTAGGCAGCCGGACCCGGCACCGAGGATTCCGTAGCAGGCGCAATCGATTGCTGCCCGATACGGACCACTCTGCGCCCCTCGCGGGCGAAAGGCGCACGGCCCAGACCTAGCCGGCCTGAGTGACAGGCCATAATACCCGGCCCGGGGCCAGCACGTTAGTTCCACCAGTCAGATGGCATAGTGCGGGCTGAACCGGCCGGGAACCATTTGGTAGGGCTTTGGTAACAGGTTGGCCATGCGGCATTGACAAAACGTGCGCTGCGAGGCCAGTCTCAGGTGCAAACGATTGTGACCGGAGGTGGGAGGGATCGGGCGGCATGGTCGGACATGAGAATGCGCACCGGCTCGGCTGGCTGGGTACCGGGCGTATGGGCGTGGCGATGGCCAGTCGGCTGCTCGCGGCCGACTGCGATCTCGCCGTCTACAACCGCTCGTCGGCCAAGGCGGAGCCGCTGGTACGGCTAGGTGCCAAGCCGGTGAATGCCGCCGCGGAACTCGCCACTGCAGACATCGTGTTCATCATGGTCGGGTCATCTGAGGACCTGATCTCCGCCGTGCTCGGCCGAGACGGGCTGATGTCCGGGGTCGATGGAGCCGCGCCCAGGGTGCTGGTCGACTGCTCCACGGTCTCGGCCGAGGCCTCGGCCCGGGTCCGGGCGGAGATCGCCGACCGTGGCACCGCCTTTCTGGCTGCGCCCGTGATGGGTAATCCCAAGGTGGTGCGGGCCGGGAAGATGACGGCCGCCGTCTCCGGACCACGGGACGCGTTCGTCATGGCCGAGCCGTACCTGACCATGCTCGGCCGGGGCGTCACCTACGTCGGGGATGGAGAGGTCGCCAGGACGGTTAAGCTGTGCCACAACCTGTTCCTCGGCGTGGTGGCACAGTCGCTGGCCGAGATCACGGTTCTGGCAGAAAAGAGCGGCATCAGCAGGCAGGCGTTCCTGGCCTGCCTTAACAAGAGTGTGATGGGTTCGCTGTTCACTGGATACAAGACGCCTGCATACGTGAACCTGGACTTCGAGCCCACGTTCACTGCCACGTTGCTGCGAAAGGATTTCGACCTTGGCCTGGCCGCAGCGCGCGAACACGAGGTGCCGATGCCGGTGGCCGCGATCGTCCATCAGCTCATCCAGGGCCTGGTCGGACGCGGATACGGCGATGCCGACTTTGCCGCGCTGCTACAGCAGCAGGCGGAGGCGGCCGGGCTGACCCTCATCAGCGAGCACGCGGACGTGCCCGACGGGCTCGACACCACCGAGTAATCCGTACATCAACCAACCGAGTAACGCAGAGACCAACCTGAAGGACGGAACAAGTTGGAAAGGAGGAACCAGGCGTGAGACCTAACCTGCCCTGGCTCCCCAAGCGTGCCTTTGCTCTGAGTGTGGCGGTGCTGACGGTGAGCGCTCTGGCGGCCTGCAGCAGCAGTTCGAGCAGCAGTACCAGCAGCAGCAGCAGCGCGAGCGCTAGCGCCAGCTCCACCGCCAGTTCCAGCACGCCGATCACCATCGGCGCGTCGCTCTCACTCACCGGCGACTTCTCCGCGGACGGCCAGGCCTTCCAGCGCGGCTACGAGCTGTGGGCCAGTGACGTGAACAAGAACGGCGGACTGCTCGGCCGCCAGGTCAAGCTGACCATCCTCAACGACAACAGCTCGCCGACGCAGGTGGCGACGAACTACACCACCCTGTTCGCCCAGGACCACGTGGCCTTGGCGTTCGGGCCGTTCTCCTCGCTGCTGACTACGCCGTCGGCCTCGGTCGCCGCGCACTACGGCTACGCGCTGGTCGAAGGCGCTGGCGGGGCGCCGGCGGTGTTCGCAAGCCCGGCCAACATGGCGGCACACAACGTGTTCGACGTCAGCCTGCCGATCGAAGACGAGATGATCCCGTTCGTCAACTGGGTCGCCTCGCTGCCGCCCAACGAGCGGCCGAAGACGGCGGCCTACCCGATGGCCGACGACCCGTTCGCCGACCCGCCGGTCCAGCTCGCCCAGCAGAAGCTGCAGGCGCTCGGGGTGAAGACGGTCTACTCGAAGATCTTCCCGGCCGAAACCGCCTCCTACAAGCCGGCCGCCGACCAGGTGGCCGCCACCGGCGCACAGGCGGTGCTGCTCGGCTCTACCGACGTCCCGACCGTGGCCGCCTTCATCCAGGCCTTCGAGCAGCAGCACTACAACCCCAAGATGTTCATCTGCGCGGCCGGGCCGGACCAGGGTGCCGCGTTCACCTCTGCCGTAGGCAAGAGCAATGCGACCGGGATGATGGTGCCCAACGGCTGGTATCCCGGGTACAGCAATGCGGAAAGCCAGAACATGGTGAACGAATACGTGGCCAAGTACGGCGGGACCCCGTCGGACATCAACGCCGACGTGGCGGAGGCCTACTCGGTGGGCCAGGTGATGGCCCAAGCCGTGACGGCGACCGGCGGTACCGACAACTCCAAGATCATCAGCTACCTGCACAGTGGTGTGACGCTCAACACCGTCCAGGGACCGGTGAAGTTCGACGAACTGGGCAAGAACTCCAGCGCGGCGGCGTTCACCTTCCAGTGGCAGAGTAACGGCACCGCGTTCAACCAGGTGCTTCCGACCAGCGCGTCGGGATCGGTTGCGATCATCAACCCCAAGCCGAACTGGTCAAGCTGAGCACGAACTAGCCCGGCGGAGAGTGCATGGCGACGCAGATCTACCAGGCCATCGTCGACGGAATACTGGTCGGCGGGGTCTACGCCCTGATGGCGGTCGGCCTGACGCTGATCTTCGGCGTCCTCGACATCATCAACATCGCCCAGGGCATCCTGGTCGTGCTCGGTGCGTACCTCAGCTACTCACTGTCGCAACGGCTGGGTATCGACCTGTTCGTCGGGCTGCTCATCACCGTGCCCGCCATGTTCGTCCTGGGCGTGGCCATCCAGTGGGCCTTCATCAGGCCACTGCGCGGCCGCGAGCGGACGTCCATGACCCTGCTCGTCACCTATGCGATGGCGCTGATCATCGAAGGAGTCCTTTATCGGATCTACGGACCTGACGACAAGCAACTGACTGCCTCGTACGTGACATCCAGTGTGCACGTGCTCGGCTTCTACCTTCCGTACATCTACCTGCTCGGCTTCGGCCTGGCGGTAGTCCTGGTCGTCGCGCTGTACCTGCTGCTCTACCGCACCCGGTTCGGCCGCAGCGTACGCGCCACGATGCAGGACCACACGGCGGCGCGGCTCATCGGCATCGATACGAGCCGCGTCGCCGCCCTTACCTTCGGCGTCGGGGTCGGGGTGACGGCGGTCGGCGGCATGATGTTCGGCGCAACCAGCGGCGGCTTCAACCCCAACAGCGGCTATGACCTGATCTCCCGGTTGCTCGCCATCATCATCCTGGGCGGGCTAGGCAGCATCGGCGGCGCGCTCGTCGCGTCCGTCTTCATGCTCACCGTGGTCTCACTAGTGGACATCTGGTCGCCGACCTGGGCGAACGCCGTCTTTTACGCCGCCCTCGTGCTGGTGCTGCTGATCCGCCCGAGCGGGTTCCTCGGCAGGCAGGCGGTCCGGGCCCAATGACCAGCCAAGCGAGGGCCCGCCTCGCCACCGGCGCCAGATGGTCGGCGCTGGCGGTCCTGATCGCGGCGGCCCTCTTGTTCCCCGTCGTGTTCACCAACCCGGTGCTCACGAACTACGGGGTATTCGCGCTCATCTTCGTCACGGCCGCCTCGGCCTGGAACGTATTCTCGGGATTCTCCGGCTACATTTCGCTCGGCCAGGCTGTGTTCTTCGGCAGCGGCGCCTACGCGGTCGGCATCGCGGCGAGGGACTGGCACGTCACCGGCACCGGGGTGTTCGCCCTGCTGCCGCTGGCCGCCGCGGTAGGGGCGGCGATCGCGGTTCCGTTCGGCCTGGTGGCGCTGCGGGTGCGGCGGCACACCTTCATCGTGATCACGATCGCGGTGTTCTTCATCTTCCAGCTGATGGCCTTCAACTTCTCCTTCACCGGCGGCTCCAGCGGCCTGCCGGCCCCCTTCCTGCCCTGGCCGGCGGCGACCTACAACAACCCCTTCTACTACATCGCGCTGGCCTGCGCGATCGGCATCATCACCCTGTCTTGGCTGATCCGGCGGGCCAGGTTCGGGCTGCACCTGCGGGCGATCAGGGATGACGAAGACCGCGCCCGGGGGCTCGGGGTGCGGGCGATGCGGGTGAAGCTGGCGGCGTTCACGCTGTCCGGCGCGGTCACCGGGCTGATTGGCGGCGTGTGGTTCCTTTACCTCACGCAGGTTGAGCCGCAGACCGGCTTCGACCCGCTCTTCGACCTCTCGATCGTGCTGATGGCGTTCCTCGGCGGGGTCGGCACCATTGCCGGTCCCGTGCTCGGCGCGCTCATCATCGAGCCCGGGCAGCTCTACCTCACCATCCGCTTCACGAACGGGTACTACGGCGAGATCCTGCTCGGCGCGATATTCCTGGTGGTGGTGCTCTTCGTGCCGCGCGGCATCATCCCGACCGGCGGCGAATGGATCCGGCGGCTGGCGACCAGGGGCCGGTCAGCGCTCCCAACGGCGCTGCCCGCCGCCGAGGTCACACCGGAGGTCCGGGATCCGGCCAGCTCGGGTCCACGCGGAGGTGCCGGGTGAGCGTGCTGCTGCGGACCGAGGGCGTGCACAAGTCCTACGGCGGCGTTCAGGCCCTGGACGCGTGCACGGTCCAGATCGAGGAGGGCACGGTAGCCGGGCTGATCGGCCCGAACGGATCCGGCAAGACCACCCTGTTCAATGTCATCACCGGCTACGCGAAGGCGGACTCGGGCGAGGTGTACCTGTCCGACCGGAAGATCACCAACGCTGCCCCGGACAAGGTATTCGCGGCCGGCATCGGCCGGACCTTCCAGCTGACCAGGATCTTCCCCAGCCTCACCGTGATGGAGAACATGCTGGTCCCCGCCCGGAGCACACGTGTCGCCGCCCGGAAAGCCGTCGCGATGGAGCTACTGGAGTTCGTCGGCATCGCCGGATACCACGCCACGCCCGCCGGCACCCTGTCCTACGGCCAGCGCAAGCTGCTCGAGCTCGCCTACGTGCTGGTCGGAGACCCGGCCATCATCCTGCTCGACGAGCCGGCCGGCGGGGTCAACCTGTCGCTGGTCAACAACATCGCAGACCGCATCCGGCAGCTGAACGCGGCCGGCAAGACCTTCCTGATCGTGGAGCACAACATGGAGTTCGTGATGGGACTCTGCGACCAGGTTACGGTGCTCGATTCGGGCGCGGTGGTGGCTACCGGGCCGCCCGACATCGTCCGGACCGACCGCCGGGTGCTCGACGCCTACCTCGGCGAGGATATCGGGGAGGCGGGCGATGACCCGGACGACGCGGAGGGTACATGACCGAGCAAGCCGGGGGACCGGCGACAAGCACCACGGCCCGTTCGGTACTAAAGATCGACGGCCTGATAGCGGGGTACGGCGGCGGGGACGTGCTGCGGGGAGTGTCCCTGGAGGTGGTCGAGGGCGGCATCACCTGCGTGGTGGGGCCGAACGGCGCGGGCAAGTCCACGCTGATGGCGACGATCAGCGGGCTGCTGCGGCCGCGGCTGGGGTCGATGGTGCTGGGCGGGCAGGATCTCGCCGGCCGGTCGCCGCGGCAGGTGCTCCAGTTGGGCGTGGTGCAGGTGCCGCAGAACCACAGCCTGTTCCGTGACATGACGGTCCGCGAGAACGTCGAGCTCGGCGGCTACATCCTGTCCGACAGGACGCTGACCGCGCGCAGGCTCGCGGCCGTCTACGAGGTCTTCCCGCAGATCGCGGGATGGGCCGGGCAGAAGGCCGGCAGCCTGTCCGGCGGGCAGCAGCGGCTGGTCGAGTTCGCCCGGGCGCTCATGCTCGAGCCCCGGCTGCTGATGCTCGACGAACCGTCGATGGGCCTGGCGCCGAAGATCCTGCGGACCGTGTTCGACGCGATCAGGCAGATGAACGCGGCGGGCACCACGATCCTGCTCGTGGAGCAGAACGCCCGCGCCGGGCTGCGGCTATCCACCCACGGCGTGGTGATGGAGAACGGCCGTGTGCGACTGTCCGGGACCGGGCGCGAGGTCCTGGAGAACCCCGAGATCGGCGCGCTCTACCTCGGCGGGGCGGTCAGCCCCGACTGACCGCTACTTCTTGCGGGCCAGCGTGAGGCCGTCCCCGATGGGGACCATGACCAGGTCGACCCGATCGTCGGCGGCCGCGTGGTCGTTGAAGTCCCTGACCGCGATCACGGCGGGATTGTCGTTGCCCGCGTCGATCACGCGCCCGTGCGAGAACGTATTGTCGACCATGATCAGCCCGCCCGGCCGGATCCGCGGTACGACCTGCCGCCAGTAGCCGAGGTAGCCGCTCTTGTCGGCATCGATGAAGGCCAGATCGAAGAGCTCCTCGTCGGGCAGCGACAGGAGCGTGTCCATGGCCGGGCCGAGCCGCAGCTCTATCCGGTCCTGCAGGGCCGCCTTCTCCCAGTACTTCCGGGCGACCGAGGTCCATTCCTCGCTGATGTCGCAGCACAGCAGCGTTCCGCCGGGCGCCAGCCCCCGGGCGATGCAGATCGAGGAGTAGCCGGTAAAGGTGCCGATCTCGATCGCCGACGTAGCCCTGGTCAGCTGGGTGAGCAGGGTCATGAAGGTTCCCTGCTCGGGGGCGATCTGCAGGCCGGTCTCGTTCGGGAACAGGTCAGCGGTCTCGTTGGCCAGCTCCCGCAGGACGGCGTCCGGCGGGCTGCTGTGCGCGGTGAGGTACGCGTTGAGGTGGAGGCTGATCTGTTCGGTGCGCCGCGTCATGGGACAACGCTAGCGGCATGACCCCATGTTCGCGAGATGACCGCGCCAATTATCGACTTTCCTGGTGGCCTTTGTCCGATTTAGCCGCCTGCACGTCCCGGGAGCACGGCGGCGGCCGGGGTGCGGCGCCGGGGGGCAGTCGCGGAAGAGTGGCGGCGGTATCGGATGCGGCGATGCCGGAGCGCCGGGGGAGAGGGCTACGGTCGGCCTATGAGCATCCGCTGGTATACCGTCGTCGTCGACTGCCGGGATGTCGCGGCCCTGAGCCGCTGGTGGGCGGCGGCCCTCGACTGGCGAATCATCTACGAGGCCGCCGACGAGGTCGTCGTGGTCCCGCCGGTCGCGATGGACCCGGCTCGTCATATTCCCCCGGCCGAGCGCGGCCCGGGGCTGGTCTTCGTGCCGGTCCCGGAGGGGAAGGCGGTGAAGAACCGGTTGCACATCGACCTGGCGCCGTCGCCGGACGCGGGCCAGGAGGCCGAGGTGCGCCGCCTGGAAGCCCTGGGCGCCCGGCGCGTCGACGTCGGCCAGGACCCGGACAAGGTCAGCTGGGTGGTCATGGCCGACCCCGAGGGCAACGAGTTCTGCGTGCTCAGCCCGCGCGAGTGAGGTCGCGGCTCAGTCCAGGCGGGACGGCCGGTGCCGCAGCGCGCGGGCAAAGTCAGCCGCAAACGAGACGGCATCGGCCGCCTCGAGGGTGGCGAACGAGATCCTGACCCCGGGCGCCGCGGCGATGCGGAACCGCTGCCCGGGCGCGACCGCCCAGCCCGCCTCGGCCAGCGAGGACGCCACGCCGTCCTCGTCCAGGACGCGTACCCAGCAGGTGAAGCCCGAGCGCCCGCTGGCGGTGATCCCGTGGTCCCGCAGGGCCGAACGCAACGCCTCGCCGCGGTCGGCGTAGACCTGCGCCGCGGTCCGCAGCGAGTGCGCCACTGACGAGTCCGCCCACAGGTCGGCGACCAGCTCCTGCAGCTGGTAGCTGACCCATCCGGTACCCAGGGCCTGACGGCCGGCAACCCGGGCGACGGTCGCCTCGTCCCCGGCCAGTACCGCGAGCCGCAGGTCGGGGCCGAGCGACTTGGACACCGAGCGGATGGTGACCCACCGCGGCAAACCGGGGGATACCGAGAAGGCGGGCACGCCCGCCACCGGTCCGGCATGATCGTCCTCGATCACCCCGACCGACGGGTGGCGCCGCAGCACCGCGCCGATCTCGGCGGCGCGGTCGGCGTCCCAGGCGGCGCCGGTGGCGGCCTGAGCCCGCGGGGTCATGATCACCGCGTTCGCGCCCCGGGCCAGCGCGACCGCCAGGTCGGCGGGCCTGACGCCCAAGCCGTCCACCGGCACCGGCACCGGCGTGTAGCCCATGGCCGCGACCAAATCGAAGGTCACCGCGTGGCCGGGATCCTCCACGATGACCCGGTCCGAGGGTGTGAGCCAGGTCGCGAGGACCCGCTCGATGCCGTCCAGCGCGCCGCCGGTGA
>Ga0318516_10000793_pt1 | contig 10823 bp, 11 predicted proteins | sample GRESIP176b2f20_FD_202501 | JGI IMG/M metagenome (GOLD analysis project Ga0318516, IMG submission 202501) | Tropical soil microbial communities from Luquillo Experimental Forest, Puerto Rico - GRE.SIPMG.176b2f20 | ecosystem: Environmental > Terrestrial > Soil > Tropical forest > Bulk soil... | reverse complement strand
CGATGGTCATGACCGCGTTCTCCTGCCAACCTCAGGCCACCGCTCGGTGGCGGCGTGCCGGGACATGCCGGCCGGGCCGCGATCCCGGCCCGTGCGGGCTCTTAGTCCCACCTTGCGGCCGGCGCCACTCCCCGCGCCTCGCCCAAGCAGAGTGACCGGCGCCGGGGCCGGGTGTACGGTTCATTCACCCGGGCGGGGTGAGGTGCGGCGCGGCCACTGGGAACAGCGTGAACGGATACCAGGCCACACCTCACGGGGTCCCGGGGCACAGTAGCGCCAGCGCCCGGAGTCAGGGAGATGACCCTTGTCTGAGACCGAGAGCCAACCAGAAGGCACGGCGGGGGAGGGCGGGCTCGGCCAGGGCGAGCACGCCGAGCCCAGCCAGGGCGACTCTGCCGAGCTCCACCAGGACGAACAGGCCGAGCTGGAACGCCTTCGCACCGAGGTGGATGAGCTGCGAACTCAGCAGTCCACCCAGAAGCGGCGGCGCCGGGTTTCCTGGCGGACCCCCGTCTCCGCGCTGCTCATCGTGATCGGCTGCATACTCGCACCGTTGTCCGTGATTGGGGTCTGGACCGCCAACCAGGTCTCCGACACCAATCGCTACGTCGCGAACATCGAGCCGCTGATCCACGACCCGGCCATCCAGGGCGCGCTGACCGACAAGATCACGGTTGCGATCACCAGCCGCCTCGACGTGGCCGGGCGCACCAGCCAGGCCGCCGATGTGCTGACGAGCAAGGGCCTGCCCCGGGTGGGCACGCTGCTCAAGACGTTCGCCCCCACGCTGGCGGGCGCCATCAACGGTTACGTGCACAGCGCCGTGCACAAGCTGATCACCAGCCCCGGGTTCGCCAACGCCTGGGTTCAGGTCAATAGGGTGGCCCACCAGACCCTCGTCCAGGCCCTTTCCGGGCAGGGCGGCGCGATCCTCGTCAGCAACGGCCAGGTCACCCTCGACCTGGCCCCGTTCATCGCGATCGTCAAACAAGACCTGGCCAAGCGCGGTTTCACGCTGGTGAACAGCCTCCCGCCGATCCACCCCACGATCGCCCTGTTCTCCTCCAAGACCCTGGTCCAGGCGCAGACCCTTTACCGGCTCATCAACGACCTGAAGATCGTGCTGCCGATAGCGACGCTGGTGTTGCTCGCCGCGGGGGTGTACATCGCGCGCCACCACCGGCGCGCCCTGATCGGGGCCGGGCTGGGCTTCGCCGCCTCCATGCTGGTCCTCGGCGCGGCGCTGTTGATCTTCCGCGGCGTCTACCTCAACAGCGTCCCCAACTCGGTGTTCCCCAGCGACGCCGCGGCCGCCGCGTACGACACGCTGGTCCGGTTCATCAAGATAGCGCTGCGCGCGCTCCTGCTCCTTGGCCTGGTAGTGGCGATCGCCGCGTTCTTCACCGGGCCGTCGGTGACCGCGGTGCGGACCCGGGCGGGCTTCGTCAAGGGCTTCAACTGGATCCGGTCGACCGGCGAGCGCCGCGGGGTGAGCACCGGGCCGTTCGGCCGGTGGGTCTACACCTACCGGACGGCGCTGCGCATCGGCGCGGTGGCCCTCGCCGCCATCATCTTCGTGTTCCAGGGGCGCCCCACCGCCGCGAGCGTCATCGTGCTGGTCATCATCCTGCTGCTGGTCCTCGGGCTGATCGAGCTGATCGGCAGGCCTCCCGCCAAGCCCGAGGTCGCTGGCCAGCCCGGATGATGCCGATGCCCGGGCCCAGGCGGCCGCACCAGATCCGGCGGTAGCGGGCCGATGCTGCTCCAAGCGGCCGGGCTGGCGCTGCTGGCGGCGCTGTCCCCGACGGCGCTGCTGGTCGCCGCCGTCTACCTCGGCTCCGCCCGGCCCCGGCTGGTCACCGCGTTCTACCTCGCCGGTGCGGTGCTCATGAGCCTGATCATGGGCGTGATCCTGCTGGTGGCGCTGCGCAACGCCAACCTGCAGCGCCCCGGGGAGCACACCCCGCGTTACGAGCTGCGCCTCGTCCTGGGCATCTTGCTGCTGGCGGCGGCCGTGGTGGTCGCGCGGCGCCAGCCGCGGCCACCCGACCCGGACAAGCCGCCGAAGGGGATCGTGTCAAAATTGGTGGCCGACCCGAAGCCGCTGAGCGCGTTCCTCGTCGGTCTCCTGATCTTCGCCCCCGGGGTCAGCTTCCTCGCCGCGGTACAGGTCATCGCCACCGCGCAGGCCAGTTTCGACCTCACGGCCATCGCCCTGATCGTCGTGGTGGTCATCAACGTGCTGCTGGTATGGCTGCCCATCGTGATCCACCTGGTCGCCCCGGAGTTCGCGACACGGCATCTGACCGCCTTCAACAGCTGGCTGCGCGCACATGGCAAGCTCATCCTCATCGGTGTGCTTGCGGCGGTGGGAGGAATCATGATCATCAACGGGATCTACGGTTTGATCACCGGCCGATGACCGCGCGCCGTCGGATCACCGACCCCGTCGAGGCGATGGCCCAGCGCGTCGCCGAGCGGGTGGTGGAACTCGTGTTGCAAGTGGTGGACATCAACGCGGTGCTGGCGCAGGTGGACGTGAACGCGCTGCTGGCCCGGGTGGATGTGGCCGCCCTGCTGGAGAAGGTGGACCTGAACGCGGTGCTCGCCAGGGTCGACACCGACGCCCTCCTCGACCGGATCGATCTCAACGCCGTGCTGCAGCGGGTCGACGTCGACGCACTGGTGGAGCAGACCGACCTGGGCGCGGTAATCGCCAGGTCCACCGGCGGCGTCGCGAGTGAGGCACTGGACGCGGGGCGCAGCCAGGCCGTGGGGCTGGATCAGTTCATCGACCGCTGGGTACAGCGGGCCCTGCGGCGCAAGAGCCCGGCCCCGTCGGCGCCGCACGCCCGGCTGAACGGCGAGGCCGGGGCGGACGGCGAGGCCGAGGCGGCGAGCGACCCGCTGTCAACTACGGACAGCAGCACGCCGCAGCCGCCGGGCGAGACTCCGCCGACCCCGGGGGCAAGCCCCCAGGCCCTCGTGCCTCCGGCGCCGGAATCTGGCCCACCGCCGGCCCGACCGGGCGACACACCCGCGAGGGAGGCAACGGAATGAGCGCCCCCGTGCCCGCCCGATCGGTGACCGCGCAAGGCAACTACGCGGGGTCGGTGTCCCGCTTCCTGGCCTACGCCATCGACCTGTTCGCCAGCACCGCGGTGTTCACCCTCGTCCTGGCCGGCATCTCCTACGTGGTCCAGATCGTGACCGGTAAGCAGGTCCACTGGGACCGGCAGAACATCGTCGTCGTGATCCTCTACGTGGCGTGGGAGTTCTTCTACTTCGGCTACTCCTGGGCGGTGAGCGGCCGCACCTTCGGCATGGCCGTGCTGGGCGTGCGAGTGGTGCGGGCCGACGGCGCGGTCGCGGAGCCGCGGCGCGGCGTGATCCGCTCACTGGTGTTCCCGCTCAGCTTCCTGCTGCTCGGCCTGGGGTTCCTTGGCATCCTTGTGCAGCGGGAACGGCGCGCCCTGCACGACCTCATCGCGGGCACCGCGGTGATCTACGCGTGGGATGCGCGCGCCGCGAGGCTCAGGTTCCTCGCCCGCGAGGCGGAAAAAGCCGCACCGCCCGCCGCCGCATCCCCCCTGGCGGGTGACGCCGAAGCCGTCCCCGACCGGTAACAAGTTAACCGCCAGGGGGACTAGGCTGGGTCCACCCTGCGAACCGACCGAAAGGATCTGCCCCATGACTGTGCCCAGCAAAGTCGATGTCGATGCCGCCACCAGGGAGACCCTGGCCGGCCTGGCCCTGAGCGACCCGGAGCTGCTGCTGGCAGGCCTGGAGGCCCGGGCCGAGTGGCAGGCGACAAGCGGCCTGGACGGCCGCACGTACTCGCTCGTCAAGATCGCGGCCCTGATCGCGCTCGACGCGCCCCCGTCCTCGTACCTCTGGCAGGTGGCCAACGCGCTGGGGTCGGGCTGCACGCCCGAGGATCTCCTCGGTGTATTGAAGGCCGTCGCGCCGCAGGTCGGCGGGCCGCGGGTCGTCGCCGCCGCGCCGGAGCTCATGATTGCCCTCGGCCTTTCCCTGCCCGCCGGGGTTGACGGGGACGACGCCGAGTAGGCCCGGCCGGACCAGCACAACTACGAAGGAGGCAAGTCATGATCAGGCGACGACGCCCATTGATGCGCGCGGCCGTGGTCGGTGGTGGCGCGTACGCGGCGGGCCGGCATATGGCCCGGAAATCGCAGGAAGCGCAGTACGCGGAGGACGAGCAGAACCAGCGCCTCGCGGACCTCGAGCAGCAGCAGTACCAGCAGCAGCAGCCCCCGCCGCAATACCAGCAGCCCCCGCCGCAATACCAGCAGCCGCCGCCCCCGCCGCAGGCGCCCCCGGCGCAGGGGCCGTCCATGCTCGATCAGCTCAACCAGCTCAACGAGCTGCGCCAGCAGGGCGCGCTGACCGATGAGGAGTTCGCCGCCGCCAAGGCCAAGCTGCTCGGCAGCTGAACCAGGAGTGCGGCGGGGGCAGGAGCACCAGGACCGGCACCGAGAATGCCGAACGGAGGCGGGGGTCCGATGAGCAAGGCGTTCAAGGGAACCATCAACGTCGACATCCGGGACTCGGTGCCGGACTGGGCGCCCTTCGAGCCGCCCAAAGCGCCCGACGGCGCGCCCAACGTGGTGTACATCGTGCTCGACGACGTCGGGTTCTCCGCGATGAACTGCTACGGCGGCCCGGTCGAGACGCCGAACATCGACCGGATCGCCGCCGACGGCGTCCGGTTCACCCAGTGGCATACCACGGCGCTGTGCTCGCCGACCCGCTCCTGCCTGCTCACCGGGCGCAACCACACCCGCAACTCGATGGCCTGCATCACCGAGGCCGCGGTGGGGTTCCCGAACGCCAGCGGCACGATCCCGCCGGAGAACGGGATGCTCCCGGAGATCCTGGGCGAGCGGGGCTGGAACACCTACATGGTGGGCAAGTGGCACCTGTGCCCCACCATCGAGATGAACCTGGCCGCGACGCGGCGGAACTGGCCGACCGGGCGCGGGTTCGAACGGTTCTACGGGTTCCTCGGCGCCGAGACCAACCAGTGGTACCCCGACCTCGTCTACGACAACCATCCCGTCGACCAGCCCAGGACTCCCGAGGAGGGCTACCACTTCACCGACGACATCACCGACAAGGCGCTGGAGTTCATCAAGGACGCGAAGGTGATCGCGCCGGATAAACCGTTCTTCCTGTACTACGCCCCGGGGGCGGCTCACGCGCCGCATCACGTCCCGCCGGAGTGGATCGAGCGGTACGCCGGCCAGTTCGACATGGGGTACGAGGCGATCCGGGAGCAGACGCTGGCGCGGCAGAAGGAAATGGGCCTCGTCCCGGCCGACACCGAGTTGCCTCCGCTCAATCCGATCGGCACGCCGCAGACCCGCACTGGTCCCGACGGCCTGCCGTTCCCGCCGCTGGATTACACCAAGCCGTGGGACTCCCTGTCCGCGGAGGAGCAGCGGCTGTTCGGCCGGATGGCGGAGGTGTACGCCGGGTTCCTGTCCCACGCCGACCACCACATCGGGCGGCTGCTGGACTTCCTCGAGGAGACCGGGCAGCGGGACAACACATTGGTCATCGTCGTCTCGGACAACGGGGCGTCCGGTGAGGGCGGCCCCGACGGGTCGGTCAACGAGAACCTGTTCTTCAACGGCATCCCGGATGACCTGCAGCGGAACCTGGCGATGATCGACGAGCTGGGCGGCCCGAAGACCTACAACCACTACCCCACCGGGTGGGCGATGGCCTTCAACACCCCGTTCAAGATGTGGAAGCGGTACGAGTTCAACGGCGGGACCAGCGACCCGTGCCTGATCGCCTGGCCATCGGTGCTCGGGCACGGCGGCGAGGTCCGCCACCAGTACCACCACGCGATCGACATCGTGCCGACCATCCTCGACCTGCTGGGCGTTGAACCGCCGGAGGTGCTCAAGGGGCACGTGCAGAGCCACCTCGACGGTGTCAGCATGCGGTACAGCTTCGACGACCCGTCGGCCCCGTCGGTGCGGAAGACCCAGTTCTACTCGATGCTGGGCTCCCGGGCGATCTGGCATGACGGCTGGAAGGCGGTCACCACGCACCCGACGATCAGCGGCTGGGGCCACTTCCACGACGACACGTGGGAGCTGTACCACACCGACACCGACCGGTCCGAGCTGCACGACCTGGCCGCCGAGCACCCGGAGAAGCTGCGCGAGCTGGTAAACCTGTGGTTCGCCGAGGCGGGCGCCAACGGCGCCTTCCCGCTGGATGACCGGTCCGCCCTGGAGATCTTGCAGACGCCGCGGCCGCAGCTGGCCAGCCCGCGGGAACGGTACATCTACTACCCCGACGTGGCGGACATCCCGGAACACCAGGCGGTGAACGTCCACAACCGTTCCTACGTCATCGGGGCGCAGGTGGACATCCCCGCGCCGGGCGCCCAGGGCGTGATCTTCGCCCACGGCGCCAGGTTCGGCGGGCACGCGCTCTACCTCAAGGACAACCGGCTGCACTATGTGAACAGCTTCGTCGGCATGTTCGAGCAGCAGGTCGTGGCGACCGAGGACGTGCCCACCGGCGAGAACCTGATCCTGTCCGCGTCGTTCGACAAGGACGGCGAGGACCCGCCGGGCGTGTCCACCGGCATCCTGTCGCTCTACCACGGGGACCGCAAGGTCGGCGAGGCGCGCATCAAGAACCAGCCGGGCTACTACGAGCTAGCCGGTGAGGGCCTGTGCGTCGGCCGCGACAGCGCCGACGCCATCACCGACGACTACCCGGGGGAGCGCCCGCACCGGTTCACCGGCGGCACCATCAAGCGGGTCGTGATCGACGTCAGCGGCACGCCCTACGTCGATCTGGAGCGCCAGGCCGCCGCCATGCTCGCCCGCGAGTAGGGGCACCGTCCGAGTGGGGGCACCGTCCGGCGGGCGCCCGCCGGACGGTCAGTACGGTCGCCCGTCGTAGGGTCGCCCGTCGTCCGGCTCGCGGAGTCCCTGGAGCGATGCCCCGAAGGCGGCGAGCCGGCTGTGGACCAGGTCCGGCGGGGGCACCTGCGAGACGTCCGTGCCGCGCTCGGCGGCCATCGCGGACCGGACCGCCTGGAGGGCGGCGAGCACGTCGGCGGTGCGCATCCGCTTGTCCTCATCCGGCGCGGCCTCACGCATCGCATAGAGGGCCTGCGCCAGGTCATCCGCGCGGCGCTGGATGTCGGCCCAGCGGGCGGCGGCGTCCTGGGCGACGAGCGCCCCGGGCGCCTCGGCCAGGCGCATCGCGTCGTACAGCGCCGACCCCTTCGCGTAGGCGTCGATGGCCCGGGACTGCCAGACGTCGCCGACCTTGGGCCCGCGGCGGGACCGGGCGATCAGGTAGGTGATGATGATGATGGCAAGCACGCCGAGCAAGATCCACAGCCAGAGGAGCGACGATGCGGTGCTGCTGCTGGCTGCGGGGCTTGCCGCGACCTCCGTGGATGGCGCGACCGCCGGGCTCTGCCCGGCGGGCCGGCTCGGCAGGGTCGCGCCCGCGCTCTTGATGGCGCTGCTGATGGTCCCCCCGCACCCGATGACCAGCACCCCGACGGCCAGGGTGGCCCCGGTGAGAACCAGGCGCCTGATCCGGTCACGGATACCGGCCGCACGCGCGTCGTTACGAGGAAAATGTCCGGCGAGCACGCGGCAAGCATAGTGCCGTGCGTCACGCGCCGCGGGCGATCTGGGCGGGTCAGGGCAGGCCTTGCAGTGGGTCTTCGTCGGCCGCACCGGTGAAGGCCGTGCTGACCACCTCCTCGGGCCGGCGCGTCTCCATCCGGGCCAGGCGCGCCAGCGTGAGCCGGTCGGCCCTGGTCAGCGGGGGCTGGGTGATCGAGCGCGGCCACAGGCGGTAGCGGAGGACCACGTTGATCTCCGCCGCCAGCAAGGTGAGCTGCGAGCCCAGGTAGAGCCAGGAGAGCAGGGTGATGATGACGGCGAAGACGCCATAGGTGGGGCTGGCGTGCCGCAGCCCTCGGGCCACGAACCAGGTGCCGATGAGCTGCAGCGTCTCCCAGAACACCGTGGCCGTGATCACGCCGACCGCCACGTCGCGCGGGCGTAGCGGCTCGGCGGTGAGCACCAGGAACGCCAGCAGGAACAGCCCGAGGTCGACCAGGACCGAACCGGCCACGAAGAGCACCGAGTAGGCGGGCCCGTGCGCGACGGCGGTGGCGAACGCGGCCAGCGCGGTGGACGAGACCACGGCCAGGGCGAGCAGGCCGATCACGCCGAAGGTGCGCGCGTACCGGATCCAGATGTTCGGCCAGCGGACGTAGGGGATGTTCCACACGGTGTTAAACGCGTTCTGCGACGCGAACCCGACGCCGAGGCTGCCGTAGATGGTGCCGACGATGCCGATGATCAGGGCCACCGTGTTGCCCTCCAGCGGATGAACTTCGGACTGAAGCTGATCGCCGATGACCGGGATGTTCGCCAGGGCGGAGTGGATCAACTGCTGCCGCAGCGCCGAGTGGCCGGCGAGGACGAAGCCGAGGATGGTCGCCAGCAGCAACAGCAGCGGGAAGAGCGCGAACAGCCCGTAGTAGGCCATCAGCGCGGCCTTGCCCCCGGCCTGGTCGTTACCGAACTTCTGCATCACCGCCCAGGGGAACCCCAGCACGACGTGGCGCTGCTGGAAGCGGTCGACGCGGCGGACCTGCCGCTCGGCCCAGCCCACCCGCCGGGGCTCAGCGACCGGCTGGCCCATCGCCCCGTACAACGCACCGGAAACCAAGGTGACTGGTGGCCGTGTCGACCGCCTCGCCCTGCCGGGCCGCGGGCCGGTAGCGCAGGCAGTAGCTGGGCGCGCACAGGTGCGAGCCGCCCTTGATGACCCGGCGAGGCAGGTGTGACCCCGGCCCCGGGAAGATCCCGCTGGCCGCCGGGGAGTCGATCCGCGGATTGTGCGGCGCGCAGCAGGCGCTGTCCGTGGCGCGCGCGTGGCGCGGGGTGAAATAGTCGCGCGTCCACTCCCAGACGTTGCCGGTCATGTCGACCAGGCCGTAGCCGTTGGCCGGGAACGACCCGACCGGCGAGGTCCCCTCGTAACCGTCGGTCATCAGGTTCTGCCAGGGAAACTGGCCCTGCCAGGTGTTCGCCATCATCCGGCCGCCCGGCGCGAACTCATCACCCCACGCGTACACGGCGCCGTCCAGGCCGCCGCGGGCGGCGTACTCCCACTCGGCCTCCGTCGACAGGTCCTTCCCGGCCCACGCCGCGTACGCCGCGGCATCCTCGTACGCGACGTGGGTCACCGGGTGCCGCTCCCGGCCCCGGCCGTTGCTCCCCGGCCCGGACGGGTGCCGCCAGTCGGCCCCGGGCACGTACGCCCACCAGTTGCGGTAGTCGCGCAGGTCAACCGGGCCCTTGGTGCGGTGGAAGACGAGCGACCCGGGCACGAGCAAGGCGGGATCGGCGTCGGGGTAGTCGGCGGGGTCGAGCGGGCGCTGCGCGACCGTCTCATACCCGGTGGCGGCCACGAACCGCCGGAACTCCCCGACGGTCACCGGATGTTCGTCCATCCAGAAGCCGTCCACGGTGACCGGGTGCACCGGGCGCTCTTCGGGGTAGAAGCCGGCCGAGCCCATCGCGAACGTGCCGCCGGGGATCCATGCCATGTGCCGAAGCTGGTGCGGTGTCGTGGACATGCTGCGCGTGCTCCCGGTTCTCACGCCGTTGACCGCGACACTAAGGAGCGCCGCCGCGGCCAGCACCACCCCGGGCGGGTGACACCCCGGCCAGCCCAGAACGCGGCCGGTCGCCGGCGGACGGCCGATCACCCAGGGCGGGTGAGGACATGCTCCCGCCGCCCCACAAGCATCAATGGCAATAACGCCCGGGTGGAAAGGAGGGCCCATGGCTTCGGGCCAGGACGGCACGGACCGGCTGCCCCCGGGAGTGGTCACGGGCTCGTGGCTGGCGGCAGTGATCGTCGGTGCGCTGACGCTGATCCTCGGGCTCATCGTGGCCCTTCACCCGAGCACCTCGGTCAACGTGATCGCGGTGCTGCTGGGCATCCTGACGATCCTCTCCGGCATCTTCCACCTGATCCGGGTGTTCGACCCGGAGGAGGCGCACCGGGTCTGGCTGGGCATCGCCGGCCTGCTGTTCATCGTGATCGGTGTCATCCTGATCCGGCACCTGCACCTCACCCGGGCGATCATCGGCCTGATCATCGGCATCACCTGGATCGTCCAGGGGCTGGCCGCGCTCATCGGCGGCATCTCCGGTGGCGTACGGGAAGGGCGCGCCTGGTGGATCATCTTCGGCGCGGCCAGTCTCATCGCCGGGATCGCCGTGACGGTCACGCCCGCGTCGTCGCTGAACGTCCTGGCCACCCTGCTCGGGATCTGGTTCATGGTGATGGGTGTCTTCGAGATCATCGGCGGGCTGCTGCTGCGCCATGCGATTCACACCACGGAGGAGCTGACTCACGCCTGACCCACGCCCACACCGGTGGAGGAGCCTGCGATGGCTGGCGTGAGCGCTGAGGCTCCGCCCCGGCGCATGCCGCGGTACCAGTTGGACACTGCCCCCGGGCGGTTGACCCCGGCGGAGAGCGCGGCCAAGGGCAAGGCGGCCCGGACCGCGGCGCCGCGGGTCAGCCACGCGGCGTTCAACCCCGGGGCGGACCGGCCCGATCCGATCGCCCTGCTGGAGGAGCAGGCGAAGACCCGGGTTCCCGAGCTGGTGCCGGTCCGCTGGGGCCGGATGCTGGTGTCCCCGTTCACCTACTACCGGGGCGCGGCCCTGCCGATGGCCAGCGACCTGGCCCGGACGCCGACGACCGGGCTGGCGGTGCAGGCG
>Ga0318516_10000792_pt1 | contig 10828 bp, 10 predicted proteins | sample GRESIP176b2f20_FD_202501 | JGI IMG/M metagenome (GOLD analysis project Ga0318516, IMG submission 202501) | Tropical soil microbial communities from Luquillo Experimental Forest, Puerto Rico - GRE.SIPMG.176b2f20 | ecosystem: Environmental > Terrestrial > Soil > Tropical forest > Bulk soil... | reverse complement strand
GGTTCTACTTCCCGGTGGCTAAATCCGCGGACGCGTTTTAGAACCCACGGCCGGGTGAGCGAGTGGAAGCGGAAGTGCTTAAGCGCAATCCCAGACTTTATCGTCCCAGGCCCGTTCGACCACGGATGGATAAGGGCTGATGTCGATTCCTTGTGCCTTGAGCCAGGCGTCGTCGTCGTATGTGGCGGTATACCGGGCGCCGCTGTCGCACATGAGTGTGACGATCGAGCCGTCTGCCTGGTCCGCGCACATCTCGCAGGCGAGCCGCAGGGCACCGAAGACATTGGTGCCGGTTGACGGACCGGCGGAGATTCCCAGGCGGTGGTTCAAGAAACGCATCGTCGCTACCGAGGCGCCGTCCGGGACTCCCAGCATCCGGTCCACGACGCTCGGCACGAACGATGACTCCACCCGCGGGCGGCCGATGCCCTCGATACGCGACGCGGCGCACTCCACCGCCCGGCCCTGGTAGGCGGGGAGAAACGCTGAGTTCTCAGGATCCACGACACACAACCTGGTAGCGGTGCCGCGCAGCCGCAGATATCTGCCAAAGGTCGCTGCGGTACCTCCGGTGCCGGCGCCGACGACAATCCACGTCGGGATGCTATGCGGCTCGAGGGCCATCTGGGCCAGCGTCGATTCGGCGATGTTGTTGTTGCCGCGCCAGTCCGTGGCCCGCTCGGCGTAGGTGAACTGGTCGAGGAAGTGCCCATCCAGTTCGGCTGCGAGCCGGGCTGCGACATCGGAAACGGCTGCTGGGTCATCGATGAGGTGGCAGCGGCCGCCCTCGCGCTCGATGAGCGCGATCTTAGCCGGGCTGGTTGTGCGCGACATCACGGCTATGAACGGCACCCCGACAAGCCGCGCGAAGTATGCCTCGGACACCGCGGTGGATCCGCTGGACGCCTCGACCACCGTGGTATCAGGACCGATCCACCCGTTGCACAGCGCGTACAAGAACAGCGACCGGGCGAGCCGGTGCTTAAGCGATCCGGTGGGATGTGTCGACTCATCTTTGAGGTAGAGGTCGATAGGCCCGGACAACGGCAGCTTCATCAAGTGCGTATCCGCACTCCGGCGCGCATCGGCCTCCAGCCGCTGGACCGCCAGCGCAGTCCAGGTCCGGTCGATGGTTGTCGCGGGGTGATAGTCAATCAGGTGTGCGGCGCCGCCAGGACGGACCATAGGCGGGATTGTAGGTGAGGTAGCCGGGCCCGCTGAGGCCGTACCGGCCCGTGCTCACCCTGGCCGAAGTTCGGCGAGACGGCCTCGTGGTCATGTCCCGAGGCGGAACCAGCCATCCGATGATTTCCCGGCAGCGGCGCGTCTACGTTGTAACGCACCTGCGTATGGCGGGGCCCAACGACAGGAGGCCGGGACGATGACGAAGGAGCAGCAGACTACGGTGCGGGTAACCGACGTCAGCCCCGGTGGTGGCCGCGTGCTGCACGCATACGACACCGGCCCGGCGGAGCCGGGCACCGCCGGAGCGCGGGACACCCGGCTTCCGGTCTTCTGGCTGCACGGCACGCCGCAGATCGGCGCCCCGCCGGCGCCGCTGTTCCCGGCCGCCGCCGGGCACGGCGTGCGCTGGGTGTCGTATGACCGCCCCGGCCCGAGGCGAGCCTTCCCGGCAGCGTGCTGCCGAGCCGCGCGCTCCCCGCTTGGCACCGCTCGCATTCCGGGTTGACTTCGCCTTACCGCATGGGTACATTACTCAAGTAATGAACCACCTAACCAACTAACGCAGGAGGCGCGGTGCCGGGTCTCGACGAGGGAACGCCGCTGTTCGTGCAGATCGCCGAGCAGCTGGCCGATGACATCGTCGACGGTCAGCTCGCTGAGGGCACACGGGTGCCATCGACCAACGAGCTGGCGGCCTTCTACCGCATCAACCCGGCGACGGCGGCGAAAGGGATCAACATGCTGGTGGACGACGGGGTGCTGGAGAAGCGCCGTGGCGTAGGGATGTTCGTCGCTCTCGGCGCACGGGAACAGCTCCTGGCCACGCGGCGCAAGTTGTTCGCCGAGCAGTACGTGGACCCGATGGTTGCCGAGGCGAGCCGGCTTGGCATTGACCGCGACACGCTGGAGTCCCTGATCCGGGAAACCAGCCTTAATAACGGAAGCAGGACCCGATGACCCCGACGATCTCGGTGGCGGAGCTGACCCGTCGCTACCGCGACCAGGCCGCGCTCGACAACCTCTCACTCACGGTCGAGTCAGGTACCGTGACCGGGCTGCTAGGCCGCAACGGTGCGGGCAAGACCACGCTGATGCGCATTATCACCGGGCTTGAGTTCCCGACCGACGGCCAGGTCAAGGTCTTCGGTGCGGCCCCGGCGGAGAACGACGCGGTACTGCGCCGCATGGTCTTCGTGCGCGAGGAGCAGGCTTACCCGGACTTCCGCGTCGGCCACGCGATCCGGGTGGCCTCGTGGTTCTACCCGAACTGGAGCGCCGAGCTGGCGCAGCGGTTGCTCGCCGACTTCGAGCTCCCCCTGGACCGGCGGATAAGGCGGCTGTCCCGCGGGATGCGCTCAGCCGTCGGCATCGTGATCGGGCTGGCGTCCCGTGCCGATCTGACGCTGTTCGACGAACCCTATGCAGGCTTGGACGCGGTGGCGCGCCAGTTGTTCTACGACCGGCTGCTGGCGGATTTCGCCGAGCACCCGCGGACCATCGTGCTGTCCACCCACCTGATCGACGAGGTGGCGGACTTGCTCGAACACGTCGTGGTGCTCGATCACGGGCGGGCAGTGCTGGACGCGCCCGCCGACGACATCCGCGGCACCGGTATGACCGTCAGCGGGCCGGCCATCGCGGTGGAGGAGTTCGTGGCGGGCCGCCCGGTCTGGCACCGGCAGCGCATCGCCTCGCGGGCCTCGGTCGTCGTGCCGGGCTCGCTCGACGCCGCCGCGCAGGCGCGCGCCCGCGCACTGCACCTGAGCCTGGAACCCCTGTCGCTACAGCAGTTGCTGGTGCACGCCTCCGGCATCGCTGAGGAGAAGGTGAGCGCATGAAAACGCTAGTGAACGTTGCCCGCTACCACCTGGTGGACCGCATTACCTACGTGGCGTTGCCGTGGGGGATCCTGGCGTTCAGCTTCCTGATCAACCTGGCCATCGCCGCGATGGCACCCACCCAGCCCGGCGGCATGAAGACCGGAGGACTGATCACCATCTACGTCTTCCTGCTGATCTGCGGCGTGCTGAGCATGACCAGGGAGCTGCCGTTCGGCCTGATGCTGGGCGTCAGCCGGCGGGGCTACTACCTTGGCACCGCTCTGCTGGTGCTGGCGCTGGGCATCGTCTACGGCCTGGCGCTGACCGCGCTGCAGGCGCTGGAGCGCGCCAGCGGCGGATGGGGCCTTTCGCTGCACTACTTCCGGGTGCCGTGGATCATGGACGGCCCGTGGTACCAGACCTGGGTCTCCTCGTTCGTGCTGCTCGTGCTGTTCTTCCTGTACGGCATGTGGTACGGGCTGGTGTTCCGGCGGTGGGGCATCGTCGGGCTGGGCACGTTCGTCGTCGCCCAGATGCTGGTGGCGCTCGCCGTCGTGGCCGTGGTGACGCTGACGCACAACTGGCCCGCGTTCGGGCACTTCTTCACCTCGGTGCAGGCGCCCGCACTGACCGGCGTTCTCGCCGCGCTCACCATCGTTCTCGGGCTCGGCGGGTTCAGCACCATGCGACGGGTCACCATCTGAGGGATACCCGGCACGGCGCTGGCGCGGCGCGGAGGGCAGCCTCCGCGCCGCGCCAGCGCTATTGCCCGGTACCGGCTTGGTAGGTGAGGAAGACGATGCCGTCTCCGATGGTGTGGGTGCTGAGCAGGCGCATCGGTTTCTTGTCGCTGGTCTCGCCGAAGAGGCGCTCGCCGGAACCGAGCACGACCGGGAAGATCTTCAGCCGTAGCTCGTCGACCAAGTCATGCTCCATCAGCGTGCGTACCAGCTGGAAGCTGCCGGGGACGACGATGTCCCCGTCTATCTGCTGCTTCAGCGCCGCGACCTCGGCAAGCACGTCACCTTTGAGCACGGTTGAGTTGTTCCAGGCGGGATGTTCGAGGGTCGACGACACGACATACTTGGGCAGGCTGTTCAGCCTGTCCGCCAGCTCGCCAGTGCGGGACGGCCACCGCGCAGCGAGCCACTCATAGCTCCGCCGGCCCAGCAGGAACGCCTTCTGCCCCCGCGCCTCCTCGAGCGCGAGCTTGCCGAGCTGTGGGCTGCTGCTGATCAGGCCGACCCAGCCGCCGTACCGGAAGCCTTCGTCACCGGCCGGGTCCTGGATGACTCCGTCGAGCGTGACATTTTCGCTCACGACGATCTTTCCCACTTGGTCCTCCCTTTAGTTGGTGTTCCTTAGCGCCGCCGAGGCCGGTTCTGGCAACTGGTGTTGTGTCTTGGGTGGCCGGCCGGGGAGCAGGAGCGCCAGTGCCAGGCCGATCGCGGCGAGCACGGCGCAGGCGGCGAAGGCGGACTGGTAGCCCTCGGTCAGCGCGGCGAGCGGGCTGGCACCCTTGCTGGCGGCCAGGTAGCCGGTGGAGCGGGAAATGGCAACGGTGCTGGCGATGGCGACACCCAGCGCCGAGCCGATCTGCAAGGCGGTGTTGCTCAAGCCTGAGGCGAGCCCGGCCTCGTGCTCGGCGACGCCGGCCAGCGCCGCGACCGTGGCTGTCACGAAAGCCAGGCCGATGCCCAGCCCGCACAGCAGCAGCCCGAAGAAGATGTCGGGAAAGTAGCTGCCGTGCACCGAGACCTGCGTGAGCACGAGCGACCCGGCGCCCATCAGTGCCAGCCCGGCCGCGGCGACCGGGCGGAACCCGGCCTTGCCGATCGCGCCTTGGCCTGCAATCGCCCCGGCCGTAGCGCCCAGCGCGAGCACAACGGAGCTGACGCCGAACTTGACGGGGGAGTAGCCGAGTACCTGCTGGGCGTAGAGGGTGAGAACGAACGGCATGCCGACCGCGACGGTGCCGATCAGCACCGTCAGGGCGTCCGCGGCGGCGAGCGTCCTGGAGTGGAAGATGCGCAGAGGCACTAGCGGTGCGGGGTGGCGCGCCTCGATCATCGCGAAGGCGGCAAGCAGCACGGCCGACCCGGCCAGCGGGAGGATGGTCCGCACGTCGCCCCAGCCGACGGCCGGCGCCTTGACGACCGCGTAGACCAGCAGAACCAGCGCACCGGTGATCGTCAGCGCCCCGGCAGGGTCGTAGCTTCGCCGCGTCAGCGCGCCCCGGCTCTCACGCAGCAGCACCGGCGACAGCGCGAGAGCGGCCAGGCCGAGGGGGACGTTGATGAAGAAGATCCACCGCCAGCCCGGGCCGTCGACCAGCGGGCCGCCGATCAGCCACGCCGTGGTGGCGCCGATGCCGCCCATTGCGCCCCAGATCCCCAGCGCCTTGTTCCGTTCGGCGCCCTCGGTGAAGGTCGTGGAGATGATCGACAGGGCGGTCGGGGTCATGACCGCCGCGCCGGCGCCCTGGACCACACGGGCCACGATCAGCGCCGCCGTCGACCAGGCCAGCCCGCACATCAGCGAGGCGGCCGCGAACAACACAATGCCGGCCATGAACACCCGCCGGCGCCCCAGCAGGTCGGCCGCCCGGCCGCCGAGCAGCAGCAAGCCGCCGAAGGTCAGCGCGTAGGCGCTCAGCACCCATTGCAGGTCCTGCCTCGCAAAGCCAAGGCTGGCCCCGATCGACGGCAGCGCCACAAGCGTGATCGTGCCGTCGACGAGCACCATGAAGAACGCACCACACAAAAGCGCAAGCGCCCACCACCGGCGCGGATCGAGAACGGCAGGCGCTACGCGCCCGGCCGCGACAGACGATTCCATCATCAAACCTCCAGGGTCTTTTTCCAGCTGCCGCGGCACGATCCGGCGCTGGGATCGCCCGGGCGGTCGGTGATGAATACACCGCGGCGCCGGGAAACTGGGCCCTCGCGGGCCGCCCAGTTCGCCCTCCGGGCGGTGTCTATACCCGGTGTAAGTGCCACGTGGTGCGGAAGGAAGGCGCGAAGGATGGTGACGGCCGATCATCTGCTCTCCCGGGGGCGGGCCGGGGATGGCGAGGCGTTCCGTGAGCTGACCGAGCCGCACCAGCGGGAGCTGCAGGTGCACTGCTACCGGATGCTCGGATCGGTCCAGGACGCCGAGGACGCCCTCCAGGAGACGATGCTGGCCGCCTGGCAAGGCATCGGCGGATTCACAGGGGAACGCGCCTCACTCCGCACCTGGCTGTACAAGATCGCCACCAACCGGTGCCTCAACGCGCGCCGCGCGGCGAGCCGGCGCCCGGCCGCGGAGTGGGACATGTCGCAGTTCGAACCGCCCGTGCCAACACCGCGCGGCGAGCCCGTCTGGCTGCAGCCGTTTCCTGACGCCCTCCTCGAGGGTGCCGCCGATGTGCCGTCCGGCCCGGAGGCCCGCTACGAGCAGGCCGAAGCCATCTCCCTGGCCTTCGTGACCGCCCTGCAGGTGCTGCCGCCGCGCCAGGTCGCCGTGCTCATCCTGCGCGACGTACTCGGGTTCCACGCCAGCGAGGTGGCCGGCATGCTGGACACGACCGTCGACTCGGTCACCAGCGCACTCAAACGGGCCCGCGCCAGCCTCCAGCGCCGGGAGCAGCCGGCCGCTGGCCACCAGCCGCCGCCCGCCGCCGGGTCACCCGCCGAGGACGCGCTCATCGCCGCGTTCGCCCGCGCGTGGGAGTCGACCGACCTCGACGCGCTGGTGGCCCTGCTGACCGACGACGTCTTCATCGCGATGCCGCCGATGCCGTTCGGATACGAGGGCCGGGACGTCGTGATTCGCTTCTGCGCCAGCCTGTTCGCCGCGGGCCGCAGGTTCGACCTCGTCCCGGTGCGGGCCAACGGCCAGCCGGCGTTCGGGGCCTACCTGCGCGCCCCGGACGGCATCCGCCACGCGACCGCCCTCTGGGTGCTCACCCTGGCCGGCGACCGGATCTGCGCCATGACCCGCTTCGAGGCCAGCGTGCTGCCGTGGTTCGGGCTGCCGCGGTCACTCCCGAGCCGGTAACCGGCTTCTCCTGGCCGGCGCAGGGCGCGGCGGCGGCACACGCACCGGCGGATGTGCCGGATATTGGAAATGGCAAGGAGATCTGCGCTCCCTGCCATTTTCAAGATATAGCGCACCCGGGGGCTTGCGGCAAGGCCCGGGTCGTGCCGCATAATCGCAGGCCGGGCCGCCCCTGGAGGTATCGCGATGATCGAGCGCTACGTGCTGGGTCTGGAAGAGATCGACAAGACGCAGGTCGCGCTCGCTGGCGGCAAAGGCGCGCACCTGGGGGAGCTTTCGCGGATCGAAGGCATTCGCGTGCCGGCCGGCTTTTGCGTGACGACGGACGCCTTCCGGCGGATCATGACAACGGCGCCCTGGATCGACGATCAGCTCGCTCGGCTGTCGCGCCTGGACCCCGACGACCGGCAGGCCATCGGCACGCTCAGTGCGGAGATCCGCCGCACCCTTGAGGGGATCGCCATCCCCGACGATCTGGCGGCGGCAATCACGCGCTCGGTCACCGGGCTTGGCGGGCAAGCTGCCTACGCAGTCCGATCCAGTGCGACGGCGGAGGACTTGCCGACGGCCTCCTTTGCGGGCCAGCAGGACACGTACCTGAACGTCGTGGGGCTGGCCGCGATTCTCCAGCACATCAGCCGATGCTGGGCGTCCCTGTTCACCGAGCGGGCCGTGACCTACCGCCTGCGGAACGGCTTCGGCCACCGGAAGGTCCACATGGCCGTGGTCGTGCAGCAGATGCTCTTCCCGCGGGCGGCCGGCATCCTCTTCACGGCCGACCCCGTCACCTCCAACCGGAAGGTCGTCTCGATCGAGGCCAGCTTCGGCCTCGGCGAGGCCCTGGTAGCCGGCCTGGTGAATGCGGACGTCTACAAGGTGCGGGATGGTGAAATTGTCGCCAAGGCGGTCGCCACTAAACAGCTCGCCATCCGCGCCTTGCCTGCAGGCGGAACGCAGGAACTGGCGATCCAGCCGGAGAGCCAGAAGCAGCCAGCACTGACCGATGCGCAGATCGTGCGGCTCGCTCAGCTGGGCCGGCGGATCGAAGCGCACTTCGGCCACCCCCAGGACATCGAATGGTGCCTGGTCGACGACGGGTTCCAGGTCGTTCAGAGCCGGCCGATCACCACGCTCTTCCCCATCCCCGCGGCCGGCGATCAAGGCAACCACGTCTACGTCTCCGTGGGTCATCAGCAGATGATGACCGACCCCATGAAGCCGCTGGGGCTCTCAGTGTGGCAGCTGACGGCCCTGCGGCCCATGACCGTGGCCGGCGGCCGGCTGTTCGTCGACGTCACCAAGGAGCTGGGTTCTCCGGCGATGCGCGCGGGCCTCGTGAAGGCTCTGGGGACATCCGAGCCGCTGATCGGGGACGCGCTGCAGACCATCCTCGACCGCGGCGACTTCATCCCGACGCTCCCGGACGAGCGGCAGGGCGGGAGGCCGGCGGGCAGCGCGCCCGCGCCGATCGAGACCGATCCGGGCATCGTCGCCGAGCTGATCGAGCGCAGCCAGGCCTCCATCGCCACGTTGCAGCGCGATATCCGGGCGAAGTCCGGGCCCGCGCTGCTCGACTTCATCCTCGCGGACATCCAGGAGCTGAAGCGGATCCTGGTCGATCCGCGAAGCCACCAGGTGTTCATGTCGGCGATGCAAGCCTCCGGGCGGCTCAACGAGCAGCTGCAGGCGTGGCTGGGCGAGAAGAACGCGGTCGACGCGCTCACGCGGTCCGTCCCCAGCAACGTCACGTCGGAAATGGGGCTGGCGCTCCTGGACGTCGCGGACGTGATCCGCCCGTACCCGGAGGTGGTGGCGTTCCTGCGGCATGTCGAGGACGACAACTTCCTGGCCGAGCTGCCCGCGCTCGCAGGCGGCCGCGAAGCCCGCGACGCCATCCAGGCCTACCTCGGCAAGTACGGCATGCGCTGCGTCGGCGAGATCGACATCACCAAGCCACGCTGGAGCGAACGCCCCAGCACGCTCGTGCCCATGATCCTGGGCAACATCAGGAACTTCGAGCCGGGCGCGGGCGAGCGGCTCTTCGAGCAAGGCCGGCAGGAGGCCTGGGAGAAGGAACAGGAACTGCTGACGCGCTTGCGGGCCTTGCCGGAGGGGGAGCAGAAGGCCGAAGAGGCCAAGCGAATGATCGACCGGATCAGGACCTTCATCGGGTACCGGGAGTATCCGAAGTTCCACATCGTCAGCCGCTACTTCGTTTACAAGCAGGCCTTGCTGAAAGACGCCGAGCGGCTCGTGCGAGCCCACGTACTTCGGGACAGGGAAGAGATCTTCTACCTCACGTTCGCCGAGCTCCACGACGTCGTGCGCACGAACCAGGTGGATAACCAGCTCATCCGCCAGCGCAAGGACGCGTTCAGGTCGTATGCAGCGCTCACGCCGCCCCGGGTGCTCACCTCCGATGGCGAGGCCATCGCCGGGGCGTACCGGCGCGCCGATGTCCCGGCCGGCGCGCTGACCGGCCTCGCCGTTTCCGCCGGGACCGTCGAGGGACGGGCTCGCGTCATCCTGGACATGGCCGAGGCCGATTTCGAAGCGGGCGACATCCTGGTCACCGCCTACACGGACCCCAGCTGGACGCCAGCGTTCGTCGCGATCAAGGGCTTGGTGACGGAGGTGGGGGGCCTCATGACCCATGGCGCGGTGATCGCCCGGGAGTACGGCTTGCCGGCCGTCGTGGGGGTAGAGCATGCCACCCGGCTGATCCGCGATGGGCAGCGGATCCGCGTGCATGGAACGGACGGGTACGTCGAGATCCTGCATTAGGCGGCTACTGATCAACCGCGGAAGGGGCGGTCACAGTGGCGGCTTCAGCCGTCGCGCCCGGCACCGCGATCGGGTGCGCTCATGTCTCCCGTCCCGGGCGTGCCATCGGCGAGCCCGTAGCGCAGGTACACGATGCCGTTCGGACTGGCGACCGGCGGTTCGAGCAGGGTGACGTTCGTGGGCACCGCGCCACCGTCGAACACCTTCTTCCCGACGCCGAGCACGACCGGGTGCACCCAGAGGTCGAGACGGTCGAAGAGCTTCTCGCGCAGGAGGGTCTGCACCAAGTCCAGGCTCCCGACGACGGCCACGTGCTCGTGCCGGTCACGGATCTCGCGCACCGCGCCGGGCAGATCCGGGCCGAGCTGCGTGGACCCGGCCCACGAGAGGTCGGGCCTGCCGCGGGAGGCCACGTACTTCGGGACGCTGTTGAAGAGCGTGGCGATCTCGTTGTCCTCGCCGCCCTCCTGGTGCGGCCAGTAGGCGGCGAAGACGTCATACGTCCGCCGGCCGAGCAGGAGGGCGTCCGTGCTCTCGTACGCGGCACCGACCTGCGCCCCGGCGACCTCATCCAGCAGGGGCGCCTGCCAGCCGCCGAACGGGAACCCCACCGGGTCCTCGTCGGGGCCGCCGGGCGACTGACCGACGAGGTCGAGGGTTGCGAACATCTCGATGTAGATGAGGCCCATGCCTTACTCCCGGTGAGTTGGTTGCCTCGGTCGGGAGGTAGACCTGTGGGCGCCGGCAGACTCATCGCTGCGACGGCACGGCTGCGTAGTACAGGCCGGCGAAACGGGACTCGGGGCCGTACGGGTCAGGACCCCGGGCGGACCTGCCCCGGTTCGGGCTGGGACTCCGGCTCGGCGGTGCGCAGGTGCCGGAGCAGCGTTGCGGCCGCTACGGCGGCCGCCAGCGTGAGGACGGCGCAAATCGCGACGGCCACGTGCAGGCCGTACCCGAACGCCTGCCGGGCCGTGTCGGCCAGCTCGGACCCGCCC
>Ga0318516_10000786_pt1 | contig 10853 bp, 9 predicted proteins | sample GRESIP176b2f20_FD_202501 | JGI IMG/M metagenome (GOLD analysis project Ga0318516, IMG submission 202501) | Tropical soil microbial communities from Luquillo Experimental Forest, Puerto Rico - GRE.SIPMG.176b2f20 | ecosystem: Environmental > Terrestrial > Soil > Tropical forest > Bulk soil... | reverse complement strand
GCGTGCGCTACATATTGCCGAGGCGCGAGGACTTCGAGCCGTGTTGGCCGGTGCTGAAGGCGTATCTGGGCGATGTAAGGCCTGCTGCGACGATGATCCAAGCGGGCCTGTCCGATCCGCGCATGAAAATTGAGATCGAAGTGACCGCACGGCGCAAAGCCGAATGAGTTCGGAGGGTGACGTCATGAAAGCTCCCCGCCGCAAATTCTTGCGCCTGGCCGCGAGCGCGGCCGCGCTGCCGGTCGTCTCGCGGATGGCTTGGACACAAAGCTATCCGTCGCGGCCGGTGCGTTTTGTCGTCGGCTTTGCCCCGGGCGGCGGCGGCGATCTCGCCACGCGCCTGATGGCGCAATGGCTGTCGGAGCGGCTCGGGCAACAGTTCGTCGTCGAGAACCGGGTCGGCGCCTCCAGCAATCTCGCCACCGAGCAGGTGGTGCGCGCGCCCGCCGACGGATACACGCTCATCCAGCTCAACGTGGCGAACGCCATCAACGCATCGCTTTACGACAAGCTCAGCTTCAACGTGCTGCGCGACCTCGCCCCGGTGGCGTCGTTCATGCGCGTGCCCAACGTGATGGAGGTCAGTCCGACGCTTCCAGTCAATACGGTCCCCGAGTTCATCGCCTACGCGAAGGCCAACCCCGGAAAGGTCTTGTTTGCCTCCTCGGGCGTCGGCACGACGCTTCACATGTCCGGCCACGCGTCGCCATGCGTCGAGAGGCGACGACCCACCGGCGGCAAAACCGTTGCAATTCAGGCACAACATGCATATCTGCTGACGCAAGCCGACGCATGCCGACGCCTGGTTACGCCGTCGCTTGGTTACCACGGGGTTACCACGGGAGTCGAGGTGGTGACGGTGGTGACGGTGGTGACGGCGGAATCGGACGCGGGCATCTGTGCCGATGTGCCGGTTTTTAACACCCCTCAGGAGCATCATTCATGACGACGAACAGCCTCACCGACCGCGCGCTGCGGGTGCTGACCCGGCCGAAGCCGGCGCCGGTCGCCATCTTCGACGCCGACGTGAAGCAGCTGCAGGTCCGCGCCAGCGTCAGCGGCACGGTGGCGTTCTCCGTGCTCAAGCGCCCGCCGGGGTCGCGTAAGCTCGCCCGCTTCCCGGTCGGGACCTACCCGCTGATCACGCTCGCCGAGGCGCGCACCAAGGCGCGTGAGATCCTGCGCGCGATCGAGGGCGGTGTGGATCCGCGGATCCGCAAGGCGGAGGAGGCGCGCGCTGCGGCCGCCGCGCAGGCCAGCACGTTCGCGGCCGTAGCCGAAGCCTTCATCGTTCGCTATGTCCGCAGCAAGCGCAGCGCGCGCAAGATCGAGCTGCTGATCCGACGCACGCTCGTCCCGCGCTGGGGCGAGCGTCCGATCGCCAGCATCACCCGCGGCGACGTGATCGCGCTGATCGACGGGATCGTCGACCGCGGCTACCCCGAGGCCGCGCACACGACGCTCGCCTATACCCGCCGCCTGTTCTCGTGGGCCGTGCCCCGCTACGACCTCCAGCATGCTCCCACCGATCACGTTCTCGCCGTCGACTTGATCGGCACCAGAGCCGTGCGCCAGCGCGTGCTCGACGCGCGTGAGATCGCCCTGATCTGGCACGCCGCCGAGGAGGCGCCGTTTGCCTGCCTGCTCTTACTCCTCGGCGTGCGGAGATCCGAGCTGGGTGATGCAACTTGGCCGGAGTTCGACCTCGACGGCGCGCTCTGGACGGTGCCGGCCGGCCGCATGAAGGGCAACGAGCCGCACACGATTCCGCTGCCGGCGACGGCGGTGGAGATTCTGCGTGCGCTCCCGCGCTCCGGCGATCGCGTGTTCGGAGCGATACACTATTCCACCGTCAAGAAGGTGCTCGACGCCCGGATCAAGGCGCTCAACGGCGGCAAGGCGCTGCCGCGGTGGACCTGGCACGACTGCCTGCGCACGTTTCGCACCGGCCTCTCGACCATCGGGATCCGCCCGGACATCGCCGAGCTGTGCATCGCGCACCGGCAGAAGGGGCTGGCGCGGGTCTACGACCAGCACCGGTTCGATCGCGAGAAGCGCGACGCGTTCGCGCTCTGGGAGCGGCATTTGCTGGGGATCGTCGCGCCGCCGGCGGACAACGTGAGGCCGTTGCGCCGGACATCGTGATGCGTCTAAATGCGTCAGCCCGGCGCCGAGTGGTTCGCCCGCGCCGGGCTGAAATGCGTCACCCCACCGCTCAAAAGCGAGGATCCGCATGGCCGAGGAACCTAAGCGCGAGGATCATGCGCTTCAAGCCGGAAAGTTCGATCTCGGCGCCGATGCCGCGTCCGACGGCGGCGCCTTGGACTTCGCCAAGCCCGCGCTCACCGTTCACGTGCCGCTGAAGGCGCAGCCTCTGGAGCTGCAGCTCGAGCAGGAGGGCTACGACGCGGCCGACTGCCGGGCGGTCCGATTCTTCTTCGCCCTGATGCGGGAGCACCCCGGCGGCGTGCCGGGGAAGAAGAAGGCCGATCATCTCAACGATTGCCGGGAGCATCTGCGCGCCCACGGTGAGCAGATCGCGGGCCGTCGCCTCGATATGCTCTGGACCCGGGTCATCGACTTCACCGGCGCGGCCGCGTACCGCAAGCCCGGCCCGGATTCGAATTCGTGACAGGGAATTACCCGACACGAATTTGAATTCCCCGACACGAATTTGCCGGGGCTCGCCGCTTTCAGATTCTTCGCATCGCGCAATTAATGACATCTATTTATTTGCGCTGAGTATGTAATCTATATGCGCCTCGGAAACATCGAGGCGCATCCCCATGGGCGTGAATTTTTGGTTCGAGAACGCGATTGACGCGTATCTCAACGCTGTTGCCAAGGGCGAAGACTGGCGCCCCGCCGTCAACGAAGCTCAGACTAGCAAAGAGCCTCGCCGCCTTCTGACCCAGAAGGACCTGCGCGAGAAGGGCATCAAGTACACACGCCAGCATCTGACCAAGCTGCTGCGGAAGGGCACCTTCCCGCGCCCGTTTCAGCTGCCGGCCGAGTAGCTGCGCGCGAAATGTCGATTCGACGCGCCGCCGCCGGCGTCGACGATGATGGGAACGGCACAGTGCGGTGAGGTGGTCGGCAGGCTGTGAGTGGATGTTCGAAGTCCAAAGCCTGCCGACCCAAGACAAGGAGGCTGTGATATGGCGACAAATCCCCCTGTCGTCAATGTCGTCGACGACCGGCCCGCGGTCACCATGACCGCGGACGTGACGTCGCTGGTGGCCGGCAACGGCAACACCACCATCCTCGACGCCCACATCCAGGCGATCAACGAGCTTGTCTCCAAGCTCAAGCACGTCACGCGCGAGGCGGAAGAGTTCCAGCTCGCCATCGGCCAGCACATCCTGAGCTCCCGCGCCTATGAGCTGATGGCCGTCGCGGACGGGACCAAATCGACGGAGCAGACCAGGCGCGAGACCAATGCTCGCAAGCTTAAGCACCGTCAAAATTGTGCCGTCCGTTCCGGAACGGACAAGAAAGAGCTGGCGGCGATCGACACTCAGATCGCCGAGATCCGGGCGGCGCATGTGCGGCAGATCGACCGGTACAAGCGCGAACTTGCCCAACTGAGTGATGCCGAAGCGCTTCGTTTCGAGCGCAACGGATTGCGGGTTGCCCTCGGCAAGATCGAGCAGCTGCTGACCGAAGCCCGCGGGCTCACCGGGCATTTCGTGCACAACCGCAGCGACATTGTCGCGAGAATCAACCGGGCGCGAAACCTCGCGAATTCCGCGCTGCACCTGGGGAAGAGCGCTGCGTGCAATCCCGCGAACTTGTCGGTCAAGCACGCTGCCTAAAAGCGCCGGCGCAAATGCCGGTGAAGTGGAGATCGTCACTTAACCGCGCAGCCTCTCGCGCGGCGGCGCCACCTGCATCGAGTTGTCGGCGTGCTTGCAGGTGGCGCCTTCTTCTTCGGTGGAAAGTGCCATGTTGGATCACTCGTGCCAAGTCCAGCGCCATCCGCTCAGCGAGCGGGGGCATGATTTGTATTCCACGCCGGCGGTCGCGGTCGAGGCGCTACTGCGGGTCGAGAAGCTGCCCCGTTATCTGTGGGAGCCGGCCGCCGGTCGCGGCAACATCGTCGATGTATTGCGCGTGCACGGGCACGAAGTGCTCGCCAGCGATCTGATCGATTATAACATTCCCACGCACTTCGCCGGCCGCGACTTCTTGTTGGAGCGTAAATTACCGTCGGGCTGCGAGTGCATCATCACCAATCCACCGTTCAAGATCGTCGAGGCGTTCACGCGGCACGCGCTCAAGCTGGCGCCGCCGAAGCTCGTATTGTTGCTGCGGCTAGCGTTTCTCGAGTCCGAGCGCCGCTGTGACATTCTCGAAAGTGCCGGTCTGGCGCGCGTACACGTCTTTCGCAAGCGCTTGCCGATGATGCACCGTGATTCCTGGCAAGGACCTAAAGCAAACAGTGGGATGGCTTTTGCCTGGTACGTTTTTGAACGCGGCTACACCGGCCCCACCGTCATCGATCGCATTAGCTGGGAGCGCTGACGATGGGGTTCTTCAAAAAGCTCCAGATAGCGCTGCTCGACGCCTCCGACGCAGACGCCGAAATAATTTTGGCGGCGTTTTCGCCGGCGGAGGATACGCCGCCGCCCGACGAGATCGCGCTGCAAGCGGCATTGGCGCGCGTGCTCCCCGACTTGTTTTACGCGCCGATGATCGGCGAGCCCGACGCCTAGTGCGCACAGGTCCCCGCGGTAAATCGCGGGAGAAAGACCGAATGCCCGGCCGGTCACGTGCAGCCGGGTGAACAGCACAGGAGGTCTAAAGTGAGTAGTGCGAGTGAAGTTACCCAGAAGGCACCGGTCGACCTTGACGGGTTCTCCGGTGGTTACAGTGAGCCCCCGCGCGGCGGGGGTGGCGACGGTGACGGCGGCGGTAGCGGCTCGGGCTTCCCGGGCGCGACCAAGATCAAGTTCGACATCTACACGGCGAAGTGGATCGACGCCAACGGGGCCGAGGTTCACAGCGCAGTCGCGCTTAACGTCATCAACCGGGTGCAGAAGTGGGGTCCCGATGGCGGTCCGCCGCTCGAGACCATCACGCTCGCGCCGGGCGAGAAGTGGCCGGACATCTTTGCGATGAACGAAGCTTGCAAGTGCGGTGCTGAAGCCTGCAAGGGCAAGATCTGCCAGGGCAACGGTGTCTGCAAGGGCGAGTGGTACGAGAAGTTCGGCAAGATGATCGGACCTCATCAAGGCGAACATGTTTGTCTGTTCGTCAACCCCGACACGATGGTCACCTATTGGTGGCCGTCGCCTACCTCGACGATCGGCGCCTGCATCTGCATCCGGGCGCTGATGGAGCAGACGACGCTCAAGCGCAAGTTCACGGGTCTCCCGTGTCATGCGCAGGTCGAGTTCACGCACACGCACATGCCCACGCAGTACGGTGGGCGTGAGCGTCCACACCTGCTGATCAATGGCTTCGGCGTCTTCGGTGACGGCGGCTTCAAGCTGCTGCCCAACATCGTTCCGACCGCAAAGCAGATCACGGGCGACTCGATCGAGTTCTAACCAGCGGCCCAAACCGCTGCTTCGATGCCGCCCCTAGAGAGGCGGGGCGGTATCCGGGAAGCGGTTCCGATCGTGAGTGTGCTCCGATGTCCGACTGGCAACCCCTGCCGGCGCTGCCCGACCTACGGCGCGTGGGCATCATCAGCTTGGACACGGAGACCAAGGACGGCGGACTGTTCGCCGACTACGGCTCCGCCTGGCCCTGGGGCGACGGCTACATTGCCGGCGTGAGCGTTGCCTACCGCGCCGACGGCGCAATCCAGGCGCACTACTTCCCGCTCCGCCATCCCGACTCGCAAAACTTCGATCCGCCCAATGTCTTCCAGTGGGTGCGCGATCACATCGCGGCAGGCGTGCGCATCGTCTGCCAGAACGGCCTCTACGACTTCGGCTGGCTCCGCGCCGACGCTGACATCAAGATGCCGCCCTCCGAGCAGCTGGAGGAGACGCAGGCGCTCGCCACTATGGTGGACGAGAACCGCTACAACTACGGCCTCGATGCGCTGTGCGCGTGGCGCGGTCTGCCGGGCAAGGATGACGCGCTGCTGCTTGAAGGCTGCGCCGCCCTCGGGCTGGTCCCGAAGGGCCGCAAGAAGTTCACCCCGCAAGCCCACATCTGGCAATTACCGGCGCGCTACGTCGGGCGCTACGCCGAGCAGGATCCGGCCAGCACGCTGCTGCTGTTCGAGAGTCTGAACCCGGTGCTCGATCGCGAGAACACCCGCGGCGCCTACCGGCTCGAGGTCGACTTGTTGCCGATGGTGCACGCGATGCGCCGGCGCGGCATTCGCATCGACGCCGCCCGCGCCGAACAGGTGCACGACCTGATGCTGGCGCGGCGCAACGCCGTGCTGGTGCAGCTGTCGGAGAAGCACGGCGCCGACCTCGGCATGACCGCGATCAGGAGCGACAAGCAGCTCGCAGTGATATGCGACGGCTACGGCATCAAGTACCCGCTCACCGACAAGGGCAACGCGTCGTTCAAGGCCGGGCGGATGGGCTGGATGGACGCGTCCGACCACTGGCTGCCGCAGCTGGTTGCCGTCGCCCGGCGCTACGACAACAGCGCCAAGTTCGTGCAGAGCATCGTCGACCACGCCCGAAACGGGCGGGTTTTTGGCGAGATTCATCCACACCGCTCCGATGTCGGCGGGACCCGCACGCTCCGCTTCAGCTACTCGCACCCAGCGCTGCAGCAGACGCCGAAGCACAACGTCGAGCTGGCGCCGCTGATCCGCAGCATATTTCTGCCTGAGGAGGGCGAGGTATGGGCGAGCTGCGATCTGTCGCAGCAGGAGTTCCGCCTGATCGTGCACTACGCGGTGCGGCATAACCGGCAAGGCGCAGCCGATATGCGCGACCAGTACATTCGCGACCCACACACCGACATCCACGCGGCCACGGCCGAGCGATCGAGCGGTGCGCTCGACCGGCAGGCCGGAAAGACCCTCAACTTTGGCAAGTTCTACGGCATGGGCCTGCACACGTTTGCCCATGCGATCGGCAAGCCGCAGAGCGAGGCGCAGAGACTGTACGAGCTGTACGACCAGATCATGCCGTTCGTCTCGCAGCTCTCGCATATGTGCAAGCAGGCGGTGTGGAACACCGGCCACCTGACGCTGCTCGACACCGCGCGCATGCACTTCAACCAGTGGGCGGCCGGCGGAAAGTGGAAGGCAGGCGCCGGACCGTGCTCGCGCGAGGAGGCCGAGCGCCGCGTGCGCGATCCTGGTCATCCCTGGTACGGTCAGAGGCTCTACCGCGCCGACGCGCACAAGGCGCTGAACACGCTGATCCAGGGGTCGGCCGCGCGCTACACCAAGATATGGATGCGCGAGGTCTGGCGCGCCGGCGTCGTGCCGATGCTGCAGATGCACGACAGCCTCGACCTCTCGGTGTCGTCGCCGGAGCAGGCCGAGATGGTCGCGCGCCTCGGCGAGAAGGCCGTCGAGCTCGAGGTGCCGATGGTCGTCGACGTGAAGTTCGGCCGCACCTGGGCGGACGCCGAGCACAAGTGGAGCGAGCTGGGTCCCGAGACGAGCCCTCACGTCGATCTGGCCGTGGAACTACCCGACGCGTCGGCACAAACTCAGCGTGAGGCCCCGAAATTCTCCAATGATTTTGACGAGGCGCCTGATCCGGCTCCCTGGGAAAGTGACGAAAATTTCGAAATGCCGCCCGCACACGAGGTGGATTGGAGCGGTGCGCTAGAGCAAGATTTTCCGCGTGTGGGCGAGACCGCAGCAGCGGCCGCTACCGAACCGTCGCCGTCTCCACTGCAAGACGATGACGAGTTCATCCGCACACGGCTGGCCGAGGAGGGCATCTCGCGAGGCCCATCACCATCGCCATCGCCGCCGCCATTATCTTCGCCGCCGCCATTATCTTCGCCGCCATCAGGATCATCGAGCGGAAACGGCGGATGGCAGGCGCGCGGCTCGAAGACCGAGGCGGAGGAGGACACCTACACCGAGGAGCACGCCGGCGAGCCGTTCAGCGACACGTTCCTGCGCCAGCAGAACTATCAGCTCGCAGCGGTGTTTGACTACACGCTCGCGGACGAGACGCTGCTCTACTGGCAGAATCGCTACGAGCTGATGAAGGGGATCACACCGACCAAGAAGAAGCCGCGCAAGCGATTTCTCGCCCACCGCAGGGTGAACGGAAAAGACATCCTCGGTGCCGGCGACCGCCGTGTTCCTTATAATTGGCCCGCGATCATGCGCGCCGGTCCGGGCAGCACCGTCATCGTCGCCGAGGGCGAGGCCAACGCTAAGCTTCTGATCGACGCCGGGCTGCTGGCGACCACAGTGCTCAGCCACAAATGGTCACCGGAGTGTGTGGCGGCCCTTGCCGAGCGGCACTGCATCATCCTCGAAGACCATGATAATGAGGGCAAGGCACTGTCCGCCAATGCTCAGCGCAAGCTCGTACCGGTCGCGGCCAGCACCCGAATCGTGCCGGCGCTGCATCTGTGGAAGCACCTGCCCAACGGAGCGGAGCCCGCGCCCGGCGACGACGTGAAGGACTGGGTCGCGCTTGGCGGCGAGCTGCGCAAGCTGCTCGACATCTGCCGCGAGATTCCGGTCGTCGGCACCATCGTTCTAGACAGCGTGTGCGCGGCAGATGAAGAGATTGAGGACTACGACTGGATCTGGTTTGGCCGTTTTGCACTCAAGAAGATCGGGCTGATCGTCGGCCTGCCGGACGAAGGCAAGGGCCTGGCCATCTCCGACATCATGGCGCGGATCACCCGCGGCGCGCCGTGGCCCTGCAGCGAAGGGTGTGCGCCGCTCGGCAGCGCGATCCTGCTGTCCGCCGAGGACGACGTTCGCGACACCATCGTCCCGCGTCTAATAGCAGCCGACGCCGATCTCAAGCGCGTCCACATCATCACGATGGCGCACGAGAAGGATAGCGAACGGATGTTCAGTCTAATCACTGACCTCCCCGCGCTGCGGCAGAAGGTCATGGAGGTCGGCGACGTCAAAGTGGTCGTGATCGATCCGGTCTCCGCCTATCTCGGAATCGGCAAGGTCGACAGCTTCCGCGCCACCGACGTGCGCGCAATACTCGGTCCGCTCAAGATGCTGGCCGAGGAGCTGCGGGTACTGATCCTCGGCATCATGCACTTCAACAAGAAGACTGACGTCACCAACCTGCTGTTGCGGGTGTCCGACAGTCTCGCCTACGGCGCCGCCGCACGTCACGTCTACGGCGTCGTCAACGACGAGGACAATGATCGGAAGCTGTTCGTCAAGGGCAAGAACAACATAGCTCCGAGAGCACAGAAGACGTTAGCCTTCGGCTTCGATGACCGCGAAGTCGGCACCGACAAGCGCACCGGAAAACCGATCCGCCGACCGTACATCGTGTGGCACTCCGAGCCCGTCGACATCACCGCGACCGAGGCACTGCAAGCGCTTGCAGGGTCGAAGTCGCCGAGCGCGCGCGACAATGCCAAGCACTTCATCGAGGCGCTGCTGGAGAACGGGCCGGTCGGCGCGAAGGATGTTCAGGAGGCGGCGAAGGAGAACGGAATCTCCCGCAACACCCTGCGCCGTGCCGCAGAGGACCTCAAGATCATCATCAAGAAGGATGGCCCCAAGAACGACAAGGGCGAAGCCACTTGGCAGTGGCGCTTACCAGCTGAGAAGGAGGACTGACCATGCGCGACGACCACTCAACCGTCACCCATCATCCCAGCGGCGCCGGAATGGTACCTCTCTGTACTCTATCCAGGCGCGGACGAACTCGCCCACCACCCCATAGTGGCGTGGGAAATCACGCGCTACGACGCCCGGCCCGCGGAGGATAGCTCCGGGCGCCGAGAGCCGATCCGCCGCTACCTCATGCCGATCAGCACGAACGGCGACCTCAACGCCAATACCGGTCGCCGAATAGACGGATGGCTGGTGAGCGACCCGGACGGGCGCTTTCACGACCCGCACAGCGGATTGAACAACCTCGATGCGGGTGAAGCACTCGCCTGGCTTATGCGGGCGCGCGCCAGACGCCCGCAGATAGCGGAGGCATGAACTCGCCCCCAGCAGGCCGAAGATGCCCAAAAAAGGTGGAAGATACCCAGGGAGAGAGAGTTGGGTATCTTGGGTATCTTCCAACCCCTCCTATGCTCAAGGTTTTGAGATTCTTGTATTATTGGGAAGGATCCAAGATACCCAATTCTCCCTTCCTGGGCTTCTTCCACCTGGGTTGGGCTTCTTCCACCTGCGCGAGCCGAGATGGGTGGCCGTCGCGTGGACGGCGCGGCCGGTCGGTGCGACGCGAGGCAAAACGAGCCGTTTCGGCCTTGTTTTTGGTTTTGGTGGTCGATTTTTCGTCAAAAGTGGTCGTTTTCGGGGTGTTCCAGGGGTGCCTGGGCCTTATTTGTTGAGATTGCTATTGAATTGACCCCGGGGGGCATAGGTTTTCTCAAGGTCACCCTCCTTTTCCCGAGCACGGCGGTGGTCGAATTTTTCGGATAATAAGTATTTGATTTGACAGTGCGCGGGTTTTTCGCGCCGAATCGCGGGTTTTTGCCCGAAAAACCGTCGATTTTCAGGATTTTTGAGCCTTCGCCGCGGCTTCTGTACACGGGTCGGCGTCCTTGGACGGTGAAGGCCGGCGGGGCCGGCGCGGAGGAGGCAGGCTCGCCTTTCGTCTTCCGACCCCCGTGCCGCCGGATGCAAGGGTCCCCCGCCGGTCGGTCATAATCGCGAACTTAAATGCCGTGTTCGTCCTTCCACTCGGAAAGCGCCGCTTGGTCTTCGGGCGATAGCTGCGGCCGGTGTGTCCTAATTC
>Ga0318516_10000781_pt1 | contig 10861 bp, 14 predicted proteins | sample GRESIP176b2f20_FD_202501 | JGI IMG/M metagenome (GOLD analysis project Ga0318516, IMG submission 202501) | Tropical soil microbial communities from Luquillo Experimental Forest, Puerto Rico - GRE.SIPMG.176b2f20 | ecosystem: Environmental > Terrestrial > Soil > Tropical forest > Bulk soil... | reverse complement strand
AGAGCCGCAGCGTGTGCCAGGTCCCAGCGTCGGGCGTCACACCTCGATTAAAGCCAGGCAGGCCGACAGTACAGACGGAAATCGGGCCTCAACACCGCCCCGCGGGGCAACATAGGCCGGACGCCAGTGTCAGGCCAGCTCGGGGAACCAGAGCGTGATCTCGCGCTCGGCCTCCTCCGGGTCGCCGGAGGCGTGCACGAGGTTGCGGACCGGCCGCTGCTCGGAGTTGGCGAGATCCGGCGAGTCGGAGCTGTAGTCCCCGCGGATGGTGCCGGGGGCCGCATTCACCGGAAGCGTGTTCCCGACGATCTTGCGGACCGTCTCGATCGCGCGGTTGCCGGAGATCACCATCGGCACCACCGGCGCGCTGAGCAGGAACTCAGTCAGCCAGGTGCGCACCATCTGGCCGATCTCCCCAGCGTCGTCGGTGCCGAGCCGGTCCTTGGCCGAGATCCCGAGCCTGGCGTAGTCGTCCAGGGTCTTGCCGCCGACCGTCTCCAGCCACTCCTTCGAGCGGGGGTAGTGGTCCCCGATCGTCTCCTTCTCGTTCCGGGAGACGCGTATCGCCTCCATCACCAGGCCGCGCTGTTCCAGTTGGGCCACGATGACACCGGTGAGCCCACGGGTGTAGGCATCCGGCTTCACTATCACGAGCGTGCGTTCCTGCATTACTAAGCAACTCCAGCAAGATCCGGGACGAAGGCCACAGGCAGGGTAACAGACGCTCGCCGAGCGTAACTTCCGGCCGCCAGGTGCCTCAAATGGCCGCGGCGTAGATGACTTGTTCCTGGCCGAAGACGGTGGATCGCTTCTCGGGCCTGAGCCCGATCTTGGAGGCGACGCGCTGCGACGGCAGGTTCTCCGGGTTGATGATCGCGATCAGGCGGCTCAGGAACAGCGTGTCCCGCGCGAAGTCGCGGGCGGCGGCGGCCGCCTCGGTGGCGTAGCCCTGCCCCTGCAGGCTGGCGCGGACGTGGTAGCCCACCTCGATCTCCTTGATGCCGTCCACGTACTGGGGCGTCAGCCCGCAGTCCCCGGCGAACTCGCCCGTGTCGCGCACGATCATCGCCCACAGCCCGAACCCCAGGCTGCGGTAGAGGCGCTGGTTCCATGCGACCCAGGCGTGCGACTCTTCGCGGGTCATCGGCTTGGGGTAGTAGCGCATCACCTCCTCGTCGCCGAACAGGGCGGCGATGTGGTCGAGGTCGGCGCCGGTCATCTCGCGCAGGATCAGCCGCTGCGTGGTCAGGACAGTCATCGCGGCCATGTTACGGTGCGCAGGCGAATCCGACATATGCAGATGTGCTGGGGTGTCCCCGGTTCGGGCGGCTTCAGCCCAGCCGGCCCGCCTGGCCCGGCCGGGCGCTGCGGCGCCAGGCATCCGGGCCCGGCATGAGCGGGGCGCCCACCATCGCGGCCCGGTCGGCCCAGACGGAGGAGGCGCCGCCGCGTCGGCCAGCCCCGCCGGGCCCGGCCAGCCGGTCACCGGCGGCGAGCGCCGCGGCCAGCGCCACGGTCAGCGCCGCGAGCTCGTCGGCCGACGGATGCCCGGCCACGACCTCCAGCGGCAGCCCACTGACATGCAGGTCGCGATGGTCACCCCTCGCATCCCGGTCGCCCCCGTCATCCCGGTCGCCCCGGTCATCCCGGTCGCCCCGGTCATCCCGGTCACCGTGGCTGCCTGGGCCAGCCACGGTCATGTGCGCCCGGTGCCGATGCCGAACTGCCGGCGCACCCGCGCCCAGAACGCGTCCCGGAGCCATTCCCTCGCCTCCTGGTAGGGGCGCAGCGACAGGCCGAGTTCCTTCTCCGCATCGACCAGCAGTTCCTTGTCGATGACCGGTGGCAGGATCGGCCCCGGCAGCAGGTCGCGGATGTTGTCCTCGCCTCGCGTGAGGATCCATCTCTGCGCGACGTGCTCGCCCGCCTCCTCGACCCGGTCACGGTCCGGGCCGAGCCTGGCTACGCTGCCGGTCCCGTGCGTCACCCGCTGGACGGGCCGGACCGGCGCGCTTCGCTCGCCGAACAGCTGCGCCGGTGAGGGGACGCCCGAAGCCGACGCGGCCAGCGGGGACGGCGGGACATGCTCCGGGGTGGTCACCGCCTGCCGGGTGAAGTACGGCTCCAGGAAAGCGCGGTCCAGGACCTCGACCGTGTCCGACTCCCAGACCAGCCGTTCGGCCTGGTTCGTGCCGAACGGCGGCTCCACCCCCCACAGGTGCACCCGGACGCCGAACGCCTGCGCCGCCTCCACCGCGGGCACCATGTCCTCGTCCCCGGCCACCAGCACCGCGTCGGTGATGGCCCGGTGCCGGGCGAGCGCCTCCATGTCGGCCCGGATCTGCGCGTCAACCCCCTTCTGCTGGCCGCGGGCGTTCAAGTTACCCAGGCGCAGCTTCACCCAGGCCATCTGCGCGATCACCCGCTGGTCGATGGTGGGCACCCGGTCGCGCGCGGCGTCGTACCAGTACACCCGCAGCAGCTCGCCCCGGACCAGGCTGTCCGCGTGGCGGGTGAGCGCCTGGATGAGCTTGTCGGCGTCGACCCGGTACTCGCGCCGCGAGGCGCTGCTGAAGAGAAGCTCGCCGGCCGCCGCGTAGATGTAGCCGACGTCGACCATGATCGCGTAACGGGCCAGGGTGGGGAGCGGGGGCGGGATATCCGTCATCATTTCCATGACTTGAGGCGACCGATCGGTTACAGGGGGATGTTGCCGTGCTTCTTGGGGGGGAGCGTCTGGCGCTTGGTGCGCAGCGCGCGCAGCGCGCGGATCACCTGGGAACGGGTCTCGGCGGGGCGGATCACGGCGTCCACGTACCCCCGTTCTGCCGCTACATAGGGATTGGCGAGCGTGTCTTCGTATTCGGACACCCGCTGCGCCCGCAGCGCGTCGGCGTCCGTTGCGCCGGCGAGCTCGCGGCGGTAGAGGATGTTCACCGCGCCCTGCGCGCCCATCACCGCGATCTGCGCGGTCGGCCAGGCCAGGTTGATGTCCCCGCCCAGGTGCTTGGAGCCCATGACGTCGTAGGCGCCGCCGTAGGCCTTGCGCAGGATCACCGTGATCTTCGGGACGGTGGCCTCGGCGTAGGCGTAGATCAGCTTGGCCCCCCGGCGGATGATTCCGCCCCATTCCTGGCCGGTGCCGGGCAGGAAGCCGGGCACGTCCACGAACGTGAGCACCGGGATGTTGAAGGCGTCGCAGGTGCGGACGAACCGCGCCGCCTTCTCGGACGCGTCGATGTCCAGCACCCCGGCCAGGTGCATCGGCTGGTTGGCGACCACCCCGACCGGCGCGCCCTCGACCCGGCCGAACCCGACGCAGATGTTCGGCGCGAAGAGGGCGTGGATCTCCAGGAACTCGCGGTCGTCGAGGACCTGGGCGATGACGGTGTGGGCGTCGTAGGGCTGGTTGGGGGAGTCGGGGACGAGGGTGTCGAGCGCGGCGTCGGAGCCGGTGATCTCCAGCAGCGGGTCGGGGGCCCCGGCGGCCGGCGGCCCGGCGGCGATGGGCAGGACCGGGGGGCCGTCCAGGTTGTTGGACGGCAGGTAGGACAGCAGGTCGCGGGCGAAGTCCAGGCAGTCGTCCTCGTCCTTGGCCTGGTAGTGGGCGACTCCGGACTTGACGTTGTGCGCGTGCGCGCCCCCGAGCTCTTCGAAGGAGACCTCCTCCCCGGTCACCGTCTTGATGACGTCCGGGCCGGTGATGAACATGTGCGAGGTGCCCTCGACCATGAGCGTGAAGTCGGTGATCGCCGGGGAGTAGACCGCGCCGCCCGCGCACGGCCCCATGATCAGGGAGATCTGCGGGATCACGCCGGAGGCGATCACGTTGCGGTAGAAGATCTCGCCGAACAGCCCGAGCGCGACCACGCCCTCCTGGATCCGCGCGCCCCCGCCGTCGTTGATGCCGATCAGCGGGCACCCGGTCTTGAGCGCGTGATCCATGACCTTGACGATCTTCTCGCCGTAGACCTCGCCCAGCGAGCCGCCGAACACGGTGAAGTCCTGGCTGTACACGCACACCGGCCGGCCATCCACGGTGCCGAAACCGGTGACCACGCCGTCCCCGTAGGGGCGGTTGGCCGTCACCCCGAAGTCGGTGGCCCGGTGCCGGGCCAGCTCGTCGAGCTCGGTGAAGGAGCCGGGGTCGAGCAGCCGCTCGATCCGCTCCCGCGCGGTCATCTTGCCCTTGGCGTGCTGCGTTTCCACGGCCCGCGCCGACCCGGCGTGAACGGCGTCGTCCCGGTGCTGCCGCAAGATGGCGATCTTGCCGGCCGTGGTGTGCGGATCGGGCGGGTCAGCCGGGCCGGTGGCCTCGGGGGTGGGAGAGCCGGCCGCCTCGTCTCCGGGATCTGCCGGTATGACTGGATTGCCGGAAACCTCGCTGCTCATGCGCCTCAGGTTAGCCGCCTGCGGCGGCCTGGCCGGTCCAGCCCGATGCAAGTCTCATCTGAACGGCCGCGGATGGAGCTGGCGAGAGCATGATGGGGGACTGGCGACGGCGCCAGGAGCGAGGCTGGCCACTGGGATGGAGGCGATGGCCGTGTCATCGGGCGTGGGAGAGGTTCCCCCGGAGCCGGCGCAGGTCATACCCGGGTCGCTGGCCGACCTGCTGGAGCGGCCGCTGTATGCGCACCTGGCCACCGTCCGGCCCGACGGCACCCCCCAGGTGAATCCCACCTGGTTCCGGTTCGATGGTGAGTACCTGTGGCTGACCACCACCACCCGCCGCCAGAAGAACCGCAACTGGCAGATCCAGCCCGCCGTCGCGCTGTCGATCACCGACCCGGACCGGCCGTCCCGCTACCTGGAGATCCGCGGCCGGGTCGAGCGGATCGTGCCCGATCCCGGGGGAGCGGAGTTCGTCCGCCTCGCCGAGCGCTACGGCATGCCCCAGGGGCCGCCACCCGACGCCGCGGACCGCATCGCCGTGGCGATCCGCCCGCGGTACACGACCACCCAGTGACCGCCTGGTTCAGGGGGTGCAGGACCGCGGGCCCCAGACCTACGCGCACGACGGCCGAGACGGGATAGCTGCGCAGCGAGGGCCCGGCGGTGAAATACATCTCCCGCGCCCCCGGGACCCGGACGCTGACGTTGCCGTGCCCGTTCGCGGAGATCGCCCCGCTGGCGACCACCCGCTGAGCGATATCAGCGACCTGACCGGCCAAGTCCTTGTCCATGACCTGCCTCCGCGGCTGCCGTGGCCAGCCGTGCACGCGCCGCTGGCGGCCACCGGCCGCGTTTGGGCCAAGGTATCCCGGCAGCCCGCTGTGGGCGAGCCCGCCCGAGCGGCGGCTAGGATCACGTCAGTGATCACCGGTATGCATGCGATCGTGTTCTCCCCGCAGGCGGAGAAGGTCCGGGCGTTCTTCGCGGACGTGCTCGGCATGCCGTCGGTGGACGCGGGCGGAGGCTGGCCCATCTTCGCCCTGCCCCCGGCCGAGCTTGCCGTTCATCCAGCCGACGGCGCGACCCATCACGAGCTGTACCTGATGTGCGACGACATCGACGCCACCCTGGCTGAGCTGAGGGGCAAGGGAGCCGAGGTGGCGCGCGAGGCCTCCGATCAGGGCTGGGGCCTGGTGGCCGCCATCCGCCTGCCGGACGGCTCAGAACTTCCCATCTATCAGCCCCGGCACCCGTCGCCCATCCGGCCCTGACCAGGCGCATTCACGTGCCCCGGCCTGCGCCGGCCAGGCGGGCACCGCCGGGACCACGGGCCGGCTGTCCGCCGCTAGGTGCCGCCGCCGCGCGTCACCGACGAAGTGATGAACCCACCCTGTCAGGGGCTCCCCGGCGGTTTGTCCACGGCACCTATCCCCCCCGTCATCGCGGCATGCCAGTGCTCGGCGCTGCGCAGGAGGTCCTCGCCGAAGTTCTATCGGCGGCGCGATCGGTCACAATGCCGTCCTCGCGATCGCCTGGAGCCTGGCGATCACGGCCGGCAGCTACCTGTGGGCCAGGGCGCTGTTCAGGCGCGACCCGGTACGGACCTGAAGGATCCGGTCCGGACGTTCAGCCCTCATGCACCGGGCATGTCCAGCCGGGCCCGCACCCAGAGGCACCGCTGTGGTCCGGACCGGCCGGCGTCATGACCGCCGCGCTCGCCGCCGCGATCGCGTCCACGTGCGGGCGAGCACACGGACCACGCTCAGCGAGGCCAGGACGACGATCGTCACGTCCACCGCCGGTACCCAGCGGACCTGGCCGTCTTTGACTACGTAGGCGCCTGCGGGCAACACCAGCCCGCCGAAGCCCCCGCCGGCGTCCACGGGCACTGAATCCTGCGGGGTTGCGTCCTGTTCCGCCGGGCCTGCCCCGGGCGGGCCATCGGGACCGGCATCCGGGTCACGGCGGCGGGAGCGCGACGTACCCCCGCCGCCTCCGCCCGCCACCAGCGCGACCGGAATGATGAGAATGCCGTCCTTCTCGTACGCCGTGCCGAACGCGCGGCGCACCGTGAAATTGTCAGACGCCCTCGTCAAGAGGTTCCCCACGTCCATATCAACCGCCTCCTCCGGCCCAGCCGGGCCATGTCGCCTCAGTGAGGCCAGCGTTCTGGCGAAAGCCTGCCACCCGCCGCCGCAGAGGTCGATGACTTCGGCCCGCGCCGGCCGTCTGGTTGATATCTGACACCCCCCCGGTGGCCGGACGGCTGGAGGAGCGACAAGCACCTACCGCGTGAAGAAGTAACGGGGAAGTCCGCGCGCCTCGCCCTCGGCGGCAGCCAGCAGCCAGGACACCGCTAGCCGGCGTCCTGGGCCGGGGCCAGGGAAATCCTCAGGAGCTCTGGCCGTCCGGATGGGTCACGATCGTCTGCAACGAGTCCCGCAACTGCTGCGCGGCCCGCGGGCTGAGCGGCGCCAGAAACTCACGCTCGGCGTCATCGCTCGCCCTGGTAGCCCGCCGGAGGGTGTCCTGCCCGGCATCGGTCAGTTCGACCACGTTGCGGCGCCGGTCGTCCGCGTGCGGATGGCGTGAGACCAGGCCCTTGCCTTCGAGTGTGTCCAGTAGTGCGACCATCGTCGTGCGGTCGATACCCAGCCGCTGCGCCGCCTGCTGCTGAGACGCGGGCTCGTGGTCGGCGAGGACGAGCAGCACCCCCAGCTCGCGCCCGTCGATGCCGTAGGGCGTCAACGCCTTCGCCGTCAGCTCGGCCATCTGCAGCTGCGCATGCTTGAGCAGGTAGCCCAGGCGCCTGCTCAGCTCGGGGCCCGGCCCGTCGGTGCTAGACACCCGCCGATTCTATCGCTAGACTGAACGTCAGTCATACTGATAATCAGCTCAACGGCAGAAGGCGTACAATGATCTTGGTTACCGGAGGTCTGGGTTTCATCGGCTCCCACACCGTGCGGGCACTGCTCGACCTGGGCGAGGGCTGCGTGCTGGTCCAGCGCCGGACCGCCGAGGCACCGGCCAGCCTGGCCGGCGCGCAGGTGGCGGTGGCGCAGGCCGACATCACCGATCTGCCGGCGTTGCTCGACGTCGGCACCCGCCACAAGATCACCGGCATCGTGCATCTCGCGGGGTCCATGCCCTGGCCACCCGGCGCCGACGAGCCCATCGAGGGCGCGCGGAAGGCGATCGGCGGCCTGCTCAACGTCCTGCAGGCCGCCCAGGACTGGGGCGTGGAACGCGTGGGCGTCGCAAGCACGATCGGCGTGTACGGCGGTGTCACCGCCGGGGGCCCAGTCGGTGAGGACACGCCATTGCCGATGACCTCGGGCCACGTGATCCCGGCCTTCAAGAAGATCGGCGAGCTGCTCACCGACTACCTGGCCGGTGCCGCCGGCATCGATGTCGTCAATTACCGCATCTCCGCCATCTGGGGCCCCCTCGGCCGAGCCGCGGGCCCGTTCTTCCCCGCCCCTCAGCTCGTCCATGCCGCCGCCCGCGGCACAACACCGGACCTGTCGTCGCTGCGCTTCCCCGTCTACGCCGAAGATTCGATCGACCTGTGCTACGTGAAGGACTGCGGCCGGGCCATCGCGCTCCTGCAGCTCGCAGACCAGCTCAGCCACCGCACCTACAATGTCGCCTCCGGCCGCGCGACGACGAACGCCGAGGTCATCGCCGCGATCAAGAAGGTGGTGCCGGACGCCCGGATCGACCTGCCCACCGGCTTGACCGGCCAACGGTGGTACCTGGACATCGCCCGCATCCAGCAGGACACCGGCTACCGGCCCGTCTACGACACCGAACGCGCGGCCGCCGACTACATCGCCTGGCTGCGTGCGGGCCACGAGCGCTGAGCGCCTAGTCGCTGTCGCGGTACCGGTGGTTCCGCCGCGGCCGGGCCGACCTGCGTCCGCTGCGGGCAGGTGCGCCGCTGATCCAGCGCCCCAGCAGCGCGACGCCCATCAGTGCGGGCACCCACAAGAACCACAGGCCGCCACTCGTCCCGCTGACCAGCCAGATCACGAGAAACAAGAGGCTGATCCCGAGCCAGGACCCCCAGGCCGCCCGCCACGCGGGGGAGAACCGGCCCCCGCTGGACTCGATCGACCCACCGGGACGCTGCCCCGGCACCGGCGGGCCGCCAGCAGCGCCGTGCAGCGAGACATCTGCAGGCTGCTCGAGGTCGGTCCGCGGCAGATCCGACATCAGGTCGTCGAGCTCACCCAGCGTCTTCGCCGCGTAGACCTTGTCCAGGCGTTCATCGAACTCCTCGGTGGTCAGCCGGCCCGCGGCCAGATGCTCGCGCAAGGCGGCGGCGGTCCGGTCGCGGTCCGCGTCGGAGGCGCGGATCTTGGGATCACTGGCCATGGCATGCTCCTGAGCCGTCGCGGGGCAGGCCGGGGAGACCGGCACTGTGATAGCCCACATCCTGAACTTACGCAGGGTCCCCCGGCGGGTGAAGGCCGCGGCCTCAAAGTCGCGCTTCGATCTGCCCGGCGGCGACCGCTGAGTTCCCGCAGCCCGGCATCGCCCGAGCGTGTCCTGCGCGGTTGAGCCCCGTCTCAGTCGTCCCAGCGGATGACGATCCGTCTTCCGAGACCAGGTAGCGGCAGGGATTCCGCCTCCGCCGTGACCGCGTCGCGTTCGGCGCGCGACAGCGGGCGCCAGGGCTGCACCGTCATCGCCGCGCCCGCGCGCCGCCACGTACCGGCGATCTCTCCCTCGACGAGAATGCCACCGGGCCAGACACGCGGGGTCCACAGCGCGCGACGGCGATCGGCGTCCGGGACCAGCAGGTCGCGATCGGTTCCCTGGAAGAGGAGATAGGCGTCGCCGCTGGGAAGCAGCCGCGCGGGTGCCGCCGGGCCCGGGGCGGCGCGGAAGGCCGCCTCGTCCCGGGTGAGGATCCACGCGTCGCCGACCGGTGTCTGCGCCGGTGTCAGCGACCCGCGGAGCGCCCCGAACGCCGCAACGGCGGGCCGCGGCCCGATCCCCGCCCACTGGCCAAAGGCCTCGGGCGTAGTGGGTCCGTAGATATGCAGGTACCGGCGAGCGAGCTCGAGGCGGGCGTCGCGCGGGTCGGCCTCGGGCGGCGGCACGGTCCACACCGTCGGCTGCCGTGCGCCTTCCCAGCGGATCAGGACCGTGCCGGTCGCGGCCGCGAACCTGAGGCTGTTGGGGTGGACGCCGAGCGCGTCTCCCGCCTCTCCGTAGCTCATCCGCGCGGTGCCGAGCAGGGCGTTGAGGCGGGCGGCGAGGTCCTTCGCCCGCTGCTGGCCTTTGGCGTCGTCGGGCAGCGTCCCGAGCGAGAAGACGGCGAGGTCGGGCGCGGCGACGACGAAGACGTTGAACCGCGGCCCCCACAGTTGCACCAGTGAGGGATCCTCCCAGGCGGACGGCTCGGTCCCCTCGACGCGTGCGTGAATCGACAGCAGGGCGGCCCGGGGCATGCTGTCCTGCAGCCCCGCCCAGGCCGCGCGCCGAAGCGAACGCTGCCCGCGTGGGAGCCGCTCGGTGAGCCCGCCGGCGTGCTGCCGGAACGCCAGGATCTGCGGTCGCGTGAGGTCGAGCCGGGTCCTGGTCATCTCACATCACCACCACCAGCGTTCCCCTCCAGACCCAGCAGCAACAGTTCCTGCCCGCCCGTGGACCCACCGAGCATCGTTCCTCCACGAAACGCCGTTCCAGCCGCCCGCCGACTCCGCTCCGGATAGCAGTGCCGCCTGGACACTCCTCCATCAGCGGCCGTCAGCATACGGACGGCCGCGGACGTTTCACCCGGGGAGGGCGCTACGGGGCCGGCAGGAGCGGGCCACCGGCGCGGCCGCGGCCTTTGAGCACATCCACGGGGGAGCCGGGCTGGCCTGCGGCGTCGTGGCCAAGGTCCTGCTGCACTGGCACGTACTCCGATAGCGCGTGGATGAGGGAGTCCAGCAGGCGGTGGGCGGCCCGGAAGTAGGCTGCGCCGCGCCGGACGTTCCCGCACGGGATGAGTTCGAGGGCGGAGGAGCTGGCCGACCAGTGGTCGATGTCCAGCCGCATCCGCAGCGGCGGGCGCAGCGGCCCGCGGGCCAGGCTGACCTCGATCCGGCGGGTACCGAGGTGACGGTCGTGCTCGGCCGGCCCGCGCAGCACGTTTGGCCCCAAGCGCAGTTCGCTGCCGGGCGCGGTGAGCCGCCAGCTGTCCAGCGCGGCCACGCAGGCCGCGAACGGAAGGGGCACGATCCGCCGGCACGACAGCGCGCTGCCCTGGCCGGCCGGGGCAGCACCGTACGTGGTCATGACTCAGGCCGGGTGTGCGCTCACGCGCCGCCGCGCGGCCCGCAGGCGGTAAACGATCACCGCCAGGGCGCTGGCGACCAGCGCCGCCGCGACCGCGATCACGGCGATCTGCCAGCCGGGCGTGCCGCCGACCGTGATCACCCGGACCGTGGTGGCGGGCACTGGCCCGTAGTTGGTG
>Ga0318516_10000780_pt1 | contig 10863 bp, 2 predicted proteins | sample GRESIP176b2f20_FD_202501 | JGI IMG/M metagenome (GOLD analysis project Ga0318516, IMG submission 202501) | Tropical soil microbial communities from Luquillo Experimental Forest, Puerto Rico - GRE.SIPMG.176b2f20 | ecosystem: Environmental > Terrestrial > Soil > Tropical forest > Bulk soil... | reverse complement strand
GCCCTTGCAATAGGCGACAATGTCCGCCTCGGTCACGGACTCCCCGGGCTTGGGAATGACGTAGGCCACGGCGGCCTCGTTCATCTTCGGATCCGGCACGCCGATCACAAAGGCCTGCGACACTTTCGGATACGTCATGATGTAGGCCTCGATCTCCGCGGGCGCCACCATGAAGTGGCTGATGCGCAGCACCTCGCGCAGCCGCCCCTTGAAGAACGTGCGTCCCTCCGCGTCGCGCACGCCCAGGTCGCCGGTCTTGAACCAGCCGTCGGCCGTAAAGGCCTCGGCCGTCTCCTCGGGCTTCTTGTAGTAGCCGCGCGAGACGAGAGGGCCGCGGAACCAGAGCTCGCCCGGCCGGTCCACGGTCATGTCTTGTCCCGTCGCGGAATCGACCACGCGAACCTCGAGCCCCTCAGGAGCCCAAGCCCCCGATTGCGCGCGCGACTCGGGGCTCTCATCGAGGGCGTGGAGCATGGAGAGCGCGTTGAGCTCCGTCATGCCGTAGGGCTGATAGGCCTGGGGGACACCCAGCGTGTGCAGGATGTCGTCGAACAGGCCGTCGCGCCCGCCGCCCGTGAACCCGAAGCCGCCCGTGCGCAGGGTGCCCCGCTTGCAGCGGGCGAGGTCGGGATGGTCGAGGACGCCGATAACCATGGCGTCGACGGCATTCCATATTGTCACACCCTCGCGCTCGATGAGATGCAGCGCCACCGCCGGCTCGAAGGTCTCCATCAGGATGAGGCAGGCGCCGTGGGCGATCGTCGAAAGCGGCACGCTGAGCCCGCCCCAGGTGCCCGACATGGGCAGAGCGTGCAACACACGGTCCGCCTCCGTCACCTTCAGCACCTTGCCCGAGGACCAGCCGTGCGGGATGGCGTTGCGATGGCTGATCACCGCGCCCTTCGGAAAGGAGGTGGTGCCCGAGGTGTAAAGGATGGTCCACGGGTCATCCGGCCCGGTGGCGGCCCGCGCCGCCTGGAGCGCCCGCTCCCATTCCGGCTCACCGCCCGCCTCCAACACGTCGGAGAGGCGGAGGCAGCCCGGGTAAGGATCCTCCGCGTCCATGATGACGCGCGTGACCTTCGGGAAGCCGGCGAGGGAGAGCTGGCCGGGCTCGCCGTCACGCAGCCCCGGCAGGACCTCGCCGAGGGTCTCCAGGAAGTCGATGGGACCGAGGTGGTCGGTGAGAATCAGGGTGGTCGCGTCGGACTGGCCCAGGATGTAGGACAGCTCGTGCGCCTTGTAGCGGGTGTTGAGCGCGACGAGGACGGCGCCGACCATGGCGCAGGCCTGCTGGACGAAGAGCCACGCGGGCCGGTTGGGCAGCCATACCGCGACTTTGTCGTCGCGACCCACCCCGCAGGCGAGCAGCGCCCGCGCCATGCGCCGGCTCTCGCTCACGAATGCCTCGTAGGTGATGTGCCGGTCGGCGGCCACGATGGCCTCGCGCTGCGGGAAGCGCGCGGCCACGTCCTCCAGCATCTGCCATGCGGTCGATTCGAGATACGGGTTGGGCCCGACCGTCGGTAGCATGGAGCTGATGCTAACATCCCGCGTCGCTCCGCTGCCCCACTCCCCTCGATTTCGTTCGATCGCGCCCGGCCGGAGGTTCGCATGCGCCGTCGCCTGAGCCTGCTGCTCACCGTCGCCCTGCTCGGTCTCGCCCCCTCGGCCATGGCCCAGTCGCCCGGACCGCAGGTGAGCGGCTTCTCTCCCCAGGGCTCAGTCAAGCAGGTACGGCAGGTGCGCGTTCAGTTCTCGGAGCCCATGGTGCCGCTCGGCGACCCGAGGCTTACGGACCCCTTCGACGTGGTCTGCGCGGAAGCGGGGACCGGGCGCTGGGTCGACACCGCGATCTGGGTCTTCGACTTCGCGCGCGATCTGCACGCCGGCCTCCGCTGCACGTTCACCCTGCGGGCCGGCCTCCAGAGCCTCGATGGCCGGCTGCTCGGCGGCCCACGCGTGTTCGACTTCTCAACGGGCGGTCCCGCCATCCGCGCCTCGCAGCCTCGCGAGGGCTCGAACGCCATCGACGAGGAGCAGGCCTTCGTCCTCGAGCTGGACGCGCCGGCCGAGCTCGCGTCCGTAGAGCGCCACGCGGGCTTCAAGGTGGACGCGCTGCCCGACCGCATCGGCCTCCGCATCGTCGCGGGCGAGCCGCGCGAACGCATCCTCAAGGCGCGCTACGGTGACCGGCCACGCCCCGACGGCGTGCTCGTCGTGCAGGCACGCCAGCGCTTCCCGAACAAGGCCAGGGTGACGCTGCTCTGGGGCAAGGGCGTGGCGGCGGCGAGCGGCGTGGAAACCGATCAGGATCAGACCCTTGCCTTCGAGGTTCGCGGGCCCTTCACGGCGAGCTTCGAGTGCCTGCGCGAGAATCCGCGGGCGCAGTGCGTGCCCGTCGCCCCCATGCGGCTCCGCTTCGGCACCCAGGTCCCGTGGAGCCAGGCGCAGCGCATCGTGCTCGTGGGGCCGGAAGGCCGGCGCTGGCCGGCCGAGCGTGAAGGAGAATCGGGGCCTCTCGTCCCCGGCGTGGTCTTCAAGGGACCGTTCCCGGAAAAGTCGAGCTTTTCCCTCGAGATCCCCGAAGGCCTCGAGGACGATGCGGGGCGCACGCCGGTCAACGCGGCAAGCTTCCCTTTGACCGTCAAGACGGAAGCCTTCCCGCCTCTCGCCAAGTTTGCCGCGCGCTTCGGCATCCTCGAGCGCCACGCCGACCCCGCGCTCCCCGTGACCCTCCGGAATCTGGAGCCGACGGTGCAGGTGAAGATGCTCGGCATTCCCTCAGGGCCGGCAGGCCTGCGTGAATGGATGCGTGGCAAGGTCCTGCGCGTCCCTCCCGATCGAGCGGCAGAGATGCTGCCGTGGCTCCGCCGGCTCGCGACGGCAAGCCGGGAGAGGTCGATGTTCGCCTCCGTGCCCGCGGGCACGCCGCTCAAGGCTTTCGGCCTGCCCAAGCCGGGCGGAGCGGAGGCCATGGAAGTGGTCGGCATCCCGCTCAAGGATCCGGGCTTCTACCTCGTGGAGATCGAAAGCGCGCGCCTCGGCGCCGCGCTCCTCGGCAAGCCCGCGCCCATGTTCGTGCCCGCGGGCGCCCTCGTGACGAATCTCTCCGCGCATTTCAAATGGGGGCGGGCCAGCTCGCTCGTATGGGTCACCACCCTCGACCGCGCGCAGCCGGTGCGGGCGGCCCAGGTCACGGTGTTCGACTGCCACGGGCAAGCGCTTTGGAAGGGCACCACGGATGCGCTCGGCGTCGCGCGGCCTGCTGGGCTGCCCACCCGCGACACGGCGCCGCAGTGTCCCATCACCTATGCGGAGGGCAATGAGACCATCGGGTATCTGGGCGGCGGCCTCTTCGTCACCGTGCAGACCACGGATGACCTCTCCTTCGTGCACTCGAGCTGGGCGCAGGGCATCGAGCCGTGGCGCTTCAACTTGCCCACGTACGACTGGCCCGGCCCGACCAACGTGCGGACGGTGCTGGACCGGCCGCTGTTCCGCGCGGGCGAGACGGTGTCCATGAAGCACGTGATCCGTCGACAGGAGCTCCGAGGCTTTGCCATTCCCCCCGCCGCAGAGCGACCGGCGAAGCTCAAGATCCGCCACGAGGGGAGCAACGACGAGTACGAGCTACCCGTGACGTGGGACGGCGGCGGCATCGCCGAGAGCACGTGGTCCATCCCGAAGAATGCCAAGCTCGGCCGCTACGACGTCGAGATGGAGGTGGCGGGAGACGGCGGGCGGCCGCGCGGGCAGACGCAGACGGTGGTCTCGGGCGGGTTCCGCGTCGAGGAGTTCCGCGTGCCGCTGATGCGCGCCATCCTCAAGCCGCCCGCAGATCCGCTCGTTGCCGTTTCGGAGTTTCCCCTCGACGTGAGCGTCCAATACCTGGCCGGCGGCGGGGCCTCGAAGCAGCCGGTGACGGTGCGGGCGCAGCTCTCGCCACGGGCGCAGCCGGCCTTCGAGCTCTTCGACGACTTCAGCTTCGCCAATGGCTCGCTTGCCCCGGGCACCACGCGGCGCACAGGCAGTGAGTACGAGGACGAGGACGAGGGCAGCGATGAAGACGCGGAGACGCGCGCGCCAGGGCGTCCACCTCAGAGCGTGCATCAACGCGAAGAGGTGATCCTGGACGCCGCGGGCACCGTGCGTGTCATCATCAGCAAGCTGCCGCACTCGGCCGTGCCCCAGGACGTGCTCACCGAGGTCGAGTTCCGCGATCCGAACGGCGAGATGCTGACCGCGGCCACCCGCGTGCCGCTGTGGCCGGCGCGCTGGCTCGTGGGGATCAAGCCCGAGGCATGGGCGGCCTCCAAGAACGATTTGCGCGTGACGGCGGCGGTGGTGGATCTCTCCGGCAAACCGCTAGCGCAGGTGCCGGTGCGCATCGAGGTGCTCCAGCGCACGAGCTACGCCAATCGCAAGCGCCTGGTCGGCGGCTTCTACGCCTACGAGTACGTGCAGGAGGTGAAGCGCCTCGGCGAGCTCTGCCGCGGGACGACGGATGCGCGCGGGCGCATGCCGTGCGCGGGTAAGACGAGCGCTTCCGGCCAGCTCGTGCTCCAGGCCCGCATCCAGGACGACGCCGGTCACGCGGTGGCCGCCCACCAGGACGTGTGGGTGGCGGGCTCGGAGGAGTGGTGGTTCGACGTGCGCGACAGCGACCGCATCGACGTGCTGCCCGAGCAGAAGCGCTACGAGCCGGGGCAGACGGCGCGGCTCCAGGTGCGCATGCCCTTCCGCGAGGCGACCGCCCTCGTGACCGTGGAACGCGAGGGCGTGCTCGATGCGATGGTCGTCCCGCTCTCCGGCCGCGAGCCCCTGGTGACGCTGGCCCTCAAGGACGACTACGCGCCCAACGTCTTCGTCTCTGTCTTCGTGGTACGAGGGCGCGTGGGCGACGTGCCGCCCACGGCCATGGTCGATCTCGGCCGCCCCGCCCACAAGCTCGGCATCACCGAGCTCCGCGTGGGCTGGCGCGCCCACGAGCTCGCGGTCACCGTCACGCCCGATCGGCAGGTGTACCAGGTGCGGGAGAAAGCGCGGGTGAAAGTGCGGGTGCGCACCGCCGATGGGAAAACGCCGCCCGTGGGGAGCGAGATCGCCTTCGCCGCCGTGGACGAAGGCCTGCTCGAGCTGGCGCGCAATCCTTCGTGGGACCTCCTGGAGGCGATGATGCGGCGCCGGTCCTATCTCGTGGAAACGGCCACCGCGCAGGGGCAGGTCGTGGGGCGGCGCCACTTCGGGCTCAAGGCCGTGCCCCAGGGCGGGGGCGGCGGGCGCCAGGGCACGCGTGAGCTCTTCGACACGCTCCTGCTCTGGAATGCGCGGGTGCCGCTCGACCCCAGCGGCGAGGCGACGGTGGAGGTGCCGCTCAACGACTCGCTCACCTCGTTCCGCCTCGCCGCCATCGCCACGGGCGGCGTTGCCCTCTTCGGCACGGGACGCGCTTCCATTCGATCCACGCGCGACCTCATGGTGCTGTCGGGCATCGCACCGCTCGCCCGCGAAGGCGACCGGATGCGCCCCGAGGTGACCGTGCGCAATACCACGGACAAGGCGATGGACGTCACGGTGACCGCGCGCGCCGAGGGGCTCAAGCAGCCGCTCCCTTCGCAGTCGTTTCCCTTGCCGGGCGGCGAGGCGCGCATAGTTGGCTGGGAGGTGACGGTGCCGGCGGGCATCCGTGCCGTGGCGTGGGAGGTGGAAGCCGCCGCGCGCTCCGGTCCGAGCGATCGCGTGCGGGTAAGTCAGCAGGTGATCAGCGCGGTGCCCGTCCGCGTCTACCAAGCGACCCTCGCCCAGTGGGAGCGGACCATCCGCGAGCGCGTCGAGCGTCCCGCCGACGCGCGCCCAGGCGAGGGCGGCATCCGTGTCCAGCTCCGCCCCTCGTTGATCGACGGCATGGGCGCTGTCCGCGACTACATGCGCGACTATCCGTACACCTGCCTCGAACAGCTGGTCTCGCGGGCCATCGCCCTCCGCGACGTCGCGGCCTGGCGGCGCATCGCGGCCGTGCTGCCCGCCTACCAGGACCACGACGGGCTCCTCAAGTACTTTCCGAACATGCAGGACGGCAGCGAGACGCTGACCTCGTACGTCATGGCCATCGCGAGCGAGGCGGGCTGGAAGATTCCCGATGGTCCGCGCGGCCGTATGGAGCAGGGGCTCAAGAAGTTCATCACGGGCGCCCTCGTCCGCCGCCGGGAGCTCGAGACTGCCGATCTCTCCATCCGCAAGCTCGCCGCCGTGGAGGCCCTCTCGCGAGAGGGCACGGCGGAAGTCGGGCTCCTCGCGAGCATCACCATCGAGCCGAATCTTTGGCCGACCTCGGCCGTCCTCGACTGGTGGAGCCTGCTCTCGCGCGTGCCGGCCATCCCTGATCGCGACCGGCGGCTCGCCGAGGCAGAGCAGATCGTGCGGGCGCGACTCACCACGCAGGGGACGGTGCTGAAGTTCTCCACCGAAGGCAACGACGCGCTCTGGTGGCTCATGGTCTCGCCCGACGTCAACGCGGTCCGCCTCATGCTCCACCTCGTGCGCACGGGGCAGTGGACGCAGGACGTGCCGCGTCTCATGACGGGCACGCTCGGCCGCCAGCGCCGTGGCGCGTGGAATCTCACGGTGGCCAATGCCTGGGGAGTGCTGGCGACGGAGCGCTTCTCTGCCACCTACGAGAAGACGCGCGTCACCGGCACGACCACCGCGGCCCTCGGGTCGACGTCGCGCTCTCTGGACTGGGCGAGGACACCAAAGGGTGCGGCGCTGGCCCTGCCATGGCCGCCGAGGCGCGAGGACGTGGTAGTGGATCACGCGGGTACCGGCAAGCCCTGGGTCACCCTCGAGGCGCGCGCCGCCATCCCGCTCACGAAGGCCCTGTCCACGGGCTACGCGATCACGAGGAGCCTCACCGCCGTGGAGCGGAAGCAGCCCGGCGTCTGGAGTCGTGGCGACATCGTGCGCGTGCGGCTCGAGCTCGAGGCCCAGAGTGACATGACCTGGGTCGTCGTCAACGACCCCATCCCCGCGGGCGCCTCACACCTCGGCTCGGGCCTGAGCGGCCAGTCGCGCATCGCGCTAGCCGGCGAGGAGCGATCGGCCTGTCCCTGCCTCGCCTTCGAGGAACGTGCCTTCGACGGCGTGCGTGCGTACTACCCCTATGTCCGCAAGGGCAAGTGGGTGTACGAGTACACGATCAGGCTCAACCAGGCGGGCCGCTTCGAGCTGCCCCCGACACGCGTGGAAGCGCTCTACGCGCCCGAGGCCTTCGGCGAACTGCCCAATCAGCCGATCGAGGTCAGGCCGTGAGGCGTTGGCTCGCCGGCGTGGCTGCTCTCGCGCTGGGCCTCATGGTCACGGCGCTCTGGCTGGGCCTCGACGCTCGCCTGCCGGAGCTGCCGGCCTTCGAGCGAGTGCGCGAGCAGTGGAAGCCGTCGGAGCTCTTCCTGCTCGATCGCGACGGCGTGGTCATCCAGGAACGGCGCGTGGACCCGAGACGGCGGCGGCTCGATTGGGTCGCCCTCGCCGACATCTCCCCCGCGCTCCGAGATGCGGTGCTGGCCTCCGAGGACCGGCGCTTCGTGGCTCATAGCGGCGTTGATGCGCGGGCCGTCGTGGCGGCGGTGCTCCAGCGAGTTTCCGGTCACGGTGCGCGCGGCGCCAGTACCATCACCATGCAGGTCGCCTCGACGCTGGACCCGGCGCTACGCCGCCGCGGCGGTCCGCGCTCGCTGCCGCAGAAGACGAGGCAGATGCGGGTGGCCTGGGCCATCGAGTCCCGCTGGAGCAAGCCCCAGATCCTCGAGGCCTATCTCAACCTCGTCACCTTCGCGGGCGAGCTGCAGGGCGTCGGCGCCGCCTCCCACGTACTCTTCGGCAAGGCGCCGCATGGGCTCTCCACGCCCGAGTCCCTCGTGCTGGCTGCCCTCCTCCGGGCGCCCAACGCCACGCCGGCCAAGGTCGTCGAGCGCGCGGAGAAGCTCGGCTCCGTGGATCGCGCCGAGCTCGAGCTGGCTGCCGCGCGGCTCGCGTCGATTCCCGCCCGGCCAGGGTTAGAGGTAGCGCTGGCGCCTCACGCGGCGGCGCGGATCCTCAAGGCGCGCGATGCGGGCGCCTCCGCGGTCCGCCTCGCCTCCACCCTCGACGGCCGTCTCCAGCGCTTCGTCGTCGACACGCTGACCCGCCAGCTCCTCGCCGTGCGCGATCAGCGGGTACAGGACGGGGCGGTGCTCGTGGTGGACAACGCGACGGGCGAGGTGCTCGCCTACGTGGGGGGCAGCGGTGATCTCTCTGCGGCTCGCCACGTGGACGCCGTGCAGGCTCGGCGACAGGCGGGCTCGGCGCTCAAGCCGTTCCTCTACGCCCTTGCCTTCGACCAGCGCCTCCTCACTCCCGCCTCGCTCCTCGAGGATGCGCCCCTCGAGGTCGCCACGCCCACCGGTCTCTATCGCCCCCACAATTACGACGAGCAGTTCCGCGGACTGGTGAGCGCGCGCACGGCGCTGGCCGGCTCGCTCAACGTGCCCGCGGTGCGCACGCTCGGGCTGGTGGGCGCGGAGGCCATGGTCCAGCAGCTCCGACGTCTGGGCTTCGCGGGGCTCGTGGAGGCGGGCGACTTCTATGGGCCGTCGCTCGCGCTCGGCTCGGCGGACGTGAGCCTCTGGGAGATGGTCGGCGCCTATCGCGCGCTGGCCACGGGCGGCATCTGGAGCCCGCTCCGGCTGACGCCTGGCGAGCCCCTCAAAGGGAGCCGGCGCGTGTACTCGACGCTCGCCGCTTTCCAGGTTTCTGGCATTCTCTCCGACCGCGAGAGTCGGAGCGTCACCTTCGGGCTCGAGAACCCGCTCGCCACGCGCTTCTGGTCCGCCGTCAAGACGGGGACGAGCAAGGAGATGCGCGACAACTGGGCCGTGGGCTACTCGCGCCGTTACACGGTGGGTGTGTGGGTCGGGAACGTCACCGGCGAGCCGATGCGGAACGTGAGCGGCGTGACGGGCGCCGCGCCGGTGTGGCTCGACGTGATGATGCGCCTCCACGAGGGCGTGCCGAGTGAGCCGCCCGCGCCGCCCGCTGGCCTCGTCGGCCACCAGGTCGCCTTCGCCGGTCGCGTGGAGGCGCCCCGACGCGAGTGGTTCCAACGCGGCACCGAGCCCACGGCCGCCGATGGTGCCGCGGGATCAGCGACCGGCGCGCTCGCGCGGATCGTCACGCCGGCGGCGGGGACCATCCTCGCCCTCGATCCAGACATTCCCGCGGGGCGACAGCGCGTGCCCTTCGAAGCGCGGGAGGCGGTGGCGGGGCAGCGCTGGCTCCTCGACGGCGCAGTGATCGGCGAGGCGACGGAGCTGCTGCTCTGGCCGGCCGCGTCCGGTCGCCATCGATTGAGCCTCGTCGCGCAGGACGGGCGGATCGTCGATACGGTGAGCTTCGTGGTCCGTGGAGCCGGTCCGAGCGCCCCCGTGGACGACTAGCCGCCTCTTTCCGTCTAGTCGGGGCTGCCTTCGCTCGGTGGCGGAGCGCTCGCTAGGCAAACTCCCGCACCGCCGCCGACCACAGGCTCCAGACCTCGTCCCCCTCTTCGAGCGCGGTGTGTACCATCACGAGCTTTGATGAGGGGTCGATGCAGATACGCTGGCCACTGTCGCCCAGAAGGGCAAACTGACGACGCTCACCGGGCAGCAGCCACAACAAGTAGCCGTAGCCCAAGTGTGGCGTGGCCCTCCCCGGCGCCAGGTACGCGTCGGCGGGGCGAAGCGTGGTTGCGTCCCGCATCCAGGACGCGGGAACGACCTGCTTGCCTTCCCAGGCGCCGTCATGCGCCAAGAGGCGGCCCAGCCGCGCCCAGTCCCGGAGCACGGCGCTGAAGCCGAAGTGGGGCAGTTCGCAGCCCTCGGCGTCCAGCAGCCACGTCGCGTCCGCTTCCGCGCCAATCGGCCTCCAGACCCTCTCCGCGAGGTACTGGGAAAGCGGCCGGCCGAGCACACGACGGAGCACCTGTCCCAGCACGTCGGGCTCGATGCTTGCGTAGTGAAACCGCGTGCCGGGTGGCACGAGGCGGTGGTTGAACTGGATCATGCTGGCGATTGACCCTTTGTTGACCACTCCATTGCCAAGCACCAGGTCGTTCCACAACCGGTTCAGGTCGCGCCCGCCATCGCGCGCCTCGCCAAAATCGACACCGGAGGCCATGTGCAGCAGGTAGCGGAGCGGCGTCTTCCCATACTCGCTCCCCTTGAAGCCCGGCACATACGCCTCCACCGTGTCGTCCACCGATCGTATCGAGCCGTCCGCGATGGCGAGTCCCACCAGCACGCCAGTGATGGACTTCACCATCGACTGGGACAGGAGCCGGTCGCGGTCTGTCCTAGCGTACTGATAACGCTCGACCAGGATCACGTTGTCCCGCGCAATCAGTAGCCCGCTGACCGGATTGCGCGCGAGATAGTCGTCCAGCGATGATGACTGTCCACGCCACTGATACGGCAAGGCAGCGTTGGCGTACTTGAATGCCCAGGGCACGGCGGCGCGGGCCACCGTGCGTGTCGGGTAGAGCTGATCGAGGTGGCTGAACGCGCCCACGCGATAGCGGGGCTCCCAGGGGTTACCTTGAGCTCGTGCGGTGATGGCGCCCGGCACTGGATAGGCCTCGCCCTGGCCATACCGGATCGCGTCCGGCCCACCGGGATCGAAGTGCGGACTCGTCACGCCACGACTCGAGCCGCCGTTGGGTTTGTCTTGCCCGATTGCGCCGCTGCGCCCCGCCGCAACAGAGACGGCGGCCGCAGCCACAGCCGTCAGGAGGCGACGCCGCGAAACCAACCTGCAGGCTCGCACGATCGCATCACTCCGTTCCTGGCTCCC
>Ga0318516_10000767_pt1 | contig 10914 bp, 10 predicted proteins | sample GRESIP176b2f20_FD_202501 | JGI IMG/M metagenome (GOLD analysis project Ga0318516, IMG submission 202501) | Tropical soil microbial communities from Luquillo Experimental Forest, Puerto Rico - GRE.SIPMG.176b2f20 | ecosystem: Environmental > Terrestrial > Soil > Tropical forest > Bulk soil... | reverse complement strand
CGCGGGAAGAGCCCAACGCGTCATACGAGCTATGCTGCAGATGAAAAAATTGGATTTGGCGGCACTGCGCCAGGCCTACGAGGAGGATTGCTGAATGACCGACGAGCTTATTTTTTACACGCATCCGCAATCGCGGGGCCGCATCGTCCGCTGGATGCTTGAGGAGATCGGGCAGCCCTACCGCACCGAGCTGCTCGAATACGACACGACGATGAAGGCGCCGGCCTATCTCGCGATCAATCCGATGGGGAAGGTGCCGGCGATCCGGCACGGCGACACCGTGGTGACTGAAGCGGCAGCCATCTGCGCCTATCTCGCCGATGCGTTTCCCGAGGCTCGCCTGGCGCCGCCGCCGGGCGATCGCCTGCGCGGCTCCTATTATCGCTGGCTCTTCTTCGGCGCCGGCCCGCTTGAGGCGGCGTGGACGAACAGGGCGATGGGCTTTGTCGTGCCGCCGGAGCGCGAAAGGATGGCGGGTTACGGACGCTTCGAACACGTCGTCGACGCGCTCGAGGGGGCGGTGTCGCAAGCCGAGTATGTGGTCGGCGACAGTTTCACCGCCGCCGATGTCTATCTCGGGTCCGGGATCGGCTTTGCCATGCAGTTCGGTGCGATCGAGAAGCGCCCCGCCTTCGAGCAATATTGGCAGCGGATCAGCGCGCGGCCGGCAGCGCTGCGCGCCAAGGAGATCGACGACGCGCTGGCGGCACAGCAGCAGGCGCAGCCGACGGGCTAAACTCACGACAAGCCTAGCGCCGCCATTCCGTCGAGGGCGCGCTCGCCTCGCCGCGTGGAAATGGGGCGGGCGCGGGCAACGGGACGACCGTGTCGGCCTGCTCGGCCATTTCGGCTTTGCGGGCTTCGGCGGCGCGCTTCAGCCGATAATAGGCGCGGATCGTTAGCGGGACCGAGCTGACATAAACGATGCCGACCGCGGTCAGGGTCAACCACGGCTCGGTGGTCAGGAACCCGGTCGCGACGCCAAAACCGAGCAGTGTCGGGATCACCATGTCGTGCGGAATGCGGATCCGCTTCAGCGATACGGTGGGCACCTTGCTGATCATCAACAGCGCGATGCCGGTGACCGTGACCGCGTTCAAGTAGGGCGAGCGGAACAGCCAGTCGCCCCACTCGAAGCTCAGGAACATCGGCACCATGACGAGCCCCGCGCCGGCCGGCGCCGGCGCCCCGGTGAAGAACGGCGCGGCGTATGACGGCACCTCTCCCGGCGCCTCGGTATTGAAGCGGGCGAGGCGAAGCGCGCAGCACACCGCAAACAGCAAGGCGATCGCCCAGCCGAACCCATGCAGCTCAGACAACGTCCACAGGTAAAGCACTGCCGCCGGAGCCACGCCGAAGCTGACGAAATCGGACAGGCTGTCGAGCTCGGCCCCGAAACTCGACGTCGCTTTCAGCAGGCGCGCCATGCGTCCGTCGAGCCCGTCGAAGATGCCGGCGGCGATGATCGAAAACACCGCGGCGACGAAATTCCCGCCCATCGCAAAGCGCATCGCCGTCATTCCGGCGCAGAGCGCGAGCAACGTCAGGACATTCGGCACCATGCGGTTGACGGATATGCCGGAGAGCCGCCGCACCCGCATCCGCGACCGCCGGCCTCTTGCCGAACGCATCCTCAAGGTTCTGTTCCCTTCATTGCGCCACACCCTGGCGCGGCGGCTCCTGCGCAAGCTGATCGGCGAGCACGCTTTCGCCGCCGATCATCCGCTGCCCCGCTGTCACCATCGGGACATATGCCGGCGGGCAATAAATGTCGACTCGCGAGCCGAAGCGGATGATGCCGATCCGCTGACCGGCGGCAATCTCCTGGCCTTCATAGAGGTCGCAAACGATACGCCGGGCAATGAGCCCGGCGATCAGCACGAAGACGATTGCGGGCCCGTCCGGCGGCGTGATCCGAATCGCCAGGCGCTCGTTGTCCGCGCTCGCCTTGTCGAGGCTCGCATTGAAGAAGCGGCCCCTCGTGTAGCGCAGCGCCGCTACCCTGCCGCCGGCCGGGGCGCGCACGACATGCACGTCGAGGACATTGAGAAAGATCCCGATCCGGCAGAATTCGGTCTCTCCTGCCGCCACCTCGGAAGGCGGCGCCGCTGAGGCGACGGATACGACAACCCCATCCGCCGGGCTGACCAGCAAACCGGCGCGCATCGGCGTCACCCGCCAGGGGTCGCGGAAGAAATAGGCGATCCACAGCGTCGCTACCGCGGCGATCCAGCCAAGGGGACGCCACACAAGGAACAACGCGATCGTCGCGAGCGCGCCGCCGAAAACGAATTTGAGTCCATCCGGATGGAGCGGCGCGAGGAAGCGACGCAGCACCGAAGCCGATCAGGTTCCCTCGCGGCGCCACGCCGCGAGCAATCCGCCGACGATCAGCAGCAGCGCCGCGATCCCCGGCAGTAGCGGCATCTCGCTGAAGCCGGTTATCGTATAGTCGCCATTGGCGCGCAAGCCCATCCAGTTGCGTCCCGCCGCGGTCCGGTCGGGCGAGACGCGGCGGACCTCCGGGATATTGCCCGCGCCCGCCCAGAAGATGCCGCCGCCGGTCGCCGTAACCACCGGCGCCAATTTGTTGGGCGTCGTGCGGACATCGGCGAATTCGACCGGGTTGAGCGGCCCGGCAGCGGCCAGCGCCGCGCGGGTCCCATCGGTGACGTGGTACAGCCCCATCTCAGTGATCGGCAGACTGCCGGAGCTGCGCCCGCCGCTCTCCGGCGTCAAGGTCAGGCTCCGGCTGGAGCCGTCGGGCGCGGTCACGGTGACTGGCCGATCGTTCGGTTCGAGCGACTGCCGGGTGACGACGATCCGGTCGCCTTCGACCGTCGCGCGCAGGTCATTCTCTTCGAGATCGGGCTCTTTCATCAGCCAGTACGCCAAGCGACGCAGCAATTCTGCCTGCGGGCCGCCACCCTCAAAGCCGCGCGCCCAGAACCACATCTGATCAGACAGCAGCTGTGCTACGCGTCCCTGCCCGACGCGGTCGAGGACGAGAAGCGGCTCGCCGCGGTCCCCGCTCATCACGGTGGTGCCGCGCTGCACGCGTGAATCGACCTGCCGGAACCAGCGCCCCCAGGTGGGTTGACCGCCTGTCGGGCCCGCCCCCGGGAGGTCCTCGGTGACCGGGTGGCGGCGCCCGAGATCCGTCAGCTGCGGTTTGAACCCCTCCCCATACACGTCGCCGGTCGGTTCGCTCGGCAGGACCGTTCCGAGCGGGGTGCGGGAAAGGCTGAGCGGCGTGCCAAAGCTAGGGCCGGCCGCTTCGAGAAAAGCCCCGCCTTTACGCACATAACGCGCGACGTTTTCCAGATAAGCCTGCGGGATGACCCCGCGACGGCTGTACCGGTCGAAAATGATCAAATCGAATTCGTCCAGCTTGACGTCGAAAAGTTCGCGGATCGGAAAGGCGATCAGTGACAATTCGCGGATCGGCGTGCCGTCCTGCTTCTCGGGAGGCCGCAGGATCGTGAAATGAACGAGATCGACCGACGCATCGGATTTGAGGATATTGCGCCAGACACGCTCGCCGGCATGCGGCTCGCCCGACACCAGCAGAACGCGCAACCGATCGCGAACACCATTGACGACGACGACGGCGCGATTGTTGTCGAGGGTCAACTCGCGCGGTCCGGGCTCGGCCTCGAGTTCGAGAATATTGGGTCCGCCGTGATCGATCGGCAGCGTCAACTGAACATCTCGGCCGACCGGCACAGTAACTCGTTGTGGCGGGCCGCCGTCCTTGCGCCACGTCACGACCGCCTGGCCTATGGCGGTGTCCTTCTTTTCCGGCAGGTCCTCGACCCGGATCTTCAGCTGCAGTTCCTTGCCGACCAGGCCAAAGCTCGGCGCCTGGCCGACAACAAGCCGGCGGTCTGCTTCATCCGGCTGGCCCGAGAGCAAAATGTGGAGAGGCGCGCCGATCGTTTCCGACGCTGCCTTCGCGTCGGCGGGCACATCGTGCACCTGCCCATCGGTGATCATCACCACGCCGGCGAGACGTTCCCGCGGGACATCGGACATCGCCCGGGTAAGCGCCGTGAACAGCCGGGTTCCGTCATCGCCGGCGCCAGGCTGCGGCTTGCCCGCACGGATCACACGCACATCGAGATCGCGCTCGTGCCCGAGCCGATCGCTGAGCGCCGCCAGCGCCTCATCGGTGGCTTGCTGGCGCTGACCGATGCGCTGGCTGGGAGACTCGTCGACGACGATGATCGCAGTATCGCGCTGCGGCGAGCGCTGTTCCTCGATTATCGAAGGATTGACGAGAGCGGTGAGGAGTATGGCCATTGCGATCGCCCGCCACAGAAGACCTCGCGCGCGGCGTAGCACTCCAAAAGCGAGAACGAGCATGCAGGCGCCGCCGAGCGCCGCGATCGCCGTCCACGGCAACAGCGGCGCTGCCGCGATGGTGTAGGCGCTGCCGGTCATTGGCCGAGGCGCTCCAGAATGGCCGGGACGTGGACCTGGTCCGACTTGTAATTGCCGGTCAACGTATACATGACGAGGTTGACGCCAAAGCGCATCGCCATCTCACGCTGCGGCTCGCCGCCGGGAACCACGGCAAAGGCAGGGCGGCCCTGTCCGTCGATCGCCCAAGCCCCCGCCCAGTCGTTGCCGCCGACAATCACGCTGGACACCCCGTCGTTGACCCGGTCCTCGACCGGCTCGACCCACAACGTCCCGACGTTCCAGCGCCCCGGAAACTCGTGCATCAGATAGAAGGATTTGGTCAGCACGTGATCGGGCGGGATCGGCATCAGCGGCGGCATCTTGACCCCGGCCACGAGGTGGCGAAGGCGCTGCGCCGAAGATTCCGCTCCGCCGATGGGGCCTGGCGACTGGTCGTTGCCGTCGCGCGTGTCGAACAGGATCGTGCCGCCGGTGTCGAGATACCGGTTAATCCGCTCCACGGCCTTCGGCGAGGGCGGCGGCTGTGCCGACACGACCGGCCAATAGAGCAGCGGAAAGAAGATCAGGTCGTCCTTCTCGATATCGACGGAGAGCGGGTCTGCGGTTTCAACCGCTGTCCGACGGTTCAACGTCGCGGTCAGACCGAGAAGACCAGCCCGGCTCACCGCATCGACCTCCTGGCTGCCCGTGCGCACATAGGCCAAGCGCAACTCCGATGTCGCCTCCACGACAAAAGCATCATCGGCATGCGCCAACGACGGGATGCCTAGCGCAGCGAGCAAAAGCACTGCGGCAACCCGCGCCCGGCGCCATCGTAATAGGCCGCGTAACGCGTAGGCGATCAGCAAATCGCCGAGCGCGAGGAGCAGTGCGGCAGTCAGCAGCGGCGGCCGCAGATCCAACTCGCGGCCGGTCGCAAAGTCGTCGCGCAGGGTCTCCGGCGGCAGACCTTCAATGGGCCGCAGCTCACCAATTCCCGCTGACAAATTGAGCGCGCGCCGGGCATCGGCAGTGCCGTAGAAACCCGGCGGGTGCTGTGGCGAGACTATCGCGCTTGTCAGCTCTTTCGCCGGGATCGGGCGCGCCGTCGGCGGAGCCCGCTGCAACCGGCCGAACCCGTCGAGAGTCTCGATCGGCGGTAACGCCTCTTCGCCTGCTTCCGTCACGCCCTGGCTCATCACCTCGATCCGCCGCAACATTTCGACAAAGAGCCCGGAAAGGGCGAGGTTCGACCAGTCGGCGTTTGCTGTCGTGTGGACGAGGACAATCCAGCCCTTTCCCCGCCTTTCGGCGGTGACGAGGGGCGTACCGTCGACCAGACGCGCCCAGGTCTTGCCCGCGAGGTCGAGATCGGGTTCGGCCAGAACCTGCCGCGACACCGTCACCTCAGAAGGGACGGCAAGTCCCGCAAACGGGCTGTCCGGCTCGAACGGAGCGAGCTTTGCCGGCTGTTCCCAGGACAACGCCCCGCCGATCGTGCGGCCGCCGCCATGCCGCAGCCGCACCGGCAGCAAATGGTCACCCTGCGCCGCCAGTTGCGGCCCGGCGAAACGCAACAGCAGCCCGCCTGCCTCGATCCACTTGACGACGGCCGCTTCCTCGCCCGGCGAATCCGGTCCGGTGTCGGCAAAGACCAGGACGGCGAGCTCGCGCTTTATGAGGTCCGACGCGCTGCCGCGGCGGATCTCGGTGAATGGCGCGAGTGCCCGCTCCAAATAGTAGTTCTCCCCCAGCAACGGCTGTCCGCGGGGATTGGATGCCGCGACAATCCCGACGGGGCGCCGCCGCCACCGCTCGTCGATCAGCAGTACCGAGCCGGCAGACTGGTCACCCTCGACTTCGATGCGGGCCATCCGGTTTCGGAGTTCGCTCGGCATCGCCACCTGTACCTCGGCCGCCTTCGCTCCCGGCTCGATCGTCGCGTCCTGGCGAGCGAGCAGGCGTCCGTCCTCGCCGCTCGCACGGACCTGAAACAGCCGTGGCGCCGATGCCGGCAACGAACGCAGCGTGACGGTGAGATCCTGCGCCTTGGCATCGCCGGCGGCCAGCAAGACGGGCGCCTTTCCCGATTGCGCGGCCAGATAACGCAAGGTTCCTCGATTGGCGAGATAAGCGGCCAGCTCGGCATCGCCGCGCCCGTCCGCGATCCCATCGCTGACCCAGATCGCTGAATTCGCCTCTGGCAGAGAAAGAGCTTCCAGGCGGGTCAACGCAGCCCGGCGGTCGGTCGGCCACGGTTTGGGCAGCAGGGCCTGCACCGCCGCCCGAGCGTCAGCGGCGCGCACCGGCCGTAATGCCGGCGCCGGCTCGTCCCCGGCGTTCAGAGCAGTGGTGACGAGAACAACCTGCCGGTCTTCGCGTTCGGCCTCAGCCAACAGATCGTTGAGCGCCGACTGACGGACGGGCCAGTCGCGTGCCGCCGCCCAGCCGTCATCGACGACGAGCAGGATCGGTCCTGTCGAGGCGAGACGCGCCTGCGGATTGAGCAGTGGGTGCGCGACCGCCACGATTACGAGCGCGGCCAGGGCCATGCGCAAAAGGATCAGCCAGATTGGAGTTCGGGCCGGCGTCTCCTCGCGCGGCATTAGGCCGAGCAACAGCCGGATGGCCGGAAACGCGAGGTGGCGTGGTGCGGGCGGCGTGACCCGCAACAGCCACCAGATGATCGGCAGCCCCGCCAACGCCACGAGCAGCCACGGCGAGACAAACGCGAGCGAACCGAGCGCCAGCATCAGCCGGTCTCGATTGTTTTGCCGCTTAGCCTGACCCTCTCCGCGCAAGCGGGAAGCGGGGGGGACCCGCGCAGCGGGAGGGTGAGGGGCAGCGAGCGAGATAGGCGGTCAGACCGGTGCGTCATTTCGGCTAACCATCTTCACCGCCGCCGGTCGGGCGACAATGCGGCGTGGAGCGCCAGCAAGGCGAGGTGGGGCGGATGATCGGTTCGATGAAAGCCGAAGCTCCACCCGACAGCCGAGGCGATCGCGGCGAGACCGTCGCGATGATGCTTGAACCGCGCCGCATAATCCCCGCGGATGCTCTCGACGCGGCCGATCACCACCTGGTCGCGCTCCTCGACGCCCTCGAAGCGTACACGTCCGTCAAAGGGGAGGTCTTCTTCTGCCGGGTCGACGACCTGCAGCAGATGGCCCTTGAGACCGGCTCCGGCAAATCTCGCCATTGCGGTGCTGATCGCCTCGAGCGGCGACAGAAAGTCGCCGATGAAAACCAGTTGGGCAAATCGCGGCAACGGCTCGAAGTCGGGAAGACTTTCCCCCTCGGGTCCCTCGCGGCCGATCATCTCGGCAACCCGCGACAGCGCAATCCGTCCGCTCATCGGCCCCATGCCAGTGCCGAGCAGCGTCAGGCGCTCCCCGCCGCGGACCAGAAGACTCGCCAGCGCGAGCAACAGCAGCTCGGCACGATCAAGCTTTGTCGGCCATGCCGCCCCCGGCAGGTACCCTGCAGAGGTGTAACCCATCGACGCCGAGGCGTCGCGCCACAGCCAGACGCTCTGCGCGGCCTCCCATTCCGTTTCGCGGACGTAGAGCCGCTGCGATTTGGCGCTCTCCCGCCAGTCGATCCGCGCCGCCGCATCGCCCGGCGCGTATTGGCGGAACTGCCAGAACGTCTCGCCCTGGCCAACCCGGCGGCGGCCGTGCACCCCTTGAGCCACGGTCACCGCAACGCGCTCGGCTGCGACGAGCAGCGGCGGGAGGACAGAAGCGGCCTGCTCGGCGCGGCCGCGCAACGCGGCGGGCGCCGGGACGCCGCCCGTCAACAGCCCCGCACCGGCGCGCCATTGAGAGAGGCTCAACGGAACGGCGCCGAAATCTGCTCGATCACTCGGGTCACGCCGAGACCCTCTGCACGGCCGGCGAAACTCACCGCCATCCGGTGCCGTAGCACCGGCGGTGCCAGAGCGAGAACATCGTCGACCGAGGGGCTGAACCGGCCATCGATCAGCGCCCGCGCCCGGCAGGCGAGCATCAAGGCCTGACTCGCGCGCGGCCCCGGCCCCCATGACACGAACCGCTTGACCGCGTCGACGGCGCTGGTATCCGGCCTTCCGGAGCGCACCAGCGACAGAATCGTCTCGACGACGCTCTCACCGACCGGGATGCGCCGAACCAGGCGTTGCGCCGCCATCAGCTCGGCAACATTCATGGCCGGCCGCGGGCGATCCTCGATGACGCCGGTCGTCGCGATCAGCATCTGCCGTTCCGCTTCGAGGTCGGGATAGTCGACGTCGATTTGCAGCAGGAAGCGGTCGAGCTGCGCCTCGGGCAGCGGATAGGTCCCCTCCTGCTCGAGCGGGTTCTGGGTTGCCAGCACGTGGAACGGGCGCGGCAGCAGATGGTATTGGCCGGCGATCGAGACGCGGCCCTCCTGCATCGCCTGCAACAGCGCCGATTGGGTACGCGGGCTGGCGCGGTTGATCTCGTCCGCCATCAACAATTGGCAGAAGACCGGGCCGGGAATGAAACGGAAGGAGCGCCGCCCGGTCTCGCTTTCCTCGAGGACCTCGGAGCCGAGAATATCTGCCGGCATCAGGTCGGGGGTACACTGGATTCGCTTGTCGTCGAGCGCGAGGATCGTTCCCAAGGTCTCGACGAGGCGGGTCTTGGCGAGACCAGGGACGCCGATGAGGAGGGCGTGCCCGCCGCACAGCAGCGTGATCAAGGCTTGCTCGACCACGTCGCGCTGACCAAAGATGATTTCGCCGATCCGTTCACGGACGAGGCCGAGGCTGCGTCCCAGCGCTTCGACCTCTTGAACGAGATCGGGGGAGGAGGCATTGATGGATGCAGGAGAAGCCAAGCGGAGCGATCCTTCTTCAAAGTCTTCGCGAAGCGTAAACCTGACTGAAAACGGTGGGCCCGGCAATTCCCCTCCGGCGGGCCCGCCGACCGGGGGATGGGGGCCGCTGATCGATCGTGGCGATCTTGAGATGCGCATCGCCCGCGACGGCACCTGGTTTTATCGTGGATCTCCCATTGGCCGTCAGCCGCTCGTCAAGCTTTTCGGTTCCGTCCTCCACCGCGAGCCGGACGGCAGTTATTGGCTCGTCACCCCCGCGGAGCGCGGGCGCATCGAGGTGGAGGACGTCCCCTTCCTCGCGGTGGCGCTGACGGCGGAGGGCGAAGGCCGGGCCCAGCGACTGATCTTCCGCACCAATCTCGACGAATTTGTGACGGCGGGACCCGACAATCCGTTGCGCGTGGAGACCGCTGCGAGCGGCGGGCCGGTACCCTATATTCTGGTGCGCGACGGTCTCGAGGCGAGGCTCGCGCGGCCTGTGTTCTACGATCTCGTTGATCTCGGCACCGAGGAACGGTTTGAGGACGCGGCGGCATTCGGGGTTTGGAGCGAAGGGATGTTCTTTCGGCTGGGCGAGCCTGGGGCGGATTGGGAATGACCTGCCGGTCCCCTCGGTCGGCATCGGGATCGAGCCGTTGAGGCCACACGAAAAGTTGACCTCCGATCAGGTCATTGAGCGGTTTTTGCAGCTCGGGAAACCGGGAAGAAGGGGCTTCGGGGGTGCGTCCGACGCTGCCGAGGCCGCTGTTCTGAGGGAAGCAACCCGCGGAGATCATGACCTCAATCCCGGGATGACGCCGCCGAGCGCTGCGCTGCGCCCGGCGGCGGTGCTGGTGCCGCTCATCGACCGCCCGGCTGGCATGTCGGTGTTGCTGACGCAGCGCACGCCTCACCTCAGCGCGCATGCCGGGCAGATCTCGTTTCCCGGCGGCCGCATCGAGGAACGCGATACGGACGCGACGGAAGCGGCGTTGCGCGAGACCGAGGAAGAGATCGGGCTGACGCGCGAGCATGTCCGGGTGATCGGACGTCTTGATACCTATGTGACAGGTACCGGCTTCGAGATCACTCCGATCGTCGGCATCGTCAAAGCGCCGTTTCCGCTCGCGATCGACCCGTTCGAGGTGTCGGAGGCGTTCGAAGTGCCGCTTTCCTTCATTGTCGACCCGTGCAATCACCGGCGGATGACGCGCGAGGTCGAACGGCGGGCCCGGGTTTTTTTTGTGCTGCCGTTCGAAAATCGAAACATCTGGGGGGCAACGGCCGGCATGCTGGTCAATCTGGCGGAGGTGCTCGCCGGTTGAGGAGAACATGCTCCGGGTTTTCCTGACGGTCGTTTTGCCGCTGCTTCTGCCGACCGCGCTGTATCTGTTGTGGGTGAGGGCGTCGGGCGCCTCAGCCGGACGCGGCACGATTCCATGGAGAAGAGTACCGTGGCTCTGGCTGGCCGGCGCTGGCGCGGCGCTGTTGACGATCGTGCTCATCGTCGTAACCGTCCATTTCGGCTCGCCGCAGCAGGGAGTCTATGTACCGCCGCACTGGGACGGCGATCGGATCATCCCCGGACATCTCGAACCGGCGCCCGGCCGATGACCGAGCCCGGTCATATGCAGCGCATCCCGCGTCAACCATGGATGATCGAGCCCGCGACGCTAGCTGTGCTCGAAGCGC
>Ga0318516_10000766_pt1 | contig 10918 bp, 9 predicted proteins | sample GRESIP176b2f20_FD_202501 | JGI IMG/M metagenome (GOLD analysis project Ga0318516, IMG submission 202501) | Tropical soil microbial communities from Luquillo Experimental Forest, Puerto Rico - GRE.SIPMG.176b2f20 | ecosystem: Environmental > Terrestrial > Soil > Tropical forest > Bulk soil... | reverse complement strand
CCTGGGCATTGGACTGGCCATCATGCGCCTGGCATCGCTGGGCGCGCTCCCGGTCATTGGCCTTGCCGACCGCTTCGGCCGCCGGAGGTTGTTGCTCGCCACGGTCGGCACGGGGCTGGCCATGACTGTGCTGGCTGCGGCCAGCCCCAGTTACTGGTGGTTCGTTGCCATCTTTGCCTGCGGCCGTCCTGTGCTGGCCGCCACGAACGGGCTGGCGCAGGTCACCGCGGCAGAGCAGACCGCATCGGCGGACAGGGCCAAGGCGGTGGCGCTTATCTCCGCGGGATACGGCACCGGCGCCGGGGTTATCGCCATCGTGCACAGCCTGGCCGCGAGCACCCTCGGGTTCCGCGGGGTTTTCGTGCTGGCGCTAGTCCCCTTGGCGCTGCTGCCGCTGCTCCGGCGCTGGATCGAGGAGCCCGACCGGTTCACCGTGGCCGCATCTGGATCGGAGCATCGCGTCCCGGTGCTGGATGCCGTGGCCAGGCCGTTCCGGCGTCGCCTGGCGGTGATCGTGGTACTTGGATTCGCCGTGTCGGTCATCACCGGGCCGGCCAACAGCTTCGTCTTTCTCTTCGCGCAAAACGTCCTCCACCAGCCGGGGATCGTGACGGCGGGCATGGTGGTGGGTGCCGGCGTCGCCGGGCTGGCCGGGCTGCTGGCCGGACGCTGGCTGGCGGACCACGTAGGCCGGCGCCTGACCGGTGCGCTGGCCATAGTGGCCGTGGCGCTGCTCGCTATCGTGACTTACACCGGCTCCTCCCCTGCGCTGCTGGTCGGCTATATCCTCGGTGTGTTCGCTGCCTCGGTCTTCGCCCCGGCGGTCGGGTCGCTGGTCAACGAGTTGTTTCCCACCGCGGTCAGGGCGTCAGCGGCAGGCTGGTCGCTGGCCGCGGGCGTGCTAGGCGCCGTCACCGGCCTGGTCGCCTTCGGCGCGGTAGTCGGCGACGGCCACCAGTTCGCGGTGGCCGGGCTGGTCACCTTCTTGCCGGCCGCACTGATGATGGCGCTGTTCTGGCTGCTGCCGGAAACCCGCGGGCGGGAACCCGAAGATCTCTGGCCCGACATGTGAACCAGCCCTCCGATTCGGGTCAGTATTCACCCTTGATCACAAAGAAGGAACCGCGGATCACGCCGGCCAGCTTTGACTTGCGCCCTCCCGATGACGATCTATGAGGGCAACGGTAGCGGACAGGCGGTGGGAGGCTTATCGCATCAGCGCGGTGGCCCCGGGGCAGCGGGGCGGGTCCTCGGGTCAGCTGGCGAAGCGGGCGGCGAGCTCGGCTATCCGGTTGGGCCGGTGCTCTTGGCGCATCCGGCCGGCGCGTTCGAGCAGGCTCATGCCGTGCAGCGCGCTCCAGAGCAGTTCGGTCGCCGTTCCGTCGTCGGTGCCGAGTGCGGCGCGCAGCGCGTTGAAGCCGGACCGCAGTTCGGTCTCCGCGTCGTCTTGCGCGAAGCGCGCATCGATCGGCAGCTGGAACATCGCCTCGTAGAGCGACGGATGCGCGGCGGCGAAGCCCAGGTATGCGTCCGCGACCGCCGCGACCGCCTGCCGGCCGGTCTTGCCCTCCATGGCCGCCCGGGTGGCCGCCGCCAGTTCCGCGAAGCCGGCGAGCGCTACCGTGCGCATGATCTCGGTTTTGCCGCCCGGGAAGTGGCCGTAGAGCACGGGCTGGGTGTATCCGATCGCGTCGGCGAGGCGCCGTGACGTGACGGCCGTCCACCCGTCGGCCTCGGCCATGGCCCGGGCTGCGTCCAGGATCTGCTGCCTGCGCTCGGCCATGCGTTGAGCGCGGGCTGCTGCCTTCGCCATGGTTCCTCCCCTTGCGTTCTGGCTCGCGACAACCTATGTTAGCAGTGCTAGAAAATCTAGCAGCGCTAGAAAAGGAGAGTTGCCGTGCTCACCACGCTCGCTGTCATCACCGCAACCGTCACCGGCGTCATGGTCGGCGTCGAGTTCGCCGTCGCGGTCTTCGTCAACCCGCTCCTACTGCGGCTGCCCGCCGGACCCGCGCTGGAGGCCCGCGCCGACGGCGCCCGGGTGCTCGGTCGCGTGATGCCGTTCTGGTACTCCGGGTCCCTGCTCCTGACGGCCTGGCTGGCCGCCGTGACGTGGGGCGGGCCGGCCGGCGCCGCAGCCGCCACGGCCGCGGCCCTGCTCGCCGTGAGCGTCGTCATGTCGATCGCCCTGCTCGTCCCGATCAACAACCGTGCCGCCACCTGGACAGCCGACCACCACCCCGCCGACTACCGCGAGCAGCAGCAGCGCTGGGACCGGCTGCACTACGCGCGGGTGGCGATCATCGTCGCGGCGTTCGTGCTGACCCTCGTCGCCGGAACAATCGCCTGAGCCCAGGCCGCCACTCCTTACTCAGAACATCCACGCCACTATTTCAGCATCACATTGCGTGACAGCGGAGGTCACGGAGAATCGTGGGTCTGCGATAGGCCGAACCAGCCGAATAGGCCGGGATCGGCGAACACTACCAGCCGCGCGATGCCCGTGACCGTGGCGGTGAGCACGACGATCCCGTAGGCGCGGTAGCTGCCATCAGGCTGGCGGTGGTAGGCCGCGGCCGCCGGCTGCCCGTTGGCCGCCACGGCCAGCATCCGCCAATCGCCCGGCGAGCCGAGGCCGTTGACCGCTTCGGTGATGGCGCGGCCGCCGGTGAACCAGGCTGCGGACGGCGGCAGCTCCAGGGTGGCGTCCCGGCGCAGCAACTGCTTCAGGGCTGCGGCGTCGGCGGTCTCGAACGCCTGGATGTACTGATCAAGCAGCGCCCTTGCCTCGGGCTCAGGGGGCTCGGCGACCTGATCGGCGGCCGGGGCTACTTCCTCCAGCCGGCCACGCGCTCGCTGCAGCGCGCTCTTGACTGCGGCGGTGGTCATGCCGAGCATGTCAGCGACGTCGGCGGCCGGAAAGGCCAGCACGTCACGCAGCAAGAGCACGGCCCGCTGCCGCGGCGGCAGGTACTGGAAGCTGGCGATCAGCGCTAGGCGCAGGCTCTCACGCGACACGGCAATCGCCGCCGGATCGCCGCGTTCGGGCCGTACCAGCGCGTCAGGAATGGGCTGCAGCCACTGGATATCGGATGCTGGCGCAGCTGGCGGCATGCTGGCATCCTCGTCCGGGCTGCCCAGGCCGGATGGCAGCGGGCGGCGGGAGCGCCGCTCCATGGCGGTCAGGCAGGCGTTGCTGGCGATCTGATACAGCCACGTACGCAGCGAAGAGCGGCCCTCGAAGCTGTCGAACGAGCGCCAGGCACGCAGGTATGTCTCCTGCACCAGGTCTTCGGCATCGTCCACCGAGCCGAGCATCCGGTAACAGTGGGCAAGCAGCTCGCGCCGAAACGGCTCGGTGCTGCGGGTGAAGTCTTGCCGGTCCGCCGTGGTGGTTGTCGACTGCTCCATCATCGATCTCCCGAACCTCGCTCACGGTTGACGCCTGCTCCTATTCAGACTCGCTCTGCCGCCGAAAGGAATCGGTCGATTAGCGATTCCTTGCTGGCGGCTCACGGGTCTTGCTTGCTGCACGACCAACATCATGCAACGGAGGCAGCAATGCGGAAGATCATCGAGTCGACCCTGGTGGCGGCGGATGGCGTTGTCGGCAGTCCGCCGCTGTGGGCGATGGACTATCGCGATGAGGAGGTCACCAGGGATGCGCTCGAGCGGCTCTCGGGCAGCGATGCGATGCTGATGGGCCGCGGCACCTACGAACTGTTCGCCGCTACCTGGCCCGGCCAGACCGGTGACTTCGCCCAGCGGATGAACACGATCCGCAAGTACGTGTTCTCCTCGACGCTCGCCAGCGCCGACTGGAGCAATTCAACGATCATCCGGGGCGACGCCCTAGCCGAGGTGACCAGGCTCAAGGAGCAAGACGGCAGGGACCTGGCCCTGTTCGGCCACGGCCGGCTGGCGCAGACGCTGCTGGAGAAAGGGCTGATCGACGAGCTCCGGCTGTCGATCCACCCTGTCCTGGCCGGCGCCGGGCTGCCGCAGTTCAGCAACGGCGGCAAGACGCGGCTGATCTTGGTCTCCACCAAGACTTTCACGACCGGCGTCGTGGTCCTGTCCTACCAGACGGTTGGAGCCTGACATGGGGGAGCTGGCAGGCAAGGTGGCACTCGTGACGGGAGGCAGCCGCGGGATAGGAGCAGCGATCGCCCAGCGGCTGGCACGCGAGGGTGCCGCGGTGGCATTCACCTACGTCACGGCAGCCGACAAGGCGCAGGCCGTCGCCAAGCACATCGATGCTGACGGCGGGCGGGCGCTGGTCATCCAGGCCGACAGCGCCGATCCCGGCGCCGTCGTCGCCGCGGTCGAGCAGACCGTGCAAGAGCTGGGCCGACTCGACATCCTGGTCAACAACGCCGGGGTCTTCATCGGCGGCCCCGTCGAGGAAGCTACGGTCTACCAGGCCGACCGCCTGTGGGCCGTCGATGTGCGGGCGGTGTTCGTAGCCAGCCAGGCCGCCGCCCGCACATGGGCGAGGGCGGCCGGATCATCACGATCGGCAGTGCGCTGGCCGACCGCGTCCCCGCCCCCGGGATGACCTTGTACGCGATGGCCAAGTCCGCTCTCACCGGCCTGACCAGGGGCCTGGCCCGCGATCTGGGCCCCCGCGGGATCACCGTCGCCCTGGTCCACGGCGGTCTGATCGACACCGACATGAACCCTGCCGACAGCCCCGCGGCCAGCTTTCTGAGCGGCATCCCGGCGCTCGGCCATTACGGCGGTGCGGAGGACATCGCGGCGCTGGTCACCTACCTGGCCGGGGACGGCGGCCGCTACGTCACCGGCGCGGCGGTCTCAGTAGACGGCGGGTTTGCCGCCTGATGCGTAGATCAGGCGGGTTTGCCGCCTGATGCGTAGATCTCCGGGCGGGACTGGCGTCGATCGTTGCGGGTGGATGATCTGATCCCAGGACTAGCGCGCAGTGCCGCCGATCTGCGTCACCGGGGTCAGTAGGAATCGATGGCAGATCTTAGCTGGGCGAGATGGCCATAGCCCGCGCGCGGTAAGCGTCACGTCTTGCGGGGCGAGGGTGGCTGGGCAGCGGCCGCCTGGCTGGTATCTGGATGGAGTCGCAAGAAGGCGGTGGCTGCGCTGCGGGCTCGCCGGGTGGTTTCCCGTGGGGTCGGCGTGTCCACGATGCGGAGCAGCAGGCTGATCATCAGATCGCCCCAGAGCAGTCCGGCGAACTGCTCGGCCATTTCCGGCGGACGGCCGTTGAGCAATCCGTGGGACTGGGCCTGGGTCATGATCGCCGTCAGGGCGGCGCGGCTGGTCTGGTGCCCGAAGGAGTGCAGCGCGCGGGCGACCTCGGGCGCGCGCACCGCTTCGGCGATCGCCAGCCGGAAAACGGCGATGACTGTGGGATTTGTTGTCTCGCGCAGGAGCTGCGTGCCGAAGGTGACCAGCGCACGCTCAAGGGTGTCGCGGTCGCGGGGCTCGGGCAGGTCGGCGGGCGCCTGCAGCCGCTCGGCGCGCTCGCGGATGCAGGCTACGAGCATTTCCTGCTTGTTGCCGACCACGGCATAAAGCTCCCGCTTCGAGACCCGCGCGCGCCTGGCGATCTCAAGCGTGCTGGTCTCGGCATACCCGGCTTCCATGAACGCCGAGAAGGCCGCGCTCAGGATGCGCTGGCGGACCGCCGTTTCGGCGGCGTCCCCGCCGCGTCGTTTCGGCGTCGCTGCTGTCGGCATCGCCTTCTCTCCTTGACTCTCCTTGACCTGGTACCCGGGGGTACCATAAGCTGCTAGCGCTGGTACCGGATAGTACCAGACGGCTGCGATACCGGTGGAGGCGAAGCCATGGTGGAGGGAACCGTTCTCGTGACCGGCGCGGCCGGCGGCCTGCAGGGCAAGACCGGGCGACGCGTCACCGAGTTGCTGCGGGAGCGCGGCGTGCCGGTCCGCGCCATGGTCCGCACGTCCGATGACCGGGCCGAATACCTGCGCGGCCTTGGCGCCGAGGTGGTGGTGGGCGACTTCCTCGACTTCCAGTCCATCGAGAAGGTCGTGGACGGCATTTCCACCGTCTATTTCGCTTACCCCGTCCAGCACGGCCTGCTCGACGCGACCGTCAACATGGCGGTGGCGGCCCGCAATGCCGGCGTTAAGCGGCTCATCGACATGGTGATGCTGGTCTCGGCCCCGGATGCGCCGACGCCGCGCCTGCGGGAGAACTACCTGTCCGAGCAGGTTTTCGAGTGGGCCGGGATCGGGGCGGCGCACGTGAGGGCAACGGTATTCTTCGAGAACATCCGCAGCCTGGCGAACGCGACGATCGCCTCCGGCGTGTTCATGGCGCCTTTTGGCGACGACAGTACCGTGATTCCCCTGGTCGCCGGGGATGACGTGGCGCGGGTTGCTGCCGGAGTGCTCACCGCTGCGGACGTGCCCGCGGGCAATTCCTACTCGGTGATCGGCCAGGTCCTGACAGTGCGGGAGATCGCCGCTGCCATGGCTCGCGGGCTCGGCCGGGAGGTCGCATACCAGGACGTCTCCGACGAGGTCTGGGCGGAGGCGGCCAGCAGTCGCATCAACGCGCACGCCGTCGCGCACCTGTCCAAGCTGTGGGCCACCTTCCGCACCCGCCCGGTGCAGTACGAGGTCACGGACACCATCGAGAAGGTGGGCGGCCGGAAGCCGAAGACGTTCGCCGAATTCGTGGCCGAGGAGAAACTCACCTTCCCGGCGCAGGGGGGAAGCTGATGTGACGCAGGGGAATACGCGTCATCGTGGTGATTTCTTACGCGGCCCCTGCAGACGGGTCCAGCTGGAACAGGTCGAAGGGGATGGAGGCGGCGACCTGGCCGTAGCCTGCCGGAGTCATGTGCAGGTGGTCACCGACGTCGTATATCGGGTTGATCTGCCGGGGGTTCGCCGGGTCACGCACCGCCGCGTCGAAATCGAGTACGGCGTCGAACTGGTGACTGGTGCGAATCCATGTGTTGACGGTCTGGCGGGCTTCCGCACGGAATCCGGTCGGGTCGTCGTAGCCGGTGTTGCCTCCGAACGGAGTTATCGTCGCGCCGTAAACGCTGATGCCCGCGGCGTGGGCCCTGGTGATGATCTGCTGGTAGGCGGCGATGATGTCGGCCGCGACCTGCTTCTGGTCCGCTTCGGTGGCGGGGGCGGTGCCGATGTCGTTGACGCCTTCCCAGACAATCAGCCACCTGGTCCCGGTCTGCGCCAGCACGTCGCGGTCAAACCGGGCCAGGACATTGGGGCCGAGGCCATCGTTCAGGATCCGGTTACCGCCCAGTCCCTGATTCAGGACCGTGCGGGACCTGGTGCTCGGGTGGGACTGCAGCCGGTTGAAGAGCTGGTCAGTCCACTTGTCGTCGCCGTTGGTGGTGGATCCACGGCCGTCGGTCAGCGAGTCGCCGACCACGTCGATGGCCGCGGTGTTGCCCGGTTCCAGCGCCTCGAGGCCGCTGAGGAAGTACCAGTGCGCGACGGAGGCCGCTCCGGGCAGGTCAGCGTCGTTGAGGTGGTTTCCGACCAGCATGTAGGTGGTGGTCCGGGAGCCGGGGTGGGACGTGATGGCACTGGAGGCCTGCCCGGCGGACAGGTAGATCGTCACCGTCAGGTTGGAGTTCGTGGCCACAGGGAAGTCCAATGGATCAGAAACCATCTGCGCACCGACTGGGATGCGGATGGCGGTGCGGCCATCGAAGGTGACCGTCCGGGAGGTGGCCGGATCGATCGCGCTCACCCCGGCCGCCCCGCCTGCCGGCCGGGCCACCGAGATGCTGGTGATGGGCAGGTCGGCTCCGCCGTAGGCGTTGGAGAAGCGCAGCCGGATGAACCGCCCGCCGACCGTCACGTGAATCGACTGCCGCACGGTGCTGTCGGCGAAGACGAGGTTGCCGTTGGTGAACGGCGCCGGCGGCATATTGGACGGCTCCGTCAGCTGCGGCGCGGCAGCCCAGACACCAACCCAGTGCCCGAACGCGGCGTTCGGATTCGAGGGGCTTTCGCCCCGTACCAGGACGGCCGATGACGCGTTGCCTGACCCCTGGATGCTGGCCTTGACCGCACCGCCCACGACCCCGGTCGTGAACAGGCCCGTGATGACGATCGATGGAACGGCTGCAGCCGTGGTCACCCGGAAGACCTGCGATTTAACTATGGATCGCAGTCGCGAGCGCATCAGAGTTGACCTCCCTGTCCGTTCTGTCCGTGCTTGAAGGACATGCTTTCCGGCGGCCCGAGATAGCTCGGCTTGAGTCCGCCGGTGTCGGCTACCAGCTTCTGGAGGATGACGGTGGGGGAGACCATCCAGAACTTGAGGGTGTGCACCCCAGGGGAGCTGATGGTGTGGGCAGTAGAGATGAGGGCCACGTTTTCTGAGGTGATCCGCTCCCACTGCCGGTTCATCGACGCGTCGCTGGCTCCGGTCGCGATCGTTTCGTTGACGATCTGCGGTGCCTCATCGTCGATGGAGACGGCGTACTTCAGCCCGTCCGTCGCGAAGACGTTGGCCCGCGGCGACAGGTACGCCCAGACCGTCACCTGGCCCGTGGTGAACAGGGTCATGGTGTACTCCAGCCGGGGGCTGCTTCCCCCCGGCGTCACGGCGGACGCGGTCACCGGTACCGGCGTCATTCCTGAGCCGGTCCTGCCGATGTCGGGAATCCGCATCCAGGACACGGGCCCGGCGCCGACGGCCCGGCTGAAGTGATCGGCCTCCATCGAGACGTACCCGTTGGCCTCGACGAAGCCGGCCAGCCCCCGCGCAGGCACGGCAGGGTTGACGACAGGGGCCTGCACCACGACGCTCTTTCCGCCTGGCCCGTTGATGGTGATCGGTACCTGGGTCGTGCCGGCGGGCGCCTTGCGCCAGTCGACGCTCAGCGTGGCACGCACCTGAGACTGAACGGTGCCGCGGCTTGGCTGGACCCGCAGCCAGCCGGCGCCGGACTGGATCTGGAAGTCGAACGGCGCCTGGCCGCCGTTGAAGACCTCGATGAACGGTGCGGGCTGGCTCTGGAACGGGCTCAGGGCCGGGAGCACTGCTTGTGTGGGCTCGGCCGGCCAGACCTTGTCCGAGCCATCGATGGCGACCCCGAGCACTGCCCCGGCCGGCAGCGTGATGCGCTGCACGGCGGGGAAGATGACATCAGGGATGGCCCAGTTGTTGAGCTCGGGCTCCTGCCAGGGCGCGTTGGCGCCGTACCGCGCCACGTCCCCGTAATCGATGTGCGGCTGGACCATGAAGTCCTTCCACTTGCCGCCCGCGATGCTCGTGTTGAACTTGGCCATCAGCGCCGCGTCGTCGGCGAACCTGGCCTCGGCCGTCGCGGCGAGGTCGTTGGTCGCGGCACGGCCTTGCGCGGCGTACAGGATGTTGGTGAACTCGGCCTGGCGCAGCGCGTACAGGTTGGCGGTCGCCTTCACTTCGTAGTACACAAGCTCGTAGTAGGCGTCCTGATACGCGGCAGGCAGCATGCGGCCAATGCGGTCGGCCTCAGCCGCGAGAGCCTGCCACCGGGCGGTGATCCTGTCCGTCTCCTGGTAGTCGGTAAGACTGAACGGGGTGTCCTGGTCGTTGTAGATGACCGCGCTCGAGTCGGTGGGAAGATTCTTGGTGGGGTCGAGGGTTATATGCCTGTTCAGCAGCTCCGGCTTGCGGATAGACGTGAGCTTTCCGTAGCTGTGCAGCAGGGCCGCCATGCGCTCCGCGATCTGCGGGCCGAAGCTCTGCGCGACGTAGGCCTGCTCCCACTCGGTGAGGTTGTCCGCGGTATAGCGACCGGGGTTCCACGCGAAGTCCAGGAAGAACTGCAACGGCAGTTCGTTGCCCTTCATGTCGCCGACGTTGGCTACCCAGAGCTTCTGGTCGCCATAGGCGACGGCCATGTTCAGCTGCTGCCAGGTGTTGGCGATGTTCGCGGTGTCGACCCACTTGTAGTCCCGGCCGCCACCCACGTAGTCGAAGTGGTAGTACAGGCCGTACCCGCCTGGGTGCGCCGGCTGGCTCGGGTCGGGGACCCTGCGGATGTTGCCCCAGTTGTCGTCGGTGAACACGACGATGACGTCGTCCGGCGGGCGCAGGCCCTCGTCCCAGTACCGCTGGACTTCCTTGTACATCGTCCAGACCTGCGGGATGGTGTTCAGGTCCTTGCCGGTGACGTCGGACAGGATCTGCCGCTCAGCCGCGATGATGGACTTCATCAGGTCGATGCCGCTGCCGTCCGGCAGGGCGGTGTCGCCGTTGCCGCGCATGCCGAGGGTTACGACGCCCTCGATGTTCTGGTCCACCATCCGCTGGATGCCGAACGTCCAGTACTTCTTGAGGGCGTCGGAGTTGTACCGGAAGCTCCACTCGCCGGTGCCGCCGTACGGGTCGTTTCCCGGCGTGATGATGTTCCCACTGCTGTCCCGAACGGCCGGCTTGGCGAACCGGTTCCACTCCTCGATGCCGCGCAGCATCGGCGCCTCGTGAGAGGTTCCCATCACGACGCCGTGGGCCGTGGCCGTCGCGTGGTTCTGCGGGTCGTCCAGGGCGAACGCCCGGCCCCAGACCGCCGGCCACAGGTAGTTCGCCTTGAGCCGGAGCATCAGCTCGAAGACCTTCGCGTACATCTTGCTGTTGAACCCGCCGGGGAGCCCGGGGAACAGGCCTGGGCCGAAGTACTCCGGCGCCCAGCCGCCCAGGTTCGGGTTCTCGTCGTTGATGAAGAAGCCCCGGTACTTCACCACCGGCGTGCCCTGGGTGTGCCGTCCGGGCAGCACGAACAGCTCGTCGGAATGGGCCGGGGCAGCGTCAGCCCACCAGACAAAGGGGGATACCCCGATCCCCCTGGAGACGTCGTAGGCGCTGTAGATGGTCCCGCGCTGGTCGCTGCCGGCGATCACGAACGCGCGGCGCACACCGGGCACCGGGTTGTCCACCACCTGCT
>Ga0318516_10000754_pt1 | contig 10999 bp, 10 predicted proteins | sample GRESIP176b2f20_FD_202501 | JGI IMG/M metagenome (GOLD analysis project Ga0318516, IMG submission 202501) | Tropical soil microbial communities from Luquillo Experimental Forest, Puerto Rico - GRE.SIPMG.176b2f20 | ecosystem: Environmental > Terrestrial > Soil > Tropical forest > Bulk soil... | reverse complement strand
TTCTGGCCGTTCTGCAACTCCACCAGCCGCTTGTCACACAGCGGCTGCGATGGGCTGGTGGCCTGGTCGCCGGTGTAGAAGGTGCTCCTCGGCGTCAGCGTCGCCTGGTCGATGGCGTGCATGTCGCCGGTGCACGGGGGCGGCGGGATCTGCGGGGCGATCTGGTTGCCGAGGTCGACGTTGACGTCCTGCTCGGCCACGGGGCGGAACAGGCAGCCCTGGCCCCCACCGGGTATGGCGCCATGCGCATCGCTCACGCTCTTGAACCCGTCGGTGTTCGCGGGGTTGCAGTCGCGCGTGTCGGTGGTGTCCTTCGGCATCACCGCGTGCGTGATGTACGTGCCCGCCACGAGCTGTACAGGATCGCTGCCGCCGTTGCACGTGCCGTCGTCGGCGGTCATGTCGTACCCGTTCGGGCAATAGGTGGAGAAGGCGTAGCCGCCGTCGAACGCGCCGTCCTTGCTCTGCTGACCGGTCAGCGGCACCTCGAGACAGTTCGGGCCGATCTTCGGGTTGAACTGGTTCGTGATGTCTTGTCCGTTGTAGTCCCGGATCGGATTGCAGCTCTGGGTGAACGAGGTCGTGCCCCCCTGGCCGTTGTCTACCGGCTGGCTATCGTTCGGCTGCTGCCAGTGGTCGGTCACGTACTTGTTCACGATCACGTCATCGCTGGTGTTGGGCGTGTTGTCCGGGCCCAGAGTCTCCAGGTACACGGTCGCGTTGGGGATGGCGGGCTCGTAGTCTTCATGCACCTGGAACCGCGCGTCGAACTCGTTGCGGGTGGTGGCGAAGTAGGTGATGCCGACGATCTGGCCCGGTGTCCCGGCCGGGTAGTCGCGCTTGCCCCAGTCGACCGTCGCGCGGTGGCCCTCCAGCAGGAGCTGGTTGTGCAGCAGGCCGCCGCCCTGGGAGGTGGGCATGCAGTTGGCGGCCGGAACGGCAGGGGGCGCGACCGCACAGGAAGGGGTCACGTCTCCGGTGTGCTCATCGTGCGGCGACGGGCCCGGGAAGGCCTGGAACCGGCTGAAACCCTGCTCATTGATGAACCACCGGCCGAGCGCGCCGCCTTCCGCGGTCGGGTATTGGTAGTACCCGCTCGGGTCGGTGAACGTGGACTCCTTGATCGAACCATCGCGCCAGCGCTGGTCCACGTCCGTGTTCCCGATCGGCGCATCCGAGCCGGGGTCGTATTTACCGTTGTTGTTCAGGTCCTTGTAGACATGGCCGTCCAGCCAGCCGAACCATCGCGAGACACCGACGCCGGCCTCGCCATTGTCCGCGACGTCGTTGGCATCGACCGTCTCACCGGCAGCCACGGTGATCGGCTTGAACCGCATGATGTAGTTGAGCTGCTCGTCCCAGATGCTCATGTTGTAGGTGCCGGCCGGGACGTTCTGGATGTCGAAGTTCCCGTTCTGGTCGCCGCGGCCCTGGTAGACGGTTGTGTCGGTCGCCGCGTCGGTGAGCGCGACGTAGGGGTTGTCCACGGGCGTGTCGTAGGTGCCCGTGGTGTAGGGCGCCCACTCCACCCAGTTGCGCGCCTGGCCGGTGATCTCGCCGGTGCCGCCGGAGAAGGGGCCGCTCGTCGGCCAGTCCATGGGCGTGCAGACGAATCCGAACCAGTAGGCGGTGCGGTTGTTGGGCGGCTCCCACAGCTGCTCGCCGGGCGCGCCCGTGCCGTCGCTCCCCTCTTCCACGGATGTCATGAGGTCGAGGCCGCCGTCGATCGTCGTGGTCTGCGCCCAGGTGCCCGGTCCGGTCGTGAGCCGGTTGGGCGCGTTCGGGTCAGGGTTGCAGTGGTCGGGCGGGTGCACGTCGGCGAAGTAGGTAGCCGGGGAGAGGTTGTTGATCTCGACGAAGCCAGCGTTATCGGTCTTGCAGATACCGCCGCAGAGCGGGTTGTTGTCGTGGTCGACGGTGACCGCGCTGCCGGTCTGCTCTTTCAGCCCGACCTGGAAGCCGCTGAGCCCCTGGGTGGCCGAGGACTCCTCAGTGTCGGGTGCGCCGTTCGTCCAGGCGTTGTCCTCGAACACGAAAATCCTGAGCTTGCCCGACGGCAGCGGGTGATCCGCGCTCGCCTCGGTGAGGTCGACCCGGGTAGTGAGGGCTCCGCCCGCCCCCGCGTCGTCGGGGAGCGTGATGTAGGTGCCCCACATCTTGTGGTTGAGGGACCGAACGGTGATCAGGTAGCGGCCGGGCTGCAGGGTGACGGTGTTCCGGGTCTGGTCACCCGTGGCCACGAGCGGCGTGTAGCTTTCGGTGCTGAGAGCCAGCGGATCGCTCGGCAGCTTCGCGTTGTCGTCGTTGACGATGAAGTTGAAGTTGGCCAGCGGATTACCCGACGCGAAGTCGTGGGCATCGACGGTGACCGCGCAGCCGGCCGGCGGGCATGACGCGGCCGCGTGGGCGGGGGCGGTGACGGACGACGCCACGGGCAGCGCCGTCAGAAGCGACGCGAGCACGCCCAGAATCGCCACTCGCGCGGCCATCGACCGGCCGCGCCACCGATCCATGCGGTAGCCCCGGAACTGACGCGGAGCCTTCACCCGTCGAGATCCACCGGGTCGCCGCATCGCTTCCTCCCTCGGACGGGACGCCTCGGGAGGGCGACGCGGCTATGAGCTCGCGGTCCCTGTGTTCGTGCGTGGTGCCGGGCGATGCGGGTGACGGTGGTCTCCCCCGCTCGCCGGCCAACCGCGCCACGAACCCCTCGGCGTCTTCGGTGCCGACAGCGGGACCATATGGAGCCACCACGCTGATACAGCCGATCATGACAACACCGTCATCTGACTGTCATGCCGCACTCATGTCTCTAGCTGGCAGTTTGTGATCCGCACGAGGGCATTCACCAAGAGAGGATTGCGCACCGGCGGCCAGGGGCGTACACATTAAAGCGAACATCAAAAATCAGTAAAGTCATCACCAGTAGCCGAGGCGCGACCTGGGGAAGTCAAGCCACAGCGGGGGCTTGCGGTGAGTCAGATCCTTGTAGTGGACGACGAGCAGCGCATCTGTCGCTTCGTTACCCGTGCCTTCGAGGCGAACGGTTTTCAGATCCAGGCGGCCGTGAACGGCTACGAAGCACTGCGCCTTGCGGAGAGCCAGGACTACGCGGTCATCGTGCTGGATCTCCTGTTGCCCGGGCTGGACGGCTACGAGGTGCTCCGCCGTATCCTCCGGGCGAACCCGGCGCAACGTGTCCTGATCCTGTCCGCGATCGGCGACGTCGAGTCCAAGGTCCGCTGCTTGCAGATGGGGGCGGTGGACTACTTGCCGAAGCCGTTCGCCATCGCCGAGTTGATCGCGCGGGTCAGGCGAAGGATCGACGATCGGTCCGCGCCTCCGCCGCCGCGATGGCTCGAGGTGGGTGGTGTGCGCCTCGACCTGCAGCGCCGCATGCTCCGTGTGGAAGACCGGGAGGTCTCGCTGTCGCATCGCGAGTTCATCCTGATGGGGCATCTCATGCGTCATGCGGGCGAGGTATGCACCCGTGATGAGCTGCTCGCAGATGTGTGGGGCTACGCCTTCGATCCGGGAAGCAACGTCGTGGACGTGTGCGTCCGCCGGCTGCGCTCGAAGCTTGACCGGGGAGCGATTGAGACGGTGCGCAATGTCGGATACAGCTTTGTCGCCAGTTAACCGCTGGCTCTTTCCTGGCTGGGTGATCTTCGCTGCGGTCAACACGGCCGCGATGTTCGCGCTGCCGGGCCAGGAGACGATCCCGTTCCACTTCATTTACATCAGCATGGCGCTGGTCTACGGACTCCAGCCGTGGCCGCTTGGCCGGACGTACGCCATCCTCGGTCTGGTCGCAGCGACCACCGGCGTCGCCCTGGCCTGGCATGTCAAGACCGGCGTTATCGGGTGGGAGGAGACCGCCGAGATCCCGCTGATGGCCGTGCTGTTCCTGGTGATGGTCTGGCATGTCCGGCGCCGGGCCGCGGCGATCAGGGAGGCGCGGCGGTACGCGGACAGCGAGCACGAGATGCGGGAGATGCAGAAAAGGTTCGTCCGCTTCGCGTCTCACGAGCTCCGCACGCCGGTGACGGTCGGCCGTGGCTTTGCCGAGCTCATCCGGGATGCCCAGCCGGGCACTCAGGCCGCCCAGGACGCGGTCGTCGTGCTCGAGGAGTTCGACAACCTTGAGCGGATCGCGGCCCGCCTGCTGACCCTGGCCCGGATGGACGAGCCCGCCACCGTGAGACCCTCCGTCGTGCCTCTCAATGCGCTGCTCGAGCGGACCGTCACACGCTGGCGGCCCGCCGCGAACCGAGACTGGAGGCTGCGCCCTACTTCGGCGGTCGTGGTGGCCGATCGTCAGCGTCTGGAGACCGCACTGGACAGCCTGGTCGAGAACGCCGTCCGCTACACCGAAGACGGCGGGCGTATCACGCTCGCCGCGTACCCGGACGAAGGGAGTGCCGTCATCGAGGTGTGTGACGACGGCCCCGGAATCCCGGACGAGGAACTGCCCTATATCTTCGAGAGCTTCCGCAGCGGAGTCTCGCTGGGCGGTACCGGGATAGGCCTCGCGATCGTCAAGACGATCATGGAGGCGCACGGTGGCACCGTATCAGCGGAGAACCTTCCCGGCGGCGGCGCGCGCTTCCGGCTGCGGCTTCCGGGGCAAGCTCCCCCGCCTCCGGTGCCGGCCGAGCAGGGCGAACCACGCCACCAAGGCGTCCCGGTACGCGGCTGAGGCCACTATCACGCCCTAGGCAGGGCCTTAGCCCAGGTGGCCCGCTTGTGCGGCGGCCTCCGTGCGGGTACGCACGCCGCGCTTGCGCAAGATCGCCGAATCCTCTACACGCTGCGGCCCGGGCGGCGGCTGGTGCGGCGCCAGGCAGTGAGAACCCGGTCGATGGCGGGCTGTACCTGGTGGCGGGCGGCGTCGCGGGGCAGACCGGACATGAGCAGTGTGTCGTAACCGGTGTCCTGGTGGCGTACCGAGGCGGCCACGGCCAGAGTGATGGCGTTTTCATCAAGGGCGCGGCCTGCTGCGGACCGGCCTACCCGGCCGCTGCCTCGCAGGCCGGTGTGCTTGGCGATCGCAGTGGCGCGTTCGGCCGGGCATCCCGGGAACAGGCGGGTGATCTCCTCCGCCAGGCGGGCCTGGAATTCCTCGTCCGCGCCGGCGCGCCGGACCTGGTCGCGTTCGCGGCGCCGCGCCCGGGCGTCCGCGTCGGACAGGCACTGGTTTTCGGCAACGGTGAGCGCATCGTCTTCTACCAGGACGCCTTGCCGTTCGTACCGTTTGCGGCTGCGACTCCAGCGCACCACCACGGCCGACAGGCCGCTCGCCTTGGTGGCGCGGCGAGTCAAAGCCGCATCACCAGCCGGAAGGAATGCCAGGTGATCCAAGTCGGCACAAGTCAGGCAGAGTGGGCCCGCGTCGTCCATACGGAGCAGCTCGCCGCTGCCACCGCATTCAGCACAGGCCCAGTCTCTGACCTGCTGGATCACCACCAGCCGGGACGATCCTTCCTGCTGCGCTGTCAAAGGTCATCTCCGGCGGGGCTGGTGCCGGCCCGGGCGGCATGGCTGACCGCGGCACCAATGGCCCTGCGCAGCACCGCCGCAGCGTCAGCGGGCGGATCGTTTCCCGTCCAGGCCACGTACTGGTCCGGCCGGACCAGGATGAGGCGCTGCCGATAGGCCGCTCGCTGCCCGTCAGGAGTGTCGGCGATCACTCGCAGCGGCATCCCCAGATCCGTCGCCGCGGCCTGGAACGCCGCTGCCGGCTCCTGGTCTCCGCCCAAATCGATCAGGGTGAACCCGCCCGCCAGCCGTTCGAAGATGTTGGCTCCGCAGGACAACACTACGGGTGCCAGATGGTGCCCCGCCCGGGCCTCGAAGCTGTGGTGACCACGAACCCCGCACACCGATCCGGCGGGACCGCACACGATCGGCGAACCTTCATAGTGCGGCTCGTATGACGGAGGGGCTACCTCGCCCGAGGTCCGGGCGCTCCACGCCAGTTCGAACTCGCTGCGGTCCCGCTGCGGGCTGTAGCGCTCGAGGAAGGCCCGGTCCTGGGCGATGCCCTCGGTAATCGCTTCTCCCGTACCAGCAAAAACCGGGCGGCGCTCGTGGGCATAGCTGTCGAGCAGGTCCGGCCCACCCCAACCGTGCAAGACGGCGGCCAGCTTCCAGCCGAGGTTGACCGCGTCCTCCAGCCCGGTGTTGAGCCCATGGGCGCCGTAGGGAGGATGGCTGTGCGCCGCATCGCCGGCGACGAACACGCGGCCATGCCGGTAGCGGTCGGCGATGTCGATGCGCAGATCCCAGAACCCCACATGCTGGAAGTCGCACGTTACGCGCAACCCGGCGGCCCGCTCGATCAGCGCATGCGTGTCCAAGCTGGCCGTCGTCGCATTTTCGTGTACTGGCGCGTGGAAGAACCACATCTCGGCCGAGTCCACCCGCCCGAAGAACCACCAGTAGCCATCGAGCCCGGGATCCAGCACGCGGTACGTGGTGCACAGGGGGAAGCGCTCACGGTGCTCATGCAACTGGCGCGAGCGGAAGACTGCCAGGACCATGCGCTGGTCGAAGTCCGCTCCCTCGCTGGCTATGCCGGCCTGCTCGCGCACCAGCGAATGGGCACCGTCGCATCCGACGAGGTATCCAGCCTCGATCTCACAGCGGCCTGCGCCAGTATCCCGCACCGCCGTCACGCGCACGCCGTCGCCGTCCTGCCGCACGCCGGCCGCTGACCACCCGAACAGGGCGGTGACCGGGCTCAGCCTGATCACCCGGTTGCGCAGCACCGACTCCGTTAGATACTGCGGCAGCCGTTCGTTCCGCTGGTAATAAAAGTCGGCGACTGTCTCACGGCCAGCCGGGGCATACCAGTACTCGCTCGCCAGGTTCTTGTATGCGGTGATGCCCCCGATCGGGAATCCAGGCGGCAGGAGCCGCGCCGCGCGCAGTTCGTCGGCGCAGTCCCAGTAGTAGAAGTGCTCCAGGCTGCGCGCCGACAGGTTCTGCCCCCGTGGAATCGGCGAGGGCTCGAGCTGACGCTCCACCAGCACGCAGGAGATCCCCGCCTTGCCGAGCGTCACCGCCAGCGCAAGCCCGACCGGCCCGCCCCCCACGATCACGACCGAAGCGCTGAGCCTGCGCGGTTCACTCATGGCCGAGGCAGCCAAGCGATGGCGTGTGCTCAGCTCGATGGCCCGTGCTCAGCAGCGTCTTACCTCCGGCGTTCACAGTGGCAGCGTGACCTCACCGATCTCACCAAGATCTGGAACTCCACGGACGTGTGCATCATCGCGGAGTACGACGGGCGTGTCCAGGCAGCGAGGGTGGCCGGCCGCGGTGGTGATGCGGTGCCACGGAAGAACCGTAGGGTCAGAGCATGACGGACCAGACCCCGGCGGGTGCCCTGGAGGCGCCGACGCTGGCGTTGTCCCAGTACCTGGAGCTGCTCGCCGCCTGGATGCAGGATGAGTAGGGGCTCCTCGGGACCCGGCGGCAGCACCCGGCGGCATGGGTTCGGGATTGCCGGTGCTGGGGTGATCGCCGCGATGCACGCGGAGGCGATCGCGATGCTCCCCGCTGCCCGGCTAGTGGCGGTCACCGACGTGGTGCCCGAAAGCGCCCGGGTCTTCGCCGAGGCGCGCGGTTGTGCGGCGGAGCCCGACCTGTCTGCGCTCCTGGCCCGCGCGGATATCGATGTCGTGTCGGTGTGCGTGCCGAGCGGCCTCCACGCGGAAGTGGGCACGCAGGCGGCCGCGGCCGGCAAGCACCTTGTCATCGAGAAACCGATCGACACCACTCTGGCCGCGGCTGACCGGCTCATCGGCGCCGCCCGCGCGGCCGGGGTCGTCGTGACCGTGGTGTCACAGCATCGATTCGATCCAGGGCTCGCCGAGCTGCGCATCCTGCTCGACGCCGGTGCCCTTGGCCGGCTCGTGCTCGGTGAGGCCAGCACGAAGTGGTACCGCAGCCAGGCTTACTACGACAGCGCGGCATGGCGCGGCACCTGGGCCCTGGACGGCGGGTCGCTGATGAATCAGGGCATCCACTACGTCGACCTGCTGCTGTGGGCCATGGGGCCGGTGGCCGAGGTGACGGCGCTGACCGCGACCCAGGCGCACGAGGTGGAGGTGGAGGACGTGGCGCTTGCGCTGCTCAGGTTCTGCTCCGGCGCGGTCGGCACTATCGTCGCGAGCACGGCGGTCTTCCCCGGCTTCGCCCAGCGCCTGGAGATCACCGGAACCAACGGCACCGTGGTGATCGAGGACGGCCAGATCGTCCGCCGTGACATCAGCGGCGAGGAATCCGGGGCCGCCGCGCTCAGGGGTGCGGCGGGCCACGGTGGCTCCGCGGCCGGGGCCAATCCAGCCGGCTTGGCCCCGGCCAGCCACGCGGCGCAGATTGCCGACCTGCTCGGGGCAATCGATGCGGGCCGTCAGCCGTCGGTCACTGCCGAGAGCGGGCGTGCCGCGCTCGAGGTCGTCTGCGCCGTCTACCAGTCGGCCCGCGAGGGCCGCAAAATCGCGCTTCCCACGGCGGCCGGCGGGACTCGCGGCGGGGCTGGCATGAAGTGATGTTCATCCTCAGCGGGTTCGCCGACGAGATCTCACCCAGCCTGGACGAGCAGCTCGCGGTGCTCGGCGCCGAATCGATCTCACACCTCGAGCTGCGCAGCGTGTGGGGCACCAACGTCGCCGACCTCGATGACATGCAGATCGCCAGCCTGCGCCGGGCGCTGGGAGAGACCGGTGTGCACGTGTCGGCGATTGGCTCGCCGATCGGCAAGATCAGGGTCGACGCCCCGCTGCCGCCGGAGCTGGAGCGGATGCGGCGCGTCGCCGACATAGCCCGCGAGCTCGGCACCGCGATTGTGCGCGTGTTCTCGTTCTTCATCCCGCCTGGTGAGCCGCCGGAGCGCCATCGCCAGCGCGTCATCGACCGGATGGGCGCGCTGGCACAACTCGCCGAGGAGCGAGGGCTGATCCTGGCGCATGAGAACGAGAAGGAGATCTACGGCGACATCCCGCAACGGTGTGCCGACCTCATCACGGCCGTCGGCTCCCTGGCCTTGCGAGCGACCTTCGACGCAGCGAACTTCGTGCAGTGCGGTGTCCAGCCGCACGCCGAAGGCTATGGCCTGCTCCGGCCCTACCTCGTCTACCTGCAGATCAAGGACGCGTTGGCAGCCACCGGCGAGGTCGTGCCAGCTGGCCAGGGCGACGGCCAACTGCGGGAGACGCTCACGGCGCTGGCCGACTCGGGCTTCGAGGGCTACCTGTCGCTCGAACCGCACCTGGCACAGGCCGGACGCTACGGCGGCTTCAGCGGGCCGGAGGGGTTCCACCGCGCCGCTCAGGCGCTGAGGTCACTCCTCGACGACATAGCGGCCCGCTGGCGATGACCGGCCGGGCTCCCGGCATGACCGCCAGCCCTTGCTGGAGGCGGCCATCACTGCGGCGAGTGGTATCTGGCACCAAGCGCCGATACAGGTGGCCGCGCGGCCGGGCCACCGGGGGCTGCCTGCTCAGCCCCCGGTGGCTGCGAACCAGCCGACGTTCGGCGCGCCAAACACGAACACGATGGGGGCGATGCACGGGTGGGGCAGGCGCACCGTGGCGTTGATGTCGGAGTTCCCGGCGGTGCTGGCAGGGAACGGGGCGGTGCTGACGTTGGTGATGCTGGCCGCGCCAGTGGCGCTGATGGTCTGGCAGCTGACGATGGCCTCGAAATCGGGGACGGGGTTGGTGCCCTGCAGCGCGGGCGGAACCGGAGCCTGGTCGGCCAGGACCAGGCCGCGCACGTGCACGATGAGGTGACCGTCGCTCTTGAGGGCGCCGTTCCCGGCGGTGATGATCCACGGCAGCCCGCCGCCGGGCACCGTGCGGATCGGGTTGGCGGCGCCGACGTAGGGCCCGGTGACCGGGGTCATCGTGGTGAACTTGAGGATTGTGCCGGGGTCGGCGCCTGCCGGGGCGGACGCCCCCAGCACCGGCGCCAAGCTAACCAGGGCCACACCCAGCGCGGCCAGCAGCCACCTGATCTTGCTCATCTTCTGCCTCCTGTTACGGGAACCTGGGCAGCATTCGGCGGGCTCTGGCGGCCCGCGCATCTCCCATTCACACGTCCCGGCACCGGGCCCGGTTCAGCGCTACCCCGGACGGGCGCGGGATCCCCGTTCGCGGCATAGAGAGCGGACGCGGCATGGTGGGTCGCTGGACGAAGGGTTAGTCTTCGCTGCGAAGGGATGGTAGGCGTGCAACCAGGGCAGCAACCCCAGTGGCGGCCGCTCAACCGGCAAGACAGCCACGTGGCGCAGCAGATGGTCGAGCGGGCGGCGGAACTGGCCAGGGACTCCCATGCACGGACCCGGCATGCCGCGGTGCTCGTGAAAGATGGCAGCTTGCTGGCCTGGGGCAACAACGGCGTGCCATATCCCGGGGAAGACCACTGCTACTGCAAGTTCGGGGAGTTCGGCCACCACGACCAGTGCCGGACACACGCCGAACAACGGGCCATCACGCTCGCACGCGAAGGTGATGGCTGGCGGATGCTACCGGGATCCACGCTGATCTATGTGCGGCTCGAGGCCGACGACTCGGTCCGGTTGGAGGTGCCTCACTTCTGCGCCCGGTGCAGCCGCATGGCGTTGTCCCTGAGTGTGGCGCAGTGGATCTTCGCCCTGTCGGAAGGCTTGGCTGGGTACTCCTCGGCTGATTACGACAGGGTCGCCCAGCTCAGGTGGTAGCCGTCGCCGACGTTTTCGCGCCTGCGCGGCTGGGCCCGGTAGAACTGCGGAACCGGGTCATCAAGGCCGCGACCTTTGAAGGCATGACGCCGCACGCTTTGGTCACCGATGATCTGATCGCCTACCACCTGCGGCCCGCCCGCGGTGGGGTCGGCATGACCACGGTTGCGTACTGCGCGGTGTCGCCCGAGGGCCGCACCGACCGCCACCAGATCTGGATGCGCCCCGAAGCTGTGCCGGGGCTGCGCAGGCTCACCGACGCGGTCCACGCCG
>Ga0318516_10000744_pt1 | contig 11053 bp, 7 predicted proteins | sample GRESIP176b2f20_FD_202501 | JGI IMG/M metagenome (GOLD analysis project Ga0318516, IMG submission 202501) | Tropical soil microbial communities from Luquillo Experimental Forest, Puerto Rico - GRE.SIPMG.176b2f20 | ecosystem: Environmental > Terrestrial > Soil > Tropical forest > Bulk soil... | reverse complement strand
CGTGCGGGGCGGCCGCCGCCCGTCCCGGCCCAGGCCGCCGAGCCGGCCGCTGGTGATCGAGCGGCTGGACGCGGCCGGGCTGCTGCCGGCCATCACGTTCATCTTCTCCAGGGCCGCCTGCGACGCCGCGGTGCGCCAGTGCCTGGACGCCGGGCTGCGGCTGACCACGCCGGAAGAGGCGGAGATCATCACCGAGGTGGTGCAGCGCCGCACTGCGGACCTGCCCGAGCCGGATCGGGCGGTGCTCGGGTACGGGGAGTGGCTGACCGGACTGCAGCGCGGCATCGCCGCCCACCACGCGGGGCTGCTGCCCACGTTCAAGGAGGTGGTGGAGGAACTGTTCGAGGCGGGCCTTGTACGGGTCGTATACGCCACCGAGACGCTCGCCCTCGGCATCAACATGCCGGCCAGGACCGTGGTCATCGAGCGGCTTGACAAGTGGAACGGCGAGGCGCACGCGGCGCTGACGCCGGGGGAGTACACCCAGCTCACCGGGCGGGCCGGGCGCCGCGGCATCGACGTGGAGGGGCACGCCGTGGTGCTGTGGCAGCCGGGCCTGGAACCGGCGGCGCTGGCAGGCCTGGCCGGGACCCGTACCTATCCGCTCAACTCCAGCTTCCGGCCCTCCTACAACATGGCGGTGAACCTGGTCGGGCAGGCCGGCCTTGAGCGGGCGGCGGCGATCCTTGAGTCGTCGTTCGCCCAGTTCCAGGCCGACCGTGCGGTCGCAGACGTGGCCCGCTCGGCGGAGCGCGGCCGGCAGGAGCTGGAAAAGCTGGCGGTGACCTGCGACCGCGGCAGCTTCGCGGAGTATTTCCAGCTCCGCCGGAACCTGTCCGAGATGGAAGGGGACGCGGCCAGGCAGCGCTCCGCGGCCCAGCGCGCCGAGGCGATCACCTCGCTCAGCCAGTTGCGCCGTGGCGACATCATCAAGGTGCCCGGCGGCCGCCGCGCGGGCGTGGCGGTGGTGCTCGACCCGGGGGTGCCCGCTCCCGGCCGCGGCGGCCTCCCGCTGCCGTTGGTGCTGACCGCCGGCCGCCAGGTCAGGCGGCTTTCCGCGGCCGACTTCCCGGTCCCGGTGCAGCCCATCGACCGGGTCCGGATCCCGAACTGGTTCAGCGCCCGGTCACCCAAGCACCGCAGGGACCTGGCCTCCAGCGTGCAGACCAAGCTGGCTGGCCGGGGCAAGGAGCCGCCGCGGCGCAAGCCGGAGGCTCAGCCGGCGGCCCAGGCGGAGATCGCCGCACTGCGCCGCCGCGTCCGCACCCACCCCTGCCACGACTGCCCCGACCGGGATGAGCACGCCCGCCACGCCGAGCGCCGTGCCCGGCTGGAACGTGAGGTGCGGCGGCTGGAAACCACGGTGGCCGGCCGGTCTCACGTCATCGCGCGCACCTTCCAGCGGGTCTGCGCCGTGCTAGCCCGCCTCGGCTACACCGACGGCAACCGGGTGACCGACGCGGGCAGGCGGCTCGCCTGCCTGTACACCGAACTGGATCTGCTCGCGGCGGAATGCCTGCGGCGTGGCCTGTGGGACGGGCTGAGCCCGGCGGAGCTTGCGGCCTGCGTGTCGGCGCTCACGTTCGAGTCCCGGACGGCCGATGCGGCGCCCCGGCTGCCGGGTGGGCCGGTCCCCGAGGTGCTCGAGGCCACGATGGCCGTGTGGCGGGAACTCGACGAGATCGAGACCGAGAACCGGCTGTCGTTCCTGCGCGAGCCGGACCCGGGGTTCGCCTGGGCGGCGCACGCCTGGGCCCGTGGCAACCCGCTTGAGGCCGTGCTCGGGCCGGATCTGACCCCGGGCGACTTCGTCCGGGCGGTCAAGCAGCTCATGGACCTGCTCGGGCAGGTGGCGGTGGCGGCGGGCCGGGACACGCCGCTGCGCTCCACCGCGCTCAAGGCCGTGGACACGCTGGGCCACGGCGTGGTGACCTTCTCCTCGGTCGAGGATCTGCCGAACACCTCCGCGGCCGGGGGACACGCCTCCGCGGCCGAGGCCGTGCCGGACGCCGGCGCCGCGCAAGGTACGCTCCCGGCATGACTGACCTGGCAGACTTCGCCGCTCTCATAGCCGCCGACCATGGCCTGGCCGTGGTGTCCGTGCTGCGCCCGGACTCGACCATCAGCTCCTCGGTGGTGAACGCGGGGGTACTCCGCCATCCGGTCACCGGGGAGCAGGTCGTCGGCTTCGTCAGCCGGGGCGACGCGCGCAGGCTGAGTTACCTGCGGGCCACGCCGCGCGTCACCGTGGTGCTGCGCGGCGGGTGGCGGTGGGCGGCCGCCGAGGGCCCGGTGCAGCTTTGCGGCCCCGATGATCCCGTGGCCGGGGTGGACGCGGAGGGCCTGCGGCTGCTGTTGCGGGCGGTGTTCACCGCCGCTGGCGGGACCCACGACGACTGGGACACCTACGACACGGTGATGGCGAACGAGCGGCGCACCGCCGTGCTGATGACACCGGAGCGCGTCTACTCCTGACGTCGCGCCCAGAACAGCGCTAGCCCACCGCCGCCCTGAGGGATGCGTTAAACACACGACAGGGCGTCATAGCCCCCGGACCAGGTCGCGTTCGTCGCCTGGGGTCATGCCGGCAGGTTAACCCACCATGCCGGCAACCCGGATGTGGCCGCGTTGGGCCGCGTGGCCAGGCAGGCCGTGGCAGGTGGGGCCCGGGTGCCGTCCGGGCTGTGCCCGGGCGGTCCGTGGCTATGCAGGGTGCGTTTGCCGTCGGGGCTGGTAGCGGTGGTGGTGCCGTCGCTGTACAGGGTCAGCGTCCAGCCCCACCGGTGGATGGCGGTGAGGTGGTGGAAGCCGCAGAGCGGTACCAGGTTGGGCAGGCTGGTCGGCCCGCCTCGGGATCTCGGGATGACGTGGTGGATGTCGCAGACGCTGGCGGGCTGGTCGCAGCCGGGGAAGGCGCAGTGCGGGTGCCGGGTGGTGGCGGCGCGGCGCAGGTGCGCGGGGATGGTTTCGGTGGCGGCGCCGATGTCCAGCGGCAGGCTGATGGTGGTCAGCGGCCGGCCGTCGAGGGCGGCGCGTAGCCGCGCGGCTAGCCCGTCCGGACCGGAGAGGGCGTCGGCGGCCAGGCCGAGCAGCGCCCGGCGGAGCCGGTCGCGGGTAGCCAGGCTGAGCTGGCCGCCGTCCGGCGCGGGCGGCCTGGCCGGGTGGCCGGTGCCAAGGCCCCCGTCGTCGACCGCAGGGTTTCTGGCCGAGGCTCCAGTGGCGCAACCGCGAGGCGGGCGCGGTTGCGCGGGCCGACCGATACCGGTGTGCTGGCCCGTATCGGTGGCATGGCCAGGGCCGGGACCGTCGCTTTGACCGGTGCCGCCCTGACTGGCGGGCGGGCCGGACCCGTTGTACTGGTGGCCGGGCCCGGCGTCCTGGCCGGGCCCGGAACTCCCATGCCCGCCGATCGTGCGGGCGTGCAGGAACATGTCGGCTAGTTGGTCCAGGGCGGCCCAGTCGACGTGGCCGGTCACCACCGGGACCACGGTGGCATCGCACAGCGCGGCGTCGGCTTCGGGGCCGGTGAGCCAGCCGGGCTGGGTGCCGCGGGCGGCCGCCCAGGCGGCCTCGGCCGCCGACGCACCCGGGGTACCGCGCACCTGGGCCAGCGTCAGGTGCACCATGATCTGGGTGGGCTGCCCTGCCCGGTCCGGCACCATCCCGGCCCGGATCAGCCGCCGGCAAGCTTCCTCCAGCGCGTCATGACGGCGCTGCCAGGAGGTCCGGGTGTCTTCGGGACCGGCCTTCTTCCCCAACGCCTCTAATACGGCGGCCAGCGCGGCGGCGCACCCGGGGGTCAGGTCCCCTTCGGCGCGGCCGGCGCCGCCGAAGGTCAGGCCCAGCCGGAACCACCGGTCCCTGTACCGGTCCTCGGGCGGGTCGAGGCTGCCGTCCCGGCAGCACCGTTCGTACATCTCCCGGGCCAGCCCTGAGAGCGCGGTCAGGTCCGCGCCGCCCCGGGCAGCCCCGGCCAGGATCTGGTCGGCGTCGCCGCGCTGCGCCTCGGGCAGCCGGTCGGTCCAGTCGCAGATCTGCCGGGCCCACGACGGCGACAGTTCCCCGGCGGTCAGGGCTTGCTCGACCACCGGGTGCGCGGCCAGTCGCCGCACCCAGCCGATCGCTCCCGCGGCGGCGCCGGCCGTGATCCGGGTCTGCCACTTCAGCCAGGTCCGCGCCGTGCCATGACCATCGTCTTCGAACCCGCCCTGCCCCGCGAACGCGCCCAGCACCCGGGACCGCGCCGCGACATGCCTGGCCTCGGCCCGCGCCAAGGCCCGCAACGCTTCGGCCTGGAGGCTGGTCGGTAACGACGCCACATCCGCAGCGTTGAGGTGATCCAGGGCACGCTCCAGCATCGCCAGCGCCCCGCCCACGCCCTCAGGCGCGCCCTCGCTGTCGCACATGCCCCGCACCTCCCTCACCATCAACGTCTATCGAAATCTAGTTCGATACTAGTACACGGCCCGGACATTTCCCGGGCGCCACGGCAGGACCCGGAAACAGTTTCCATGATCGTCTTCGGAGAAGGCGGCAGGTTGCGGCAGCCGTTGTCCGGCACTGCTGGCAGGATGGCGCAGGTGGGCTCGTTGATGCTGCTCGACACCGCCTCGCTGTACTTCCGCGCGTTCTACGGCGTGCCGGAGACCGTGGCCGCGCCCGACGGCACCCCGGTGAATGCGATCAGGGGACTTCTCGACATGATCACCCGGCTGGTCCGGGCCCGGCACCCGGACCGGCTCGTGGCGTGCCTGGACGCGGACTGGCGGCCGGCTTTCCGCGTGGCGGCCCTGCCGTCCTACAAGGCGCACCGGGCCGGTGCCGACGGTGAGCAGGAGGAGGTCCCGCCCGCGCTCGCCGCGCAGGTGCCGGTCATCGAGCAGGTCCTCGCGGCCGCCGGGGTGGCACTGGCCGGGGCACCCGGTTACGAGGCGGACGACGTGATCGGCACGTTCACCGCTCACTCGCCCGGGCCGGTCGAGATCGTCACGGGGGACCGCGACCTGTTCCAGCTCGTGGACGACGCCAAGCCCGCGCGGGTGATCTACACCGTGCGCGGCCTGGTCAAGCTGGACATCGTGGATGAGGCCGCAATCACGGCCAGGTACAGCATCCCCGGGCGCGCCTACGCCGACTTTGCGACGCTGCGCGGCGACCCCAGCGACGGCCTGCCGGGGGTCGCAGGCGTGGGCGACAAGACGGCGGCCGTGCTGGTACGGACGTTCGGCTCGGTCGAGGCGATCTGTGAGGCCATCGACAAGGGCCACGGCGGCTTCCCGGCGGGGGCCAGGGCGAAGCTGGAGGCGGCCCGCGACTACCTGGCGGTCGCGCCTATGGTCGTGCGCGTCGCGACGGACGCGCCGGTGCCGGAGGTGGACGGCGGCTTGCCGGTCAGCCCCGTGGACCCGGGCATGCTGGCGGACCTGGACGACCGCTTCGGCCTTGGCTCGTCGCTGCGGCGCGCGGTCGCGGCACTGTCCGGTGAGTGAAAGCGCTTCGCTGCATTACGATCCGCCCACGCCCGGGGAGCCGTCAGATCAGCGCACGTACAGGGCGACCAGGCACGTGTCGTCCTCGGTGTCGGTGGAACCGAGCGTGTCGAGGACGGCCGAGATCATGCCCTCCGGGTCAGTGATGCCCGCGGCGGCGGCAGTGAGCGCGGCCAGGCCCTCGTCCAGGGACCGGTGCCTGCGCTCGATAAGGCCGTCGCTGTAGAGCAGGAGCAGGTCGCCCTGGCGCAGTTCCAGCGACGCGGCGTCGTAGCCGGACCTGGCCGCGCCGAGCAGGATGCCCGCGGGTGACCGCAGCGCGGTCGCCTCCTGGCCACGGACCAGCACCGGCGGCGGATGCCCGGCCTGTGCCCAGGTCAGCACCCGGGTCGGCGGGTCGAAGTAGCCGGCGGCCACCGAGGCGGTGTGCTCGGGGTCGACATGGTGAACCAGGTCGTTGAGCCAGCCGACGAGCCGTTCCGGCGGGGCACCGGTGATCGCGAGGCCCGCAAGCGCACCGCGCAGCCTGGCCATTCCCGCGGCCGCGGCCAGGCCGTGCCCGCCGACGTCGCCGATCGCCAGCAGCACGTGCCCACCGGGCATCTCGGCGGTGATGTACCAGTCGCCGCCCACCCGGCTGTCCTGGGAGGCGGGCAGGTACCTGACCACGGCACGCAGGCCTGGAAGGTCGAAGGGCCCCTCGTGCAACGGCAGGATCGCCCGCTGCAGTTCCAGCGTGACATGCCGTTCCGCGGCAAGCTCAGCGGCCAGCCTGGCCGTGTCGGCGGCATTGCCATCGACCTGGGCCGTGTCGCTCTGATAGGTGGACATCCGGGCTACGCGTTCCCTCATCCGTGCGCTGCCTCCGGGTGGCTTTCGGGGAGCGGCGGCACGTGCGGGCCCAGCGAGCGACTCGGGGTGAGCCGGAGGAGCAACGATCTCGGAGGATGTCATCGCCGTCCGCATCCGTGAGCCTGAGTCTACTAAGCGTGAGGCACGTGGGGCGCTCCTGTCCAGTCGGGACGGCAAGTCTCCAGAGACCGCCTGACCGGCGCTGCTAGCCCAGGGGGACGACCCCTTGGAACCCCCGCTGGCCTGAAGGCCCGTTCCTTCGTCACCGGCCTTGGGCCCTGCTAGCCCAGGGGGACGACCCCCTGGAACCCCCGCTGGCCTGAAGGCCCGTTCCTTCGTCACCGGCCTTGGGCCCTGCTAGCCCAGGGGGACGACCCCCTGGAACCCCCGCTGGCCTACGGCCTCCGGTGACGTCACCGGGCCGCCTGCCGTTGGGTAGGCGCGTGATTAGATGACCTGGTTGGGCGGCTGCGGAGGCGAAGGGCGAGACATGTCGGCACAGGCGGGAACGACGCAGACAGCGGCCGTGAAGGGGGAGGCGGACGTGGCTGAAGGGTACACGACGGCGGACCTGTACCCGGCGAGCCGGCTGGAGCGGGCTGCCGAGGCCGCGGCCCGGGTCGGGCTTGATGCGCTGCTGCTCACCCCCGGGCCGGATCTGCGCTACCTGACCGGGTATGACACGCACCAGTCCGAGCGCCTGACCTGCCTCGCGGTGCCCGCGGCGGGCCCCGCCTTCCTGGTGGTGCCCCGGCTGGAACTGGCCTCGGCCCAGGCGTCCCCGGTGAGCGGCATGAACCTGGACCTGGTGGTGTGGGACGAGACCGACGACCCCTATCAGGCGGTCGCCCTGCGGCTCGGCAGCCCCGCCACGGTCGGCCTGGCGGGCCAGATGTGGGCCATGATGGTGCTCCGGTTCCGTGACGCGATGCCCGGCGCGCACCAGGCCCTGGCCTCCTCGGCGCTGCGGGCGCTGCGGATCCGCAAGACCCCCGCCGAGATCGCGGCGCTGGCCGAGGCCGGCGCGGCGATCGACCGCGTGCACGCGGCGGTGCCGCAGTGGCTTCGCCCGGGGCGGACCGAGCGGGAGGCCGCGGCGGACATCGCTAGCGCCATCGCGGCCGCCGGCCACGCCCGGATCGACTTCGTCATCGTCGGGTCCGGCCCGAACGCGGCCAAACCCCACCACGAGCCCACCGGCCGGGTACTGCGCGAAGGCGACGCGGTCGTGGTGGACATCGGCGGCACCATGCCCAGCGGCTACTGCTCGGACTGCACCCGGACCTACGCGATCGGCGCGGCGCCGCCGGACATGGCCCGCTACTACGAGGTGCTGCGTGCGGCGCAGGAGGCGGCGTGCGCGGCGGTACGACCGGGAATCCACGCGGAGGCGGTGGACGCGGTCGCGAGGGACGCGATCGCGGCGGCGGGCCACGGCGAGCACTTCACCCACCGGACCGGCCACGGCATCGGCCTGGAGACCCACGAGGACCCGTACATCGTGGCGGGCAACACCGAGGAGCTTGAGCCGGGGATGGCCTTCTCCGTGGAACCGGGCATCTACCCCGGGCCGCACGGCGCCCGGATCGAGGACATCGTGGTCTGCACGGCCAGCGGATATCAGCGGCTCAACAACGCCAGCCGGGATCTCGTCGTGGTAGGTACGTGATGCGCGAGCTACTGGATCTCACCCGTGAACTAGCGGACAAGGAGGTCAGCCCGCGGGCCGAGGCCGCCGAGCGGGACTCGGTGTTCCCGCGCGAGGTGTTCCGCATCCTCGGCCGCAGCGGACTGCTCGGGCTGCCCTATCCCGAACGCTGGGGTGGCGGCGGCCAGCCGTATGAGGTCTACCTGCAGGTGGTCGAGGAACTGGCCCGGGCATGGCTCGCGGTCGGCCTCGGCGTGAGCGTGCACACGCTGACCTGCCTGCCGCTGGCCGTCTACGGCACCGACGAGCAGCGAGACCGGTGGCTGCCGGACATGCTCGGCGGCGAGCTGCTGGGGGCCTACTGCCTGTCCGAGCCGCAAAGCGGGTCCGACGCGGCGGCCCTGGCCACCACGGCGGTGGCCGAGAGGAAAGGGGAAGGGGAGCCGGGTAGGGGGTACCGGATCGACGGGGTGAAGGCGTGGATCTCGCACGCTGGCCAGGCCGACTTCTACACGCTGTTCGCCCGGACGTCGGGCGAGCCGGAAGGACGTGACCGGGCCCGGGGGATCAGTTGCCTGCACGTGCCCGCGGCCACCGAAGGAGTCAGCGCGGCGCCGGCCGAGCACAAGATGGGCATGCGTGCCTCGGTCACCGCCCAGATGATCTTCGACGGCGCTCGGGTGCCCGCGGATCATCTGCTCGGCGAGGAGGGCCGGGGCTTTGCCATCGCGCTCACCGCGCTCGACTCCGGCCGGCTCGGCATCGCGGCCTGCGCGACGGGGCTGGCCCAGGCCGCGCTCGACCTGGCGGTCGGCTATGCACGCGAGCGGCACCAGTTCGGCAAGCCGATCATCGACTTCGAGGGCCTGTCGTTCATGCTCGCCGACATGGCCACCGCGGTCGAGGCGTCCCGCGCGCTGTACCTGTCCGCGGCCAGGCGCAAGGACGCCGGGCTGGAGTTCGGCCCGCAGGCGGCCATGGCCAAGCTGCTGGCCAGCGATACCGCGATGCGGGTGACCACGGACGCCGTGCAGGTCCTGGGAGGCTACGGATACGTGGCGGACTTCCCGGCCGAGCGCTACATGCGGGAGGCGAAGGTCCTGCAGATCGTGGAGGGCACCAACCAGATCCAGCGGCTGGTCATCGCCCGGTCGCTGGCGGGGCGCTGAGGCCCGCGGGACGGCTCACGCGGCGGACGCCTCCGGGTGCCCGATCGCCAGCCCGGAGGCCGGGTCGAAGAACTGCAGGTTCGCGGTATGCACCGCCAGCTCGACCGGCTGGCCGGGCCGGACGTTGCTGCGCGAGGCCACCCGTGCGGTCCACAGGGACTTCCCGCCGGCCAGGACCATCGCCGCCTCGTCCTCGTCACCGTCGGACGCCACTGCGTCGCTGATGCTGGGGTGGTGCACCGGCGCCGCGTCGAGCGTGAAGATGACGTGGATCTCGCTGCCCAGTTCCTCGGTGACGTTCGCGGTGACATGCATCCGGGCCCAGTCCGGGTCGGCGAGGGAAGCGTCCTCGAACTCCGCGGGCCGGATGCCCAGGATGATCTCGCGGCCGAAATATCCGTCCAGGCCCGGCTTGCCGGCCACCACGCTGGCCGGCAGCGGCAGCCGGTGGTCGGCGAAGGTGACCGCGGGCCCGTCGTCGCGGACCAGCTGGGCGTTGACGAAGTTCATCGCGGGCGACCCGATGAAGCCGGCCACGAACAGGTTCACCGGGTTGTCGTAGAGCGCCTGCGGCGTGTCGACCTGCTGGAGCTGGCCGTCCCTGAGCACGCAGACCCGGTGGCCGAGGGTCATCGCCTCCACCTGGTCGTGCGTGACGTACACGGTGGTGACGGCCAGCCGGTCGTGCAGCTGGCTCAGCGACGCGCGCATCGAGACGCGCAGCTTCGCGTCCAGGTTGGACAGCGGCTCGTCCATCAGGAAGGCCCTGGGCTCACGGACGATCGCCCGGCCCATCGCCACGCGCTGGCGCTGCCCGCCGGACAGCGCGGCCGGCTTGCGCTTGAGGTACTCGCCGATGCCGAGCATCTTGGCTACCTCGGTGACCCGGCGGTTGATCTCCGCCTTCGGCGTCTTGCGCTGCTGCAGCCCGAACGCGAGGTTCTGTTCCACGGTCATGTGCGGATAGAGCGCGTAGTTCTGGAACACCATCGCGATGTCCCTGTCCTTGGGCGGCAGATTGTTCACCACCCGGCCGCCGATCGAGATCGTCCCCGAGGTGATCTCCTCCAGGCCCGCGATGGAGCGGAGCGCGGTGGACTTGCCGCAGCCCGACGGGCCGACCAGCACCATGAACTCTCCGTCGCTGATCTCTAGGCTGAGGTCATCGACCCCCTTGACCCCGCCGGAGTAGACCTTGCTCACCTGGTCAAGGACGATCTCGGCCATGCTTGCTCTCCATCCTCGTGGCCCTCTGCGCCCGCCCTGCTTACTGCCCGGAGCGTATCTGGCTGCGCCAGATTTAGGTAGCTGCGCAGTGTTGGCCCAGGGGGGCGACCCCCTGGAACCCCCGCTGGCCTGCGGCCCGGTTCCTTCGTCACCGGGCCGTTGCCCTGCTGGCCCAGGGGGGCGACCCCCTGGAACCCCCGCTGGCCTGCGGCCCGGTTCCTTCGTCACCGGGCCGTGGCCCTGCTGGCCCAGGGGGGCGACTCCTGAACTCCGCTGGCCGTCCGCGTGCCGCAGATCCGCCTGGCGCAAGCGCCGTGCCGGGATCGGGCGACCCAACGCGGTGCGCGCACGTGGCGCAAACGGCTACGTTTACCGCGTGGAAGAGATCGATCGGAAGATTCTCTTGCTGCTGGCCCATGACGGCAGGATGAGCTTCACTGACCTGGCCCGCCAGACCGGGTTGTCGGTCTCCGCGACCCACCAGCGGGTGCGCCGGCTGGAACGCCGCGGCATGATCCGCGGCTACGCGGCGGTGATCAACCCGGCGGAGTCGGGCCTGCCGCTCACCGCGTTCGTCTCCATCAAGCCGTTCGACCCCGCCGCTGCCGACGACGCGCCCGAGCGGCTCGCCCACCTGTCCGCGATCGAGGCCTGTCACAGCGTCGCCG
>Ga0318516_10000737_pt1 | contig 11074 bp, 6 predicted proteins | sample GRESIP176b2f20_FD_202501 | JGI IMG/M metagenome (GOLD analysis project Ga0318516, IMG submission 202501) | Tropical soil microbial communities from Luquillo Experimental Forest, Puerto Rico - GRE.SIPMG.176b2f20 | ecosystem: Environmental > Terrestrial > Soil > Tropical forest > Bulk soil... | reverse complement strand
CTGCGTGGGGCCGAGGCATCCATCCCCGGGTTCGCCTCGCTGGAGATCACCACGTGCTTGCGGCGGGGCGAGATCGAAATGGTCACGCGCTACGAGCCCGACGCGGCGGACACCTACGCGCAACTCACCCAATTGCTGCGCGAAAAACACGGCCGGCACATCTACTCGGAAGACGGCTCGAGGGTCGACGATCTGGTCGCACAGTTGTTGTCCGGCCGCTGGATAGCGACGGCGGAATCCTGCACAGCGGGCCTGGTGGCCGCGCGGCTTACCGACCGGCCCGGTTCGTCCGACTATGTGGCGGGCGGCGTGGTCGCCTATTCCAACGACGCCAAAATCCAACTGCTCGGTGTCGATCCGGCACTGATCGAGGCCCACGGCGCGGTGTCCGAGCCGGTCGCCGAAGCGATGGCGGCAGGCGCGTTGAAGCGCTTCGGCGCCGACACCGCCGTCGCGATCACCGGAATCGCCGGCCCGGGCGGGGGAACACCGGAAAAGCCCGTCGGCACAGTCTGTTTCACCGTGATGCTCGGCGCCCCTGGCGCCGCAAAGCACCAAATCACCCGAACGCTTCGCCTCCCCGGGAACCGGTCCGACATCCGCGAGCGCTCGACGACCGTGGCCATGCACATGTTGTTGCGCGCACTGGGCAATACCGAGTAAAGTCACGTCACTTCGGTTGGCAGAAAAGCGCTTTCGGCCGTACCGAAACGAATCCCGGTGGCGTCCTTGCCGATCAGCGTGAGGAAGGCCACGGCGATCAGCACCGGCACGATCGTCGCCGCCAAAGCGAAGGGATAGCCATGCGACTCGGCCAGACGTTCCTGGATGGGTAAGTTGAACGCCGCCAGCAGATTACCGAGCTGGTAGGTCACACCCGGGTACAGGCCGCGGATGGCGTCGGGCGACAGCTCGGTCAGGTGCGCGGGAATCACGCCCCAGGCGCCCTGCACGCAGACTTGCATCAGGAACGACCCCAGACACAACATCGCCGCGGTGCGCGAGTACGCGAACAGCGGCACGATCGGCAGCCCCAATAACGAGCAGAAAACCACGGTGTAGCGGCGGCTGAACCGCTGTGACAGCGTGCCGAAAAACAGTCCCCCGATGATGGCGCCGACGTTGTAGACCACCGCGATCCATTTGACGGTCACGCTGGAAAGGCCCGCACCTTGGTTGGTGGTCGCGCCCAGGAAAGTCGGATAGACGTCCTGGGTGCCGTGGCTCATCCAGTTGAAGGCGGTCATCAGCAGCACCAGGTAGAAGAACCGTCGGATGATCGCGCCGTCGCGCAGCACGTCGCGGATCCTGGTGCTGGTCAACTTCATTCGGTCCTGGGCGGCTTCCCAGACCTCGGATTCCTGCACCCGGTAGCGGATGATCAGGCTGACCAGCGCCGGGATGATGCTCAGAGCGAATAACCAGCGCCACGACAATCCCAGCCAGTTCATCACCACCAGCGACGCCACGCTCGCCAGCAGGTAGCCGAACGCGTAGCCCTCCTGCAGCAGGCCGGAGAAGAACCCGCGCCGCTCGACGGGAACCTTCTCCATGGCAAGCGCGGCGCCCAGCCCCCATTCGCCGCCCATGCCGATGCCGTACAGCAGCCGCAGAATCACCAGCACGGTGAAATTGGGCGCGAACGCGCACAGGAACCCGACTAGCGAGTAGAAGATCACGTCCACCATCAGCGGGAGACGCCGACCAACCCGGTCGGCCCACAGCCCGAACAGCAGTGCACCCACCGGCCGCATGGCCAGGGTGGCCGTGGTGATGAACGCGACTTCGGCCTTGCTGTGGTGGAAGGTCTTTGCGATGTCGGCATAGACGAACACCACGATGAAGTAATCGAAGGCGTCCATCGTCCAGCCCAACATCGCCGCGATGAACGAGTTTCGCTGATCGGCGGTGATCCGTTGTGTTGTCACGTCAGCATCGTGCAGTACCGGACGGCAATGCGCGAGTGTAAGTTGCCGATACATGCGAATCATCGACGCCGACGGACACGTCGCCGAAAACTCCTCGCTGGCGATTGAGGCAATCAAGCGCTGGCCGCAACACGTCAAGCCCAGCACCGACGGGCGGTTGCGGTTGACGCTCGAAGGCCGCAATTACCCCGAGGACCAAGGCCCCGGTGCCGGTTGTCCGCCGGAGCACGGGATCAGCAAGGCGCCCGACATCAATTGCCGGTCACCCGAGGGCGTGCTGGGCGACGCCGACCGCGATCACATCGACACGATGGTGCTGTATCCGAGCATGGGGCTGTGCGCGCCCAGTCTCGAGGATCCCGAGTTCGCAGCCGGATTCTCTCGCCTCTACAACCAGTGGATCGCGGATTACTGCTCCTCGTCGGGCGGCCGGTTGCGCGGCGTCGCCGTGGCGCCCGTCGAGCACGGCCAAGTCGCCATCGACGTCATGACCGAGGCCAAAGACCTTGGGCTGGTGGCGGCCCTCGTTCCGCCCGCACTGAAAACGCGCAACCTCGACCACCCCGACCTTGATCCGTTCTACGCCGCCGCCGTCGAACTCGGGACGCCGCTGGGCATTCATGGGGCCCCCGGCATTCACCTGCCGAAGATCGGCGTGGACCGCTTCACGAACTACATCCAGGTGCACTGCATCAGCTTTCCGTTCGACCAGATGACGGCGATGACGGCGATGGTCTCCGGCGGTGTCTTCGAGCGTCATCCTCAGTTGCGGGTGGCGTTCCTCGAGGCGGGCGCGGGCTGGGTCCCGTTCTTCATCGACCGCCTGCACGAGCATTACGAAAAGCGCGGAGACTGGGTCGAGCGCGGCTGGCGCCGCGATCCGCACGAGTATCTGGCCGCGGGCAACATCTGGGTGACCTGCGAACCGGAGGAACCGATCCTGCCCGGCGTGATCGACGTGCTCGGCGCCGACTTCATCATGTTCGCCAGCGACTACCCGCACTGGGACGGCGAATGGCCGGAGAGCACCAAGCATCTGCGAACCCGCCCGGATATCAGCGAGGAGGCCCGCGAAAAGATCGGCGGGTTGAACGCGCAGCGCTTCTACAACCTGAACTGAACTCGCGGCGCTTGCATCGCTTTGCTGTGTTGATAGCGCGATACCCACTGCGTACCCGCTACTCGCCGGGCCCGACTGCGGATCACCGTCACGCGCCGTGGATCTGATACACACGGGGCACAGGCAGCGGTTTAGAACCCACAATGAGGCGACTTCTGAGAAGGACACAGCTGGTGCCTCCATGGTCGCTTCTAACGCTTCAAGGCTGACCCCAGGGCTGTCTGTAGCGACTGCTGGCGGGCGTCCAGCCTCTGGCGACCCGCCGACGCTCGTGCGTGCGCCAGAAGCCATACAGGGGTAGCGTTTCCGCTGTTCGAGGCAACGAACAGGGGAGAACTGCAATGGCAGCCAAGTTCGAGATCAGCAAGGACAAAGCCGGCAAGTCTCGCTTCCGCCTCATGGCCGCCAATGGCGAGACCATCCCTGCCAGCCAGGGTTATGACGCGAACGCAGGCGGCGCGCCGAGTAACTCTGGCAGTCACAAACACGATGAGAACTACCGACTCCGAGCTTTGGCACGGCACGCGTGAACTTCTGGGCTCCTCCCGAGATCACCTCAGCGCTGATTCATTCAGGGCCAGGGCCCGGATCGTTGCTCGCCGCTGCCAACGTCTGGCGCCAGCTGGCGATCGAGCTTCAACAGACCGCCGCTGACTACGCCTCCACCGTGGCGGGCATTCCCTGGCAGGGACCATCAGCGACGGCGATGACCCTGTCCACCATCCCCTACGTCTCCTGGATAAACACCACCGCAGCCCTGGCCGCCCAGATGTCGGTGGCGGCTACCACCATGGCCAGTTCGTTCGTCGCCACCCGGGCAGCTGTGGTGCATCCCAGCTTGGTCACCGCCAACCGCACACTGCTGGCTGATCTGATCACGACAAACTTCTTCGGCATCAACTTCCACGCCATCGCCGCCACCGAGGCGCAGTACGTGCAGATGTGGGCGGGTAACACCACCGCCATGCTGGGCTATCACGCCACCAGTCTGCAGACCATGACGTTACAGCCGTTCACGCCTGCGCCCGCCACCACCAACCCAGTTGGCGTGGCTGCGCAGAGCGCGGCGGTGACCACTGCACAAGCCATCAGCCTTCCCACGGATTCGATTTTCGAAAATCCCACCATCGCGTTGTTGCTTGTCCACGAGGAGAGCGTCATCCAGAGCGGGTTCCCGTTTAACCTGATCAGTTCATTCACCGGAGGTCATGATTTCTTGCCCGGTCAGTACCCAGACGTCCTGGCCGCCACCCCCCGCAACCTGGCCATTGCCTACAACCTCACCGGTCCCGAGGCCGTGGGAGGGGTTCCCAATCTCTATGCACCCCCCGCTGAGGCCGGTGCAGTGCAGGCTTCTGTCACCGCTTCGCTAGGCGATGGAATGTACGTCGGCAACCTCGTGGTCCCGCCTTCGGCGGTCACCTCCCCGATCCAGCTCTCTGCCGCAGAGGCACCGCTGGTGGCAACAACAGCCGACGGCGCTCCGCTGATCCCGATGTTCGTCCCGCCGATGCCACCGGGAGCGCGCAAGGCCCAGCGGGACAAGCCCGACGAGAAAGGCTATGGACCGCCGATCCCCGGCACCATCATGCGGCGACCTCCGTCAGGGGGATGAGACGACGGCCCACGCCCACCACGCACCTACTCAGTCGGCGACGCCGTGGTCATTAGGGGGTCAGGAGAGGAAGAACTGATGAAGAGGGCACTAATGGGCGCGTCTGCGGCAGCAGCCATAGCGCTGGCACCCCTCTGCATTCCATCCGCACAAGCACACGCCGACGATCCCTGTGTCAGCATCACCGATCCCCTTGCCCATCAGGCTTGCATCGAATCCCTGCCCGATGACGCCACGCAGAGGGACCCAATGGGCAATTGCCGGGCAAGCCCCGATTACGGAGCGGAGGGCCAATTTTGTCGGGATTTCTGGGTCCGAAAGTCTGCGCCCCCCAATGAAAGGCGGGCTATGCGGAAAGGATTACAACCGCGGGGGGCTTTTGAGGGGCAGCAGGCTGACCGTCAACCCACCGCCCCGGCTAATCAGGCGAGGTGAAGTGCTGCCAGCGGTCCGCAACCATATGCTCCGCGCATACGCGACTTCGAGACCGTCGACTCCAAACTTCCGCTGCTGGCGGCTCTCCGCCGTGCAGCACGGGAGCGGGGTGGGCCGCTGCCGTCGAGAAACGTGGCAGATGCGCTGTTGGATGAACGCCGCGCACTGACCGCAGACCGGCCCGCGCCGTGCCGGGCGCGCCTCCGCTGGCTGATAACCCGTGGGCAAACCTAAAAAACGTTGAACAACAACCTGTTTCACCCCGCGTAGACCCCGCCGGGGCCCAAAAAATTCCAGCCCCGTTTAACGGGTGGTCCCGAATTTTTTGGGGGTTTGGGTGCCCAAAGCCGAATGCACATCAAGGAAACTTGCCGTAACTCTTATGACATCACAAAGTGCGACACTGCATCTGGAGTGGCGACAACATGGCGGCCATTAGGGGGTCAGGAGAGGAAGAACTGATGAAGAGGGCACTAATGGGCGTGTCGGCAGCAGTAGCCATACCACTGGCACCTCTCTGCATTCCACCAGCACAAGCACACGCCGACGATCCCTGTGTCAGCATCACCGTTCCCGCTGCCCCCCAGGCTTGCATCGACAAATTCCCGCGCGGTAACTCTATGCGCAGATACCCACTGGGCGATTGCGAGGGGGCGAGCCCCATTGACGGACAGGTGGGCCAACTTTGTGGGTAACTTCTGGGTCCGAAAGTCTGCGCCCCCCAATGGAAGGCGGGCTATGCGCGTCCGGATACATCGGCGCCCGGCCCGCCGCCGTTGATGGTCCCATTTTGAACCTCTCGACAGCCGCGGCAGGAACGTCAGACACCCGGGATGTTTGGGATCGGTAGCAGCGCGGGCGTTATCCACTTGTTTCCGCAATACCGCAAACTGCTGCCGGAAGGAATCAACGTGGGATCGATGAAGCGAGGAATCGCAGGGTTAGCAACGACCGTATTGCTTTCTGGCGGTTTGGGTCTGGCCGGATTGGGGCTGTCCGCAGGCATCGCCCATGCCCTCCCTTCATGGTGCCCAGGCCAAGCCCTGCCGAATTCCAATGTCAATTGGGACATGGGACTCTGCCACTACTACCGTGTGGACCAGAATGGTGGCGTGGCCGCGATTGGCGATTTTCTTCCGCCTGGGGTTCGACCACGTCCCGCCGATCCGCACTGGTGCGCAAACCACTGGGTTCAATGCCACACTTTGTGACTGCGTTGACGGCTGGAGCCGCGGCCGAGATGGGTATAGCTGCCGCACACGCACTCGCGTGAATCGTCAGCAGCGCCGACCCTGGCAGAGCACACTAGAGGCCGTGCGTACCAAGCAATCCCGACGCCTGGTGACCTTCGCCAGCGCAGCCTCCGGCATGGCACTCGCTGCAGCCCTACTGGCAGCACCCCCGGCCAACGCCGGCTGCCAGTACGGAGGAATCGCTATCAGCAAGTGCGATGGCCCCGTCCAGCCCGACGGCACCTGGCAACGTTGCGTGGAGTTTTTCTCCTCGAGGGGTAGCGGCGGCGGTTCCTTCAACGACCGGCGCTGCGACTTGATGGGCCCCGACCTGCACCCTTGGGGTCTCGCCTTTGCTGACCCACCGACGCACATTGACGACTGAGCCCTGGACTTGACCAGTCATTACCGTTCTGACCTGTAACTTTAGAAGTCCCAGTCCTCGTCCTCGGTGACGACCGCCTTGCCGATCACGTACGACGATCCCGAGCCGGAGAAGAAGTCGTGGTTCTAGTCCGCCCCCAGTTCAGAGTGTCGAAAATGGCTCTACCTGCGCAAAAGAGACTACAAGACTTGACAGAGATGACTGGAATATCGAGAAATTGTGGGCACGGCGTGGGCACGGCTCACCACTCGGCGTCGTCAGTGCCGACTCGCCGTGCGCGCCTCACCCCCGCGGCTGCTGCCCCGGGCGCCCGTCATAAATCCGCTCCAGCGCCCGCGACACTCCACCTTTGGTCATCCCGAGCTCGGCGCCGATCTGCGCCAACGTCCACCCTGCACACCGCAACTCGACGATCCGCGAATCCCGCACATGCGCCGGCACCGGATCGAACGCCACCGCCGCAGTGTCGGCGCCCGCGGCAAGCCACTGCGCCCACCCATCACCACCGCGGCCATGGTCGAACAACCCCCGGCCCGCGTCCCCTGCCGCCGACCCCGCCGGCAGGCCCAAGATCCGGTAACGCTCCAACGCGCTCAGCCCGTTAGAGACGTCCGCATCCGACACCCCCAGATGCGCCAGATCCTGGTCGGTCAACAGCACCAAGATCGGATCGCCGCAGCCGTCACCGACGGGTTGATCAGGCACCGAACGCAACCGGGCCAAAATCTTGTGAACATACGATTTGGATAACTCGATCGCCGCCGCGATCTGCCGCACCGACTCCCCACGAGAATGCCGCTCCCAGATCAGGGCGTCGCGGGCATCATCAGGAACAAAACCGCTGCTCATGACCGCATTGTCCCATCCCAGCAAAGGAAAGTGGACAACCCACGCCGTGTCCACCGCAGGTGTCCAGCCACAAAACCGCAGGTCAACCGGTCCTCGTTTGCTGGTCGACCGGCCGATGTTGCAATTGTCCAAATCCGTTGTATTTCAACGATTCTCGCTTACTTCCATGGCGTTCGCGTGGCCGAAAATCGTTGCAGCAGTTCGGATGCAGGAGGTCACAGCCGCGATCCAAGGTTGCGGGTACGGCGATGTTGACCGACCGCTCGCGCGGCTCCGAGCGGCGCAGACTTTGCAGGCCGCCAAACGCCGCGGCGGTTTGCGGCCCGGGTCGCAGGACTCAAGGCGTAACTTCGATCCGACAAACCCCGGCAAGACGAGGCCGCGCGTCCGCTGGCTCGGAGTAAATCCGCATGACAACCCGGCAGGAGTACACGCTTCCGCCGATGTTTTGGGCTCGTAGTCGCCGCGCGCTCGGCTAGCATGAGTTCCCACGCGGAAACGCCATTGAACTGGAGCGAGCTGGGCGTGAGCGGGCTTCTGCCGACGGGAACAGTGACGCTGCTTCTGGCAGACGTCGAGGGCTCCACGCGGCTGTGGCAGACCCAACCTGAGGAGATGACGGCGGCGGTGGCGCGCCTCGATCGAACCGTCTCCGATGTCATCGCCGCCCATGACGGGGTGCGCCCGGTCGAACAAGGCGAGGGTGACAGTTTCGTGGTCGCGTTCGCGCGTGCCGCCGATGCGGTGGCGTGTGCTCTGGAGTTGCAGCGGGCGCCGCTGGCGCCGATCCGGCTGCGCATCGGGGTGCATACCGGCGATGTGCAACTGCGCGACGAGGGCAACTACATCGGCCCGACCATCAACCGCACCGCCCGGCTGCGCGATCTGGCGCATGGCGGGCAGACGGTGCTGTCGGGCGCGACCGAGGACATGGTGGTCGATAGTCTGCCGGCCGATGCCTGGCTGACCGATCTGGGGAGTCACCCGCTGCGCGATCTACCGCGGCCCGAACGGGTGGTGCAACTGTGCCATCCCGATCTTCGCAACGACTTCCCACCGCTGCGCACCGCAAAGGCCGTTGCCTCCCACAACCTTCCGGTGCAGCTCACCAGCTTTGTCGGCCGCGGCGCACAGATGACTGCCTTGGAGAAGCTGCTCGTCGACAACCGGCTGGTGACGCTGACCGGTGCCGGGGGCGCCGGCAAGACCCGCCTCGCCGTTGAGATCGCCGCTCGCATCGCGGCCGAGTTCGGTGACGGTGTTTGGTATGTGGATCTTGCACCGGTCACCGGTGCTGACGTGGTGCCGGTCGCGGCGGCGCGCGCGTTGGGTCTGCCCGACCAGCCGGGCCGCTCCACCATGGACACGCTGCTGCGGTTTGTTCGCGACCGTCAGATGCTGGTGGTGCTCGACAACTGCGAACACCTGCTCGACGCGAGTGCCGAGTTGGTCGTCGCCCTGCTGGGTGCAGCGCCGGGGCTGACCGTGCTTGCCACGAGTCGTGAGCCGATCGGCGTTGCGGGTGAGGTGAGCTGGCGGGTGCCGTCGCTGTCGTTGGCCGACGAGGCGATCGAGTTGTTTGTCGACCGCGCTCGCCGTGCTCGACCCGATTTCGCCGTCGACAACGACAACGCTGCGGCGGTGGGTGAGGTTTGTCGGCGCCTGGATGGGATGCCGTTGGCGATCGAGCTGGCGGCGGCGCGGGTGCGGGCGCTGTCGGTGGCCGAGATCCTTGATGGTCTGCGTGACCGGTTTCGGCTGTTGACCGGGGGGGCGCGCACCGCGGTGCGCCGCCAGCAGACGTTGCGCGCCTCGGTGGATTGGTCGCATGCGTTGTTGACCGAGCCCGAGCGGGTGTTGTTTCGTCGGCTGGCGGTGTTTCTGGGCGGGTTCGATCTGGACGCAGCCCAGGCGGTCGCCGGTGGTGGAGATGTGGAGCGTTATCAGGTCCTGGATCTGCTCAGCCTGCTGGTCGACAAGTCGCTGGTGGTGGCCGAGAACAGCGGAGGTCGAACGCGTTACCGGCTGTTGGAGACGGTGCGCCAGTACGCGCTGGACAAGTTGGCAGAGTCCGGCGAGGCCGATGCCGTGCGGGCGCGTCACCGTGATTACTACACGGCGATGGCGGCGGTGCTTGACGTGCCGGCAGGCAGTGACTATGAGCAGCGTGTCGAGCAGGCCGAAATCGAGATGGACAATCTGCGCGCGGCGTTCGGGTGGAGCCGGGAAAACTTCGATGTCGAGCTGGCGTTGGCGCTGGCGTCGTCGCTGCAGCCGCTGTGGCTCGGGCGGGGCCGCATCCTAGAAGGGCTGGCCTGGTTTGACGCTGCCCTCACCGATCGCGACGCCGAGCACGCGGAGGTGGCGGCTGCGGTGCGCGCGCGGGCATTCGCTGACAACGCCGTGCTCGCCACCTGGGCCGGCGCCGCCGTCGGCATGGATCAGGCCGAACAGGCCCTGGCGATGGCGCGCGAGGTCGATGATCCGGCCCTGCTGGCCCGCGTGCTGACCGCCTGCGGCATTGTCGCCGTCTCCAACGCCAAGCTGGCAGGGCCGTACTTGGCCGAGGCGATCGGCGTGGCCCGCGCACTAGGCGACCGGTGGAGGCTCAGCCAGATCCTCGCGTGGCAGGCAAGCGAGGCACTCGTCGTGGGTGACCTGATTGCGGCGCGCGCGGCGGCCGAAGAAGGACGCGACCTCGCGGATGCGATCGGTGACCGGCTCGACTCGCGGCGGTGCCGCAGTTACCTCGGTTGGCCACAGCTGTGGCAGGGCGATCTGGCCGGCGCCGCCGCAGAATTCGGCGCGGTCGCCACCGAGGCCGAGCTAGCTCACGATGTGATCCAAAAGGCGTATAGCCTCGCGGGTCAGGGCTTCGCACTGGCGCACCAGGGTGACACGAGCACGGCTCGGGCCGCCGCGGACGCAGCCATCGAGTCCGCGTCCGAGCTGGGCGAGATCTTCGCGGGCGTCGGCTACGCGGCGTTGACACACGCGGCCCTGGCCGCCGGTGATGCTGCGACTGCGCAGACGGCGAGCGAGGCGGCCTGGCAGCACCTGAGTGTCCTGCCCGGGTCGGCGGCCGTACTGCGCGCCAACAATGCGGAGGCCGCGCTCGCGGGCGGGGATCTCGTCGCGGCCCGCCGCTGGGCCGACGACGCCGTCACGACCACGACGGGCTGGCAGCTGATGCTGGCGCTGATCACGCGCGCCCGGGTCGCGCTCGCACAGGGTGACGTGGAGCATGCCGAGCGCGACACCCATGACGCGCTCGCGCGCGCCGCCGAAGATGCGGCGCACCTGGTCATTCCCGACATCCTCGAATGCCTCGCCATTCTGGCCGGGGACGGCGGCGGCCACCGCGAAGCCGCGCGGCTTTTTGGCGCGGCAGACGCGATCCGCGAGCGTATGGGCACGGTCCGCTTCAAGATCTGGGACGTAGGCTACGAAGCCTCGGTGGCCGCGGTTCGTGATGCCTTGGGCGAGCAGGACTTTGAATCCGCGTGGGCC
>Ga0318516_10000734_pt1 | contig 11088 bp, 9 predicted proteins | sample GRESIP176b2f20_FD_202501 | JGI IMG/M metagenome (GOLD analysis project Ga0318516, IMG submission 202501) | Tropical soil microbial communities from Luquillo Experimental Forest, Puerto Rico - GRE.SIPMG.176b2f20 | ecosystem: Environmental > Terrestrial > Soil > Tropical forest > Bulk soil... | reverse complement strand
CCATGAGCGCGATGGCCTCGCTGCCCGGGATGCTCGATCCCGGCACGCCGAACTGGACCGTCGCGTACGCGATGTGCCCGTCAGCGGATAGGTGACCGGGCGTGATGTACGGGTTGCTCACGCCGGTGACATGTGGCGCCTGCCGGAACGGCGTCAGCGCCTGCGTCACTCGCGCCTGCACCGCCGGTGACGTGACCGGAGCCTGGGACCGGATGGCCAGCGTGAGCGTATCCCCGGACTGGGCGGAGAAATGCTCGTTGAGCAGCGCCTGCCCTGGGTCGTTGCTGGCGAAGCTGTTCTGGGCCGGGGCTCCGAACCGCATCCACAGCGTGATCAGGCACGCCACCCCCGCGATCCACGCGAGCACGGTGACCCAGCGATGCCGGTAGCAGGCAGCGCCTAGCGCGCCGAGCAATCCGGGATTTGTAGACATAACGTCTCCTTCGAGCCAGAGGGCAGCTAACGCCGTGTTTCGCCGGCTCCCACGGTTCGTGAGCCGTCACCGTGGCCGTGCTGAGCCTTACCGAAGCCGTCATGACAGCCTTGCCTGTCCTGCCAGCCCGTCGATGAAGATCCTGATCAGCAGTTCGAAGCGCTCGTCGAAATCGGCCTTGGCGAACTCGCCCGCCGCCGCGGCCAGGTTCGGGAAGCGGTCGCCGGGCAGCGAGGCGAAGTACCGGCTCGCCTCGGGTGACAGGTCCGGCCGGGACCGCTCCGGGTCCTCGGTCCGGGTTTCCTCCAGCGAGAAGCCGTTCACGATGACCCACAGCAAATACAGCCCCGCGACCGCCAGGCCATCCGAGAGGCCGCCGGCCCGCATGATGGCCAGCACGCGCTCGTGACACCGCAGCGCGCGGCCGCCCCCGGGAAGGAAGCCGACCGAGGACGGGACCAGGTCGCGGTGGCGGTCGATGATCGCGCGCATCTCGCGGGCCACCTCGGCGAGCTGTCCGGCCCACCTCCCGGGATCGGGCTCGGGAACATTGAGCTCGGCGAGCGCCTGGTCCAGGGCCATCATCTGCGGGGCTGTCATGTTCGCGATCACCTCAGGGCCACTGTGCGCTCGCCGAGCCAGGCCTGGCATCGGCCAGCCGGATGAACCGGGCCGGGTGCCGCCGAATCATTCAGCTGGATGATGCCCGGGCAGGCTCTCGTCCGGCCGCTTTAGGGCGCGAGCGGGTGCCGCGTGGCGGCCCAGGCGGCGATCTGTGCCCGTGAGGAGAAGCCGAGCTTGGTCAAGATGTGGGCCACGTGGCTGGCTACGGTCGGGCGGCTCAGGTACAGCCGCCGGGCGATGGCCGGGTTGGACAGGCCCTCGGCGACCAGGTCCGCCACCTCGACCTCGCGCGGTGAAAGGGCGTCGGAGGCATGGTCCGGGCGGGTCAGCCTCGCCCCGAGCCGCCGCAACACGGCTTCTGCACGACGCACCCCCAAATGCGCGCCGACCTCCTCGAACTGCCGGCGGGCGTCCTCGGCGGCGCCAGTGTCCTGGAGGAGCTCCCCGTGCCAGCATCCGGTCAGCGCCCGCAGCCACGGCCACGGCGCCGCCGCCGCCACCTCTTCGGCCGTCAGGGCCCGCTCAAGCGTCGGCTCCAGCCGGAACCGGGCCGCCGCCAAGGCCGCCGCCATGAACCGGTCGTGACCCAGATCCAAGCCCTCGGCCGCCGAGACCGCCTCGGCCGCCTCCTCGCACTGACCCAGCCGCACGAGCGCATCGACACGTAGCGGCAGCAAGCGAGGACCGCCTGACCGCATGTAATAGGCTTTCATCACGCTCTTCGCCCCCGCGCTGGCCAGGTGGGCACACGCCTCCGGCAAGCGGCCCTCCTCCCAGGCCAGCCACCCGTGCGCCGCCGACCATTCCGCCCCGACGAACCCGTACCGGCAAGGCTCGCCTGACGCGCTCGGTCCATACAGGAGCCTGCGCGCCTCATCGAGGTCACCTCGGTGCAGGAACAAGCAGGCTTCTTCTGCGTCGACCCAGGCGGCAGCGGTCTGAACCCCCGGTCCGATCTCGCGGCGGATCTGGCGGAAGATGGCCTCGCTTCGGGCGCGCCTGCCTTGTAGCAGATGAAGCGTGGCCTCCTTGAGAGCGGCCATCCAGAAAAGGGCTCCGTTCCGCTCGGCGATCATCCTGGCTGCCTCGGCGTCCTCGAGCGCGTTGCTGATCGTCGAGAGAAACAGGAGCGTGAAGCCCTCGGCGGCGCCCAAGCCGTGGGCGCGGGCCGAGGCAGCCTGCTCCCGCAGGCGGGCGAGTGCGATTTCCGGATCATGTTCCGCGTAGGCGATGACAATCTCGGTACGACGAGCCAGAAGCTCCACGTCCAGATCACCAGCGCGCCGGGCGGCGGCGAGCCCGCGGGCAGCGAAGGCCCGGGCAGGCCCAGGCTCGCCCTTGAGCCACCCGAGAAGCGCGGCCTGGGTCAGCAGCAGGGCCCCCTCGGCCGAAGATTCGTCCTGGTCCAGGGCCGCCACCTCATGCTCCATCAGCGTCCACGCCTCTTCGATGGCCCCAGTCCAGAACAGATGGCCGCCGAACACAGCTGCGAGCCAGATCTGGTCTAGGTGGTTAAGCGCGTCGCGATCTGCCCAGGCCTTGCGGACTAGCGGATCGAGTTCGGACCACCGGGTGGCCAGGAACGTGTCCCGGATCGCCGCACGTTCCAGGCGGGCTCGCTGGTCCGCGAGCGTTCCGTGCCGGTTGGCGAGCTGGAGGGCGCTCAGGTGGAGGGTCGCTGCGCGTCCGGCTTGGCTTGCCCGGCTCGCTTCGGCAGACGCGGCCTCCAGCTCCGAAAGCGCGGCCTCCGCGCGGCCGGCTCGCTCGAGGTGAGCGGCAACCCGCTCGGCGGGATGGCTGCTGCTTTTCGCCATGGCCGCCGCGATCTGCTCGTGCAGCACCTGCCGCCGCCCGGCCGGCACCTCCAGGTAGGCCGCCTCCTGCAGCAGCGGATGGCGGAACCGGAACCGTTCCCCCTCGCGGTCCAGCAGGCCGGCCGTGACCAGGTCGGCGGGCCGTCCCCCGGGCACGACCGAGGCCAGCAGCCCGGCATCCATCTCCAGGCCCGCTACCGCGGCCACCTCCAGCAAGGCGCGTCCCGCCGGGTCCAGCCGCCCGGCTCGCTCCCGCTCAGTGGCCCGTACGATGTCCGGGACCTGCAGCAGGTGACCCGGCCCGGAGGCCAGGCTGGCCAGCTCCTCGACCAGCAGCGGCGTGCCGGCTGCTCGCTCCACGATCGCCGCGATCGCGTCCTGCGGCAGGGCCGGGTCGACGGCGCGAACGATCCGCTCGCCGTCAGCCGCGGTGAGCCGGGCCAGCGGAAGGCTCAGCGCGCTTGGTTCCCGCTCCAGCCGGATCAGGCCCGGCCACCACGGGTGCGCAGGGCCGATCTCCTCCTCCCGGTAGGTGACGGCCAGGACCAGGGCCAGGTCTGCGACCCGGCGGGCCGCATAGTGCACGAACTCCCAGGTCGAGTCGTCCGCCCAGTGGATGTCGTCCAGCACCCACAGTGCCGTCCCGTCGCCCGCAGCCTCATCGACCGCATCCAGCAGCGCCTCGAACAGCACCGGCCGGTCTACGGCCCGGCCCGGCCCGCTGGTCTCCGAGGCCAGTTCCGGCGCAACCGCCCACAAGATCCCGGCCCGCGCGCGCGCCGCTTCCCGGACCGCGGGCTCGGCCCGGCGGGCCCCCCGCAGCGCATCGGCCAGCGCCGCGTAGGGAATGGACGCCTCCTCCGGGGCGGCACGGCCCAGCAATACCCGGCCTCCGCGCTGCCGCTGCAACCGCCCTAGCTCGGTGCACAACCGTGTCTTGCCGATCCCCGCCTCGCCAGAGATCAGGACGATGCTCCCCGCGCCGTCCTCGGCGCGCATCAGGACACGGACGAGCTGCCCCAGGTCCGCGTCGCGACCCACCAGCGGAGTCGCTTGAGTGACCACCGGGACACCCTCCAAGGCCAGCCCGACGGCCCAGACAGCGGGCCGGTCCCCGCCCGCGTGCCGTGCCGCTCCTGGCCTCAGCCGCGGGGCGGGAATGAAATCAGTCCTTCCTGATGCCACTGAGACTTCCTCCTTCTGTGCACGCCCGGCTCGGTCCACCGCTGCCACGCACGGCCTCCGGCTAGGCGGCGAGATGTCGCCTCAGGGACAGCTGAGTAGCGACCGGACCCAGCGCATCCGCTCAGCGGCTGCCTCCGGATGGTCGCCGGACTCCTGCGCGATCCGGGCGCTGCAGCCATCGGTACCGAGCTGCCGCATGGTGACCCTGACCGCCTCGGCCGCAACGCCGGCGCTCAGCGCGTCCGACCGCTGGAGGCTAGTGGCGAACAGCGCCTGGCACCGGGCGCCATTAACGTTCAGGCGGGCTGGCGCACGGCGGGCTCTACGTGCCGCGCGGGCATGCGCATCACGCTGGACTCGGTGGCGCAGGTCAGCGGCCCTGGCCTTGTCCAGTTCGTAGCTGATGGTGGGCTTGTCCTCGGTTGGGCCGCCGCCCGCGTTGAGGATGAGCCAGCTATTGGCAACCTTGACGACGACCGGGTCTGGTTCGGAGGGAACGTCCGCGCCGGACGGTGCCCGGTAGAAGCGGCGGGACCGGTCCTGGTCCGCTACCACCAGGAAGTGCATGCGGACGAACCCCTCCGCCGGGGCAAGAGAGGAGTCGGCGACGGGAGTGACCTGCGTGGATGTCATGACGGCCTCGGCAGCCCGATAGATCTTGCCGACATAGAATATGACGGACGTGTGACATAGAATATGATGGACGTGCGACATAGTCAACCTAGGATTGGACCGATGGCCCGACACAGTGACAGCCGCTCCCGGATGATAAGCGCCGCCTACGAGCTGTTCCGGCAGCGCGGTTACCACGCCACCGCCTTCTCCGACGTGGTGGAAGAAAGCGGCGCCCCCCGTGGCTCCATCTACTTCCACTTCCCCGGCGGCAAGCAGGAACTCGCCCGGGAAGCTGCCGCCAGAGCGGAAGACGAGATCGAGGACATGGTCCACCAGGCGGCCAGCCAGGCGCATGATCCCGCCTCGCTGATACAGGCGCTAGCCGAGATCCAGGTGCAGCGCCTCGAAGCGTCTGGCTATTGCAGCGGGTGCGCCATTGCCACGATGGTGCTCGAACTGGCACCCCAGGACGAAGAACTTAGCGCCGAGTTCGACAAGGTGTTCACCCGGTGGCGGACGGCGCTCGTCGGCCACCTCCAAAGCTGGGGCGTTGGTCCCCAGCAGGCCGTGGCCCTGGCCGATCTCATCATGGCGGTCTTCGAGGGCGCGCTAGTCCTCAGCCGCGCCGCCCGCAGCTCCGAGCCCTTCTGGAACACGATACAGACACTGATCACCGCGGCCAGCTGCCTCATTGCTGAACCCCTGCCATGAAAGAGCCGCCATGACAGTGGCACCCGAGCAAGCTCGACCCGCGCCGACCGGGCTGTCCGCGATCGGCGCCGGCTGTAGCGCTTACCCGAGGTCGGGACGGAATACTTGCGCGAGCACCCGCACCGCGAGGATCGCCCCGATCACCAGCAGGCAGTAGCCGAAGAAGGAATACAGGCTGACGCTCTTGCTGAGTGCTGGCCCGCCGTGCAGCCCGATCATCAGCACCGCCATGATTCCCGCTGCGGCGGCCAGGAACGCTAGCAGCACCGCGTGCACCAGGCCGGTCAGGTACCGCCGGTCGGAGGGGTCCGCGAGTACCCGGACGCTGACGGTCAGCCGGCCGTCTTCTAGCGCGCCGCCGATCCGGTCGATCCGCCGGGGCAGCCGCCGCAGCATCGGCACCAGCGCGACCAGCTCGTCGGCCGCGGTCTTCTTGATCACTTCCGGGCTGAGCTGGGCCGCCAGCTGCTCTTCGCCGAAGCGCCTGGCCTCGGCCACGATGTCGAATCCGGGGGCGAGCTGGGTCAACGTCCCCTCCATGGTGGCCAGCGCGCGGAATACCGCTGCTATCTCCGGCGGGACCGCGAGCCCGTAGTCGGCCACGATGCGGAACAGGTCGGTGAACATCCGCACGTCGGGCGTGATGCCTGCCGCGAAGTACCGGGCCAGGAACCGGCCCAGCGCCCGTTCCAGCCGCGGCTCGTCCAGTTGCCCGGGCCGGTCCACCATGTCCAGCAGCGCGTCTTTGAGCATGACGGGATCGCTGCGGTCAAGGGCCAGCAGCAGCCGCTGGAGCGCGCCGCGCAGGCCGGCGTCGATCCGGCCGACCGAGCCCCAGTCGAGCAGGCCGAGGTGGCCGTCGTTGAGTAGCAGGATGTTGCCCGGGTGCGGGTCGGCGTGGAAGATCCCGTCGAGCATGACCTGACCGAGCAGGCTGTCCAGCAGGTCACGTGCCAGCGCGGCCCGTGATTGGGCGGGCAGGCCCGCCGCGGCGGCCAGCAGCGGGCGGCCGTCGAGGTACTGCATCACCAGGACCCGCTCGCCGCAGTACGGCTGGTACGCCGCGGGTACGCGGAGGCCGCCGTACCGGGGGGCAGCCGCCACCGCCGTCATGTTCTGCGCCTCGATCCGCAGGTCCAGTTCCTCCCGCAGCGCGGCGGCGAAGCCGTGGGCCAGGTCGACGGCACCGACCGAACGGCCCCACCGGGTGCTGCGCTGGAGCCGGACGGCCAGCCGCTGCACGATGTCCAGATCGGAGCTGACCACGCCGGTCACGTCCGGGCGGCGCACCTTGACGACCACCTGGTCCCCGGACGGCAGCGTCGCGGTGTGCACCTGGGCGATGGAGGCGGCCGCGATCGGCTGTTGCTCGAAGCCGGCGAACTTGCCGGTCACTGGCCCGCCGAGCGAAGATTCGAGCACCTGGCTGATGTCCGGCCAGGGCACCTTGGGCGCGTCGTCCTGTAGTCGGCTCAGCTCGCTGATGAACTCCGGCGGTAGCAGGTCACGCCGGGTGGACAGCACCTGCCCGAGCTTGACGAACGTGACCCCGCCGTCCTCCAGGGCCAGCCGGAGCGAGCGGGCCAGCCGGGCCCGTCCCTCCTCGGTGGCCAGCTCGGATCGGCGGCCGCCGCGCAGGTAGGGGACCAGGCCATGGCGGGCGAGTATCCGGCCGATCTGAGAGTAGCGGCGCGCCCGGCCGGCTAGCCGCCGCGTGCCGCGCAGCACGTACAGCGGGCCCGGAAGCGAGCCGCTCGGCACGAGCGCCTCCGATATGACCAGGAACATCATGCCCACCAGCATCGCGATGACGACGCCGAGCAGGCCGAACCACAGGCCCGGCAGGATGCCAGGATGCTCCGTTGAAACGGCGGCGCCGGCCATCGCCGTGATGATTCGCGGGGCGGCGAAGAACGCGATGAGCGCGGCGATCAGCGTGCGCAGCGGCGACAGCGTCATCCCCAGCAGTCGGCGCAGGGCCGCCGCAAAGACGAACACAGTGAGTACGGTGAAGAACGCGGCCAGCGGAGTGTTCAGGACAGTCACGGCACGCCACCCGGGCTCAACGGACCGCGGGGCCGGCGGCGGTGACCATCACATGACCGATCTGTTCTAGCCCGTTACCGGAGAACCGCCCGGGCGCGACCGGGCCGGCGTTGAAGGCGGCGCTGCTCAGCGCGCCGAGCCCGGCCGCGGCCCGAGCCCGGCGGGCCATCTCGAGCCCGATGCCGGCGCTGCGGCCGGCCGCGACAACGATTTGCCCGGACAGTTCCGCCCGGCGCCGGATGGTAGCGGTGGTCATGATTCCTCCTGGATCAGGTTGTCGTCGGCTGGTGGCCCGGTCCAGTGCCCGTGCACGGATCAAGCCGGGGCCCTGAGGAAGGCGATGACGGCCAGGACCCGGCGGTTGTCGTCGCTATCCGGCGGCAGGCCGAGCTTGTCGAAGACCGCGGCGGCGTGACGCTCGACGCTCTTGGGGCTGAGATACAGGCGGGCGGCGATGCCGGCGTTGGAACGCCCTTCGGCCATCAGGGTCAGCACGGCCCGTTCCCGGTCGCTGAGCCGCTGCAGTGGGTCGACGGTCCGCCGCCGGGTGACCAGCGCGCATACCAATTCGGGGTCGAGTACGAGCTCACCGCGGGCGACCCGGTGCAGCGCGTCGGTGAGCTGGGCGGTGTCGCCGATCCGCTCTTTGAGCAGGTATCCGGCGGCTCGGGGCAGCGCGTCGACGAGCCGGGCGGCCAGCGCGATGTCCGCGTACTGGGACAACACGAGGACGCCGACGTCCGGGTGTGCGGTGCGGATCTGTTCGGCGGCCTGCAGCCCCTCGTCGGTGAACGTGGGCGGCATCCGCAGGTCGAGCAGGACCACGTCGGGCGGCTCGTGGTCGACCAGCCGCAGCAGCGACGGGGCGTCCGCGGCCTGGCCGGTCACCTCGATGCCGCGGACGGCCAGGGTATGGGCGAGGCCCTCGCGCAGCAGCGCGGAGTCTTCGGCGAGCATCAGATGCATGGCAAGTCGGCTCGTATGGTGGTGCCGCCGCCGGGCGGGCTGGTGATGGTGAGCCGGCCGCCGAGTGCGGCCACCCGGTCGGCGAGGCCGGTCAGGCCGGAGCCGCCTCGGGCGGGTGCGCCGCCGATGCCGTCGTCGCGGATCTCGACGGCGAGGCGGCCGCCGTCACCGCAGGCGGTGATTTCGGCTTTGGAGGCCTGCGCGTGGCGCGCGACGTTGGCCAGCGCCTCGCTGATGACGAAGTAGGCGGTCGCCTCGACGGCCGGGGGATACCGGGCCGGCAAGATGCGGGTGGTGACGGGTAGCGGGGCCAGCGCCGCGAGGGTCTCCACGGCCGCGGCCAGGCCTTCGTTGGTCAGCACGGCGGGGTGCAGGCCGCGGCCTAGCTCGCGCAGCTCTCCGATGGCGGCGCTGATCTCGCCGCAGGCGGTGCCGGCGAGCTGAGTCAGGTCCGGGTCGGTGCCCGGGCCTGCGGCGAGCTTGTCGCTGATCATCGCGATGGTCAGCGACAGGGCGAGCAGGCGCTGCTGGGCGCCGTCATGCAGGTCACGTTCGACCCTGCGGCGTTCCTCCAGGCCGGCCTGGACGATCCGGGCGCGCGAGGCGCGGACCTCTTCCAGCTGGGCGGCCAGCGCGGCCTGCAGTCGCGCGTTCTCCAGCGCGAGCCGGGCCGCCGCAGCGACGGCGTCGAGCAGCGGCCGCTGGTCGAGCAGTTCGCTGTCGTGCATGAGCACGGCCAGCGGCGCGCCGTCCGCGGTGACCTCGGTGGCGGCGCGCCGCGGCGGCGGGTCGGGTCCGGCTGGGCGGCCGTCGGCGCCGACGTAGGCCTGGGTTTCCGGGTCCCAGTAGCAGACCGTCAGGCTAGGGTCGCCGAGCGCGGCGGCGAGCGCCTGCTGGACGCCCGCCGGGCCAGGCGCCCGGTCGAGTGCCACGACAAGGTCGGCCACGGCCGACCGGGACTGCCGGAGGCGCACCAGCCCGATCATCAACGCGACCGGCACGCTGAGCCCGATAACGGTGACCAAGGCGTATGCAGCGTTCAGCTGTGCCGGGGTCAGCCCCGCGAACCCGAGCACCTCTTCCAGGATCAGCGCCGTAATGGTGGCCAGCCCGGCGAACCACAGCGGGTTCAGCGCCCGCCGCGCCCGGCCGCTGGAGCGGTGCCAGCGGCGGAACACCAGTGCCAGCACGGCGGTGCCGATGATCACGTACGCGATCCCGATTTCGGTTTCCAGCGCGTGGAACACCGCGGGGTTGTGCACGGTGGGGAAGGAGTGCACGCACGGGCAGGGGTAGTAGTTGGGGGGCACGAACACTACCCGCACCCCGTTGACCACCAGGACCTGGACGTATGCGGCGGCCAGCACGGCCCGCTCCAGCCGGCTGCGCAGCGCCCGGCTCGGGTATGACAGCAGCAACTGCGCCAGCAGCGGGTCCACCAGGTTGCCCAGCCAGGCCGCATAAGGCACGAGGGCGTGCACATAGAACGCGATGTTGTCCAGGTTCAAGGTCACGCCGATCGCCGTCATCAGGGTGCCGGTGCGGTCCAGCCGCCGCGCCCGGAAGGCGACCACCCCGCCGGTTATATAGGCCGCCCGGAAGGCGATCACTCCGCCGCTGATGTAGGCCCAGCCGACCAGGGCGTCCGGGATGCTCTGGTACCACGGGTATCCGGCACGGTGCACAAGGACGGCGTCCACGGCGGCGAAGACGCCGGCCCCGGCGATCGCCGTGACAGCGGCCCAGCGCGGCAGGCCCGGCCGGGGCCCGCTCACGGCTGATCGCCTGCCAGCAGCGCGGCCAGCGCCGGGCCGCTGATCATTTCCTTCGGCAGGAAGCCACGCACCGGGGCGGCCCGGACGCGACCCGCGAAGTCGCCTCTGTCGTGCCCGCTGGTCAATACCACCGCACTGCTGTTGCCCGCCGCGGCCAGCCGGTCCGCGACGGCAAACCCATCCATGTCGGGCAGCACCACATCCAGCAAGACGACATCGGGGGTCAGGCGGGCGACCAGGTCGATCGCGGCGGCGCCGGTGGCCGCCTCGCCAACGACCCGCCAGCCGGCCGCGGCCAGCCGTCCCCTCACCGCCTCCCGGAACCGGGCGTGATCATCGACGACAACCAGCGTGCCCGGCCGGGCCTGGGGTGTCGCGATCACGGTCCCAGTCTGCTCCCCGGCGCCAGATTGGCCCAGGGGGAAAACCCTCACCACCATGACCGTCATCCCCCTGGGCGCCGATGGCCGCGCCCGGCAGTCTGCATACAAGGTCACCTCGACCAGGCCGCCCCATGGCCAGGTCCAGCGAGAGGAAGGCGATCAGCGATGCGCCAGCCGTTGAGTTCAACAGCGCCGGAGCCCAAGGCCGGAGAGCCGGCAATGTCCGTCCCCTGCAGGCCGCCGACAGCAGCGGGTTACGGCCCAGCCCGGTCCGCGTGCGCCGGCGACAGGATCCGCCGGATGGCCGACGTCTGCTGGTGCCCCGGGGCGGCACGGTCAAGACGTTGTCGCCGCGGGGAGGCGTGCCCGCCGGACGGGGGCCGGGCACGCTCCCGCGTGACGAGTGAGAAACGACGGGAGGCTTTGTCATGATCGAGGCACGCGGCCTGGTCAAGCGCTACGGCTCCACCACCGCCGTGGACCACCTCAGCTTCGACGTCCAGCCCGGCACGGTGACCGGGTTCCTCGGCCCGAAC
>Ga0318516_10000732_pt1 | contig 11090 bp, 7 predicted proteins | sample GRESIP176b2f20_FD_202501 | JGI IMG/M metagenome (GOLD analysis project Ga0318516, IMG submission 202501) | Tropical soil microbial communities from Luquillo Experimental Forest, Puerto Rico - GRE.SIPMG.176b2f20 | ecosystem: Environmental > Terrestrial > Soil > Tropical forest > Bulk soil... | reverse complement strand
AGTCCGTCCACCGCAAAATCGGGCCAGAACAACTCCCACACTCCGGAGGAGCCCAGCACCCGCATGGGGGCGTCGTCGCCGGTCCAGCCGTTGAACTCGCCGATCAGACTGACGCCTTTGGCGTTGGGCGCCCACACGGCGAATGACACCCCGTTTACGACGCCGTCTGCCGTGGTGAACGAGCGGGGATGGGCGCCAAGGACTTCCCAGAGTCGCTCGTGGCGGCCTTCGGCGAACAGGTGGAGGTCGACCTCGCCCAGGGTGGGCAGGAAGCGGTAGGCGTCGGCAACGACGTAGGGGCCGGAACCTTCATAGCTCACCTCGAGCCGGTAATCGATCAGGTTGACGAACGGCAACGCCACGGCGAACAGGCCGGATTCGATGTGCCGCAACGGGAACCGGTCTTTGCCGACGAGCGCAACGACTTCGGCCGCGTGCGGACGAAACGCCCGGATGACGGTGTGGTCGCCGTACTCATGGGCGCCCAGGATGCCGTGCGGGTTATGGTGAGCACCGGCCACCAGGCGCGCCAAGTCCGAAGGATCGGGCGCCAGGTGTACTCCGGCGAGTTGGTCGGCTCGGCTCACAGCAGCTCATCTCCTGCGTAGCAGCGCGGTTCGGGATTCGTACGGTATGAGGGGCATGTTGATAATGTGGGCGACCGCGCGCCCGGGGTCGATGCGGACGTAATTTGATTGCCCCCATTGGTACTCCTGGCCGGTTATCTCGTCGCGCACCCAGAAACGTTCATAGGGCTCCATACCCAATGCCGCCATGTCTAACCACAGGGTCGCTTCCTCGGGCCCGAACGCGTTGAGCGTGACCACCACCAACACGCAGTCGCCGGTGCCCGGGTCGAACTTGCTGTAGGCCAGCAATGCGTCGTTGTCCGCGCCATGGAAATGAATCGTGCGCAACTGTTGCAGAGCGGGATGCAAGCGGCGAATCGCGTTGAGCTGTTTGATGAACGGCTCGAGTGACCTGCCTTCGGCGAGCGCGCGCGCATAGTCGCGGGGACGCAATTCGTACTTCTCGGAATCCAGGTATTCCTCGCTGCCCTCGCGCACCGCACGGTGCTCGAACAGCTCGTAGCCCGAGTACACGCCCCAGGCCGGACTCATGGTCGCCGCCAGCACCGCGCGGATGGCGAACATACCGGGGCCGTTGTGTTGCAGCGACGCGTGCAGGATGTCGGGGGTGTTGACGAACAGGTTGGGCCGGCGAAAGTCGGCGAGTGCCGCGATGTCGTTGCCGAATTCGGTGAGTTCCCACTTGGCCGTCCGCCAGGTGAAGTAGGTGTAGGACTGCGTGAAACCGAGCTTGGCCAGGCCGTACTGGCGGGCGGGCGGCGTGAAGGCCTCGGACAGGAAGAGCACGTCGGGGTCGCTGTCCTTGACCTGAGCGATCAGCCAGGCCCAGAAATTGGGCGGCTTGGTGTGCGGGTTGTCGACGCGAAAGAACTTGACGCCGTGGTCGATCCAGTGCGCGACCACGCGCAGCACCTCGTCGTAGAGAGCCGCGGGGTCGTTATCGAAATTGATCGGATAGATGTCCTGGTATTTCTTCGGCGGGTTCTCCGCATAAGCGATGGTTCCATCCGGCAATTCGGTGAACCACTGCCGATGTTCCCGCGCCCAGGGATGATCCGGTGCGCATTGCAGCGCCAGGTCCAGCGCCACCTCCATACCCAGATCGCGAGCCGCGGCGACGAAGTCGTCGAAATCGTCGATCGTGCCCAGACTCGGGTGAACGGCATCGTGGCCGCCCTCATCGCTACCGATTGCCCACGGGGACCCCACATCTGCAGGGGTGGCGGTGGGGGAGTTGTTGCGGCCCTTGCGGTGCAGCTTGCCGATCGGATGGATCGGCGGCAGGTAGACGACGTCGAAGCCCATCTCGGCGATGCGCGGAAGCTGCGCAGCCGCCGTGGCGAAGGTGCCATGCACGGGCTTGCCCTCGGCGTCCCACCCGCCGGTGGAGCGCGGAAAGATCTCGTACCACGAGCCGAAGCGGGCCAGCGGCCGATCAACCCAAACACCGAACTGTTCTCCGCGGGTGACCAGATCGCGCAACGGATAGGTCGCCAGAATTTCTTCGATGTCGGCAGCCAGGGCCAGCCCGGTGCGGGTGACCGGATCTCCGGGGGTCCGCAACGCGGCGGCGGCCGCCAGCAGCGGGTCGCGCCGCGCCCGCGGCACCCCCATCGCGGCACGCTCGAACAGTTTGGCGCCGATCAGTAGGTCGTTGGACAGTTCCGCCTCGCCCTGGCCCGCGTCCAGCTTGGCGACCAGTCCGTGTCGCCAGGAGTGGATGGGGTCACCCCAGCCGTCGACCCGGAAGGTCCATAGCCCGACACGGTCCGGGGTGAACTGACCGTGGAAAACGTAGGGCTCCTGGCCCTCGGTCATGGGAAGTAGCAGTGGCTTGACCCGATGCTGTTCGGCGGCCTTGGCGGCGTGTGCCGGTGCCGGCCGTTCGGGAGCCTCAACCGCTTTGATTGATTGGCTTTCCGTTGCCTGCGGATAGCGCGGTCCCAGGTAGCGCACGACCAGAGTCGCGGCGACGGCCTCGTGGCCCTCTCGCCATACCGCGGCGCTGACCGGGACGACCTCACCTACCACGGCCTTGGCTGGGTACGCGCCGCAGGAAACGACGGGCTGGACGTTGTCGATCTCGACACGACCGGGCACAACCACTCCGTTCCGATTGTGTGCGGCCAAACCGCGGAGTGCTGCGTCGCGGAATGCCTAGCGTCTGGTGAGACTTCCTCTCGTGGGGCCCCCAATAACTACCCGATACCCACCCTAGTGTCCGGTCACACACATGAGGGGAAACGGTCAGTCTTCGTCGAGCGTGTACTGGTTGCGAATTTCCGCGCGGCGGATTTTCGCACTGAGTGCACGTTGGGCGCTTTCTTCGCGCACGCGTCAGCGTGCGAGCTGGGGAATCCTCAGTAAGGTAGAGATGCGTGAAAGCCCTCCGCCGCTTTACCGTCCGTGCCCATCTACCCGAGCGCCTCGCCGCGCTGGATCAGCTGTCGATCAATCTGCGGTGGTCGTGGGACAAGCCGACACAGGACCTTTTCGCGACCATCGATCCCACGCTGTGGGAGCAGTGCGACAGCGATCCGGTGGCGCTGTTGGGCGCGGTGAAACCGGCGCGCCTCGACGAGTTGGCACTCGACGAAGGGTTCCTGCGCCGGCTCGATGAACTGGCGGCAGACCTGAACGACTACCTCAGCCGTCCGCTGTGGTATCAGCAACAGCAGCGGGCCGGCCTGGAGAAGGGCCGCGCGGCGCCGACCGCCATCGCCTACTTCTCGATGGAGTTCGGCGTTGCCGAGGTGCTGCCCAATTACTCGGGCGGCCTGGGCATCCTCGCCGGTGACCACCTGAAATCCGCGTCGGATCTCGGCGTGCCGCTGATCGCGGTGGGCCTCTACTACCGCTCCGGCTACTTCCGGCAGTCGCTGACGGCGGACGGCTGGCAGACCGAGACCTACCCGCCGCTGGATCCGCAGGGGCTCCCATTGCGGCTGCTGACCGGTGCCACCGGTGATCCCGTGCTGGTCGAGCTGAGCCTTCCTGACTCCGTGCAGCTGCGGGCCCGCATCTGGGTCGCCCAGGTGGGCCGTGTTCCGCTGCTGTTGCTGGATTCCGATGTCCCCGAGAACGAGCACGAGCTGCGCAGTGTCACCGATCGCCTCTACGGCGGTGATCAGGAACACCGGATGAGGCAAGAGATCCTGGCCGGCGTCGGCGGGGTCCGGGCGATCCGCGCATTCACCGCCATCGAAGGGCTGCCCGCGCCCGAGGTATTTCACATGAACGAGGGGCACGCCGGGTTCCTCGGAGCCGAACGCATCCGCGAGCTGATCACCGGTTCGGGCCTGGACTTCGACACCGCCTTGGCGGTCGTGCGGTCCAGCACCGTGTTCACCACGCACACTCCCGTGCCCGCCGGCATCGACCGCTTCCCGGTCGACATGGTGCGGCTCTATTTCGACGACCATCTCGATGACGATCCCGACGAGAGTCCCAGTGCCAGTGCACCGACGTTGCTGCCGGGCGTGCCGACCGCCCGGATCATCGCGCTCGGCGCCGAAGACGACCCGGAGAAGTTCAACATGGCCCACATGGGTCTGCGGCTGGCCCAACGCGCCAACGGCGTCTCGTTGCTGCATGGCCGGGTGAGCCGGGTCATGTTCAACGAGCTCTGGCCCGGATTCGACCCCGGCGAGGTACCGATCGGGTCGATCACCAACGGCGTTCACGCGCGCACCTGGGCGGCGCCGCAGTGGTTGCAGCTGGGCCGCGAACTGGCCGGGTCGGACTCGTTCAGTGACCCCGGTGTCTGGTTGCGACTGAAGCAGGTCGACCCCGGTCATCTGTGGTGGATTCGCTCGCAACTGCGCGAGATGCTGGTCGAGGACGTCCGGGCCCGGCTGCGCCGTTCGTGGCGAGAACGCGGTGCATCGGATGCCGAATTAGGTTGGATTTCAACGGCATTCGATCCAAACGTGTTGACCGTCGGGTTTGCCCGGCGGGTGCCGACGTACAAGCGGCTGACGCTGATGCTGCGCGATCCGGACCGGTTGGAGCAGCTCCTGCTCGACGAAGAGAGGCCGATCCAGCTGATCGTTGCCGGCAAGTCGCACCCGGCCGACGACGGGGGCAAGGCGCTGATCCAGCAGGTGGTGCGGTTCGCCGACCGGCCCGAGGTGCGTCACCGCATCGCCTTCCTGCCCGACTACGACATGTCGATGGCCCGGCTGTTGTATTGGGGCTGCGACGTCTGGTTGAACAACCCGCTGCGGCCCCTGGAGGCCTGTGGCACCTCGGGAATGAAAAGCGCTCTCAACGGCGGGCTGAACCTGTCCATCCGCGACGGCTGGTGGGACGAATGGTGCGACGGTGAAAACGGTTGGGAGATACCGTCTGCCGACGGCGTGACCGACGAGGCCCGTCGCGACGACCTGGAGTCCGGCGCGCTTTACAAGCTCCTGGAACAGGCGGTGGCACCGAAGTTCTACGAACGCGACGAACATGGGGTGCCGCCGCGGTGGATCGAAATGGTGCGCCACACCTTGCAGACGCTCGGCCCGAAAGTGCTGGCCTCCCGGATGGTGCGCGACTACGTCGAGCACTACTACACGCCGGCGGCGGAGTCGTTGCGCAAGGCGATCGCACCCGCTGAGGGTGACGAGAGCGGCGGCGAGTTCGGTGCTGCCCGCGAGCTGGCCGCCTACCGCCGGCGCGTCGAAGAAGCCTGGCCCAGGATCGACATCACCGACGTCGACAGCACAGGCCTGCCGGACACACCCGTGCTCGGCTCGAAGCTGACCCTGACCGCGACCGTGCAGCTGGCCGGGCTGGTGCCCGACGAGGTCACGGTCCAAGCGCTGGTTGGCAGGGTTGACGCCCGTGATGCGCTGCTGGACCCGGTGACCGTTGAAATGTCCTATTCCGGCACCGCCGAAGGGGGCAATCAGGTCTTCTCGACCACGATGCCGCTGCCGCTGGCCGGGGCGGTCGGATACACGGTGCGCGTGCTGCCCAACCACCCGATGCTCGCCGCCAGCAACGAGCTGGGCCTGGTCACGCTGGCTTGATCTCCGGGGCGGTGCGCAGTCGCTCCAGCGCACCGCGTACCTGCGCGGCGTCGGTGGTCTGCCAAAACGGCGGCAGCGAGGCGCGCAGGTAGCCGCCGTAGCGGGCGGTCGCCATCCGCGAATCGAGCACCGCAACCACTCCGCGGTCGGTGACGCGGCGCAACAGCCGACCCGACCCCTGCGCCAGCAGCAGCGCGGCATGGCTAGCGGCAACCGCCATGAACCCATTGCCACCGCGTGCGGCCACCGCGCGCTGCCGCGCGCCCAGTAGCGGATCGTCGGGCCGGGGAAACGGGATGCGGTCGATCAGCACCAGCGACAGTGACGGCCCAGGGACGTCGACGCCCTGCCATAGCGACAACGTGCCGAACAGCGAGGTTTCCGCCTCTTCGCTGAACTGCTCGACCAGCGCGGAGGTGCTGTCGTCGCCCTGGCACAGCACCGGCGTCGACAGCCGTTCGCGCATGGCCTCGGCCGCGGCCCGGGCGGCCCGCATCGACGAGAACAGCCCCAGCGTGCGCCCGCCGGCGGCGGTGATGAGCTCGGCGATTTCGGTCAGCTGCTCGGCCGAGCCGGTGCCGTCCCGGCCCGGCGGTGGCAAATGGGCGGCCACGTAGAGGATTCCCGCCTTGGCATGCTGAAACGGCGACCCCACGTCGAGACCCCGCCATGGTGGGTACTCACCCGCGTCCGGTCCGGTCAGGCCCCAGGCCGCGGCCATCGCGTCGAAGGACCCGCCGATCGTCAGCGTCGCCGATGTCAACACGGTGGTCGAACGCGAGAACACCTGATCACGCAGCAAGCCGGCGACCGATAGCGGCGCCACCCGCAAGACGGGTCGCGGCGAACCCCGGTTGTCCTCGTCCTCGAGCCAGACCACGTCGGTGCGATCGGGGATGGCCGGGGTGAATGACGTGAGGACCCTCGACGCGGTATCGGATATCTCGCTCAGTGCCGCAACCGCTTCGGCGCGTGCCGACGCCGCCTTGGCGTCGCTCGCGGTGTCGATCGCCGACCGTGCCGCGGTGGCCACGTCGCGCAGCGCCGTCAGGTACGTCGCCATCTCTTCGTCGAGGTGATCGATGCGGCCCGGCTTGATTATTTGAGCGTCGTGGATCGCCGCGGCGATGTTGGCGGTGGTTGCCTCCAACCGCTGGGTCAGTTCTGGATCCACCAATCGGGTGATCCGGCGCGACACAACGCCGAGGGCCGCCGGCGTCAGCTCCGCGGTGGCCACCGACGTCACCCGGTCCACCAACTCGTGCGCCTCGTCGACCACCAGCAGCGCGTGTTCAGGCAGCACCGCCGATTCGGCGACGGCGTCGATGGCCAGCAGCGCGTGATTGGTGACGACGACATCGGCGCGGCCGGCCTCACCTCTGGCCCGTTCCGAGAAGCACTCGGAGCCGAACGGGCAGCGCGCCACACCGAGGCATTCGCGCGCGGAAACGCTGACCTGCGACCAGGATCGGTCTGCCACACCCGGCTTGAGGTCGTCGCGGTCACCGGAATCGGTCGTCGACGCCCAGGCGGTGAGCCGCTGCACGTCGCGACCCAAGGCCGTGACCGCCATGGCGTCGAATAGTTCTTCCTGGGGCCTGGCGTCGCCTTCGCCGTCGGCGTCGGCGGCGCCGCCGTTGTGAATCTTGTTCAAACACAGGTAGTTTCGTCGCCCCTTCAGCAGCGCGAACCGCGGGCGGCGGGGCAGCGCATCGGCGAGCGAATCGGCCAGCCGGGGCAGATCGCGATCGACGAGTTGGCGCTGCAGTGCGATGGTGGCCGTCGACACGACGACGGGCGACTCGTCGCCGAGCGCGCGGACGATCGCGGGAATCAAATACGCGAGCGACTTGCCGGTGCCGGTACCGGCCTGCACGACGAGGTGCTCACCGGTTTCGAAGGCCTGCGCGACCGCAGCGGCCATCTCCTGCTGGCCGCTGCGCTCGCTGCCGCCAATCGCGGCCACGGCGATGGCGAGCAAGTCGGGCACGGACATGGTCACGTCTGGCTGCGCCAACTCTGCTCAGGCCCGAACCTGCGTCGTCGGGATCGCGGGCTCGCCGTGCGACAGGTTCAGCCCCTCCCACGGCAGGCTCCGCAGGCCGGAAGCGACCAGCTTGCGCGCGGCGGCCAGGTCCGGGGCGGATACCGCCTCTCCGCCGCGGACCAGCGGCGTCGTCAGCTCTCGGCACGGTTCGGTGGTGTCGGGCTGCCGGCCCGCTGGATAGACCACCTCCTCGGTGATGGTGCCGGTCGGCCGTGACAGGCGCAGCGCCTCCTTGTGGCCGCCGTTGGTCTCCTTGCGGCTGCTGCGCTTCTGTACCGGCATGCCGTCCACTTCGACCAGTTTGTAGACCATGTTCGCGGTCGGGGCACCCGAGCCGGTCACCAGCGACGTGCCGACGCCGTAACTGCTTACCGGTTCGGCGCGCAAGGCCGCGATGGAGAACTCATCAAGATCGCCGGACACCAGGATTCGGGTCTTGGTGGCCCCGAGGCGGTCCAGCTGCTCGCGCACCTGGCGGGCCAGCACCGCCAGCTCGCCCGAATCGATGCGGACCGCGCCGAGCTTGTCACCGGCGGCGGCCACGGCGTTGGCCACTCCGGTGGTCACGTCATAGGTGTCCACCAGCAGCGTGGTGTCGACGCCCAGCGCGTCGACCTGGGCGCGAAACGCCGCCAGCTCGTCCGGGCCGTCGCGCTGGGTGTGCAGCATGGTGAACGCGTGCGCGGAGGTTCCTTCCGCGGGTATCCCGTATCGCCGCTGGGCCTCCAGGTTGGAGGACGCGGCGAAGCCGGCGATATATGCGGCGCGAGCCGCCGCGATCGCCGCGCGTTCGTGGGTTCGGCGCGACCCCATCTCGATCAGCGGGCGTTCCCCGGCGGCGCTGACCATTCGTGCGGCCGCGGACGCGACCGCGGTGTCGTGATTGAAGATCGACAACGCCAGCGTTTCGAGGACCACGCATTCGGCGAAGCTGCCACTTACGGAAAGGACCGGCGACCCGGGGAAGTACAGCTCGCCTTCGGCGTAGCCGTCGATGTCGCCGGCGAACCGGAAATCGCGTAAGTAAGCCAACGTGTGCGGGTCGAGGAATTGCTCCAGCAGTTGGCACGCGTCATCGTCGAACCTGAACTGTGGCAAGGCCTCCAGTAGCCGGCCGGTTCCGGCGACCACTCCGTAACGACGGCCATCGGGGAGTCGGCGCGCGAACAGTTCGAACGTGGTCCGGCGATCCGCGGTGCCATCGCGCAGCGCCGCCGCCAACATGGTGAACTCGTATTTGTCGGTAAGCAGCCCAGCCAGGACCGGCTCGTTCATTCCGCAACGGTAACGGTTGACGGCGGCAGCCCTGGGTCTCAGTATCCTATAGATCATGGTTGTTGCGGCGGCACCCACCAAGCCGAGCCCTACCTGGCAACGCGAATCCGCACCGGTAGAGGCCACGGTGAGTCCGTGGGTCACCATCGTGTGGGACGACCCGGTCAACCTGATGACCTATGTGACGTATGTCTTCCAGAAGTTGTTTGGTTACAGCGAGCCGCACGCCACCAAGCTGATGCTGCAGGTGCACAACGAGGGCAAGGCAGTGGTGTCGGCGGGCAGCCGGGAATCCATGGAAGTCGACGTGTCCAAGCTGCATGCCGCCGGTTTGTGGGCGACCATGCAGCAGGACCGGTGAGATTCGAGGGCGTCCGGGACTCCTTGTGCGCAAATGGAAGCGCGTCGAGACCGCCAACGGTCCGCATTTTCGGTCTTCCTTGGCTGCCCATGAGGCTGCCCTGCTCAAGAACCTGGTCAGCGCGATGATCGGTTTGCTCGACGAGCGCGAATCTTCTGCGCCGCCAGACGAACTGGAGGAGATCACCGGCATAAAGACCGGAAACGCAGAACCCCCACGGGATGCGACGCTGCGTCGACTGCTGCCGGATTTTCACAAGCCGGATGGTGAGGACCCGTCGGCCGACGACACCCCCGACAGCCTCAACGCCGCGCTGCGCAGCCTGCACGAGCCGGAGATCATCGACGCCAAACGCGTTGCGGCACAGCACTTATTGGATACCATTCCGGAAAACGGCGGCCGTTTCGAGCTGACCGAACAAGAAGCGAACGCCTGGATCGCGGCCGTCAACGACATTCGGTTGACACTCGGAGTCATGCTCGAAATCGGTCCGGAGGGGCCGGAACGCCTGCCGGTAGACCATCCGCTGGCCGTGCACTTCGACGTTTATCAATGGCTGACCGTCTTGCAGGAATACCTGGTCCTGGCGCTGATGGGGAAACCAGGCGGATGAACTCCATCACCGACGTCGGGGGTATCCGCGTCGGTCACTATCACCGCATGGACCCGGACGCGTCGTTAGGCGCCGGTTGGGCGTGCGGCGTAACGGTGGTGCTGACCCCACCCGGCACCGTCTGCGGCGTCGATTGCCGCGGCGGCGCGCCCGGCACCCGCGAGACGGATCTGCTGGACCCGGCCAACACCGTGCGGTTCGTCGACGCGGTGTTGCTCGCCGGTGGCAGCGCCTACGGTCTGGCGGCCGCGGACGGCGTCATGCGCTGGCTGGAGCAGCACGAACGTGGCGTGGGGATGGACGGCGGCGTGGTGCCCATCGTGCCGGCCGCGGTGATCTTCGACTTGCCGGTCGGTGGCTGGGACTGCCGGCCGACGGCTGACTTCGGCTATGCGGCCTGCGAGGCCGCCGCCGACGGCGCCGGCGGAATTACGGCCGTCGGGACCGTCGGCGCGGTCGTCGCGGTGAACTCCGCGGGCGACGTGGTCGACCGGGCGACCGGTCTGCCCTGGATGGCGGACCTGGTCGACGAGTTCGCGCTGACGCCGCCGCCGGCCGAGCAGATCGACGCGTTCGCGCAAATGCCGTCACCGTTGGGCCCACTGAACACCACGATCGCGGTGGTGGCGACCGACGCCGCACTGAGCCCGGCCGCGTGCCGGCGTGTCGCCATCGCCGCACACGACGGCCTGGCCCGCACGATCCGGCCGGCACACACCCCGCTCGACGGCGATACAGTGTTCGCGTTGGCCACCGGGGCGGTCGAAGTGGCCCCGGGGGCCGGTTCCAACAGGATGCCCGCCGCGTTCTCGCCCGAGACGCGCCTCGTCACCGAGATAGGCATAGCCGCGGCCGATTGCCTGGCCCGCGCGGTGCTAGTCGGGGTGTTGGCGGCTGAATCGGTAGCCGGAATCCCGACCTACCGCGACATGTTGCCCGGAGCATTCGGCTGACGGGAGGGAAACAGTTCACGTGCTGGTGATCCGTGCCGACCTGGTGGAGGCGATCATCGCCCATGCGCGCCGCGACCACCCCGACGAAGCGTGCGGGGTACTGGCTGGCCCGGAGGGCTCCGATCGCCCCGAGCGGCACATCCCGATGATCAACGCCGAGCGCTCGCCCACGTTCTACCGCTTCGACTCGGGCGAGCAGCTCAAGGTGTGGCGCTCGATGGACAATGCCG
>Ga0318516_10000728_pt1 | contig 11108 bp, 9 predicted proteins | sample GRESIP176b2f20_FD_202501 | JGI IMG/M metagenome (GOLD analysis project Ga0318516, IMG submission 202501) | Tropical soil microbial communities from Luquillo Experimental Forest, Puerto Rico - GRE.SIPMG.176b2f20 | ecosystem: Environmental > Terrestrial > Soil > Tropical forest > Bulk soil... | reverse complement strand
GCGCCAGCCCGAGCAGGACGGTCGGGCGGTAGCCCAGGCGGGCCGCCAGCACCCCGCCGGGCAGCGCGCCCACCAGGGTTCCCGCCGGATAGGCGGCGACCAGGATTCCGGCGCCCGCCTTGGTCAGGCCGGCGACGTGCACGTAGTGCGGAAGTAGCGGAGTCAGGGCGGTAAAGAAAAGAGTATCGACCAGGACAAGCGCGCACACGAACGCCAGCAAGGCGAACACCGGGCGCGATAGCCTCGGCCGGGCCGACCTCACCCCGACACCTCCAAATCACAGGAGCACACCCACATCCCCGCACGCAGAACTGCCCGCCGGGCAGTCCCCGGTGCCGCGGCCGTCATCCCGTCCTGCGCGGCGCGGGGGTGAGGGCTCAGGCCGGGTGACCTGAGCCGGAAGCGGCTCAAGTCGTGGCGGTCACCTTGCTCAGGTGCGCGGGGGCGTCGGGGTTGACGCCCCTTGCCCGGGCCAGCTCGTAGGCAAGCTGCTGGCCACGGGTGATCGCCGCGATCACATGCACCGCTTCGGGCAGGCCGGGCGGCACCGGCAGGGAAGCCGATTGTGCCTGGCGTTCGTCGAGCAGAGCGCGCAGTTCCGCCAGGTCGGTGTCGGCCGGGCCGCCGCCATCCACAAGGAGCACGGGCGCGCCCGCGTACACCGCGGCGATGGGCCCATGCAGCAGGTCGGCCGTGGAGATTCCCTCGGCCAGGATGCCGGTGGTCTCCTTTACCTTGAGCGCGGTCTCCAGCGCGGCGCCGTAGGCCAGCCCGCGGCCCGCCACCACCAGCCGGTCCAGGTCCTGCCAGCGGCCCGCGAGCTGCCGCACCGGGCCGGGGTCATCGAGGACGGCGGCCACCGCACCGGGCAGGCCGTCCAGGGTGCCGTCGGGCACGGGCCCGGCGCGCAGCGCCGAGGTGACCGTGGCAAGCACCGCGAGCTGGGCGGTCACCGTTTTGGTGGCCGGTACCGCCCGCTCGGGCCCGGCATCGGTGGACAGCACCAGGTCCACCGCGTCCGCGAGCGGGCTCCGCGGCTCGTTGGTGATGCCAAGCACCACGGCGCCGCCCGCCCGGACCGCCTGGCAGGTGCTGATGATCTCCGGTGTTGCGCCGGACTGGCTCAGCGCCACCACCAGGTACCCGTGCCAGTCCACGGTGGCGTGGTAGCGGGTGTACAGGCTGGGGGCCGCCAGCCCGGCCGGCCGGCCCGCGCGCAGTTCGGCCAGGTACCGGCCGAACACCGCGGCGTTGTCCGAGGAGCCGCGGGCCAGGAACACGATTCCTGCCAGTGGGCGGGGCAGCACCGCGCGCACCGCGCCCGTATCCGCCGCCGCCCGCGCGGCGACCCTGGCGAGCACCGTCGGCTGGGCGGCCATCTCGGCCGCCATCAACTCCCCGCTCACCACGTCTCCACGGGGTCGCCGTCGCCAGCCGCGGTCAGCGCGGCCGAGGGTGACGCTGCCGGGCCCGGCGGGCTGGCCGCGTTCCCGGTGAGCTGCGTCCAGGCAAGGTCGGCACCGGAGGCGAGGCAGCCGTCGACCACCGCGTCCGTGCCCAGGGCGCTGACCCGCACTTCGGGCATGACCGGCGCGATCGATCGCAGTTCCGCGGTGACCGCCTCGGCGAACCCTGGCGCCTGGCCAACGCCACCGCCGAGCACGATCAACTCCGGGTCCACGATCGTGACCACGGCGCAGAGCAGCCTCGCCACGAGCGCCGCCTCCTCAGCCACCACCGCGGCGGCACGATCGTCTCCACGGGCGGCGGCCGTGAACACCCGGCGGGCCGAGACCTGGCCGCGCATGCCGGCTCGGCGCGCGGCGCGCACCACGGCGGGCGCGGAGGCCGCCGCCTCCAGCGCGCCGCGCTTGCGGGCATCCGCGGCGTCGCCGCCATGGCCGCCGGTCATCGGCATGTAGGCGATCTCGCCCGCGACCCCGTGCGCGCCCCGGAACAACTGATCGCCGATGACCAGGCCCATGCCGATGCCGGTGCCGACGTGCACGAACGCGAAGCTGTCCACCTCCCGGCCGTGGCCGTGGGCCCGCTCGGCCAAGGCTGCCGCGTCCACGTCGTTCTCCACCACCAGGGCCTGCCCGAACACCTCCTGCAGGCGGGTCAGCACCACGGGGCGGTCCCAGCCGCGCAGGCCACCGGTGAGGGCCATGGCGTTGCGGCGGGCGTCGTAGATGCCTGGGCTGCCGATGACCGTCTGGGTCACGTCCGTCAGCGCGATCCCCGACTGGGCGCACAGGCCCTGGGCAAGGCTGACCAGTTCCTCGACCCGGCTGCGCCCGCCCGAGGCGTGCGACCGCGCCGAGGACCGGGAACGGACCTCGCCGGCCACGTCGGCGAGTGCGCCGCGAATGTACTGTGCGCCCACGTCCAGGCCGAGCACGAAACCCGCCTCCGGCCTGATCTCATACAGCAGCGCCGACCTGCCCGGACGGCCGATGCGCTGGCCGGCCTCGCGGATCAGGCCCGCCTGCTCGACTGTGGCGAGCGCGAGGGACACGGTGGGCTTGGAAAGCCCGGACAGCCTGGCCAGATCCGCGCGCGAGCATGGACCGCGGTCCCGGATGTGCCCGAGCAGCAACTGTTCGTTGAGCGCCCTGATGAGCTGGGGACGCGCGGCCGACATAGCCCCCGGCGTGCCAGCCGACATGACCGTCACTGCCACCTCCGGCGTCAATCCTGCCTTAAGTACTGCCGTGAGCACATCCGACCGGCCGGTGGTTTGTCATGACCCCGGCAACGTCGTCGTTGCCGCACCGGTTACAACGTCATCCGGCGGCACCCGCTCGCGTGGGCTCCCCGGCCTGATGGCCCGCGGCGAGCTGTTGCCAACCTGTTGTATCGCAGCCTTGTAGCCACTTGATAGTTAGGATACTGTCCTAACAAAATTGGGCAAGAGGGTTTTGCCCTGGCAAGAGGGCGCGCCTCACAGTTGGGCGCCGCCCTGGTCGGAGGGGCGCTGCCCCGGCAGGCACAGCAAGCCTCGCACGAGAGCACCGCCCCTGGAAAGGTTGTCCGTGGCAGACTCGCCCGTCGTGCTCGGCCTCGATTTCGGCGGTACCAAGATCGCCATGGCCGTATGCGAGCTTGATGGCGAACTCCGCGCCTCTACCACCGTGTCCAGCGGTGGCGAACTGGGTGCCCGGGCGAGCTTCGATCGCGGCATTTCGGCGGCCAGGGAAGTGCTCGCCGCTGCCGCACCGGGGCGCGAGGTGGTGGCCGTCGGGGTGTCCACCTTCGGGATCCCGTTCGACGACCGGGTCGAGCTTGCCCCCACTATTGACGGCTGGGGTGACCTGCGGCTCGGCCACGAGGTACGATCGGCCTTCCCTGGTGCGGCTGTGCGCCTGGCCACCGACGCAAAGGCGGCGGCGCAGGCGGAAGTGCGCTGGGGCGCGCTGGCCGGCTGCGACCCGGCCATCTATCTCAATCTTGGGACCGGGCTCGCCGCGGCGATCGTCGCGGGTGGAAATGTATTGCACGGCAGCAACGGGGCGGCCGGCGAGATCGGGTACAACCTGCGCGCCGCCTCCGACGTCGGTGTCCCGCTGGCTGCCAGGACCATGCTGGAGGACATGATCAGCGGGCAGGCACTGGCCAAGCGCGCGGCCAGCCACACCCCGCACGGCGGGCCGATGGAAGCCGCCGCGGTCTTTGAGTCGGGCCGGGACGTACCGGACCTGGACCGGCTGGTGACAGATTTCGTGGCCGAGCTTGCCTTCCACGTGGTGAACCTGGCCATCGCCATCAACCCCGTGCGGATCGCGGTCGGCGGCGGGATGGTCCGCTCCTGGGACCGGCTGCGGCCCGGGCTGCAGGACGCACTCACCGCCGGCGTTCCGTTCCCGCCGGAACTCGTCGTTGCCCGATTCCCGTCCGATGCCCCGTTGATCGGCGCGGTCGGGCTTGCCGTGGACGCGGCCCGGGAGGGGGGCATCCACGGTGCCGAAGTCACACTCCCTGCTGTATCGCTCAGTGAAGGGCTGACACTATGAGACCCAGACACCTGATGACCGTCGCGGTCCTTGCTACCGCCGGGCTGCTCGCCGCCGCCTGTGGTGGCAGTTCCTCAACAACCGGCAAAACGTCGAGCGCGGCCCCCAGCGGGGTCCTGACCATCGACAACGAGTCCGGCGGGACCTGGACCTGCGACTTCAACCCGTTCAACCTGTCATACATCGGTTACTCGCTCGGCAACGTGTACGAGCCGCTGATGTTCGTGGACACGCTGGCGAATGCCAAGGTGTCGCCGTGGCTGGCCACCAGCTATGCGTGGAGCAACGGCAACAAGACGCTCACGTTCACGATCCGCAAGGGCGTCAAGTTCACCAACGGGGACCCGATGACGCCGGCTGACGTGGTGTACACGTTCAACCTGCTGAAGACGCACAAGACCCTGGACATCAACTCGTTGTGGTCGGCGCTGTCCAGCGTCACCGCGAGCGGCGACAACGTGGTCATGCAGTTCAAGTCCGTCGCGGTGCCGAACTTCTACTACATCGCCGACCAGGTCGGGATCGTGGACCAGAAGGTCTGGTCGAAGATCGCGAACCCGGTGACCTACCCGGACAAGAACCCGGTCGGCACCGGCGCCTACAAGGTGTCCAGCAGCACCTGCACGCCGCAGAACATCAAGTACACCGCCAACCCGCACTACTGGCAGCCGGGCCTGCCGAAGGTCGGCACGGTCAACTACCCGTCGTTCCTCACCAACGACACGGCCAACACCTACCTGGCCAACGGGCAGGCGCAGTGGGGCAGCCAGTTCATCCCCAACATTCACGCGTTCTACCTGTCCAAGAGCCCGAACTACCACTACTGGTTCCCGCCGGTGGCGAACGTGAGCATGTTCATCAACCTGACCAACCCGATCCTGAAGAACGCCGCGGTGCGCCAGGCCATGGCCTACGCGATCGACCGGCACAAGGCCTCGCTGATCGGTGAGTACGGCTACGAGCCGGCCTCGAACCAGTCCGGGATCGTCACGCCCACGTTCTCCGCCTGGATGGACGCGCAGCAGGCGGCGTCGTACGGCAACAACTACGCCTACAACCCGCAGAAGGCGATCTCCGTCCTGCAGGCCGCCGGGTTCAAGAAGGGCTCCGACGGGATCATGGCCAAGGGCGGCCAGAAGCTGTCGTTCACCATCATCGACAACGGCGGGTTCTCCGACTGGGTGGCCGCGGTCAACGTCATCCAGCAGGACCTCAAGGCGGTGGGGATCCAGGTCACCGCGCAGAACCTGGCGGCGACCACGTACCAGAGCGACCTGTACGAGGGCAAGTACCAGCTCGGCTACGGCGCCGAGACCGGCGGCCCGTCACCGTACTACGAGCTCCGGCAGTGGCTGTACTCGGTTAACTCGGCGCCTATCGGCACCGCGGCCGGGTCCAACTTCGAGCGGTACAGCAACTCGCAGACCGACGCGCTGATCAACCAGTACGCCACGACCGCCGACCCGGCCCAGCAGCACTCGATCGTGAGCCAGCTGCAGAAGGTCATGCTCAGCGAGGTGCCGGTCATCCCGATCACCGAGGCGGTCGACTGGTTCCAGTACGACACCGGCAGCTTCTCCGGCTGGCCGACCCAGGGCAACCCGTACGCGCAGCCAGCCGCGTACAACTACCCGGACTGGGGCCAGACGATGCTGCACCTGGTGCCGAAGGGCTAGGCGCAAGTCCCGTCTCCGGGGTGCGGCGAGCGCACCCTGGAGACGGGATCAGCCCTGCGGGGACCTAGGGCCCCTTGCGGGTCATCGCAGGGTGAGCGAGCGTTGAGAGGTGGCACGGTGGGCTTTAGGAGGAGCGCATGAGGTTTGTCTTTCGCCGCTTGGGCTTCTTCCTATTGACCCTGTGGGTGGCGCTCACCCTGAACTTCGTGCTGCCGCGGCTCATGCCGGGCAATCCGGCGCTGTCGATCATCGGCAAGTTCCGCGGCGGGATCAGCCCGCAAGCGGTCAAGGTGCTCGAGGAACAGTTCGGAATAGCCACCCACCAGAATCTGCTGGTCCAGTACTTTGACTACCTGCGCAATGTCGCGACGTTTAAGTTCGGGGCCTCGCTGACCACCCAGCCAGGGGTTTCGGTCGGGCGGATCGTGCTCGACGCCATCCCGTGGACGCTCGGCCTGGTCGGGGTCACCACGATCCTGGCGTTCATCCTGGGCACCGGAATCGGCATCCTGGCGGGGTGGTGGCGCGGCGGGCGGCTGGACAGCATCATGCCGCCCATCTTTGTGATCATGACGGTGATCCCTTACTTCTGGATCGGCTTGGTGCTGATCCTGATCTTCGGCGTGAAGCTGCACGTGCTGCCCTACTTCTTCAGCTACAACTTCTCGCTGACGCCCGGGCTCAACGCGGCCTTCATCGGCAACGTGGCCGAGCACGCCATCCTGCCCGCGTTCACCCTGCTGATCACCACGATCGGCGTCTGGATCCTGACCATGCGCAACACGATGATCACGACGCTGGCGGAGGACTACGTGCGCATGGCCCGGGCCAAGGGCCTGCCCTCCCACCGCATCATGCTCGACTACGCGGCACGGAACGCGATCCTGCCGAACCTGACCGGGTTCGCCATGTCGCTCGGGTTCGTGGTCGGCGGCGCGATCCTGATCGAAGAGGTCTTCAACTACCAGGGCGTTGGCTACCTGCTGCTGCAGGCCGTCAACAACACCGATTACCCGCTGATGCAGGCGCTGTTCCTGCTGATCACCGTGGCCGTGCTGTTCGCGATACTGCTCTCGGACATCGCGACCGCCATACTCGACCCGCGGACCAGGGGGGCAGGTTAGCCATGGCCACGACCCAAACGCCCCCCGGAGCCGGTGACGCGGGCGCCGGCGCAGCTCCCGGCGCCGGGCCCTTCCCGCAGGCCGGCCCAGCGGCGGCCGGGCTCCCGCTGGCAGGCGGAGGCTCGGTAGCGGGCGCCCGGTCCATGCGGCGGATGGCCCGTGCCATCACCGCCAACCGCAAGGCCACCGTCGGCACCGCGCTGTTGGTGCTGTTCATCTTTATCGCGGCGTTTCCCGGGCTCATCGCGCCCTATGACCCGCAGGCCGAGATCTTCCCCCGCAGCAAAGGCCCGTCCGCGGCTCACTGGCTGGGCACGACGTCGTTCGGGCAAGACATGTTCTCTCAGGTGATCTGGGGAGCCCGGCCGGTCCTCCTCATTGCCTTCGGGGTGGGACTGCTGGCCACGATCGTTGCGATGCTGATCGGCGTGGCCGCCGCCTATCTTGGCGGGGCCGCGGACGGGACACTCAACGTGATCACCGACGTGCTGCTGGTCATCCCGCTGTTCCCGCTACTCATCATCATCGGCAGCTACCTGCACGGCGCCGGTACCGCAGTGATGATCGCCGTCATCGCCGCGACCGGCTGGTCGTACACAGCGCGCCAGCTACGCGCGCAGGCGCTGTCGCTGCGCAACCGGGACTTCCTCAACGCGGCGAAGGTCCGCGGCGAGCGTCCGCTGTACATCATCTGCGTGGAGATCATTCCCACGATGACGTCGCTGCTGGTAGCCGCCTTCCTCACGAACGCGCTTTATGCGGTGCTGTTCTCCTCGAGCCTGCAGTTCATCGGGCTCGGCGACCCGAGCGTGACCAGCTGGGGCACGATGCTGTACTGGGCCGAGAACAACGAGGCCTTCCAGACCGGCCTGCCCTTGTGGATCATCGTCCCTGGCCTGTGCATCGTCTTGCTAGGCGCGGCGTTCGCGCTGCTCAACTACGCCTTCGACGAGATCGGCAACCCGGCCCTCCGGCCGGCCCGGAGCATACGGAGGGGGCGGGCCCAGCGTGCCAGGTGACAGCTCCCCACTCGGATCGGCCGCCCCGGCCTCGGGCACCGTCCTCGAGGTGCGCGACCTGTCGGTCGAGTATCTCCTGGAGCGCGGTACGGTCCTGGCGGTGGACCAGGTCAGCTTCGACCTCTCCGCCGGGGAGTTCCTCGGTATCGTCGGCGAGTCCGGCTGCGGCAAGTCCACGCTGCTTTTTGCGATCGCTCAGCTATTGGTCCCGCCCGCTGAGGTCACCGGCGGCAGCGTGATCTTCAAGGGCCGTAACATGGTCGGGCTCACCGACAGAGAACTGTCCGCGGTCAGGTGGCGGGACCTGTCGGTGGTCATGCAGAGCGCTATGAACGCGCTGAACCCGGTCAAGTCGATCGGCGCCCAGTACTTCGACGCCATGCGGGCACATGGTGTCGCCTCCAAGGGTGAGATCGCCGAGCGGTCGTCCGAGGTGCTCAAGATGGTCGGTATCGACCCGGTGCACCTGAAGAGCTATCCGCACCAGCTGTCCGGCGGCATGCGGCAGCGGGCGATGATCGCGATGGCGCTGCTCTTCACCCCCGACCTGGTGATCATGGACGAGCCGACCTCCGCGCTCGACGTGGTGGCGCAGCGGTCGCTGATGGTGCAGATCAAGGAACTGCAGGAGCAGCTTGGCTTCGCGATCATCTTCGTCACCCACGACATGTCGCTGGTCAGCCACTTCTCCGACCGGCTGATGGTGATGTACGGCGGGCTGGTCGCCGAGTTCGGGGCGACCCGGCAGGTCTTCGACAACCCGCTGCACCCCTACAGCATCGGGCTGCTCGAGGCGTTCCCCTCGATCCGCGGCCCGCGGGTGCCGCTGACCGGTATCCCCGGCAGCCCACCGAACCTGGCGAACATCCCTCCGGGCTGCCGGTTCGCGCCGCGCTGTCCCAAGGTGATGGCCCGCTGCGAGGTCGAGCCGCCGGAGCTGTACCAGATGGACGGCACGCTCGTCCGGTGCTTCCTGCACGACGGGGGAGGCCGGGCCGATGACTGAGCCTCTGCTCCGGACCGAGGGGCTCACCAAGCACTTCAAGATCGGCAGGGCCACATCGCGGCGCACCCTGCACGCCGTCGACGACGTCAGCCTGGCCATCGGCGAGCGCGAGATCGTCGCGCTGGCCGGCGAGAGCGGCAGCGGTAAGTCGACCGTCGCCCGGCTGCTCGCCAAGCTCTACCAGCCCACCGCGGGCGAGATCTACTTCCAGGGCAAACCGCTGTCGGCCGTGCGCGGCCGCCGGGCCGTGCTCCGCTACCGGGGCGACGCGCCGATGGTCTTCCAGGACCCGTTCGCCTCGATCAACCCGGTGTTCCGGGTATCCCACGGGGTGATGCGCTGCCTCAAGCTGCACCGGCCGGACCTGTCCCCCGAGCAGCGGCGCAACGAGGCCGAGCGGGTTTTCACCGCGGTCGGCCTGACCCCGGCCAGCGAGGTGCTGCAGCGGTTCCCGCACGAGCTGAGCGGCGGCCAGCGGCAGCGGGTCGGCTTCGCCCAGGCCCTGGCGCTGCGGCCGAAGCTGATCTTGGCCGACGAGCCAGTCTCCATGCTGGACGTGTCCATCCGCATCGGCCTGCTCAACGTGATGGCCACCCTGCGCGACACGCAGGGCGTGTCCATCCTCTACATCACCCACGACATCGCCAGCGCCCGCTACGTGGCCGACCGGCTGATCATCATGTACGCCGGGCATATCGCCGAGACCGGGCCCACCGAAGAGGTGCTGAGCCGGCCCAGGCACCCCTACACCCAGCTCTTGCTGTCCGCGGTGCCCGATCCGCGGGCACCGCTCGCGGTCGGGGCGGAGACCGACCGGGGCGAGCCGCCCAGGGTCATCGACCCCACTCCCGGCTGCCGGTTCCGCTGGCGCTGCCCGCTGGCGATCGACGAATGCCACCACGTCACCCCGCCGCTGCGGGAACTGCTGCCCCAGCACAGCGCTGCCTGCCACGTCGCGCGGGCGGACGCCGAGACGCAGGCGTTCCGGTCCGCCGCCGCGGAAGCTCCCGCCCCGGCACCGCTCCGCGTGCCGCCGCCCGCGGATGGGCGCCGAGACGCAGGCTTCCGGTGATCCGGTCATGGACCTGATCGTCTTCGGCACGGTCTACCTCGAGGTCGTGTTCGGCGACCTGCCCGCGCTGCCCAGGCCCGGGCAGGAGATCTACACCGATGACTTCGCCTTTTCCGTCGGCGGCGCCGCGGTCACCGTGGCCACCGCGGCCAGCCGTCTCGGCGTGCTGGCCGGTATGTCCACGCTGCTCGGCGACGACCTTGGCTCCCGGGTGGCCGAGCAGCACTGCCGCCGGGCAGGTGTGGACATGTCGGCGTGCCGGTACGTGGCCGGGCCGGTGGCCGGTGTCAGCGTGGCGGTGAACTTCGACGGCGACCGGGCCTTCATCTCGCACCTGCCGCCGCGTCCGGCCGGCGAGCGCCGGGACATCCGCCGCTGGCTCGAGGTGCTCCGCGAGCGCCGGCCCCGCTGGTGTTACGTGCACGCCGGGACCGGCGTCGCGCCGTTCATCCGGCAAGCCAAAGCGCTCGGCGCACATGTCGCCCTGGCCGTGGCACACAACGACATCGACGCCGACGCGGCGGCCGTCGTCGACTGCGTCCGCGGGGCCGACATCTTCCTCACCAACGAGCCCGAACTGATCCAGCTCACCGCGGCCGGCTCGCTGGCCCAGGCGACGGCGGCGGCGACCGAGTGGTGTCCCTGCGTGGTGGTGACCCGGGGCGCCGACGGCGCGGTGGTGGCCACGCCGGACAGCACTACGCACGTGACCGACGGCGTCGAGCAGGTGCAGGCCAGGGACCGGACCGGCGCGGGCGACGCGTTCGCCGGGGCGCTGCTCGGCGCGCTGTGCCAGGGCGCGTCGATCACCGACGCGGCCGTGGCCGGCAACGCGGCGGGCTCGCGGACCGTGACCCTGCTCGGCGCGGTCGGCGCCGTCGAGGTGGAAGGGCTGAGCGGAGGGGTCCCGACCCGATGAAACTGGCGATCCTGGGCGGCGGCGGGGTGCGGATCCCGCTGTTCGTCCGCGGCGTGCTGTCCCGCCCCGGCACGTCATTCAGTGAGATATGCCTGTTCGAGCCGGACCGGGCCAGGCGCGACACGATCGGCCGGCTGGCTGTCGAGGTGGCCGCCGCGCTGGGGCATCGCGAGGTGGTCACCGTGACCCCCGACGTCGAGGAGGCGTTCACCGGGGCCGACTTCGTGTTTTCCGCGATCCGGGTGGGCGGGGACCGGGGCAGGCTCATCGACGAGGAGG
>Ga0318516_10000727_pt1 | contig 11111 bp, 7 predicted proteins | sample GRESIP176b2f20_FD_202501 | JGI IMG/M metagenome (GOLD analysis project Ga0318516, IMG submission 202501) | Tropical soil microbial communities from Luquillo Experimental Forest, Puerto Rico - GRE.SIPMG.176b2f20 | ecosystem: Environmental > Terrestrial > Soil > Tropical forest > Bulk soil... | reverse complement strand
ATGCCGACGCGCCCGCGCACTACCTGGCACGCCTCGCCACACGGCGGGCCCCGGTCGCCGACCCCGGCGAGGCGTGCCAGCAGGCCCGGGCTGCCGGGCTGGTCGTACACCGGGCCGATCCGCTGAACGCCGAGACACCGCTCGGGATGCTGCCGGGGCGAGCCGTGGTGCCCAGCGACCGGTTCTATGTCCGCAACCACTTCGGCATCCCGGCCCTCGACGCTGCCACCAGCCGGCTAGAGGTCGGCGGGATGGCCGGACAGCCGCTGTCATACACCCTTGCCGACCTGCGATCCATGCCTTCACAGAGCGTCGTGGTCACCCTGGAGTGCGCCGGCAACGGCCGCTCCGGGATGGACCCGCCAGCGCCCGGCGAGCAGTGGGGCCTGGGCGCTGTCGGCGCCGCGGCGTGGACCGGGGTGCCGCTGACCGAGGTGCTGGCACGGGCCGCGCCACAGGCGGGCGCCCGGGAGGTGGTGTTCCGCGGCGCTGATCGCGGGCCGGTCGAAGGACATGCCGGGCCGGTGCACTTCGAGCGTTCCCTGCCGATAAGCGGCCTGGGCTCGGCTGGGGCGCTGCTCGCCTATGCGATGAACGGCCAGCCTCTCCCCGCGGCGCACGGCTATCCGCTGCGGCTGATCGTGCCGGGCTGGTACGGGGTCGCGTCGGTCAAATGGCTTACCAGCATCGAACTGACCGACCGAGCGTTCCACGGTCACTTCCAAGCCGACCGTTACCACATCGGCGGCGAGCCACTCACGCTGCAAGCGGTCCGGTCGCTGATTACCGAGCTGCGGCCCGGGGACCCGGCCGCGCCCGGCGAGGTCGTGGTCTGCGGCCTGGCCTGGTCTGGTGCGGCGCCCATCACCCGCGTCGAGGTGAGCCTCGGCGGCCAGCCCTGGCAGCGGGCCACGCTCACCGATCCGGGGCATCCGTACGGCTGGTATTCGTGGCAACTGCTGGCCCGGCTGGAGGTGCCAGGCAGCATCAGCGTCCGGGCCAGGGCCACCGACGCCGCCGGGCGAACCCAGCCCAGCCGGCCGGCCTGGAATCCACTTGGCTACGCCAACAACGCCGTCCACCGTGTCCGGATCGGTCCTAGCGGCTGCACCGCACAACGCCAGACCCAGCGAAATGATCCCCCGAAGGGAGCAAGCATGAACCGGCCGGAGGCCGCTCGCCAGGCTCAGCAGGCGCGGGCACACCGGGTCTTGCCCACCCGCAACCCGCCACGCCGGGGCGCCCGCCGGTTGCCGGGCCGGAGCCCATCGCCCCATCACCAGCCACGATCGGCGGCGCGCGGCACGACGCTGACGCTTCGCGATGGGTCACTGGTGCTGATACGGCAGGTCCAGACCGCGGATGTCCCGCTGGTGGCCGACATCTTCGACCGGCTCAGCCCTACGTCCCGCTGGATGCGGTTCCTGGCGGCGAAAAGCCACCTAACCGAGGCGGAACTGCGCTACCTCACCGACATTGACCACCACAATCACGAGGCACTCGCTGCGCTGGACCACCCCGGCGGCGACGGCCTGGGCGTCGCACGCTACATCCGGCACCCCCACGACCCGCAGGCCGCCGAGATCGCCATCGCGGTCGTCGACGACTGGCACCGCCGGGGGCTGGGCACCGAACTGATGAGCCAACTGTCGGACCGTGCCCGCCGGGCGGGTATCGGTCGGCTTACAGCGCTGATGTCGGCCGACAACGTGGCGATGGCCAGGCTGCTGCACACGATGGGCGCCAAGCTCATCGGCCGCGAGGCCGACACCGCGGAATACCAGATCATCCTTGCGCCCAACGCGGAACACAACCACGACTGGCGTGCCTGAAACAGCGATGAAGAGAGACGACATGCACTCGGATTGGATGGACATGCCCGTGACCGCCCGCCTCGGCGTGGGGCAGCCACCCAATGGCGGCGACGATGCGGGGCCGGCGCTTACGCCAGCCGAGGCGCGGCAACTCGCCGCGGCGCTGCTCAGGCAGGCCGCTGCCGCCGAGCATCCCGATGGTGACGCCGGAGCCGGCCAGATAGTGGCCAGCTACGTTGGCGGCGAAACCTATGCGATCACCACTCGTGGGCATGCCGTGCTGACCGACCAGCCCGCCACCGCCGGCGGCGATGATGCCGCGATGACCCCGGTCGAACTGTTCGTCGGCGCACTCTGCTCTTGCGCCGCCTTCTACGCCGGCCGGTACCTGGACCGCCATGATCTCGACCGCGCCACGCTGCAAGTCACGGCGGAGTTCGCCATGGCGACTGACCGTCCCGCCCGGGTGTGCGGCGTCACGCTGAAAATCCAGGTGCCCGGTGGAATCCCACCCGCGGGCCGCGCAGCCTTGCTCGCTGTCGTATCGCACTGCACCGTGCACAACACGCTCCAGCAGGCACCGGACATTGCCATCGAGCTGACCTGACCGCGCACCTCGCAGAGGCGCCCACCGAGCAGCGTGACCAACGCCGGTGCAGCGGATGGCCTCGCTGGCGCGGCGGGATGCGAGCATGGCCAGGTGAGCGCCCGGATCGAGCGTTTGAAGGTGTGCCTCAACGGCGGGCGCAGCCGAGGGGATCATCCTGCCGTTCCGCTGGCCCCGGTGGAGCTGGCCGCCTCGGCCGCTGCCTCGGTGGACGCTGGCGCGGAGGCGGTGCACCTGCATCCACGCGGCGCTGATGGCGGAGAGTCGCTGCTAGCAGCCGTCGTTGCGGCGGCCGTGATCGCGGTGCGCCAGGCCTGCCCGGGCATGCCGGTGGGGGTGTCCACAGGGTTGTGGATCACCGACGGCGATCCGGCAGCGCGCCGGTCGGCGGTGGCCGCATGGGCGGGCCTTCCCGCTGTGGCCCGACCCGACTTCGCCTCCTTAACCTGTCCGAACCCGGCTCGGAACAGCTTTGCGACGTTCTGGCCTCGGCTGAGATAGCGGCCGAGGCAGGAATCGGGTCTATAGCCGATACAGACTGGCTCGCTGCCGGCCGGCAGGCCATTGACTGGCTGCGGATCCTGGTGGAGATCAGCGACATCCCGGCACACAAGGCAGCCGCGGCCGCCGATGAGGTGCTGCACCGTCTCGATGAGCTCAGCCCGAACGCCCCCCGCTTGCTGCACGGAGAAGGACCGGGCTGCTGGCCACTGATCGCCCACGCGGGCACGCTTGGGCTACCCACCCGGTGGCCGGGCGGTGATCCGGAGGCCACGGCGGGTTGCTCAGTCGTTCCTGGTGGCGGTCATGCGGCATCTCCGGTGCTGGCGTGGTGTGCGGCCGGCACGTGGCTGCCGGCCAGCCGATGACCGTCGAGGGTGAGAACCCAGCGCAGCGGGCCGGTGCTGGGGGCGGAAGTCCGGCTGGCCTGCCACCGCAGCTCCCACATGAGGGCCTGCTCGCGATGGATATGCCGCAACGCGGCCGCAGCGCGGAGCACGGCCCGCCATACGGCGGATTGGCGGTGGATGTCCTGGTTAGCTGTCATTGCGTTCTCCTGGTGGTGGCAATTGGCCCGTCTCGGCCGGGGCCGCAGAGGCCGATACCGGCGTGGCTGGCCCGGGCTGGCGGGTACGGGGGATGAGGATGGCCGCGATGGCGGCGGCGGCAAGTGCGAGGACCCCGCAGACGGCGAATGCGTCGTGGAAGCCGACGGTCAGCGCCACCGCGGGCCGTTGGCCGGTGTGCAGCAGGGCGGCGGCACGCGAGGCTGCGATGGCAGTCGTGACCGCCAGGCCGATCGCGCCGCCGATCTGCTGGCTGGTGTTGATCAGCCCCGATGCCAGGCCCGCGTCGGCCGGCTCGACACCGGTGGTAGAGGCAATGAAATCGGCGACAAAGGCCATGCCGAGCGCCGCGGCCACGAGCACGAAGCCCGGCAGCAGGTGAACGGCGTAGCTGCCGGCCACGGGCAGGCGGATGAACAGCGCCTGCGCGGCGGCGAAACCCAGCAGCCCGCCCGCCAGGACGACCTTGGCGCCGGCCCGGGTCACCAGGTGCTGCCCGGCCACGGATGAGGCGATCATCCCGACCGCGATGACCAGGAACGCCAGCCCGGTCTTGATCGCCGAGTAGCCCAGCACCTGCTGCATGTACAGGGACAGGAACACGAACATCGGGAACATCAGCCCGCCCATCAGCAGGCCAGCCAGGTTTGCGCCGGTCACGGTGCGGTTGCGGAAAAACGACAGTGGCAAGAGCGGCGCCGCCGAGCGAGCCTCGATGGCCACGAACCCGGCGATGAGCGCGGCCGCGCCGATCAGCAGGCCGATAGTGGTGGCCGATGCCCAGCGGTGGCTGCTGGCCGACGAGACCGCGTAGACCAGTAGCGCCAGGCCCGCAGTGACCGTGATCGCTCCGGCCACGTCGAAGCGCCGGTGGCCGAGATCGGCGCGGCTTTCCGGGATCAACCGGGGGGCGGCGGTCACGATCAGTGCCCCCACCGGGAGGTTGACGAAGAAGATCCATGGCCAGCTCAGCCAGGTGGTTAGCATCCCGCCGGCGAGCACTCCTATCGCACCGCCGGCTCCGCTGACGGCGCCGAACGCCCCCAGCGCCTTGTTCCGCTCGGCGCCCTCGGGGAACATCGCCAAAGTCAGGGCCAGCGCCGCGGGCGCCATCAGAGCCGCGCCCATGCCCTCCACCACGCGGCCGGTGATCAGCAGAGCCGCCGAGTGGGCCAGCCCGCAGGCCAGCGACGCGACGGTGAATACGCCGGCCCCGGTGATCAGGACCTTCCGCCTGCCCAGCAGGTCCGCTGTCCGGCCGCCGAGCAGCAGCAGCCCGCCGAACGCCAGGGCGTAACCACTGATCACCCACTGCAGCCCGGTGGCCGAGAAGTGAAGCGCTTCCCCGATCGCCGGCAGTGCCAGGGTCACGATCGACACGTCGATGACCACAAGCAGCTGCGCCAACAAGATAAGCCCCAGGGCGAGCCCTCGGTGCCGGGTGCCGCGGCCCCCGGCTGGCTCGCTGGCGGGCCGGGCGACTGGCGTGCCCGCGGTGTCCACAGTGTTACTCATCAGAGTCCTCAGATTCCTTCCTCACCCGCCGCCGTGTGCGGCAGGGCTGCCTCGGCGAACGAAGCCAGCGGGCGGGCATCGACATCTGCCCATTGCCGCAGGCCACGTCAGCCCGGGGTCGTAACCCGGCCGCGAAACAACCTGTACACGGCGGCTAGGAGCCGCTCCCCCCGTATTCCCGGCGCTCCGCATGGCGGCGTGACCGGGCGCTGTCTCGAGGATGCCGCCGCGGCCCAGCCGCCCGAATCGGGTGATCGCCCATGATCCGGCCCGCCCGGTCTTTAGATTTCGGCCCGCCGTCTTTAGACCGCTGGCCGCCGGTGGATACGACGGCGCCGGTCCGCGAGGCGCTGCCGTTTCCGGCCGGAAGGCTCGCCGCCGGGAACTCCCCCGGCGGCGTGAAGGGATTGACCAGGTAAGTAGGACCTGGTGAGCTAGGCACATGGCTGGGCCGACCGCCTTTGTCGGCCGTGAGAGCGAACTGGCCACGCTGCTCGGCGCGCTGGCCAGCGATTTCCGGCTGGTGCTGGTCGCGGGGGATGCAGGGGTGGGCAAGACCCAGTTTCTGGAGACGGGAATTGCCCGCGCTGGAGCGGCGGGGATGGTGCTGCTCCGGGGGGAGTGTTTGCCGCTGGCCCACACCCTGCCGCTGCTACCGGTGGCAGAGGCGCTTGGCGAGCTGGGCAAGCTGGATGACGGCGGCCTGCTGGCGGCCGCACTGGATGACACCCCCGCGTATGTGCGGGCGGAGGTAGGGCGGTTGCTGCCGGGCATCGGCACGGGCGGCGGAGCCGTCCCCGATGCCCGTGGCGGGGAGTGGAGCCGGGAGCGGCTGTTCGCCGGGCTTGCGGAGTTGCTGGCCGCGGTGGCCGCGCGGTTCGTGCGCGGGGCGGGGCTGGTGATCGAGGATGTTCACTGGGCGGATAGCGCGACGCTGGACTGCCTGACCTACCTGGCGCGGGCTGCGCGCCAGGGTGGGGTAAGGGTTGTGGCGACCTGCCGCACTGACGAGGCACCAGTGGCGGCGCATGTGACAGGCTGGCTGGCAGACATGCGCGGCGCGGCGGGGGTGGTCGAGATCCGGCTCAGCCCGCTCTCGCGGGCCGAGATAGCACAGCAGGTGGCGGCGCTGGTGGGTCGCCCGGTGCCAGACGAGGTTGCGGGTGAGCTGTATGGGCGCGCGGAGGGAAACCCGTTCTTCACCGACCAACTGGTCGCCGCCGCCTTGGCGAGCGACCCAGACGGCGGGCTGCTGGCCCCCGGAGGGCTGCCTGCCCGGCTGGCGGAGCTGCTGGTGGCCCGGGCGGATCGTTGTGCCGGTGACGCGCGGGCGCTGCTGACCGGTCTGGCCATCGCGGGGCGCCCACTGACCGAGGACCAGCTCGGCGCGCTCACCGGGCTGAGCACAGACGCCGTGCGGCAGGGACTGCGGGAGCTGACCACGGCCCGGCTGCTCTCCGAGGACACCACCGGCGGCGGGCACCGGCCCCGCCACGCGCTGCTGGCCGAGGCAGTGGCTGGAACGTTGCTGCCCGGGGAGCGCGCAGCGCTGCATGAACGCATGGCGCAAACGTTGACGGCCGCTGGGGACCAGGAGCTGGCCGCGGAGGTGGCCGGGCACTGGCAGGCGGCCAGCCGCCCGGCCGAGGAGCTCCCGGCCCGGATAGCCGCGGCCGGGGCCGCCGAGCGGGTGTACGGCTACGCCCAGGCCGCGGAGCAGTGGCGGCGGGCTATCGAGCTGTGCCAGGCAGAGCCCGGTGCCGTGGCCGGGATCGATGTGCCCAGGCTCTACGTGCGGGCCATCGACGCGCTCTTCGTGGCCGGCGACAGCGACCGCGCCCAGCTGCTGGCCGAGGAGGCGCATCGCCGGTTCGCCGGTCACGCTGACCCGGCGACCGCAGCCGTGGTGCGCCACTGCGCGGCGTTCTTCCGGGTAAACGATCCAGCCGGCGCCAGGCTGCTCATGAAGCAGGCGCTGGACCTGTTCGAGCGGGCCCCCCCGTCTTTCGATCACGCCGACGCCTTGCTGGACTACGCCACCATCTTCCTGCTGTATGCCGAGAGGCGGCCGCAGGAGAGCCTCGCCGCGCTGTACCGGGCGCTCGAGGTCGCCGAAGCCGCCGGCGCCACGGCAATGATTCCCCGCATCCTGTCTGTGATCGCCTTCTGCACGTGGGTGGGAGGACAGGTCGAGGAGGGGCTCGCGATCCTGGAGCGGGGGTGGGCGCTCGCCCGGGCCGCGCAGGATGGCCCAGCTCTGGTATGGCTTGCCATCAATGAAAGCGACGCGCTGCTCAAACTGGCACAGTTCGAGCGTGCCGCCAAGGCGGCATCGGACAGTCTTGACGCCGCCCGGCGAGCCGGCCTGGGCGCCTGGGACATGACCGCCATCTTGGCCTCCAACGCCGCGGAGGCGCTGCTGGCCCTAGGGCGAACCAGCGAGGCGGCGACGGTGATCGAACCGCTGACCTCCGGGCTGCCCGGCCGTGATTTCTGGCTGGCGCAGATGACCCGCGCCGAGGTCGATCTGCTGCGCGGCGATGCCGATGCCGCGGCCAGCCGGTGGCAGCTCATCCATGACCTCCCCGCTATCGTCAGCCGGGTCGACTTCGCCTGCGAGTCTGCGCAGCGGGACGCAGAGGGGGCGTTGTGGGCCCTACGGCCCGGCAGCGCCCTCGACAAGGCCCGCCGGGCGCTTGCCCTGTTCCAGGTTCCAGACCTGACCGTTCTCTGCGGACGGCTGCTAGCCACGGGCATGCGGGCGTGTGCCGACCTGGCCGAGCAGGCCCGGGCACGCCGCGACCAGCGTGCCGTCGACGCCGCAATGGCTGCCGCTGACAGCCTGGTCACATGGGTAGAAGGCATGAAGGACGCCCCATTCACCGACCACCCCCTGGTGGCAACCGTTCCTGCCGAGCGGGCCACTTGGGATGCCGAGCGGACCCGGGTGACCGGGTTCAGTGACCCCGAGGCGTGGGCTAGCGCGGCGAAGGCCTGGCAGGACCTGGGCTGCCCGCACCGGGCTGGATACGCATGGTGGCGGCAGGCGCAGGCGCGACTCGACGCGGGCCGGCCGGCCGCCGCGGCCAGTACCGCGCTGCGCACCGCCGCGGCCGCGGCAGACGGCCACGCCCCCCTGCTCGCCGAGATCCGCAGGCTGGCCGAGCGGGCCCGGATACCGCTCCAGCCCCCGGTGGCCGCCGCAACCGGCCCGCCGCGGGAAGAGCGCCTCTCGTACCGGCTGACCGGCCGGGAACTGGCAGTGCTGCGGCTGCTCGCCGCCGGGCGCACCAACGCGCAGATCGGCGCCGAGCTATACATAAGCCCGAAGACCGCCGGGGTGCACGTCGGCAACATCCTGCGTAAGCTCGGCGTCTCCGGCCGGGTGCAGGCAGCTGCCGTAGCCGAACGCGCCGGCCTGCTAGATGCCCCACAGCCTGGAACGCCGCGAGCAGAATGAGCGGCGCGACCAGCTCGCCTCAGTTCCGCCTCTCTATATGAGTTGCCGGAACGGGTAGAGGCCGTGAGCGCCGTTGCGATGAGCTCGGTTCCGGTCTCCGCGACGACTCGGACGGCCCCCGCCCCAGTTGGCGCTGGAGATCCCGGCGTGGACGCGAGGTCCTCTCCTAAACACCACCCGCGCAGATCTAAATACCAGCGGCTCCGGATCCTGGGTGATCACCCGATCCGCGTCGCTTGGTCTTCGCGCGAGCCTTGAGGGTGTGCGGGCTCGATAGGCCGGCCCGTATTCGTACAGACTCTCGCGCTGACCCACGGAAGGTGTTAGGACGATGACGGAGCCGGACATGGCCGATTCGGTGCACCGAGTCCCAGCGGGCTGCTCGCCGCCTCCGGCGTGGGGGCATCACCTGGCTCGGGTGCACTCGCTGCAAACACGTCCTCATGGCCAGCCGGCGACACCAGCCCAGCCGGGCCCGGACTTGCCCCGTCAAGCAGGCGCGGCGATGGCTGAGGTCAAGATCTCGATCGACGACCCGCGTGCCAACGACGTTCGTACGCTGGTGGAGTGCCACCTGGACTTCGCTAAGTCGCACAAGCCGCCCGGGGACATGCATGCACTGGACATAGCTGGCCTCCTCGATTCTGCGGTCACCATGTTCAGCTATCGCGCGGGGGGCGAACTGCTGGCAGTCGGGGCACTGAGGCGCCTAAACGGGCGCCACGCTGAACTGAAGTCCATGCATACCGCCGAGGCTGCCCGGGGCCGCGGGATTGGACGGGCGATGGTCGCCCATCTCATCGGCGTGGCCCGCGTTCGCGGTTTTCGCCGGGTGAGCCTGAAGACAGGGTCCCAGCCAGCGTTTGCTCCAGCGCGCTCGCTGTGCGCAAGCGCAGGATTCACCATGTGCGGGCCGTTCGGCCACTACCAGCCGAGCCGCGACAGCACCTTCATGACGCTGACGCTGGATGGCCTCGGGGAGACAGCCTGACCCTCCCCGCGGGACGTTCCTGCACAGCCCGACGGCAGCGCGATCCAGGCGGTGACCTACCGCACGGCCCGATGCACTCGGGGTAGCCCTAAACACTGCCCGCACAAATCTAAACGCCTCCGCGCCCAAGTCCTAGGCGATCGCCAGATCCGGGCCGCCCCTGCTTAGAGCGAGCCTTGAAGATGCCGGACGGCAGGGCTGATCAGTCCGTGCTCGCAGGAATCCCCAGTTGACCGCGGAGGGCTTGGAAACGATGACCGTGCTGGACAGGGCCGATGCGCGATCCCGGCGGGTCGGCGTGGCTGGATCTCGATTTGACGCCCCGCGAGCCGGCAATGCCCGCGGGCTGGTGGAGCCTCACCTGGAGTTCGCCCGGATGGATTCATGAACACCAGCCACCGTCACGCCGTCGCTGCCCTTAGCGGGGCGGGGCTGCTTTGGGGATCCACCGTGCCGTTGTCCAGGCTGGCACTGGATTGGCTGGGACCGGGTTGGCTCACCGTTGCGCGTTTCGGCTTGGCCGCTCCGGTCCTGCTGGCTGTTGCCCGGCCCCGGCTGCGCCCTGCCTTCACACCCATGGTGCTGGCCTCCGGCGCGGTTGGGTACGGCGGGTCAGTCATCGCGCAGAACGCCGGCATTGCCCGGACCAGCGTCACCCACGCGGCGCTGCTGCTCGGCGCGTTGCCGGTCCTGGTCGCGGTTATCGCGATGCTATGGCACCACGCGGTGGCCCGGCCTGTGGCCTGGGTTGGCTTCGCGGTGTCGCTGGCGGGCGTCGGCCTGGTTACCGTCGGCGGAGGCGGCGGCGCGACCTTCGGGGGCGACGGCCTGGTGCTGGTCTCGCTGCTGCTGTCGGCTGTGTTCACTGTGGCGCAAGCCCGGCTGCTGCCCGGCCGTGACCCCATTGCGGTCACTGCCGTGCAGTTCCTCGGGGCCGCACTCGGCGCGCTGGCCTTCACACTGATCACGGAGGGCGGGCCTGCTCTGCCGGCCGGCCCCGGACCAGTCCTGGCCGTCGGCGCGCTGGCGGCGGGCGGCACGCTGCTGCCGTACACCCTGTTCGCTTACGGGCAATCTCGGGTGTCTGCCGAGATCGCCGGGGCGTTCCTCAACCTGGAGCCGATGGTCGGCGCCGCTGCGGGAGCCGTGATCTTCGGCGATCCGATGGGCCCCGCGCAGGTCACCGGGGGTGTGGCCATCCTCGCGGGCATCGGGCTGAGCAGCCTCCCGCTGGTCGCGGGGAGCCGGGGCAGGCCGCCGCGGGTGGAGGCCGGAAGGGCCAGGCCATGGTCAGCCGCGGTGTGGCTTCGCAGGTGCGGTCTCGCCCCGGTAACAGCCGAAGGGATCGTGGATGGGCCGGTCAGTCGCGAGCTCCTGCTCGCCGACCGGCAAGCGGGACCTCAGTAGTCAGGCTCCCCATGCCGTAACGCAGCTACGAGGCGTTGGGATGAGGATTGACGGGGGCAGGCGCGGGCTGATGGGCTAAGCGCATGGCGGGCCCAGCGGGCTTTGTTGGCCGTGAGCGTGAGCTGTCCGCCCTGCTGGGAGCGCTGAGCAGGGATGCCCGGCTGGTGCTGGTGGTCGGGGATGCGGGGGTGGGCAAGAGCCGGTTCGTGGCCGAGGGGATGCAACGAGCCGCGGCGGCGGGGATGGTGAT
>Ga0318516_10000723_pt1 | contig 11124 bp, 9 predicted proteins | sample GRESIP176b2f20_FD_202501 | JGI IMG/M metagenome (GOLD analysis project Ga0318516, IMG submission 202501) | Tropical soil microbial communities from Luquillo Experimental Forest, Puerto Rico - GRE.SIPMG.176b2f20 | ecosystem: Environmental > Terrestrial > Soil > Tropical forest > Bulk soil... | reverse complement strand
ATCTCGGTCGGCGGGTCACCCAGCACGAAGGCCGCGTAGGCGCTCCGGCTGACCATGGTGGACAGGGCCAGTGAGGTCAGCTCCGGATCCAGGTCCGGGTCGGCCTGCCCGGCGCGCTGCAGGCGGCGCACGGCTCGCGCGTTGCGGGCCAGGAACGTGGCGCTGCGCCGGCGCCGCAGCTCGCGGAAACCCGCGTCGACGGTGGCTACCTGCTCGAGCAGGGCCATGAGCCGGGCGTTGCGCTGGTAGGCCTCCAGGTAGGCCCGGTTGGCCGCCTCGATCACCGCCACCGGGTCCGACCCCGCCGCGGGCAGCGCCGGCCCGGGATGCAGCATTTCCTCCTCGACCTCGGCCATGACCGCGGCGAAGATGGCCGGCTTGCCGTCGAAGTGGGAGTAGAACGACCCGTGCGCGACGCCCGCCTCCTCGGCGATGTCGGTGATGCGGGCCCCGACGTAGCCGTCCCGCTCGAACACCCGGCGCGCCGCGCCGACCAGCGCCGCGCGGTTCCGCTCCGCGTCAGCCCGCCGCGGCCGTTCCGACACCCTCATCGCTGACACCCGCGCACCTCCAGCAACCTCGCCGGCGCATCTCCAATGACCCCGCCAATAACCCTCCCGGCCAGACTAACTTGAAGTTGACATCAAGTTCAAGTTATGTTTAGCGTGGCCCTCATGGATGAGCTGATTCAGGCCACCTGCTTCGAGGTGGGGCGGGCGGACCTGAGCTTGACTCGGGTAACAGGGGCCGAGCTCGGTCCGCCGGGACCGGGGGAGGCGCTGTTCGAGGTCGAGCGGTTCGGGTTCTCGGCCAACAACGTCACCTACGCGCTGCTGGGCGAGGCCCTGCGCTACTGGGACCTGTTCCCGGCCGAGCCGGGCTGGGGCCGCATCCCTGTGTGGGGCTACCTGCGCGTCCTGGCCAGCGCGGTCCCGGGCCTGGCGCCCGGGCGCCGGGCGTCCGGCCTTTGCCCCATGGCCACCCACGTGCTGCTGCGCCCGCACCGCACCGGCCAGGCCATGTTCACCGAGAGATCCCCGCACCGGGCGGGCCTGTCCAGCGTGTACAACGTCTACGCCTGGGCCAGCACCGCCCATCCGGCCGGCCCGCCGGAAGACGACGACGTGCTGGTCGTGCTGCGTCCGGTGTTCTGGCTGTCGTTCACCCTGGATGACCACCTGGCGCAGCGCCCGCATCCGGACCAGCCGGTCATCGTGACCAGCGCGTCCAGCAAGGCCGCCCTAGGGCTCGCGCACCTGCTGACCCGGCGGGGCGTGCCGGTGACCGGGCTCACCTCCGCCCGGCACGTTCCCTTCGTGACCCGCTTGGCGGCCTACGACCAGGTCCTCGGCTACGACCAGGTCGGATCGCTGATCGCCGGCCAGGCCACCGTGGTCGACATCGCCGGCGATGCCGCGCTGCGCGACGCGATCGAGCGCCACCTCGGCCACCGCGGCGAGGTCGTGATCGCGGGCGGGACCCACGGCGAGGCCGAGCCCCTGGCGGCGGGGGCGTTCTCCGCCCCGCAGCGCATCCGGGACCGCGCCCGGGAATGGGGCTGGCCGGTGCTCGAGCAGCGTTACCAGGCCGCACTCCGGGGCTTCGCGGCCGGTGCCGCCGCCTGGCTGGATATCCGCCGTCATCACGGCCTGGACGAAGCCGCCCGCGTCTACCGCGAGGTGCGGACCGGCGCGAGCCCGCCGGCCGCGGCCCACGTGGTCGAACTGGCCCTCAGCCGGCCAGCGTGAGCGGGAGCCCGAATCGGGGCAGCGTGCCGGGGTCGAAGCGGGTCAGGGCCGAGATCTGGGTCCCGGACAGGGTGAGCACCATCAGCCCCACGGTGTAGTAGTCGCCCGTCTCCGGATTGCGGACGTAGAACCCGAACGCGGGCTGGCCGTTGGCCCGGACCGGGAGCAGCCGGGCGGTCCAGCCGGGGCGGAACGCCGTGGCCCGCAGGAACGCGGCCGCCAGCTCGCGGCCCTGATACTCCAGTGGCAGGGGCGGCATGGTCAGCCAGACGTCCTGGGCGAGCAAGGCGACGATGCCGTCCACGTCGGCCGACTCGAAGGCCCGGGTCAGCTCGTCCACCAGCCGCTGCTCGGCGGCCGAGCCGGGCCGCGGGGCGGGCTCGCGCGACCGCTGGTGGCGGTCCAGCGCGGCCCTGGCCCGCTTGAGCGCGCTGGTCACCGACTCCTCGGTGACCTCCAGGATGCGGGCCGCCTCGCTGGCGTGGAAGCCCAGCACGTCGCGCAGGATGAGGGCCGCGCGCTGACGGGGCGGCAGTAGCTGCAGGGCGGTGATGAAGGCCAGCGAGATCGATTCCCTGGCCTCGTACCGGGCTTCCGGGCCGGGGGCGCGGTCGGCCAGCCCTTCGAGCAGGACATCGGGGTACGGCTCGAGCCAGAGCAGCTCGCCGAGCCGGGTCGGTTCGGGTGGTTCCAGGTCGGCCGGCGGCGGCGCGCCCACCGGCGGCCGCCGCCGCCCCGCCCGCAGTGCGTCCAGGCACCGGCTGGTGGCCACCCGGTACAGCCAGGTCCGCACCGACGCGCGTCCCTCGAAGGCGGCCAGTCCCTGCCAGGCCGACAGCAAGGTGTCCTGCAGGACGTCCTCGGCGTCGTGCACCGAGCCGAGGAACCGGTAGCAGTACACCTGGAGCTCGCGCCGGTACGGGTCGATGAGCCGGGCAAACGCATCCCCGTCCCCGGCCTGAGCCTGAGCCAGCAAGTCCGCCGTCACGGCGCGCAATCCTCCATCTGCGAGGCCGATACAGACGACGGCGCGCGCGGAAACTGGGCGCCCGCCGCCCGCCCAGTCTCGCGCCCCGGCCGCCGTCTAGATCAGCAGTACCGGAGTTCCACCACCCCGTAAAGGAGAATCCCGATGTCCGCTCCGACCGAAGCACCCGCCGTCGCCGTCGCCCGCGCCCACGTCGAAGCGTGGAGCAACCACGATTTCGACACGGCCCGGCACCTGCTGGCCGATGACGTCGAGGTCACCGCGATCTCGACCAACCCCGCCCTCCCGCAGACCCACCTGACGGGGGCGGGCAGCTATATGGAGGGCCTGACCGCCTACGCCCAGCCCATCGTGCCCGGCAGCGTACGCATCCTGGCCAGCACCGGCGACCAGCACAACGCCCTGCTCACCATGACCATGACCATGGCCGGAGGCCCCTTCGGCCCCGGCGCGACCGCTCCCTGCGCCCGGCTCTACGCCCTGGACGAGAACAACAAGATCAAGACCGAGCAGGTCATCTTCTACGTCGCGCAGGGCTGATCACCGGCAGGGCCAGGGACCCGCGCCATGCCGGTCCCTGGCCCTTATCGGCCCCGCACCTGGTTGACGGTGGTGACGCTGAGCGTAATCATAATTACATGAGTACGCGGCCCGGTGAGCGGCACAGTGATCCGCAGACGGCGGACGCCGCCGGCACAGACCCTGGCGAGGAGCCCGGCGCCGACCCGGGGTCCGATCGCGGCGCCGGCGCCGCGGCCAAGGTGCGCTCCTGGTTCACCGCCAGGCTGCCGGCCGACTGGTTCGCCGCCGCGCCTGACATCCAGGTCGACCGCGAGGAAATCACCATCGTAGGGACGCTGGAGGACCCAGGGTCGGCCGGGGGGTCCGAGGCCGAACGGGCCGCCGCGGCCGAGGGCCGGATCCGCAAGTTCCGCGAGGAAACCCGGAGCCGGCGGATCGAGATCGCGCGGGAGGCGGAGCACCGGTTCCGGCGCAAGGTGTCGTGGGGTGTCACCTGCGGTCCGGTGAGTGAGATGTTCACCACACTCTCGGTCCCGGTCATGACCAGGCTGCGGCAGTCCGAGCGCCGGGTGCTCGACACCCTGGTCGACGCCGGCGTGGCCCGCAGTCGCAGCGACGCGCTGGCCTGGTGCGTCCGGCTCACCGGAGAGAACGCGGACGAGTGGCTGTCCCGCCTGCGCGCGGCGCTGCGGCACGTCGAAGAGGTGCGGGACCAGGGCCCCAGCGCCCACTGACCCGGCCCCGGAACCACCGTCGCGGGGCTGAGCGTTCCATCCGTTGGATACCTTCAGTGCTAGATCATCACGGTGACTAGAGAGGCCGCGGCATGGGATTTCGTGATCTGGCCTACCGGATGTACGAGCGTCGCCTCCAGGCTTCCCTGTCGCCCGGGGCGATCCCGCGCCACGTCGGGGTGATGTGCGACGGGAACCGGCGGTGGGCCAGGTCAGCCGGGTTCCGGGACGTCAGCAGCGGGCACCGCAAGGGCGCGGACAAGATCTTCGAACTGCTCGACTGGTGCCGCGAGACCGGGGTTGAGGTGGTGACCCTGTGGCTGCTGTCCACCGATAACCTGACCCGGCCCGCCAGCGAACTGGTGCCGCTGCTGAAAATCATCGAGGACACCGTGCAGGGCCTGGTCGCCGAGCAGTGGCACGTGAACCCGGTCGGCGCGCTCGACCTGCTGCCGGGGGAGACGGTGCGGGTGCTCAAGGACGCGGGCGAGGCCACCGCCAATAATCCCGGTCTGCTGGTCAACGTGGCCGTCGGCTACGGCGGCCGGCGCGAGATCGCCGACGCGGTGCGCTCGCTGCTGCAGGAGCACGCGACCCGCGGCACCACGATCGAGGAACTGGCCGAGGTGCTCGACGTCGAGCACATCGCCGAGCACCTGTACACGGCCGGCCAGCCCGACCCCGACCTGGTCATCCGGACCTCCGGCGAGCAGCGGCTGGGCGGCTTCCTGCTCTGGCAGAGCACCCACTCGGAGTTCTACTTCTGCGACGCCTACTGGCCCGCCTTCCGCAAGGTTGACTTCTTGCGGGCGCTGCGCTCCTATGCGGCGCGCAACCGCAGGTTCGGCGCGTTATCGCAGGTTAAATCCCTGGAAACGCGTTAGTAACCTGGCGGTGCTTTTGCCGGCTCGCGTTCGCGGGTACCTTCAGTAGTGGTGGACGGCACGGCGCCGTCCGCCGGGAGGGCCCTCGGATCTCCAGGCTTCGCGCTTTGCGTGCAGGCGAGATGAGAAGGGCCGGCGCGGCCCTTCGAGGGCCAGGCCCGGCCCGTCCGACACGTCTGTGTCCTGTCCGGCGCCGGGTTCGTACCTGGCGTCCAGGGAGTCTGCGTGGTCAAATCCAAAGGTCGCCGTACGTATGTACTCGACACCAGCGTCCTGCTCGCCGACCCGGCCGCCATCGCTCGCTTCGATGAGCACAAGGTAGTCCTGCCCGTCGTCGTCATCACCGAGCTGGAAGCCAAGCGTCACCATCCCGAACTCGGCTACTTCGCCCGCCAGGCCCTGCGCCACCTCGATGACCTGCGCGTCGAGCACGGCAGGCTGGACGCGGAGCTGCCGGTCGGCGCGCTCGGCGGCACGGTCCAGGTCGAGCTCAACCATTCCGACGCCTCGGTACTCCCGGCCGGGTTCCGGCTGGGGGACAACGACTCGCGGATCCTGTCGGTGGCCTGCAGCCTGGCCGCCGAGGGCGAGGACGTCGTGCTGGTGAGCAAGGACCTGCCGCTGCGGGTCAAGGCCGCCTCGGTCGGGCTGGCCGCCCAGGAGTACCGGGCCGAACTGCCGGTGGACTCGGGCTGGACCGGGATGACCGAGCTGGAGGTGACCAGCGGTGACATCGAGCAGCTGTACGAATCGGGCACCTTGGATTGCGAGCCCGCCCGCGAGCTGCCCTGCCACACCGGGCTCGTGCTGAGCTCGGCCAACGGCAGCGCGCTGGGCCGGGTCAAGCCGGACAAGTCCGTGCAGCTGGTGCGCGGTGACCGGGAGGCGTTCGGGCTGCGGGGCCGCAGCGCCGAGCAGCGCGTCGCGCTGGACCTGCTGCTCGACCCCGAGATCGGCATCGTCTCGCTTGGCGGCCGGGCTGGCACCGGCAAGTCCGCGCTCGCGCTGTGCGCCGGCCTGGAGGCCGTGATGGAGCGCCGGCAGCACCGCAAGGTCATCGTGTTCCGGCCGCTGTATGCGGTCGGCGGCCAGGAACTCGGCTACCTGCCGGGCTCGGAGGCGGACAAGATGAGCCCCTGGGCTCAGGCCGTCTACGACACTCTCACCGCGGTCACCACCCAGGACGTCATCGACGAGGTGCTGGCCCGGGACATGTTCGAGGTGCTCCCGCTGACCCACATCCGCGGCCGGTCGCTGCACGACGCGTTCGTGATCGTGGACGAGGCGCAGTCGCTGGAGCGCGGCGTGCTGCTCACCGTGCTGTCCCGGATCGGCGCCGGGTCCCGGGTGGTCCTCACCCACGACATCGCCCAGCGCGACAACCTGCGGGTGGGCCGGCACGACGGCGTGATCGCGGTGATCGAGAAGCTCAAGGGCCACCCGCTGTTCGCCCACGTCACCCTCGTCCGCTCCGAGCGCTCCCAGATCGCCGCCCTGGTCACCGAGATGCTGGAGGACTCCGGCCTCTAGACAAGCACCGTAAAGCGCCAATTACAGGGCGGGCTGCGGTACCGTGACCAGCGTCATGGATTACCCACCCGTGTCCGTCGTGATGCCGGTCAGGAACGAGGAACAGCACCTCGCCGAGGCCGTCCGGCACGTGCTCGGCCAGGACTACCCCGGCCCGCTCGAGCTCGTGCTCGCCGTCGGGCCGTCCGCCGACCGGACCGAGCAGATCGCGCGCCACCTCGAGGCCGCCGAGCCGCGGATCACGGTGGTGGCCAATCCGTGCGGGAAGATCTCGGCCGCCCTCAACCTCGCCGTCCGCACCGCGCGGTACCAGGTGATCGCCCGGATCGACGGGCACGCGCTGTTCCCGCCGGACTACCTGCGGACCGCGGTCGCGGTGCTGGCCCAGACCGGCGCGGCCGACGTAGGCGGGGTCATGGCCGCCGAGGGCGAGACCCCGTTCCAGCAGGCCGTGGCGTGGGGCATGACGTCCAAGGCGGGAGTGGGCTCGGCCGGCTGGCACACCGGCGGCCAGGCTGGCCCCGCGGACAGCGTCTACCTCGGTGTCTACCGCCGGGAGATGATCGAGCAGGCCGGCGGCTGGGACGAGACGATGCTCCGCGCCGAGGACTGGGAGCTGAACTACCGCATCCGGGCCCACGGCGGCCTGGTCTGGTTCACCCCCGAACTTCAGGTCACCTATCGGCCGCGGGCCAGCCTGCGCGCCCTTGGCGCGCAGTACTTCCACTACGGCCGCTGGCGCCGGGTCGTGGTCCGCGAGCACCCCGAGACGGCCAGCTTCCGTTACCTGGCCCCGCCGGCCGCCGTGGCGCTGGTGGGGATCGGCCTGCTGGCTGGGCTGGCCGGGCTGGCCGGCCTCGTAGCCGGGGCGCCGGCCGCGGTGGGCTGGCTGACCGCCGGCCTGGTCATCCCGCTCATCTACCTGGCCGGCATCACCGCGGTTAGCGCGGCGCTGTCTCCCGGGATCGCGGCCGGGGTGCGCGCCCGGCTGCCGCTGGTCCTCGGCGTCATGCACATGTGCTGGGGTACCGGCTTCCTGACCAGCCCCCGGACGCTTCACCGCGGCCGGAAAGCTGACACGCGTGTCCGTTCCGCCCAGAAGAAAGCCGAAGGAGCAGCCACCGTCAGGGGAGAATAAGGCCATGGACTTCGACCTCCCCGCCCTGCTCGCGGCCCATCGTGATGACGGATACGAGCTGTACGGCCGGTACCTGAACCCGCAGCAGCCGCGGGTGCTGCACGCGATCGGCTTCGACCGGGTCTACCAGCGGGCTGAGGGAGCGTACCTGTACGACTCCGAGGGGCACCAGTACGCCGATTTCCTGGCCGGCTTCGGCGTGTTCGCGGCGGGCCGTAATCACCCGGTGATCCGCCAGGCCCTGCACGACGCGCTCGACGCCCAGCTGGCCGACTGGACCCAGTTCGACTGCGGGCCGCTGCCCGGGCTGCTGGCCGAACGGCTGCTGGCCAAGGCCCCCGGCTTGGACCGGGTGTTCTTCTGCAACAGCGGCACCGAGGCAGTGGAGTCCGCGCTGAAGTTCGCCCGCTACGCCACCGGCCGTGGGCGAATCTTGTACTGCGACCACGCCTTCCACGGGCTCACCACGGGATCGTTGTCGGTGAACGGCGCGGACGAGTTCCGGCGCGGGTTCGCCCCGCTGCTGCCGGACACCGCCATCCCCCTCGGCGACCTGGACGCGCTCGCGGCCGAGCTGCGCAAGGGCGACGTGGCCGCGCTCATCATCGAGCCGGTGCAGGGACATGGCGTGCTCATGCCGCCCGACGGCTTCCTGACCGCGGCCTCCTCGCTGCTCCACGAGAACGGCGCGCTGCTCATCTGCGACGAGGTGCAGAGCGGCTTCGGCCGGACCGGCAAGTTCTTCGCCTACCAGCACGAGGAGGTGGTGCCGGACATCGTCACCATGGCCAAAGCGCTGTCGGGCGGGTTCGTCCCGGTCGGCGCGATGCTGGCCAAGGACTGGATCTTCGAGAAGGTCTACTCCTCGATGGACCGGGTCATGGTACACAGCACCACGTTCAAGGGCGGCGTGCTGGCCATGACGGCCGGGCTGGCCTCACTGGCCGTGCTGGACGGCGAGGGGCTGACCGAGAACGCGGCCCGGACCGGGGAGGCGCTGCGGACCGCGCTGACCGCGCTAGCGGACAAGTACGACGTGCTCGCCGACGTGCGCGGCCGCGGCCTGATGATCGGCCTGGAGTTCGACAAGCCGTCCTCGCTGCGCGCCCGGACCAGCTGGAACATGCTGCAGAAGGCCCGGGTCGGCCTGTTCGCGCAGATGGTCGTCGTCGCGCTGTTCCAGCGGCACCGCATCCTGACCCAGGTGTCGGGCGATCACATGGAGGTGATCAAGCTGATCCCGCCGCTGATGATCGGCGACACCGAGGTCAAGCTGTTCACCGAGGCGTTCGGTGAGGTGATGGAGGACGCCAGCAAGGGCAGCGGCCTCATCTGGGAGTTCGGCCGCACCCTGGTCAAGCAAGCCGCCCGCCGCTAGCTGCGCCCCGCTCCCGTCCCCCCAGCCCGCGCCACTCCTGCTCCGTGTCTCCCGTCTGCCTCTCCCGTCTGCCTCTCCGGTCGCATAGGCGCGGCGGGTCCAACCAATGAGTGTGGCACCGTACCGATTCTTCCCGGCAGAGTGCCACTCTCATTGGGTGGCGGGCTGGCCCTCGGCCAGAAGGGCCTGGGCCACGGCCAGGTCCTGGGGGTAGGTGATCTTCAGGTTGCGCTCGCTGCCGCGGACGATGTGCACGTCGACGCCGGGCAGATAGCGGAGCACCACGCCGCAGTCGTCGGTGGGCGCGAAGTCCGGGTCGGCGGCGGCCAGTTCGTGCGCGCGGGCGATCACCGGGAGCCGGAAGCACTGCGGGGTCTGGCAGCGCCACAGGGTATCCCGGCGCGGCATCGAGTGCATCACTCCGTTGTCCGTGATCACGATGGTGTCCGAGGCGGGCACGGCCACGCCGGCCGCATCGTGAACGGCCAGCGCGGCGACGCAGTCGGCGATGATCCGCTGGTCCACCAGCGGGCGCGCTGCGTCGTGCAGCAGCACCCCGCAGTCGGCCGGGTCGCCGGGAAGAGCAGCGGTGATGGCGGCTAGCGCCACCCGGGTCGAGTCCGGGCGCGCCACGCCGCCCGGGATGACCCCGGTGACCTTGCGGTAGCCGCCCTCGGCGAGCATGGCGCGGGCCTGATCCACGTACCCGGCGGCCATGACCACCAGGATCTCGTCGATTCCCGGCGCCTGCTCGAACGCGGCCACGCAGTGCTCGAGCAGCGTCCGGCCCTCCAGCCGCAGCAGCTGCTTGGGCAGCGGCGCGCCGATTCGCTGACCCGTGCCGCCGCCGAGCACCACCGCGACCGTCCGCATGACCGGGACTCTAACCGATAACCGGCGAGAGCCGTTTCCGTCCCGGCCGCGGCGGGTATGCGCTGGACAGCCCGGGCGTGTTCCTCCGGGGCGGCGGGCGAGCCGCCGGCTACAGTGAGTAAGGCTGTGCCCGATTCAGGGGCGTGAGTCGCGGCGGCTGTCGCCTGGGAGGATCCGCATGACGGTGGCCCTGGTGCTAGCGGCCCGGCCGGACGCCGGGCTGCGCGGCCAGCTGGCCGCTTTGGGCGTGCGCCGGGTCGACGCCGCTGAACGGTCCGGACCGGGCCTGCTGGCCGTCGCGGCGGCGGCGCGGGCCGCCGGCGAGCGCGTGCTTATCTGCGTCGGGGACGACTCGGTGCCCGAGGAAGTCCTGACCCGGCTGCTCGGCGCGAGCGGCACTGCGGCTTTCACCGGCCGGCCGACCCCAGGCGACCCGGCAGCACACCACGGCGGCGCGCTCATCGTGGACACCCCGGACCTGGACGCGCTCGCGAGGTCCGCCGAATCGCTCGCGGCCCGCCACGCGACTCCACCCGACGTGAGCACGCTGCTCGGCGAGCTCACCTGGCGCGGGGTCGGGGTCCGGGTCCTCGACGCCGGGCCGGACGGCGACGGCGCGGTCGCGCAGCTGATCGCCGATCCTGTCGCGCGTGACGTGGCCTGCTGGGCGGCCGGGCGCCAGCTCGCCCCGGCCGCGCTCTGCGGCATCTCGCTCGGCCTCGGGCTGCTGGCCGCCGTCTGGTTCTCCGAGCCGGCCACCCGGACGCAGGTCCTGGCCATCCTCACGCTGCTCTTCGCGTTCGCGGCGGGCCGGGCGGCGGCCCAGCTGGCGGCCATCGAAGGGACCAGGCCGGCCATCGACTGGCTCGGCGCGGCCTCCGGCCTGATCACCGAGCTCGCGGTGTACGCCGCGCTGGCCGTCAGCTCCGGCCTGGCCCAGAACACCGCCCAGAACGCCGCCCCGGGCAACGCGGGGCCAGCCGGCCTGAACGGGATCTTCGGCGGCTCACTGCGCGACACCGTGGTCGCCACCTGGGGCGGCGCCGATCAGATCGGCGTCTGGCGGCTGGCCGTCGCGGCGCTGCTCCTGCTCGGGGCCCGGCGGCTGGCCGAGCTGTGCTACGAGGGCCTGGCCCGGGCGTCGGGCAGCATCTTCCCCCGGCCGCCGCGGCGCCTGCTCGGGCAGATCATCACCCTGCCCGCGGGCGAGCGCATCGTGGTGATCGCGGTGACCGTGGTCTTCTTCGGCCCCCGCCTGACCTTCGGGGTCCTGCTGGCCTGGGGTGCGGTGGCGGCGGGCTACCTGCTGGCCGGGCAGCTGGCCGGCGC
>Ga0318516_10000720_pt1 | contig 11140 bp, 10 predicted proteins | sample GRESIP176b2f20_FD_202501 | JGI IMG/M metagenome (GOLD analysis project Ga0318516, IMG submission 202501) | Tropical soil microbial communities from Luquillo Experimental Forest, Puerto Rico - GRE.SIPMG.176b2f20 | ecosystem: Environmental > Terrestrial > Soil > Tropical forest > Bulk soil... | reverse complement strand
CCGGCGTCCAGACGTCCCAGGGCACGCAGTTGGAGACAATAGAGGTAAGCGGCGAGACGTTGACGGCGCCGAGGCGCCCCGCGCAGACCGCCCCGCCCACCGGCACGCCCGGTACCACACCGGTACCCGGGGCGGCACCCACTTTTTGAGGATTGGGCACAGCGTCCATCGCGGCGGCGATCTGGGGGTAGCCGAGGAAGTTGCCTTCCCGATCCTGGAAGTCGGTGATACCGAACTGACCGTAGACGTCGTAGGTCCAGGCATCGTTAATCTCGCCCTTGGCGCCGAGGACCTGACGGATCGAGGCCGAGAGGTAGTTGTCCAGGCGTGGACCACCCTCGACGTTGCGCCGTCCCATCCACATCTCGAAGGTCGCCGTCGCGGGGTCGGTGTCGAGTGGCAGGCCGAAGAGTTGCTGGTTCGCCGTGAGGTTGGCCGGCGTGCAGAGGGTCGATACTATCTGTGCGGTGAACAGCGGATTATTGCAGTGGAGAATCGGTTTCACCTCGAAGACGAACGCGCCACTCGGGCCGTACTGCGCCGTCGAGGTGTTACGCGCGTACATGGTCTCGCTGTAGACGCTCACGTGCGAGTTGACGTCGTAGGTCATGAAGCCGCCCGCAGTCCAACGCTCCTGCCCGCGCTGGAAGTAGCTGAGCGAACCGTAGTTGTAGAGGTCGCCCGGACGCTGGAACGACCGCAACTGGCCGGTCTTCGGGTCGATCGCAAAGTCCCCGAGCGCCGTGCTGCTCGTTCCCTTCTTGTTCAGGCCGAGGTACAGGAATCGGCCGTGCGCGCTCGTCGAGGAGCCGCCGCAGGTGATGGCGCTGTGCGGGGTGCTGCCGCCATTCAGCGTGCAGCCGGCGTGGTCGAATTGATTGCCAACCGACGGTGAGCTCTTCAGGTAGGTGGCGTAAGCGGTCGCATTGCCCTTGCCGTCGGCGAAATTCGATCCCATCAGGACCGACAGCGTGCGGTTCTGCCCGGTGTTGACGGAGCTCGGCGGCAGCGTCGCGCCGAAATCCGACAGATAGCCGAGATAGGTCTGGTTGTTGTTCTCGTGGTGGTTCCAGGAGTAGCTGCCATCGATCTTGACGCCCTGGTAGTGGGTGTTGAGCACGAAGTTGACGACGCCCGCGACCGCGTCCGCGCCATACACCGCGGAGGCACCGCCGGTGAGCACGTCGGCGCGCTCGATGAGCTCCGATGGGATCTGATCGATGTCGGCGGAGTTGGAGGAGCCGCCAGGCCCCGGGACGCCGCCCGAGCCGCCCGGCTGCATGCGCCGGCCGTTGATCAGCACCAGGGTGCGCTGCGAACCGAGTCCGCGCAGGCTGACGGTGGCGTTGCCGAGTGAGCTGATGGAGTTGCCCGAGCCTTGCTCCATCGTCACCTGCGGCAGCATGTTGAGGACATCCTCGACGCGGACCAGGCCGGTCTTCGCGATCTCCTCCGACCCGACGCTCGTGATGGGGCTGATGGAGATGTCGTTCGGAGCCTGCAGCAGGCGCGACCCGGTGACGACGACTTCCTCGACCGCAGGTGCCGCGGCCGCGTTCTCGGCCGGAGTTGCCTGAGCCAGCACTACCAACGGAGCTGCCGAACCTGCCGCGGTTGCCAGAGCGAGGCGAACCGCCTGGCGAAGCACACGCTTGGAATTAATCACTCGAAAGCCTCCCCTAAGTGGAAACTCAACGCGCAGCCGCAGAGTCGGGCTCTCCGGTTGCGGGAATGTTGCGGCGACCCGCCGCGCAAACTAGTTTGCACAAATACTACACACGGAGCCTGGCTTGTGCAAAAGAAGCATTCGCATTGGCCCCTGATTTTCGTTCACTCCGGGATGCGTTCCCGAGTGTGTTGCGGAGAGGCAACAGCGATCTAGACCGGGTCCGGAAGCAACATCACGCAAACCAGCAGTTCGTGGCCACCGTGATCCGCGTGTCGCGGCCGTAAAAGGGCGTGACCTCGTGAAAGAGGTACGAGGGGAAGACGACGATCTGGCCTTCGGTCAGTCGAAAATCGATCGGCGCCATTGCGAAGGCCGGATGGAGGCGGGTATTTGCAGGGTCCGCATACGCGCCGGCACCGGCGCGGGGATCGAGGAGGCGCAGCACGCCACTCCCGGGCTCGCCGGGCACCGGTTCCCCGGCCCGCACGCAGTACACCGCCGACCAGGAGGCCATGGGGTGGTTGTGCGAGATGAAAGAACCTGCCGGGCGGGTGACGTGGAACCAGGTGTGATTGTGCAATTTCAGTCGGGCGAAATCCCCCGCCCCGAGCGTCGTCGCCTCCCGCACCGTCGCCACCACCGTATCGAGCACGAACTTGCGCAGTTCCTGCACGCACGGCTCCGGCCAGCGGAACAGGTTGAAGCGACTCTCGAAAGTCTCCGCCTGCGGGATATGGCTCGGCATAGGATTGCGGTGCTCATCGTCCTCGCGCGCGAGAAACAGCGCCTCGAGCTCGCGATTGAGGCGCTCGCAGGGGCTGAGCTCCGCGGTGCCGAGCGCGACCGCGAACGCGGGCCTCAACGTCACCCCGGGCGTCACCACGGCGGCATCCAGGCGCCGCCCGATCCGACGAATCTCGCCCGGACGCTGATCAGGGTGAGCATGCCGGAAGAGCGCACCAGCGCGATCTCGTGGGTGAGTGCGGCGGGAAATACGGCCATCTCGCCCGGCACCGGCCGCCAGGTGCAGTGGCCGCTCCGGTAGGGGAGCCGCACGCCCCCCTGCGTCGGATCCTGGAACATCGTGAGGAGTCGCGATTCGTGTAAGCGCAGCATGCCGCTGTCGACACGGGCCTTCGAGGCCTCGGGCGCCGTCACGCAATACACCGCGAGCCAGCTGGTATTGGGATAACTCGTGGAGGGGACGCAGCCATCCGGCCGCACCAGCGTGAACCACGCTCGCGCTTCCAGCTCCAGGGCCCCGAATTCCTGCTCCGTGAGCTCGCTGATCGAGCCGGCGACGGTGCGCACGCCGGCGAGAATGCCCTGCAGCGCCCGGCGCACCGGCTGCTCCGGCCATTCGAGCAGGTCGTCGCGACTGCGGAACGTCAGCGCTCCGGGTGCGCCGTTTGCTTCGCGCCATTGCGGGGTCGTACGCGCGGTGAAAAGTGCCGCGAGCGCCGGATTGAGCGTCGCCGCGTCGGGCACCGTCACGACGCCAAACGGGGTGGCGAAGATCGGCACGACGTGCGCGGCAGGGGTGCTCATGGGCGGCGCCGAGCATACGGCAGCCGACACTGGGCGTCAGCGGCCGGCGCTCAACCCGGCACGGCGGTCCACAGCTCGACTGCGCGGCAGCCCTGCACGGCGTGCCAGGCGGTGAGTCCCGGATCGTGCGCCTCGAGCGCCCGCACCGCGCGTTCTTTGTCGGCTCCCGCGACCACGAAGAGCAGCACCTCGATCTGTGCGAGCAGCTGCGGGGTCACGCTCACGGCCGACATCCCGTCCGGGCGCTGTACCGCGATCGCGAGATGCCCGCGTGCGCGCGCGAGGTTGTCGGCGGAGAAGAGCGACGCCGTATGACCGTCGGCACCGAGCCCGAGGAGACCCAGGCCGATGCGGACGCCGGACTCGAGCAGCCGGGTGAGCGCACGCTCGTAGTCCGCCGCAGCCTCCTCGAGTGGCAACTCGGTGCGTACCCGCAGCAGCGATGCAGGGGCGAGCGCGAGCGCATCGAGGAGCAGGCGCGACTGGTGATAGTTGCTCGCCTCGGAGTCGATCGGTACGTAACGCTCGTCGGAGAAGAGTACGTGCAGCCGCCCATCGTGCTGCGGCGTCCGCGCGGCGAGCGCGCCATACGCCGGGAGAGGTGTGTGGCCGCCGGAGAGCATGATGGCGCGCGGCCCGGCGGCAGCGATCGTCTCCGCGAGGCGCGTCTCGAGCGCGGTATCGAGCGCGCGGCGGGTGTCGAAGCGGCGCGTGGTGAGTGTGGTCATCGGGCTCTCCTTAAGATGATGCCGTCAACCGCTGCGCGGACGCTCCCCTACCTGCGCGCGTACTTCGAAAAACTGCCCGGCGCGCCAGCAGCGCAGCAGCACGCTCGTGCCGGGCTGGCGGCTGGCGATGCGCCCGAGGGCATCCAGCGCGCTGCGCGGCGGCGTCCCATCGATGAGGACCAGAAAATCGCCCGGCTGCAGTCCCGCATGCTGCGCGGGACTGCCGACGTAGAGATTGCCGATGACCACGGCCGGCTGTCCGAGCCCGAGCCTCTGTGCCTGCTCCTCGGTCAGGTCCTCCGGCACGATGCCGATCCAGCCGCGGATCACACGCCCGTGGGCGATGATGTCGCTCAGCACCCCGCGCACCATGTTCACCGGGATGGCAAAGCCAATGCCCTCCACCCCGATGTTCTTGGCGACGATCGCGGTATTGATGCCGACGAGCGCACCGTTCGAATCGATGAGCGCTCCGCCGGAGTTGCCAAAATTGATCGGCGCATCCGTCTGGATGAAGTCCTCGAGCGGCGCGATGCCGAGCTGCTGGCGGCTCACGGCGCTCACGATGCCGTGAGTGACGGTGTGAGAGAGACCGATCGGATCGCCGATGGCGAGCACGACGTCGCCGACCTTCAAACGATCGGAGCGGCCGAAAGTGGCCACGGGGAGCGCGGTGAGATCGATCTTGAGCACCGCGAGATCGGTGTCCGGATCGCGGCCGACGATGCGCGCCTCCGCCTCGCGGCCGTCCTCGAGCTGCACGCGGATGAAGTCGGCGTTGGCGATCACATGGTGATTGGTGACGATGTGCCCGTCCGCATCGACGATGACGCCGGAGCCGAGACTGCGCTCGATGCGCTGCTGGTAGTGGGGCATGTAGTCGCCGAACAGCCCCCCGAGCGGGGGCGCGAGCCGCTCGGTCACCAGGCGCCGCGTGTAGATGTTGACGACCGCCGGCGCGGCACGCTGCACTGCGTCCGCGTAGCTGACCCGCGCCGCCGCGGGTGCGGTGGGTTGCGCCGCGGCGGGCGGTACTGCCGGTGGGGCGCGGGTAACGTTGCGGATCAGCTCCGGGCGCAGCGCCACGATCAGGAAGGCGAGCGCCAGGCCGCCGACGACCGATCCGGCCACGAAGACCAATGCGCTGCCGAGGCGCCCGAGCATTTGTCGCACTCCGCGAGCAACCCGCGTGCGCGCACCGCGGCGGCGCGGCCGGAACGGGGTGTTCGATTGTGTATAATGCCGCGCTCCCCGCAAGGTACGAAATCGCGCGTGCTGACGCTTCGTCCGCGCGGCGCGCGAAACGCGAACGAAAGTGGAGACGGTTCGATGGCGGATCACGCAGTCGTCGCCGACGACGAAGTCGACCTGAGCCGGCGGAAATTCCTCACCACGGCCACGATAGCGACCGGCGCGGTCGGGGTCGCATTCGCCGCGGTGCCCTTCATCGCATCGTGGAGCCCCTCCGAGCGTGCGCGCGCCCAGGGCGCGCCGGTCGAGCTGGACCTGTCCAAGATCGACGCGGGGCAGATGACCACCACCGTGTGGCGCCGGTCGCCGATCTACGTGGTGAGGCGCACACCGGACATGGTGGCGCGCATTTCCGGGCACGACGCGGAGCTGAAGGATCCCACTTCGCAGTACTCCGACCAGCCGCCCTATGCCAGAAATACCCTGCGCTCGCGCACGGCCGAGTTCCTCGTGCTGGTCGGTACCTGCACGCACCTCGGTTGCCTGCCGAAGCAGCGCTTCGCGCAGGCTGAGCTGTATCCGAGCTGGCCGGGCGGGTTCTTCTGCCCGTGCCACGGCTCGCGCTTCGATCTCGCCGGCCGTGTCTTCAACGGCTCCCCGGCCTCGATCAACCTGCGCGTGCCCCCGTACTCCTACCCCGACCCGCGCACGCTGCGGATCGGGGTCGATGAGAAAGGAGCCGCCTGATGGCCGTCAAGACCGCACCGGACGCACCCGCGCCGTTGTCGACCGGAGTCGTCGCGGAGCCGGCGGCGAGACGCTTCTGGGCGTGGCTCAACAAGCGCATGCCGGTCGATGAGTTCATCACCAGCCAGGTGACGGACTACTTCGCGCCGAAGAACTTCAACATCTGGTATTTCTTCGGCTCGATCGCGCTCGGCGTACTCGTGCTGCAGCTGCTCTCGGGCATCTACCTCACCATGTTCTACAAGGTCGGCGAGACCACCTCGTTCGACTCGGTCGAGTTCATCATGCGCGAGGTGAACTATGGCTGGCTCATCCGCTACCTGCATTCCACCGGTGCCTCGGCCTTCTTCATCGTCGTGTACCTGCACATGTACCGGGCGCTCCTCTACGGCTCGTACCGCGCGCCGCGCGAGCTGCTGTGGCTGATCGGCATGCTCGTGTACCTGGCGCTCATGGCGGAGGCCTTCATGGGCTACGTGCTGCCCTGGGGCAACATGTCGTTCTGGGGTGCGCAGGTGATCGTCAACCTGTTCGGCACCATCCCCGGGATCGGACCCGGGCTGGTGGAGTGGATCCGTGGCGACTACGGCATTGCCGACGCGACGCTCAACCGCTTCTTCGCGCTGCACGTCGCGCTGATACCGCTCGCGCTGCTGCTGCTCGTCGTGCTGCACCTGGCGGCGCTGCACGAGACCGGCTCGAACAATCCGGACGGCATCGAGATCAAGGACAAGGCCGGCCGGGACGGCAAACCGCTCGATGGCATTCCGTTCCATCCCTACTACACGGTGAAGGATGTCTTCGGGTTCGGGGTGTTCGCCGTGCTGTTCGCCATCGTGCTGTTCTTCGTGCCGACCCTCGGCGGGCTGTTCCTCGAGGCGCCGAACTTCGAACCCGCCAATCCGCTCTCCACCCCGGAGCACATCGCGCCGGTGTGGTACTTCACGCCCTACTACGCGATCCTGCGCGCGGTGCCGGACCAGCGGCTCGGGGCGCTGCTCATGCTGCTCGCGGTGTCCGCCTTCCTGTTCCTGCCGTGGCTCGATCGATCGCCGGTGAAGTCGATACGCTACAAGGGCTGGATGTCGCGCACCGCGCTGACACTCTTCACCGTGGCGTTCGTCGCGCTCGGTTACCTCGGCCTGCAGCCCGCGGAAGGCCTGTACGTGGTGCTGGCGCGCATTTTCACCGTCATTTATTTCCTCTTCTTCCTGCTCATGCCGTTCTACACCAAGCTCGACCCGGTGAAGCCCGTGCCGGAGAGGGTGGTTTACCATGCGCACTGACCTGCCGGGGCTGCTGCTCGCGGTGGCGCTCCTCGCGGGCGTGCTCGTGCCGGGCATGGCAGGCGCGGCGGAGGAGGCGGCCGGCGCGGGCGAGGTGGCCAGGTTCGGCGCGGACTGGCAGAGCTGGCGTGTCAACACCGACGTGACGGACATGCCCTCGGTGCAACGTGGGGCACGCAACTTCGTCAGCTTCTGCCTCGGCTGTCACAGCCTGAAGTACCAGCGCTGGTCGCGTCTCGGTACGGACCTCTCGATCCCGACGGACCTGCTGCAGAAGGACCTGGTGCCGCCGGGCGACAGGATCACCGACTACATCCTCACCACCATGCCGGCGCGGGATGGCGAAACCTGGTTCGGCAAGAGTCCGCCGGATCTGACCCTCATGGTGCGTGCGCGCGGCCGCAACTACGTCTATCAGTTCCTGAAGACCTTCTACGTCGATCCCACCCGGCAGACGGGCGCCAATAACCTGCGCCTGCCAACGACCGCGATGCCCCACGTCCTCTCCGAGCTCGAGGGGTTGAAAAAGGCGGTGTACCGCGACGTCATGAGAAGGGGCGAGGGCGGCAGCTTCACCCACGAGCAGGTGTTCGACCATTTCGAGACGCTTGCACCGGGCCGTCTGAGCGCGACCGAGTACGATGGGTTCGTGCACGACACGGTCAACTTCCTCGACTACGTCAGCGAGCCGACGCAGGCCGCGCGCCGCGCACTCGGGGTATGGGTGGTGCTGTTCCTGCTCGTGTTCACCTGGCTCGCATGGCTCGTGAAGCGCGAATACTGGAAAGACGTTCATTGATCGCCGCGGCCGGCGCGCGCGGCGTGAGCGGCATCCGCTGAGGCAGAGGCCGCAGGAGCGCAAAAGTTGTCGAGCAGACGATCCATCATGACGCTGTTTTCCGCGCCCGCCGACCCGTGGAGTCATCGCACGCGCATCGTGCTGGCGGAGAAGGGCATCAGCATCGACATCGTGAGCGTCGAGGCGGGGCGCTTCCCCGAGGATCTGCTCGACCTCAACCCTTATCACAGCGTGCCGACGCTGGTCGACCGCGACCTCGTGCTGTATGACTCGCGCGTCATCATCGAATACCTCGATGAGCGCTTCCCGCATCCGCCGCTGATGCCGGTCGATCCGGTGACGCGCGCGCAGTTTCGCCTCGCGCTCTACCGCATCGAGCGCGACTGGTACAGCCTGGCACGTCAGATCGATCAGGAGCCGGACAAGAAGCAGACGGTGAAGATGAAGAAGATCCTGCGCGACACCATCCTGCAGAGCACCGATCTGTTCAAGGTGAAGCCGTTCTTCCTCTCGGACGAGTTCTCGCTGGTCGATGCGACCATCGCGCCGATCCTCTGGCGGCTGCCGTATTATGAGATCGACCTGCCGCCGCAGGCGCAGCCGATCGAGAGGTACGCGCACTTGGTGTTCGCCCGTCCCGCCTTTCGCGAAGCCCTCTCCGAGCGCGAGCAGGAGATGCGCCTGCCGTAAACATGGTCAAGGCATTACCCAAGCGTCCCTTCCTGCTGCGCGCCATGCACCAGTGGATCGCCGAATGCGGGCACACGCCCCACGTCATCGTCGATGCGGCGCGCGAGGGCGCCGAGGTGCCGCGCGCCTACGTCAAGGATGGCAAGATCGTGCTCAACCTCAGCGAGGGCGCGACGCAGCGGCTGCACATGGGAAATGAGGAAGTCGAGTTCGACGCCCGCTTCGCGGGCGTGATCCATCATGTGCGCTTTCCGGTGAGTGCGGTACTCGGCATCTACGCGCGGGAGACCGGCGAGGGAATGGTGTTCTCCGAGCAGGATCTCGGGCCCGAGCCGCCGACACGCCCGACGCCGGCGGAAGAGGGCGGCGCACGCCGCCCGCAGCTGAAAGTCGTCAAGTAATCGCGACAGCGCATCCGGCTTCTTCTAAGCTAAATGAACGGGCTTTGCTCCTGCGAAGCCCGTTGATACTGCGCGCAGCGCATAAAGAGAGTCGGCCTGTAAGCCGGGTTCTGTCGAGGACAGTCATTCCTCTGGGATCCCCGTCACCGTGGACCTCTAGCAGCCTACCCGGAAGCGCGCGCGGATCAGCGCTGCACCCGCCTTGGGAGCGGGTACGGCTTCCCTATTTGGCCTTGCTCCAGGTGGGGTTTGCCGTGCCGTCGCGTGTTACCACCGACGCGGTGCGCTCTTACCGCACCGTTTCACCCTTGCCGGTCCCGCGAGGGACTTGGGCGGTCTGCTCTCTGTTGCACTTTCCGTGGGCTCGCGCCCCCCAGGGGTTACCTGGCACCCGATCCGCTGGAGCCCGGACTTTCCTCCACCGAAGCGAAGCTCCGGCAGCGACTGCCCGGCCGACTCTCGTCGCGCACGATACGGCGGCAGCCAGGGAAGTCAATTGTCACCAGTCGGCGGGGTTTTCCCTGGAGCTCGGATGCAGCGCCAGGGTTGTAGCTCCGGTATCGAACTCCGACCACGTAAACCAGCTGCATGGCCAACTCTCATCGGCTGTGCGGGGCTGCTAAGTCTAGCCCAGGCGGGCGGCGGGACCGTATGTCAGGGCGCCTCCTCCTCACGGGGCGCCCCCGGGGCGTCGCGGACAGCGCGTGTCGCGAGCGCATAGGCTGCGGCGCGCGTGGCTCCCGTGAGCTGCGCCGCGACGGCGGCAGCGCGCCCCGGGGGAAGCTCCTTCGAGAGCACCGCGATGGTGCGATGGAGCAGTCGCTCGTCGACGCCCGCCGCGGTGGCTGGCGCGCCATGCACCACCAGCGTGATCTCGCCGCGCGCGAAGTTGGCCACCGTCGCCGCGCGCGCCGCGAGCTCACCCAGCGTGCCGCGGTAGACCGTCTCGTGCGCCTTGGTGAGCTCGCGCGCCACGACCGCTGCACGCTCCGAACCCAACACGGCGGCGAGGTCGGTCAGCGCCGCCACGATTCGGTGCGGCGCCTCGAAGAACACCAGGGTGCGCCGCTCGTGCGCGAGCGCCTCGAGCGCTGCGCGCCGCTCGCGCTGGCGCGCAGGCAGGAAGCCTTCGAAGCAGAAACGGTCCGTCGGCAGACCCGCGATGGCCAGCGCCGCGGTGATCGCCGAGGGGCCGGGGACGGCACTCACCTCGAAGCCGGCCGCTATCGCCGCCTGCACCAACTCGTATCCTGGATCCGACAACAGCGGGGTGCCCGCATCGCTCACCAGTGCCACGCGCTCCCCCTGGGCGAGTCGTGCGAGCAGCCCCGGCACGCGCCGCGACTCGTTGTGCTCGTGCAGAGAGAGGAGCGGCGTTGCGAGCCCGAGCGCCATCAGCAGCGCGCCCGTGTGCCGGGTATCCTCGGCGGCGATGACGTCCGCCTGCGCCAGCGCCTCGCGCGCCCGCTCACTGAGGTCGGCGAGGTTGCCGATCGGCGTGGCGATGACCTGCAGCCGCCCGGTGACCACTATAATCGCGCCTCGCGCCGCGTAGGATGGCGGCCCGCAGGCATCCTGCCCCCCAGCGAGAGGCTCTTCAACAGATGTACGCCCGCCCGCTTGTCCGCCTCGCGCTCCTGGCGCTCGCCACGGCAGCTCTCGCGGGATGTCCGAGCCTCAGTCAGCGCGCTGAGCTGCCGCCCTCGATCGATCGCGCCCAGGCACTCGAGGGCACGGGCGACCGCGCGGGCGCCGCGCGCGTCTACGAGCAGCTCGCGGCGCAGAACACCGGCACCGATCGCACCGGGCTGCTGCTGCACGCGGCCCGGAATTACCTCGCCGCGCAGCGCATCGATGACGCGGCCCGGGTGCTCGGCCAGGCGCAGGGACCCTTCTCCACGGAGCAGACCAGCGAGCACACGCTGCTCACCGCGGAAGTCATGCTCGCCCGCGGCCAGCCGCAGGAGGCGCTGCGGCTGCTGAATGCCATACCGGTGCCCGCCGCGGCCGATCAGGCCGCCCGCTATCGCGCGGCGCGGGCGAGCGCCAGCGCGCTCGTCGCCGGTCGCGGGGAAGGCGGC
>Ga0318516_10000710_pt1 | contig 11191 bp, 9 predicted proteins | sample GRESIP176b2f20_FD_202501 | JGI IMG/M metagenome (GOLD analysis project Ga0318516, IMG submission 202501) | Tropical soil microbial communities from Luquillo Experimental Forest, Puerto Rico - GRE.SIPMG.176b2f20 | ecosystem: Environmental > Terrestrial > Soil > Tropical forest > Bulk soil... | reverse complement strand
CGAGCGGCGCCACGAGAACGTAGCAGGAAGTCGTACGCCTCGATGATTGTCCCGACCGTACTCGCGATGATTGCGCGGCGGAGTTGCCGGCTGTGCTCGGCTGCGGAAAGGCTGCTCGCAACGGTTTCGGTGATGGTCATTCGAATGTCCTCCCTCGACGCTAGTCGGCCTGGGCCCGGGCAGGCTGAACCGGCCGAGTTTTGTCGTATTCCTCCGAGATGTCCCTGTTGGTGTAGTCAGTGAGCATCGTCGTGGCGCTGATGCCGATTACGGCGCAGCCGAGGATATAAAGGGCGATCGGGAAGCTCGAAGCGAAGGCAGCTAACAGCGCCGTCGCGATAAACGGCGATGGACCGCCGGCAATGATCGAGGCGAGCTGATAGCCCAGCGAGGAGCCGCTATAGCGCAGCCGTGGGGAGAAGGATTCGGCGATCAGTGCCGCTTCGGGGCCGTACATCGTCATGATCGGCAGGCCTGAGAGAGCCACGGCGATAAAGATCACCATCGGTATTTTCGTATCCAGCATGGCAAAGTATACGAACCCGAACACGGCGACGAAGACGCAGCCGATTATGTACATGCGCTTGCGGCCGATGCGGTCCGACAGATGCCCGGCTATCGTCACCCACAAAAAGCCGAGGACGGCTTGTACGAGCACCGCAGTCAGCAGAAAATTGCGCGACGCGCCCAGGACCGTCGTGCCGTAGGTGAAAACGAACGCGCCAAAGATATAGCCGGGAGCTTGCTCCGGCAGCCGCAACAGAGCGGTCAGCGCGACCTCTTTCGGTTGGCGTTTGAGTACTTCGAGCACCGGCACGCGTTCGATACGTTCCTCCTCGATGACTTTGCGGAACACCGGGGTTTCGAGAATGCCGAGCCGGATCCACAGCCCGACCCCGACCATGACGATGCTGATGAGGAACGGGATGCGCCAGCCCCACACCAGAAACTGATCCCCGGAGAGCCAGCTGAACACCAGCACCGCCAGATTGGCCAGAAAGAACCCGGCTGGGGCCCCGAATTGCGGCCAGGACGAGATGAAGCCCCGATGATGATGGTTCGTGCCCATTCCATCGCTAAGAGCACCGAGCCGCCCCACTCACCGCCGACCCCGATGCCTTGAATCAAGCGGATGACCGTCAACTGGATGGCGCCCCAGATGCCGATGCTCTCGTAGGTCGGGACGAGGCCCACGGCGACCGTCGCAAGCCCCGTCACCAACAATGTCACGATCAAAGTCGCCTTGCGTCCGATCCGATCGCCCCAATGGCCGAATATCGCCGCTCCGATCGGCCGGCCGACGAACCCGATAAAAAACACGGCAAAGGCCTCGAGCACACCGACTAATGGATCCGACTTCGGGAAGAACAGTTTGCCGAAGACCAGCGCGGTTACTTGGCCATAAAGCAGGAAATCGTACCATTCGATCGTGGTGCCGACAGTGCTGGCAACCAGCGCGCGACGCAACTGCGCGCGGTGCTCGGCTTCCGGCAATGCGCTGATCGGACTATCGATAGCAGTCATCGCAGAATCCTCCCGCGTGATCCGCTAGTGTCCGATGCCCAAGCGTTGGGCAATCGCGGCAAGAGCCTGCCGGAACCCGTCGGAGCAGTTCAGACCCGCTCGTATTCGGCAGAGATGTCCTTGTTGGTGTAATCCGTGAGCAACGCTGCCGCGATGATGCCGAGCACCCCGCAGCCGAGAATATAAAGGGCAATCGGAAAGCTCGACGCGAACGTAGCGAACAGTGCCGTCGCGATGAACGGCGACGGACCGCCAGCGATTATCGAAGCGAGCTGATAGCCCAGCGAGGTGCCGCTGTAGCGCAGCCGCGGAGTAAAGCTTTCTGCGATCATTGCCGCCTGTGGGCCATAACACGTCGTGACGGGAAGCAACGACAGCGCGATGGCGATAAAGATCAGAGCCGGCACTTTCGTATCGAGCAGGGCGAAGTAGATGAAGCCGAAGATCCCGGAAAAGATTGAGCCGATTATATACATGCGCTTGCGCCCGATGCGGTCGGACAGTTAGCGCCACTTGCTTCGGTTGCCGCTTGAGCACTTCCAGGACCGGCACGCGTTCGACCCGCTCTTCGTCGAGCACCTTCTGGAAGACCGGGGTCTCGGAGATGCCGAGCCTGATCCATAGCCCGATACCGACCATGACGATGCTGATAAGGAACGGAATCCGCCATCCCCAAACCAGAAATTGGTCGCCGGACAGCCAGCTGAAGAACAGCACCGCAAGGTTCGCCAGGAACAGCCCCGCCGGCCCGCCGAACTGCGGCCACGCAGCGAGGAATCCGCGGTTTTTGGTGGTGCGCGCCCACTCCATCGCCAAGAGCACGGAGCCGCCCCATTCGCCCCCGACGCCGATCCCCTGAATCAGGCGGATGATCGTCAGAAGGACTGCTCCCCAGATGCCGATGCTCTCATAGGTCGGTACGAGACCGACGGCTACGGTGGCAAAGCCGGTCACCAGCAGGGTCGCGATCAACGTCGCCTTGCGTCCAATGCGGTCGCCCCAATGGCCGAAGATCGCCGCCCCGATCGGCCGTCCGACAAAGCCGATGAAGAAAACGGCGAACGCTTGCAGAACACCGACAATCGGGTCGGACTGGGGGAAGAAGAGCTTGCCGAAAACCAGCCCAGTCACCTGGCCGTACAGCAGGAAATCATACCATTCGATCGTGGTTCCGACCGTGCTGGCGATCAGGGCGCGGCGCAGTTGCCGCCGGTGTTCGTCGGTGGAAAGGCCGTTCCTCGTCGCAGCAATATCGGCTGTTGTCATCGCGGCTTCCTCCCTGGGCCGGGGGAACCGGGCGCCGGCTCAGCTTTTCCTCTCGACGATGCAAGAGGCGTTAACGCTTTCAAACCGAAGTTACCAGCCGAGCGCAAGAGGAAAAAGGGTTCAGCGGCTAGCCAATTCGGTGAGGAGCGGGTTGAAACGTTGGGCCGCCTCGTACTGGACCCAATGCCCGGCTCCCGGGATCACCACAAAACGGGCGGCGGGTTGAACGTTCCGCAAAGCGCGGGCGCGATCGTCCAGGTGTGGATAGGCGGTGGCGTCGCGTTCTCCCCAGATGCCGTCGATGCGGGCCTTCACGCGAGGAAGGGCGCGGGCGAGTGTGTCCGCCCGTGAGAACCTGCGGCTTTTGATCCGGCCGCGCGGCGCGTTTCGTGCCTGGATATAGACTGCCAGCTTGTCGATTTTGGCCGCATCGGCGATCATCAGGGCCGCGACATTGTGGCGGGCGACGGCAAGCGCCTGGACCTCGGATGCGCCTTCCGGCAATCGTTGGAGCGCTGTCGGCTGGCGGACCAGACCAAGGCCGTTCGATCCGACGATCGTAAAGGCGTGCACTCGATCGCCGAGCCGAGCCGCAACATGACCGCCAAGCACGCCGCCGAACGAAAATCCGGCGAGATGCAACACAGCATGTGATGGGAAGACGGCATCGATTCCCTCGACGATGATCCCGGCGAGACCCTCGGCGGTGTGGGGCTCCGGGGGCGTCGCCGAGTCGCCGAGCCCCGGCAAGTCGGGAGCAGCGACCGTGAACCGCCGCGACAGCGGCGTCACATTGCGGATCCAATGCATCCACGAACCGTAGCCGCCGTGCAGCAAGACGAGGGGTGGGCCGCTTCCCCACACGCGCCAGACCATGCTGCCATCGCCGCACGGCGTTTCCAGCCGCTGCGCTTCGGCCGCGATGCCGTCCACGAAAGCCACGGTTTTTTCTCCGATCAGACCCACCGTTCGCCTCTCTGGCAGACCTTTCCGCAGGCTGATAACCGGTTTCGCGGCAGACGCCTAGTCCCAGCGCGAGGCGGAGCAGCGGCCAAACTGGTCGCTTCGCCCGGCCCGCTTTGCGGAAAGAGAACTCCCCCCCTCCCCCCGCACGCACTATATGTGTCGAGATATGAGTCGACGCGGCCCCATCGCCGGGCGGGCCGCACCGCTCGGAGCCGATGATGCCGCAAAGACCGTTCGAGATGTTGATGTGGGCGCGGGCCTGCGAGGCGATGGAGCGTGCCGAGCGTCTCCATCGTCAATTTTTCCACCGCGCCCCTGCCACCTCATGCTGGGAAGCGCCGGTCGATATTTTCGAGACCGACGATCTGCTGACCATCGTAATCGCCTTGCCGGGGGTGGATCCCGACCGCGTGCAGGTGACACTCAGCGCCGGCGTGTTGATCGTCAGCGGCGAACGGCCTCTGCCCGAGGAATTGGGAGATGCCCGCATCCACCGGCTCGAGATCCCCCACGGGCATTTCCAGCGGCGGATCGAGCTGCCACCGGCCCGATTGAAACTTTCCCGCCGGCATCTTGCCAATGGCTGCCTGATGCTCCAGCTGCAAAAAGTCGGGTGAGCGATATGGCTCTGGACCGCGACCTGCGCACGTCGGGAACTACCGCGCCCTCCTCCCCCGATGCCATCGAGATGACGGGCTCCAGCGTTCCAGCACTGCCGGAAGACGCGCTGATCCTGATTCCGACGCGCAACCTCGTACTGTTTCCCGGCACGGTGTTGCCGGTCACCCTCGGCCGCCAACGCTCGGTGCTGGCAGCGCAGACGGCGATGCGGCTCAATCGCACGGTTGGCCTCGTTCTGCAGCGCGACCCTGGCATCGATGATCCGATCCCGCTGGATCTCCATCGCGTAGGTACCGAAGGGAGCCTGTTGCGTTACGTCACCAGCCCGGATGGCACCCATCACGCGATCTGCCAAGGCGAGCGCCGTTTCCGCATTCGCGATTTTCTCGACGGCTACCCGTTTCTCGCGGCCCGCGTCGAACGCGTCACCGAATCCGATGAAACCACCACGGACATTGCCGCGCGCCTGCTCAATCTGCGCAACCAGGCGATGGAGGTGCTGCAGCTGCTGCCGCAGACGCCGGCAGAGCTTGTAAATGCGGTTCAGTCTGTCACTTCTGCAGCGGCGCTCGCGGATCTGATCGCGAGTTTCATGGACATTACCCCGCCCGAAAAGCAAGAGATCCTGGAGACCGTCGAGCTCCAACGCCGGCTCGAACGCATCTCGGAAATGCTGGGCTACCGGCTCGAAGTGCTGCGGTTGTCGCGTCAGATCAGCGAGCAGACCAAAGGCAAACTGGATGATCGGCAGCGCGAATTCCTGTTGCGTGAGCAATTGAAGACGATCCAGAAGGAGCTCGGCGAGGGCGAAGATGCCAAAGCGCAAGAGATCGCCGAGCTGACCAAGAAGATCACCGAGGCGAAAATGCCGTCCGAGATCGAGGAGCATGCCAAAAGGGAAGTCTCCCGGCTCGACCGAATGCCGGAAGCCTCCGGCGAGTACTCGATGGCGCGCACCTATCTGGAATGGCTGACGGAGCTCCCGTGGTCGGTTGAATCCGGCAAGCCGATCGATATCGCCGAAGCGCGCCGCATTCTCGATGCCGACCACTATGGCCTGCAAAAGATCAAGCGGCGCATTCTCGAATACCTCGCGATCCACCAGCTCAACCCCGGCGGCCGCAGCCCAATCCTGTGCTTTGTCGGGCCGCCTGGGGTCGGCAAGACCTCGCTCGGGCAGAGCATCGCGCGAGCAACGGGCCGAAAATTCGTCCGGGTGAGCCTGGGCGGCGTGCATGACGAAGCCGAGATCCGTGGCCACCGCCGCACCTATATCGGGGCGTTGCCCGGAAACATCATCCAGGGGATCCGCCGGGCCGCCGCCTGCGATTGCGTGATGATGCTCGACGAGGTCGACAAGCTCGGCCGCGGCATCCAGGGCGACCCCGCCTCGGCGCTGCTTGAGGTGCTCGACCCCGAACAGAACTCGACCTTTCGCGACGCCTATCTGGGCGTGCCGTTCGACCTGTCGAAGGTGATGTTCATCACGACGGCCAACGTCCTCGACAGCATACCGGGGCCACTGCGCGACCGCATGGAGGTCATCGACCTGCCCGGCTATGTCGAGGACGAGAAGTTCGAGATCGCGCGACGCTACCTCGTCACCCGGCAGATCGAGGCTAACGGATTGAAGGCCGAGCAGGCCGAGATCGACGACGCGGCGCTGCGCGCGATCATCCGCGACTACACGCGTGAGGCCGGCGTGCGCCAGCTGGAGCGCGAGATCGGTGCCGTGTTGCGCAGTGCCGCGATGCGCATCGCCGAGGGCACGGCGCACCATGTCCGCATCGAGCCGGAAGATTTGACAGAAATCCTCGGGCCGCCGCGCTTCGAGGGCGAAGTCGCGATGCGCACGAGCATCCCCGGCGTCGCGACGGGCCTCGCCTGGACCCCGGTCGGCGGCGACATTCTGTTTATCGAGGCGACCCGCATCCCGGGCAACGGACAGCTGATCCTGACCGGCCAGCTCGGCGACGTCATGAAGGAGAGCGTGCAGGCCGCGCTGAGCCTCGTCAAAGGGCGGGCATCCTCGCTCGGGCTCGATCCGGGAATCTTCGAAAAATCCGACATTCACGTTCATGTCCCAGCCGGCGCGATCCCCAAAGACGGTCCGAGCGCCGGCGTGGCGATGTTCACCGCTCTCATCTCGCTGTTGACCAACCGCACGGTGCGCAGCGACACCGCGATGACCGGCGAGATCAGCCTGCGCGGGCTCGTGCTTCCCGTTGGCGGCATCAAGGAGAAAGTCGTCGCCGCAGCGCGCGCCTCCCTCTCTACGGTCATCCTGCCGGCGCGCAACCGCAAGGATTACGAGGACATCCCCGAGAGCGCGCGCAGCAGCCTGCGTTTCGTGTGGGCCGAGCGGGTCGAAGACGTCATCGAGGCGGCTCTGGAGCCGGCGCCGCAGGCCGTCACCAGCTCCGCTGCCTGAGTACCGATCGACAGGAAAGCCCCTCGCCTCAACCCGTCGTTGGAGCCCTCCAAACGGAGAAGGGCTTTTCCGGCCGACGTGCCGAAACGGGCACGTGTATCGCGCGCGAGATACAAAAAGTCACGACCAGGCCGTTGAGATTCCTCGAGTCCAGGTCCGGGAAACAGGCGATAGCAGAGGGCGGAGGCGGCTCGGCAACGATTTCCAGCATCAGCGGCTGTGAGGCAAACGAGGGTAGTTGCTCGTGACATCGCGGCCCTGCATGGCCGCCGCCCTTAGCCCAATGCCCCCATCCAGCCGGCGATGGCCTGCCCGATCTCGTGCGGCGAATCCTCCTGGACGTAATGGATCCCCGCGACCGTCACCTCGGTCTGCGCCGGCAACCTGCGGACGAAGTCGAGATCCGTGTCGGCGGATAGGATCCCGCCGGGTTCGGCCTTCACGAACAGCTTGGGCACATTGCTCGTCTTGAGCCATTCCCCAGAGGCGGCCACGATCGCAGTCACGTCGGCGGGCTCGCCGTCGATGGGGATCTGCCGGGCGAAGGTCAATGTCGGCCGTCGCCCCTCGCCGGGCTCGGCGAACGGCCGTCGGTACGCCGCCATCTCCTCGGCGGAGAGGGTGCGCAGGATGGCCTTTGGCAGGATCTGCTCGATGAAGAAGTTGTCTTGCAGGACCATTTTCTCTCCGGCCTCGGAACGCAGTCCCTGCAAGGCTGGACGCATTCCGAACTTGTCCCAGTGGTCCCAGCGCTGCGGCACCACGATCGCCTCCATGTACGCGATGCCCTTCATGGCCTCGCGGTGCCGGTTGGCCCAGTCAAAGCCGAGGGCCGAACCCCAGTCATGGATGACAAGGGTGACCCGCTCGCGCACATCCAGGGCCTCGAGCAGGGCGTCGAGATAGCGGCGGTGCTCGACGAAGCGATACGAGCCGGGGCCACTGTCAGGCAGTTTGTCGGAGTCGCCCATGCCGATCAGGTCGGGGGCGATGCAGCGGCCTAGTGGCTGCAGGTGCGGCAACACGTTGCGCCAGAGATAGGACGAGGTGGGATTGCCGTGTAGCAGCACGATGGGGTCGCCCTGTCCCACCTCCACGTACGCCATCTCGCGGCCGAGGACCCGCCGCCGTCGTTTTTGGCACGGAAATCCCGCGGAGATCGTGTTCGTCATGTTCACTTCTCCTGTAGTAACCGACTAAGAATGTCTTCGAGCAACACTGCCGGCACCTGACGGCTTATAGATGAGGCTGTCGAGGCCGCCGAATTTCTCCAGCACGATCGCGCGCATGGCAATTCACCCGGTACGGTCAGCGGGCGAGGAAGGCGCGGATTGCCGCAGCGATTTCGTCGCAATGCGTCTCGAGCGCAAAGTGCCCGGTGTCCAGGAAACGCACTTCGGCACCCGGAATGTCGCCCTTGAACGCCTCCGCGCCCGGCGGCAGGAAGAAGGGATCGTTCTTCCCCCAAATCGCCAAAAACCGCGGCTTGTGCCTGCGGAAATAGGATTGGAATTCCGGGTACAGCGCGACGTTGCTCTTATAGTCACCGAAAAGATCGAGCTGCACCTCATCGGCACCGGGACGCGCCAGGTAGAAGCTGTCGAGCGAATATCCGTCGGGAGAAACCGCGGAGGTGTCAGCGACGCCGTGGGTGTACTGCCAGTACGTTGTCTCCGGTGTGAGGAAGGTTCGGAGGGCCGCGCGGTTCGCCTGCGAGGGCTCCTGCCAGTAGGCGCGGATCGGGTCCCAGCCGTCGCTCAGGCCCTCCACATAGGCATTGCCATTCTGCGAGATGATGGCGGTGATGCGCTCGGGATGCCGCATTGCGAGGCGGAAGCCGGTCGGCGCGCCATAGTCGAACACATAGAGCGCGAAGCGGCCAAGTGCGATCAATTCAGTGAAGCGCTCAATAACACCCGCAATGTTGTCGAAGGTGTAGTTGAACTTGGTCCGTTCCGGCATGTCCGATCGTCCAAACCCGGGCAGGTCAGGCGCAATGAGACGAAACTGATTGGACAGCTGTGGAATGAGATCGCGGAACATGTGACCGGCACTTGGAAAGCCGTGCAGCAGCAGGAGCACTGGTGCGGCCTTCGGCCCTGCCTCGCGATAAAAGATGTTGAACCCGTCGACATCGACTTTCCGGAAGCTCATCTTGCGCATTGTCGGACCTCTTCAAAGCGGTTGGGTTCGGTCACGCCGAGGAGCTCGCCACGGCTTCGAGAATCACTTCGATGACGAGTTCTGGCGCGGTAACTAATGGCGTATGGTCGACCTTCTCCGATCGGATTCGTGCGCCCATGCGTTCTGCCATAAAGAGCTGAGTAGCTGGGTTGATCATTCGGTCTTCTTCGGCGACGAGGTACCAAGACGGCTTTACTTTCCAAGCAGCTTTCGGCGCCTTCTCCTGAATGCATGCAACAGCGATCGGCCGCTGCGTTGCAGCAAAAAGCGCCGCCCGTTCGGGGGAGGCGTGTTGCGCAAAAGCAGTGGCAAATCCCTCTTGCGGCATCCAGATGAACCCATGCGAATCAGGTGCCAGCTGCGGCGCCTGTGGATGCGGCTTTTCGCGATAGAAGACTTCGGCGACTGTCTCGCCTTCGTCAGGCGCCAAGCCCGCCACGAAGATCAGCGATTGCACTCTCTCGTTGGTGCTCGCCGCTATCACTGCGCCAGCATAAGCGTGTGCTGCCAAGACCACAGGTCCATCGGTGCGTTCCAGCGCGCGGTCGAGCGCAGCGATGTCATCGGACAAGGACGTCAGTGGTATCGGAGCCGCCAGGGCATTCAATCCTTTGCAGAGCAGCGGCCCGATAATGTCGTTCCAGCTCGAGCCATCAGCCCATGCACCGTGCACCAAGACGACACTAGCCCTTCGCTTGGAATCGCTCATGTGTCATCCCCTTCACGTCCGAACTCAGTGGTCTGCGCGCGGGGATGTAGGGACTTCGCGGTAGCGGTATAACGAGGTAATTTTACAAAGGACCCTCTCGATTTTTGGAAGGTTCGCGTGGACCGGCTTGAAGCTATGGCAATACTCGTCGAGGCGGTTGATGTCGGTAGTTTGTCGGCCGCCAGCCGCAAAATGAACGTGCCGCTCCCGACCGTGAGTCGAAAGATCGCGGATCTGGAATCGCATCTCGGGGCTCGGTAGCTTACCCGCTCAACGCGCAAATTGACACTGACAGACGCCGGAGCTGCGTATGTCGGTGTCGCGAAGCGGATCCTTGAAGAAGTTGCTGACGCCGAACGAACGGCTGCAGGTGAGTATAGTACGCCGAGAGGAGATCTTGCCGTTACAGCGCCTATCGTTTTTGGACGCCTGCACGTGCTGCCGCTAGTAACGGATTTCCTGACCCGTTATCCTGAGATCAACATCCGCCTCGTGCTTTCGGATCGCAACGCGGATCTTATCGACGAGCACATGGATATGGCGATCCGGATCGGTGCGCTTCCCGACAGCAGCATGATCGCGACGCGCGTTGGAGCGGTTCGCCACGTGATTTGCGCGAGCCCCTCGTTCCTTGCGTTTCACGGCGTCCCCGAAACGCCGGCTGCACTCGCGACACTTCCATGCATCTCTCACGATTTCCTAACGGCGCCGAGCGCGGCGTGGTCATTTCGCGAACCGGGAGCCAAGGCCGACCTGATGGCGCCGGTTCGCGTGCGGTTGGCGGTGACGACGGCGGAGGCTGCCGTCGATGCGACGATCGCCGGAATTGGCGTGACCCGCCTGCTTTCCTACCAGGTGGCTGAAGCGGTCGCACGCGGGGGCATTGCGGATTATTTTAGCGCAATATGAGTGCGAGCCGATGCCCGTCAGTATCCTTCATGCAGGGCAAGGTATGTTGCCACTCAAAGTGCGGGCCTTCCGCGATTTTGCGGCGCCACGATTGCATGCGGCGCTGGGCTCGGCGAAGCTGAACCCACCCAGTCGGGCGAGATAGCCGAGGATGTCGGCTCCGGCCGCCAAACAGTGAACTTCCACTTGGCGGCAACCATCACCGCGAGGCAGCACAGCCCAAGCGCGGGACTGGGTTGGCAACGGGCGGCGATTTTCGCGGGTCAGCCCGGCTTGCGAAATTTCAGCACGTAGATATCGACCGGTTGCGCCGCGGAATGCGAGGGAGTGTCTCGGGCATCTCCGGGAACGTGGAGGAAATCGCCGTGGTCGACCAATTTGAACCCCGCCGCCTCGATTTCCGACCTGACCAGCGCTTCGTCCGAACGGTGCAAGGTCTGGACGACGCTCGCGCTCGCGCCGGGCTTGGCCGAGTAATCGCCCACGACTAATTCACCGCCCGGCTTCAGCGCCTCGTAGAAAGCCTTGATCATCTTGGCGCGATCGACACCAAGGTAAGTAACGTCGTGATAGGCATAGAA
>Ga0318516_10000709_pt1 | contig 11200 bp, 7 predicted proteins | sample GRESIP176b2f20_FD_202501 | JGI IMG/M metagenome (GOLD analysis project Ga0318516, IMG submission 202501) | Tropical soil microbial communities from Luquillo Experimental Forest, Puerto Rico - GRE.SIPMG.176b2f20 | ecosystem: Environmental > Terrestrial > Soil > Tropical forest > Bulk soil... | reverse complement strand
CGGGCGCGGAGAAAGGAGGCCCGCCGGCACATGAAAGATGAGCTTGAATGCCGACTGCGTCGACTGGCGTTCCGGTTCGCCGCATTCGTTCGAGAAGATTGAGCAGCGCCGTGCGGCGTGCTTCCTGTTCCGGTGCGTCCAGCTCCACGTCGTATTCGTTGACGACGAGGCGGGCCGAGGGATCGGTCTCCCGCGCCGTATGGTAGGCGAGGTCGAGATAATCCGAAGTCATCATTTCGAGAAACACGCCGGTGCGAAGACCGTCAGGCCTGCCGTCCTTGGGTTCGATCGGTTCGTTGACGACGTCCCAGCTGTGAACCTTGCCGCGATAACGCCCCGCGAGGCCGTGGATGTGCTCGACGACGGCACTCTCCATCTCGTGCCGGCTCTCCAGGTCGAAAAACCAGCTGGGGGTGCGGTGGTACCAAAGAAGATTGTGCCCGCGCAGCACAAGCCCGTTCTTGAGCGCAAAGTCCGCAATGGTATCGGCCGGCCCGTAATCGTCGTCGCCGCGCACACCCCGGTTCATGACCTGCCATTTCATCTCGTTCTCGGCGACGACCAATCCAGCCTGCCCGAGGACAAGTTGAATAAACACGGGATCTCCCTTGATCTGCGTTGCAGAGATCGTCGTCCCGTAGACCAGCCCTTTGTCTGCCGCCAGCTTGCGCAGTGCCATGCTTTCTGCGGCCGGACTCCAACTGGGAAGCGCAGAGCCGAAGCCGCTGCCTAGCGCCGCGAGACCGGCGGTAATTAAGCGGCGCCGATCCAATCCGAACCGGCGGGGCGCGGCACCCCTTCGGCAGAGATGTTCGTCAGGGCTGCAGTCAGTCATTCGAGAAGGTCTTCCGTGATTGCCGCAATGCAATAACGCTTGTCGCGTTTTAGCGGCCTCTGCAGTCAAACCGCAACAAAATTGAACTCGATCGGGATCAGATCGAAGCGAGTGGCATCAGTCGGGTGACGATCCGCCCTCGACGAACCGGTCCGCGCTGTCCGCGATACCTGGTCACTACAAGCGCAGCGAATCAATCTCATGGGCGTCGCAACCCGGCGATCGAGATTTGCTTCGTCGCGGCCCTCTTCGCAATGACGAGAAGGACATCGTTTCCTTCGGCCGCTCGTGGAGGCTGTCAAGGTATCGCCGGCCGCCGGATCCAGCGGGGCGGCGACAGTCGCAATGTCGTGCCTATCCGGCGGAAATCTCTTCTAAAATCAGCATCTCCTCTGAGCTGGTCGCCTTCGTAACGGTGCGCGTCGGCGGCAGCGCGACCGTGACAGTCGTGCCGCGTCCCTTCTGGCTCTCGACTGTGAGCCGACCGCCATGAAGTTCGGCCAGCTTACGAGCCAGAGGCAGTCCGAGACCGGTCCCCTGGTGCCGGCGCGCGAGGCCCGCATCGACCTGTTGGAAAGGCTCCAATGCAATCTCGACCATCGCCCGGCGTCATGCCGCAGCCGGTGTCCCGCACGACGAATTCGACACCGCCGTCGCCCGCTCGGCGTGCCAGCACGTCGATTGAACCGCCGAGCTCGGTGAACTTGATCGCATTCGACAGCAGGTTCAACAGGATCTGGGTCAGACGCGTCTCGTCTGCCATCAAATAGGGCACATCTTCTGTGATCTCGGCCGACAATCGAAGCAACCCAGCAGCGGCACGATCCTTGAACGCGATACAATTGTCCACCAGCCGTCGCGGGTCGATGACCTCTTCGCGGAACTCGAGCTTGCCGGCATCGATGCGCGCCAAATCGAGGATTTCGTTGATGACGTGCAGAAGATGCTCGCCGCTCTGTCGAATGAGGCCGACATATTCGGCGTGCCGCGACTGCAAAGGCCCGGCAATACCGTTCTCGAGTACTTCCGAGAAGCCGAGGATGGCATTAAGCGGCGTGCGTAGCTCGTGGCTCATATTGGCCAGGAATTGCGATTTGGCGAGGTTGGCCGCCTCGGCCGCCGCCTTTGCCTCACGCAGCGCGCGCTCGGCCGACACTTTCTCGGTGATGTCGCGCGCCGTGCCGCGGTAGCCGAGAAACCGCCCCGTCGCATCGAATAATGGATTGCCGCCGACCGATATGACTCGCTCGGGATCGGCACCAATCTTCCGCGTGTACGAAAAATCGCGGAACGGTTCGTGCCGATCCAGAACTGCAACATGCTCCTGCCATTTGGCTGGTTCGCTGACCACATCCGTCGCGAGTTCGACACGGGTTCGGCCGATCCGGTTCTGCGGGTCCTGACCGAACGCACGAATATGGTCGGACAGATAAGTAAAGCGATGCTCCTCATCCGTCTCCCAGAACCAGTCGGACGACGCCAGCGCGAAATCACGGCAGCGCGCTTCGCTTTCGCGCAACGTCGCCTCGGATCGCTCGAGCGAGCGGGAATGCACGACCAGTGCCCGGAAAAAGAGCGCAAACCCGGCCACCGTGCAAAGCGTCGCGAGCAGGATGAAAACGGCCTGGCGACGCCAGTCGGTGAACACAGCTTCTTCCGCGGATGAGACGGCGATAACGAGAGGAAAATCGCGCAACGGGTGGACCGATACCATCCGCGCCACGCCGTCGACGTAGCCCGGCGAACGATAAGCCCCGCCACCTTCTTCGACACGGGCGTAAAACGGCGATTGCGAGGCGAGTTTTTGTGCCATCATCGCCTCGACCTGGGGATAGCGCGCCAGCATCACGCCGTCGCGGCGCCACACTGATGCCGATCCGCCCTCCTGCAACGTGATCGCGCAATAGAAATCCTCGATATAGCGGGCGTCGATCGCACTCACCACCAGGCCGAGCAAGACGCCGCCAGGACCGTCGACCCGACGCGCGACAAAAAACGACCACGCGCCCGTGGTGCGGCTGACAACAGGAACGCTGATATAGACGCCAGGGTCGTCATGCTGGCGCAGGTGCATGTAGTAGTCCCGGTCGGAGAGGTCGATTTCCGGCGCCGGCCAAGCGCGTGAACTGTTGACCAGGCTGCCATCGGCGCTGACCAGTCCAACGGCATCCGCTTGCGGAACCAGTTTCAATCTGTCGGCGAGAAAACGATGGACGCCTTCGCTGGCAATCGCACGCGCGAACTCTTCCGGGCTTTCGACCCCGGCGGCGAGAACCATCCCCCGCGTTTCCTCCAAGACGAGATCGACGGCTCGGAGCGAGCGCGCCATCTGCTCTGCCAGGACGATGCCGAGATTGCTCATTTCCTGCCGGGAGTGCGCAATCGCCTCCTCGCGCCGGTCCCACACGGCCAAGCCCGCCGCTAGAACAATCACTACGAGCAATCCGGTCCCGACAAGCGACAGCCTTCGGCTGGCGCGAACGCGTCGGCGGAGCGGGCGATCGGCGTTGACCACCCGAGAGCTTTAGCGAAAGATGCTTAGCAACTTGTGAAGACCGGCTGGGAGCCTGGTCGCGCGCGAGCCGCGAACCGCTTATCGGCCGCTGGTGCTTCTCGCCGGCTGCTGGCTCTTGCTCCTTTCCATACGTTCGAGGATTGGGAGCGTGTCGGCCGGGCTACCCGGCGCCAGCTGGCCGACACGCTCCCAATCCTGGCGAGCAGCGTCGCCCTCGCCCTGCAAGCGCCGGATATTGCCGCGCTCGAGCAGCGCCGGCGCAGAATTCGGTGTCAGCGTGAGCGCCCTCTCGATATCGGCGAGCGCCGGGTCCAGCCGATCGAGAGCGCGATAGGCCGACGCCCGATAGATTAGCGCCGCGATATGGTTCGGGTTCGTCTTCAGCACTTGGTCGAGGTCGGCGGTGGCCCTGTCGAGGTAACCGGCCGATGCCGCCGCCACCGCCCGATCGATCAACAATTCCGGATCATTCGGCGCCAACGCTACCGCCGCTCCAGCGGCCGTATAGGCGCGCACGGGATCACCGGCGAGCCCCCAGGCCTGCGCGGCCTGATCGAGCACTTCCGCCCGCAACGGGGCCGGTGCGGTGGTCATCGCTTGCGCGAGCGCCTCGAGGCGGGTGGCCGCCTCCTTGTATTGCTTAAGCCCGATCAACGCGATCGCAGCGCAGTGATCAGCCGGATGCGCGCCGCCGCGCTCGCGCCATGTTTGCGCCAGTTTTTCGGCGGCGGCCGGGTTCTGCTTGGCGAGCTTGGTGCAGCGGTCATAAGCCGCCGCCTCGGCCTGCGCGTCACGCGGTGCCGGCTCGGCAGCGGTCGACAGCAACGCCAGCGCCAGGAGCGCGGCGCATATTCGTCCCGTCACCGGGCGAGCGGCATTCGTTATTCCCAAATCGCGACACTCTGGTTGGAGCCGCAGGCCGTGAACCCGATAATCCGACTGGCTCAAGCTTGGAAGCGTCCGCTTTCGACCCCGCACTGCCGTCGTCGTCACCGCGCTCGAAGAGCGGACCAGTTTGCGAACGAGATGGTCCCGGCCTTCCGCAAGACCAGACCTGCGACCACGGCGCACTAGACCCGCGGATCAGCCGCCCGCGCCCCGCTCGGCTGCACGTCAGCGTCGCCCCCGCGTCGTATCACAAAAGACGTAACCTACCAAACATCGCTCCACTGGGCCGAATGACAGCTTCGCGCCGATGAACGAACCCCCTCGCCCTGGCCGTGTGCGAAAACACTCAGTTCAGACCCGTTCCAAGGGCGCGGATGGAAGGAGCGGCACGCGGCCTGCCCGAGGTGGCAAGGACACAATAAGGGGACCGCCAAAATCTTAGTTAAGAATTAGAAATTGTAATTAAAAATAAAATCGTAGTTAAAAGAAACTCATTTACTTTGATTAAGCTTGCTTTTCAAACGACCACGATAAATGCTTGCTGCCGTATAACGGTCGCGCGTCAACAACCGATTCCAAAATATCACTCGAATACACCGAGCTTCTGCAGCCTTAGGCCGATGGGGTAAACGATGAAGCCACGCACCTTCCTTTCGCTGCTGTTGTGGATTGCCATGACAACGGGCGGCGCCACGCTGTCGGTCGCCGACGGGCGGCCCGATCCGGTCGGCGGTCAGGTATTAATACCCGACACGAGCATCGAACACGCCGACCACATCGGCCGCATCGCTCACACCAATACGAAAATCCTCGCCTTCACTGGTAGCATTGACAGCGTCCACCCTCCGTTGGGCGGAGGCGGCCGAGAGATCGCTCCCGGCTCCTCGTATTTCGAAACGCCGGCATCACTCGGCTGCGTCTATCGGCTGACATCGGTGTCGTCGGCTCAGATCGGCTGCAACCCGACCGATCCAACGCTCCTGAACCCGTCCGGCGGAGCGAGGGCGATCGCCATTGTCGACGCCTATGACTACCCTACGGCGTTCAGCGATCTGCAGATCTTCTCGGCGCAGTTCGGCCTCCCGGCCCCGACGACCGCGAATTTCCAGGTGGTCTATGCGACAGGCACCCCGCCCAAGGCCGATTCCGGCTGGGGCCTGGAGGCAGCGTTGGATATCGAGTGGGCCCACGCGATGGCGCCGCACGCGAAGATCTACCTCGTTGAAGCGGCATCAAACAGCTACGCCGACCTGCTCAGCGCCGTCAACGTCGCCAGCAATTATGTAGCGCAAGCCGGCGGCGGCGAAGTCTCGATGAGTTGGGGCGGCAGCGAGTTCTCTTTCGAGAGGTTCTACGACGGGTACTTCACAAAGACAGGCGTCGTTTATTTCGCGGCGGCGGGGGACAGCGCCGGGACGATCTGGCCCTCGACTTCCCCGAATGTCGTCTCGGCCGGCGGCACGACGAACAGCCGCGATGCAAGCGGCAACCTGCAGGCGCAACTTGCCTGGTCGTCGACCGGCGGCGGCCCGAGCAGGTACGAGTCTCGCCCATCCTACCAATCGGCGATTTCCCAAGTTGTAGGCAACAAGCGCGGGACACCCGACGTCGCCGCCGACGCGGACCCCAATACCGGCGTCTGGGTCTACAACGTTCCAGACTGCAATGGTTGGTGCATTGTCGGCGGCACCAGCGTCGCGGCGCCGGTGTGGTCCGGCATTGTCAACGCAGCAGGCCGGTTTTCGTCGTCTAGCCAGGTCGAGCTGTCGACCATCTACAGCAACCTCGGTAAGGCGGCCGATTTCACCGACATTACTCAAGGCTCCTGTGGTCCTCACCAAGGCTACGTGACCGGGACCGGCTGGGATTTCTGTACCGGTGCCGGCAGCGCCTTCGGCACAAAAGGAGAATGATCCAGGTCTAATACCGGGCGGCTGCGCCGATTCCGGAACTTCCAGCTCTCGCCCCGGAACGGAGAGGTCCGGCCCGGAGGGCCTCGCGAGCTAGCAATCCCGGAGTTCAGACTGGTTCGCGCGATTAACAGGTTGTCGAAGCCTGCATGCGTGCCGGATTGCCAAAGGCAGTAGCCCCAGCCGCCACATCACGGGTGACCACACTGCCCGCGCCGATCAGCGCATTGTCACCGATCGAAACGCCCGGCAGGATGATCGCGCCCGCTCCGATCCAGACGTTGCGCCCGATGCGGACCGGGCGGCCAAACTCCAGGCCGGAGGCTCGCTCCGCCGGGTCGCGCGGATGGTCAGCAGCTAGGATCTGCACCCCCGGCCCGATCTGCGTGCGGTCGCCGATGGTGACCTCCACGACATCGAGGATCACGCAGTTGAAGTTCAGGAACACGCCAGCACCGAGGCGAATGTTGAAGCCGTAGTCGCAATGGAATGGCGGCCGGATCACGGCGCCGTCGCCGACAGCTGCGAAGCGTTCCACCAGTAGCTTGTGCCGTTCGGAGAGGGACATGTCGAGTGCGGCGTTGTAGCGTGCGAGCCACTTGTGCGTCGCCGCCAAGTCTGCCTGGATTTCGGGCGCGTTGGCGTCGTACAGCTGCCCGGCAAGCATCTTGTCCTTCTCGGTGCGCATCATGCATCCCTTGCTCGCGGTCCGCCCTGGCTGCCCACCTGGTTTCTCCTGCGCACCTCGTGCAACACCAATGTCTACCGCCCACCCAGGCTCGCCGTCTACGAAGCCGCGCACCGCCGACAGCTTCGCGCCGAAAGCACTCGTTCGGCGGCTAACGCCAAATCTGCCGAGTTCGGACCTTGAATCGCGTTCGTAGCAAGAAACGACGAGTGTGAAGCAGTTCACAGATCGACCCTTGGAAGCGTGCTATACTAAGCCGTGGCGCTCGAGCCGGACCAACTCGCATCGGGTGCGCTGCTATCGTGAGCGATAAAAAGGACGCTCGCGAGACAGAGAGGAGGCGACACATGAAGACCCGGGAAATCGGCGGGAGCTTGACGAGCGGTGTGCCAGACACGAACCGGCGCGGGTTCTCCCGCCGCTCGGTTCTCGCCTTTGCCGGTGCTCTTGGAGCTGTAACCCCGTTCGGGGTCCTCGGAGCGGCGCGCGCGTTGACGGCGGCTGGGCGCGGATCGCTGCCCTATCTCCCCGGCGATCCGCTTATTTGCCGCGCGGCCGCAAACGGCGAAGAGCTGCAGGGCCCGCCGCATCAGCTCAAACTGGCCTGGAATGCGAATGCGGCCTGCACGGTCGCTGCGGCAGTCGCAAAAGAACGGGGCATCTTCGCCAACCACAACCTCGATGTCGAATTCTTCAATTTCGGCGGATCGACAGACCAGTTGTTGGAGGCGATCGCGACCGGCAAGGCGGATGCCGGTTTGGGGTTGGCCCTGCGCTGGCTCAAGCCGCTGGAGCAGGGATTCGATGTCAGGATCACCGCCGGTGTGCACGGCGGCTGCATCCGGCTCCTCGGTGCCAAGGCCGCCAATATCGACAATCTTGAAACGCTGCGCGGCAAGGCAATCGGGATCAGCGATCAGGCGAGCCCGGCGAAGAATTTTTCCTCGATTTTCCTCGCCAAAAACGGCATCGACCCGGTCCGGGACGTAGAGTGGCGCCAGTACCCGGCCAATCTGCTTGCGCTGGCCGTCGATAAAGGCGAAGTGCAGGCGCTCGCCGAGATTGATCCGCTCCCGTACCTGTGGCTCAAGGACGGCAAGCTGAACGAGATCGCGACCAACTTAAGCGATGGATTCGCCGATCGCACATGCTGCGTGCTTGCGATACGCGGCAGTCTCGTTCGAAATGAATTACCAGTGGCGGCCGCTCTGACCCGATCGATCCTGGAGGCAGCAGACCGGGTCGCCAGCGATCCCGCCGACGCCGCCGCAGTATATTCGGGCTACGGCGGCAAGGGATCGGTGGAGGATCTCACCGCTATGTACCGCAGCCATACCCACCACAATCATCCCGTGGGACCCACGCTGAAGAAGCAACTTGTGCTCTACACCGACGAACTCAAGGCGATCCACGTTATCAAGCCAAGCACCGACCCAGCCAAGTTCGCTGAGCGCATTTATCTCGACGTTCTAAGCTGAGCCGATCGGCACAGCCGTGGTGAGTTCCATCGTCGATGAGATATCGAAGGCTCAGGAACCTGCCATCGGTCTTCGTGCAGGCTCGGCCGCTCGATCGTTAGTCAGTGGGTTTTTTGCGGCCACTGCCTGGTCTGGGGTTGCTGCGCTCACCGAGCTCTGGCCGGATAGGCCCGAAAGCGATTGGGCCTATACGAGCGACTTCGCTGCTGTCTGTGGAGCATTGGCGGTTGCGCTCGGGTTGGCGGCCATCGCCGGCGTTCGTTTTGCCGTTTTGCAGCGCCTCCAGCGGCTTGCGCCATGGTTGCTCGCGTTGGCACTTTTCATGGCAGCTTGGGAGGCGGTCACGGCGAAGTTGGGGCTGTTGCCGCTGCCGTTTTTCCCACCGCCACAGGCCATCGTAGAAGCCCTGATCGAGGACTGGGGACAGCTGGTTGCGGGCATTTTCGCCTCGCTCCGTCTGTTGACGGCCGGCTATTTTCTCGGCGCGACGGTGGGCTTCGTGACCGGTGTGGCGATCGGCTGGTCGCGGCTTGCGAGTTATTGGATCCATCCGATGTTGCGTTTCATCGGACCTCTGCCCGCGACGGCGTGGCTGCCATTGGCCTTCTTCGTGTTCCCCTCGAGCTTCAGCGCCAGCATTTTTCTGATCGCGCTCGCCACCGGGTTCCCGGTCGCGGTGCTCACCTGGTCCGGCGTAGCAGGCGTGAACAGCACCTATTACGACGTTGCGCGCACATTGGGCGCCAATCAGCGCTTTCTTGTGCTCAAAGTCGCCATTCCGGCGGCAATGCCGCATGTTTTTGTCGGCCTGTTCATGGGTCTGGGCAATTCTTTTGCGGTGCTGGTGGTCGCCGAGATGCTGGGGGTAAAGGCGGGTCTCGGCTGGTACCTGCAATGGGCGCAGGGTTGGGCTGCCTATGCCAACATGTATGCGGCACTGTTGATCATGGCGTTCTTGTGCTCGGCTCTGATCACACTGCTGTTCCGGCTGCGTGACCGCCTGCTGTCCTGGCAAAAGGGGCTGGTGAGATGGTAGAAGCGTCTGCCCCGCCGAGTGCGCATTTGCCAACTGGCGATCCAGCGCGCGGGACGACGCTTACAATCCGCGATGTAAGCCATCATTTCGCGCTGCACGGCCAGCACCTACCGGTATTGGACCGGATCAGCTTCAGGGTCGGCCATGGCGAGTTCGTCGCCATCCTGGGGCCGAGCGGATGCGGCAAGTCGACCTTGCTGCGGCTCGTCGCGGGTCTCGACTTTCCGAGCACCGGGTATCTGCTCACAGAGGGCGAACCGATAGAAGGCCCCGACCCGTCGCGTGTTGTCGTCTTTCAGGATCCCACGCTTTATCCATGGCGGACGGTTTGGCGGAACGTCGCGCTCGGCCTCGAAGCACAGGGACTGCTGCGCACCCACCGTGAACGGATCGAAGCGGCTTTGCGGCTGGTCGGGCTCGAGGGTTTCGCCAACGCCTATCCGCACCAGCTTTCCGGCGGCATGTCGCAGCGCGCGGCTCTGGCGCGCGCACTGGTCAACGATCCGCGGCTCCTTATTCTCGACGAGCCGCTGGGCCAGCTCGACTCGCTGACGCGGATCACGATGCAGAGCGAGCTCGTGTCATTGTGGCAGCGGGAGGGCTTCACTGCGCTGCTGGTGACCCACGATGTCGAAGAGGCGCTTTTCCTCGCCGGCCGGGTCATCGTGTTGAGCGAGCGCCCCGCCCATATCAAGGCGAATATCGTAAACGTCCGGCCCTATCCCCGCCATCGCGGCGATCCGCATCTAGTCGAGCTTCGACGTGAGGTGTTTGCACATCTTGGCCTCGAGGCCAATTGGTGAGGGCCGCGGCCGCTAGCGAATATTGCGAACAGCCTGTTGCTGCCGTTGGGACCACGTCGGGCGTCAAGGCAGCTATTGCGCCGTCGAGTCGGATATCGGCCAAGAACCGCATTCCACCCCATTCAGCCGATCCTCCCGCAGGCTATGAACGGCTGCTAAGCGGGCAAACCTCGCCGTTTGTCTCGGCAGGATCTAGCGGCTGGCGTGCGCCAAAAGGAGTTATCGCGATCTCAACTAGCGACCGTCTGTGGAGTGTCGGCGGGCGGAAGATGCACTGCTCGCTGCAGCGCATCGAGGGAGGCGCGAAGCGCGGGCTGATCCGATCAATGTGAGACGTAGCGGCTCTTGGGCCGTTCGAGCTCCATGTTCTCGCGCAACGTCGTGCCTTCGTATTCGGTCCGAAACAGACCACGCGACTGTAGTTCCGGGATCACGAGCGCGACGAAATCGTCGAGCCCACCCGGCAAATGCGACGGATGAAACAGAAAGCCGTCGACGCCGTAACCACGAAACCATTCCTCCATATTATCGGCGATCTCGCTTGCCGAGCCGATGAGCGTCCGTTGCCCCCGGGCTGCGGCGAAGCGCTGGTAGATTTGCCGGATCGTCAGCCCTTCCTCCCGCGCCCAGCGGATGATGTTGCGGGTATTTCCGAGCCCGCTGAGTGCGAATTGCTGTTCGGGGATGTCGGGAAGCGGACCATCGAGATCGTAGTCCGACAGATCGAACCCGCCGAGCTGGTTTGAGAGCAATTCGAGTCCGACATCGGGGTGGATCTTCGACTGCAGGAATTGGTGTAGTTGCTCCGCCTCCTTATGGGTCCGCCCGACGATCGCATTGAGACCCGGCATTACTTTCAGCGCTTCCGGTGGACGGTCGTACTTTCGCATGCGCCCCTTCAGGTCGCGGTAGAATTCCTGCGCGCTGGCAAGGGCGTGCTGAGGTGTGAACACCCCCTCCGCGAAGCGCGCTGCCACCTCGCGGCCAATCTCCGACGAGCCGGCTTGGAACAGCGCCGGATGGCCTTGCGGCGGTCGCGCGACATTC
>Ga0318516_10000702_pt1 | contig 11230 bp, 9 predicted proteins | sample GRESIP176b2f20_FD_202501 | JGI IMG/M metagenome (GOLD analysis project Ga0318516, IMG submission 202501) | Tropical soil microbial communities from Luquillo Experimental Forest, Puerto Rico - GRE.SIPMG.176b2f20 | ecosystem: Environmental > Terrestrial > Soil > Tropical forest > Bulk soil... | reverse complement strand
CGGCCACGCCGCGTTCGGCTGGCTGGCCATCGGGACGCTGTGCTACATGCTCGCGATGGTGCTCGGCCAGGGGGCGATGGCACTCGCCCGGCACCGTGACCAGTTGCTGTGCTGGGTGGCGGGTGTTGCGGTGCTCATCGCGATCACCACGCGCCCAGGCCAGGTGACCACGCGCGTGGTCATCGCGTACGCGGCCGGATGTGCGACCGCGGCCCTGGCGCTGGCGATCGTGCTCGTCCGGCACTCCCACGCCACCGGGCAGCACGCAGGGCCCCGGCCCGGTGACGGAGGAACCGGGCCGGGGACCAACGGGGGGTTCCAGGGCCATGGGGTCCGGGGGCTTGCCCCCGGAGGAGTGGAGTGCTCCCCCAGGTCAGCAAGGAGAGGGGCGCAGGCATGGCCGACGACGAATCAGTAGCCGCCCTGCTGACCGAACTCAGCGTGCCGCAGAAGGCGGCGCTGTGCCTCGGCTCCGACTTCTGGCACACCGCGCCGATCAGCGAACTCGGCATCGAGGCGGTCATGGTGTCGGACGGCCCGCACGGCCTGCGCAAACAGACCGCGCGCGCCACCGACGCCGGGCTGCGGGCCAGCGAGGACGCCACCTGCTTCCCCACCGCCTCGGCACTGGGCTGCTCCTGGGATGCGGAACTGGCCCGCGAGGTGGGTGCCGCCCTCGGCGCGGAGGCGCGCGCCCAGAACATTGCGGCGGTCCTCGGCCCGGGAATCAACATCAAGCGGCACCCGCTGTGCGGGCGCAACTTCGAGTACTTCTCCGAGGACCCGTACCTGTCCGGCCGGCTCGCCGCGGCGATGGTCGACGGGCTGCAGTCGCAGCAGGTCGGCGGGTGCGTGAAACACTTCGCGGCGAACAACCAGGAAACCGACCGGATGCGGGTCAGTGCCGACGTCGACGAGCGGACGCTGCGGGAGATCTACTTCCCGGCGTTCGAGCACGTCGTTACCGCGGCGCGGCCGTGGCTGGTGATGTGCTCCTACAACAAGGTCAACGGCGACTACGCCTCGCAGCACCGCTGGCTGCTCACGGATGTGCTGCGCGAGGAGTGGGGTTTCGGCGGCCTGGTGGTATCGGACTGGGGCGCCGTGCACGACCGGGTGGCGGCGCTGCGCGCGGGCCTGGACCTGGAGATGCCACCCAAACTCGGGGTGAGCGACCGGGCGATCATCGATGCGGTCGCGGACGGGGATCTGGACGAGGCCGTGCTCGACCGGGCCGCCGGGCGGGTGCTGCGGCTGGTACTCCGGTCCCGCGGCCGGCAGCCCGCCGGCATGGACGTCGCAGCGCATCACGCCCTGGCCCGCCGCGCCGCGGCGCAGAGCCTGGTGCTGCTCAAGAACGACGGGGTGCTGCCACTGACCGGCATGGCGGGCCGGACCATCGCCGTGATCGGCGAGTTCGCCCGGACGCCACGGTTCCAGGGGGCGGGCAGTTCCCAGGTCAGCCCGACCCAGGTGGACGTGCCACTGGATGCGCTGACCGCAGCGCTGCCCGGTGCCACGCTCCGGTTCGCCCCCGGCTACCAGATCGACGGCGACTCCCCCGGCGTGGCCGCGGACTTCGGCCCGGGGTCCGGGACCGGTAAGACCATGGCGGCCGAGGCCGTCCGCGCGGCGGCCGGCGCCGACGTCGTCGTTGTCTTCCTCGGCCTGCCGCCCGCCGACGAGTCCGAGGGTTACGACCGGGCGCACATCGACCTGCCGGACGCCCAGACCAGCCTGCTGGCCAGGCTCGCCGAGGCGGTCCCCGGCACCCCGATCGTGGCCGTGCTGTGCAACGGCGGCGCGGTCCGGACCAGCACCTGGGACCACGCCGCGTCGGCGGTGCTTGAGTGCTGGCTGGCCGGGCAGGCCACCGGGTCCGCGATCGCGGACGTGCTGACCGGCGCGGTCAACCCCTCCGGCCGGCTGGCCGAGACCATCCCGCTGCGGCTGGCGGACTGCCCGGCGTACCTGAACTTCCCCGGCGAGGAGGGGCACGTCCGGTACGGCGAGGGGGTGTTCGCCGGTTACCGCGGTTACGACGCACTCGAGCTTCCGGTCGCGTACCCCTTCGGCCACGGGCTGTCGTATAGCAGCTTCTCCTACCGTGACCTGCGGATCAGCCAGGCTGGTTCGGCCGACGCGGGTGACCTGGCAGTGACGGTGCGGTGCACGATCGGCAACACCGGCGGGCCGGGCGGCGCCGAGGTCGTCCAGGTCTACGTGGGCGACCCGGCCGCGGCGGTGGCGCGGCCGCCCCGCGAACTGAAGGCGTTCGCCAAGGTCAGCCTGGAGCCGGGGGCCGAGCAGGAGGTCACGTTCACCCTCACCGCCCGTGACCTGTCCTACTGGTCGGCGCTGCACCGGCGGTGGGTGCTGGAGGGCGGCGAGTTCCGCATCGGCGTCGGCGCCTCCTCCCGCGACATCCGGCTGCCGGGGGTGATCACGGTCGCGGCCACCCCGCCGGCCCTGCCGCTGTCGGGGACCTCGACGCTGACGGAGTGGCTCACCGACCCGGTGGGCGGGCAGGTGCTGCGCGACGCTCTGGGCGCCCGCCCGGAAGGCAGGCCGGGCGGCATCCTCGGCAGCGAGGAACTGCTGGCGATCATCGGCAACATGCCGCTGGGCACGCTCGCGGCCTTCCCCGGGAGCGGCCTCACCGAGAAACTGATCGACACGCTGGCCGCCGCGGTGATTGACCGCCGCGCGGAGGCAACTCAGGGCGCGCCACAGCGTTGATAGATATGTGGAAGGCGATGTCGCGCACCTTTCTGACTTCACCACTGCCCCGCGGACCCGCACCACCGAGCCTGCGGCGCCGTGCCCGCGCGAGGACACCGGCTGCGCGGAAGCCGGTGCGGCCGCCAGCGCGGTAACCGCGCTGTACCGAAGCCACGCCCTTGGCCTGACCCGGCTCGCCTTCATCATGCTCGGCGACCGCCAGTCCGCCGAGGACGTGGTCCAGGAGGCCTTCTGCGGCCTGTACCGTGCCTGGGACCGGCTGCCCGACGAGGCGAACTTCCTGGGCTACCTGCGGGCCTCGGTGGTGAACGGCTGCCGGACGGTGATCCGCCGCCGCAAGCGCACCCCGCAGTCCCTGGCCGTTCCCCCCGCTCCCTCGGCGGAGGCCTCGATGCTGGTGGGCGAGGAGCGGCGCGCCACAGTGGCGGCGTTGCGCCGGTTGCCGCCACGCCAGCGTGAGGCGCTGGTGCTCCGCTACTTCGCGGATCTTCCCGAGCAGGAGACCGCGGAGGCGATGGGCATCAGCCGCGGCACCGTCAAGTCGACGACGGTCAGGGGGCTGGCCGCACTGGGCCGGATGCTCCGGGAGGACCAGTGACCGTGCTGGAAGACCGGCTCCGCAGCGAACTGCGGGCCGAAAGCGAGTTGATCACCCCGGAAAGCATCGTGCCGCTGCGCCTGCCCAGCGACACCGACCGTATGCCCGGCGTGCTGCGGCGCAGGGGCCCGCGGCAATGGGCGTCCTGGCTGCTTCCGCTGGCTGCCGCGGCCGCCGCGGCAGCGGTGATCGCCGGCACCTTCGCCGTCGCCCACATGCTCCTCGGGAGCGGGCAGGGGCCCCGCCCGGCGGGCCCGAAGTACGCCACCGTTCCGGCCAACTATGCGTACACGGTCCAGGGAGACATCTACAACTACAGTTCGCACGGCACGCAGTACAGCGCCTCGGTGAACGGCCGTTATCTCAAGGTCAGGTCCACCGCTACCGGGAAGCTGCTGGCCACGGTCTTCCCGCCCAGGCCGTACAACAACTTCAGCATGATCACCGCCGACGCCAGCGGCACCGTGTTCGTCCTCGGCGCGATGGCCGACTGGGAACGGTACGCGAACACCCTGCCCCGGGTGTACCGGCGGAACCAGACCACGCTGATGAGGTTCCTGGCACTGCATATCGGGCCGGCCGGGCAGGTGCAGCAGTCCGGCCTCTCGCTCCCGGTCGCGGTGACCCTGGGCCAGCAGCCGAGCATCGCGCTGTCGCCGGAAGGAACCCGGCTGGCGGTGGCGTTCGGCGGCGGCGGGCGGCCCGCGCAGGTGGCGGTGGTCAGCCTCGGCAGCGGCCGGGTGCGGCGCTGGGTGTCGCCCCGGGTCTCCTGGACGCCACGGCTCGGCTACCAGGGCGCGTGGACGTCGGACGGGCGGACCCTGGTGCTCCAGGAGTGGGACGTGATCCGCAGCCTGTCCCGCCAGGCCGTAAGGAATTACCAGCCGCCCGCCACCACGTCGGTGGACCTGATCGACACCCTCGCTCCGGGCGGCACCCTGAACACGGGCAGGCTCCTGGTGCTCCGGCCCCCGGCCGGCGAGTCCGCGCCCACTGGCCTGTTCATCACGCCCGACGGAACGAAACTGATCGGCAACACCGGCAAAACGGCGTCTCCGCGCACGCGCGGGCCGTGGACCGGGGAACTGTCGGTTTACTCCGCCCGGACCGGAGCGCTGCTGCAACGCCTGGCCCCCTGGAGATGGAACGGCTCGGACCACCGCCCGGGGCATGGCGGCTCTCCTATGGAACTGATCGCCTGGTCGAACACGTCAGGCAGCCGGCTGGTCCTGCTGTATCCGGTTCACGACCTGAACATCCTGGGCGTGGCGGCCAATGGCGGGTTCCGCGCGACCGGCGCTCCGCTGCCGCAGGCCTCGGGGTACCGGGAACTGGAGTACGCGCTGCGCACCGCCGGCCAGGTGGCCTGGTAGCCAGGCACCCTTCCGGGCCGGCGGGCCCGGCTAGCTCGCACCGATCCGCGTCAGGCGGTCGATGTCGCCGGGGCTGAGCCGGTCCAGCTGGCTCGCCGCCGCGCAGTTGGCCCTGACCTGCTCCGGGCTGGTCGCCCCGAACAGCACGGTGGTGACGTCGGTATTGGTGAACGGGAACGCCAGGGCGAGGGTGGCCGCGGTGGTGCCCAGTGCGTCGGCGAGCGCGGCCAGGCCGGGCGCGGCCGCCACGGCCGGAGCGGCCCGGGAGTCGCCGAGGGTCGCGGCGGCGCGGCCCGTCGTGGCGCCCCCCAGGTACTTGCCGCTGAGCACGCCGCCCTCCAGGCAGAACGAGGCGACCACGCCGGCGCCCGCCGCGTGCAGTGCCCGGATCATCTCGGGATCCTCGACCCACGAGCGGCGCACCAGGCTGTAGGGCAGTTGCACGGCGCACGGCGGGGCCACGTCCTGCTCCACCGCGGCCGCCACCGCCTCACCGCACGGGCCGGCCGGCCAGTTGACCATCGCCCACGCCCGCGCCTTGCCCCCGTCGAGCAGCCCGCCTACTGCGGTCACCATGTCGGCGATGGCGAAGCCTTCTGGCGGTGGGTTCGCGTAGATCAGGTCCAGGTGGTCGAAGCCCATCCGGGCCAGTGAGCCGTCCAGTTCCGCGGCGGCGTTCTGCTCCGGCCAGAACTCCCACCACAGCTTGTTGGCGACCACGACCTCGTCCCGCCGCAGTCCGGCGGCACGGAACAACTCCCCGAACAGCACCTCGGAGTACCCGGTCGGCAGCGGCGCCCGGCCGGTCTCGTCGTTGTAGCGGGCGTCGTCGAAGAAGTTGATGCCCTCGTCGGTGGCCGCGGCCAGGATTGCGGCACCGGTGTCGGCGGGCAGATGCTCGAACGTGCGCCACGAGCCCAGCGACATGGCCGACACTTCCATGCCCGACGAGCCGAGCGGCCGGGGGCGCAGGCAGTTCGCTGGCATCGGCCAGCCTCCCTTCAACCATGCCCGCCGCACCGGCGGCCGAGCATCGCAGTGACTTCGGTACCTCCAGCAACACCAATCCCATGATCGCGGCGCCGGCCCCGCACGAGTCCGGTGATGATCATGGGGATATGTCCCTCAGGAGGGACATATCCCCATGATCACGACTGGTCCTGGCGGTGCAGGTACTGGTCGGCGAGCTTCGGTGGTGCGGTGGCCAGCCAACCATCGGTGATCACCTCGCGCAGCGCCTTCGCCGACGCCTTCCGCAACTGGATGAGCACGGCCGCGTAGCCGTCGAAATGCGGGATCGTAAAGAAGGAGTCGGTATTCGCGGCGAGGATGGCCTCCTTCTCGCCGAGGTCGGCGACGCGGACGGCCAGGATCGGCCCGTCCGGCGGGGTCTCGTCGCCGAACCGCCTGATGTCCGCCTTGCTGAACGGCCGTTCCCATGCGAACGCCTTGCCCGCAACGAGCCAGGTCCGGTTGCCATGCCGTTCACCCACCGTGACCTCGGGCAGGCCGGCGGCCATCCGGGCGGCATCCTCGACAGTCGCCATACCGGTACCGTACGCCGCCGCCCCGTCTGGCAGGCTGGCCCCCGGCGACCTGGCCCGGCGACAAGGAGGACACCCATGCCATCGACGGCGCTGCTGATCATGGACGTGCAGCAGGGCATCGTGGACCGTTTCGCCGGCCACGACGGCGGCTACCTCGACCGGCTGGCCGCCGCGATCGCTGCCGCCCGCGCCGCGGACGTGCTGGTCGGCTACGTGACCGTCGGGTTCCGCCCTGGGTATCCCGAGGTCAGCGACCGGAACAAGAGCTTCTCCGCGGTCGCGGGAACCGGCCGGTTCACCGACGGCGACCCTGGCCGCGACATCCCCGCCGCCGTCGCGCCGGCGCCCGGCGAGGCGGTGGTCACCAAGCGCCGGGTTTCCGCATTCGCCGGCAGCGACCTGGACGTGCTGCTGCGCGCCCGCCGCACCGAGCACCTGGTGCTGGCCGGCATCGCGACCAGCGGCGTGGTGCTGTCCACCCTCCGCCAGGCCGCCGACCTGGACTACCGGCTGACCGTGCTGGCGGACGGCTGCCTGGACGCCGACCCCGAGGTGCACCAGGTGCTGCTGGGCAAGGTGTTCCCCCGGCAGGCCGAGGTCACCACGATCGCGGACTGGACGGCCGGCCTGTCCGCGTCCTGATCCGAGCGGCGGCCAGGCCCCTACAGCCAGTCCTTGCGCTTGAACACCCAGTAGAGCACGAACCCGGCCACGAGCATGAACGCGATCGACAGGAGGAAGCCGACCTTCTCGCTGAACCCTGGGTAGGGCACGTTCATCCCGTAGAACCCGGTGATGAACGTCGGCACCGCAATGATCGCCGCCCAGCTGGTGACCTTCTTGGTGATGATGTTCATCCGGTTGCCCTGGATGGTGAGGTTCGTCTCCAGGATCGTCGTCACCAGATCCCGCAGGCTGTCGGTCCAGTCGGCGGCGCGCAGCACGTGGTCGTAGACGTCCTGGTAGTAAGGCATCATTTGGTCGCTGACCACGTGCAGGTCGCGCCGCATCAGCGAGTTGACGACCTCGCGCATGGGGATCACGATCCTGCGCAGCTTCACCAGGCTCTTGCGCAGCTCGAAGCTCCGGCGCTGGACCTCGATGCTCTGCGGGTTTGGCGCAAACAGGTCGTCCTCCAGCGACTCGACCGTGTCGTCCATGGCCTGCACTGTTTCGAAGTGGCCGTCCACGATGTAGTCGAGCAGCCCGTGCAGCAGATAGCCGACGCCGAACTTGGCCAGGTCAGAGCTGGCGTCCCAGCGTTCCACCACCGCGCCGATGTCCAGCCCGTCGTCATTGCGGACGGTGATCAGCGCCTGAGGCGTGATGAACGCGGAGAGTTCGCTGCTGGCCAGCTCGCCGGTGGCGGTGTCGAGCTTCGCGGCGTAGGCGGTCAGGAACAGGTGGCTGCCGTAGCGGTCCAGCTTGGGACGCTGGTGCTCGAGGCCCGCATCCTCGACGGCCAGCGGGTGCAGGCCGAACTCCTCGCTCAGCACTCCCAGGTCATCGTGGCTGGGGCGACGCAGGTCGAGCCAGATGGTGACGGTCCGGTCGGTAAGGTAATCGCTGATGTCGGTGACGGGGAAACCCTCGAGTTCGAGCTGCCCGTCCCGGTAGAGCCTGGTGCGCGCCTGACACTTGGTCGTGGTGACCTTGCAGATGGCTGCGGCCGCCACCGTCTCCGGGTCGCGGCCGTGGAACGTCTCAGTGACCGGAGGCCGGGCGCCATCCGCGCCATCGGATGTGCCATCCACCTGGGCCAGCCCGCCCGTGTCGCCGGGGTCGCGCTGCGGTGCGTTCATCGGTTCCTCCTCGGCTGCCGTCACTTTAGCGCTCACCTTCGGCGGCCAGCGCCGGGGCCGGGACGGTAGCGTGCCATGCGTGACCGATGTGACCTGGCTTGATGCCACCGCGCAAGCTGACCTCGTGCGCCGCGGCGAGGTCAGCCCGAAGGACCTGGTAGAGGCGGCGATCACCCGGATCGAGGCGGTCAACCCACGGCTGGACGCGGTGATCCGGACCAGGTTCGGCCAGGCACGCGCCGAGGCGGCGGGCACGCTGCCCGATGGCCCGTTCCGCGGCGTGCCGGTCCTGCTCAAAGACCTGGGCTGTTTCGTGGCGGGAGAGGTGACCGCCATGGGCCTCGGGCCGCTGCGGGACCTGCACTGGCCGGTGATGTCCTATCTCGCCCAGCAGTTCCTGGCGGCCGGGTTCGTCCCGCTTGGCCGCACCAACGTGCCCGAGCTGGGCACGACCGTGACCACCGAGCCGATGAGCTTCCCGCCCGCCCGCAACCCGTGGCACCTGGGCCATTCCACCGGCGGCTCGTCGGGCGGGTCGGCGGCCGCGGTGGCGAGCGGCATGGTGCCGTTGGCGCACGCCGGCGACGGCGGCGGCTCGATCCGGATCCCGGCCAGCGAGTGCGGCCTGGTCGGGCTCAAGCCGAACCGGGGCCGGGTGAGCCAGGGCCCGCTGACCGGGGAGGCATGGGCAGGCAGCGTCACCGACGGGGCACTGACCCGGACGGTCCGCGACGCGGCCGGCGTCCTGGACGTGATCAGCGCCCGGATGCCGGGCGAGCCGTACTACGCGCCGCCGCTGCCGCGCCCGCTGCGCGAGGAGGTGGGCGCCGATCCCGGCCGGCTCCGGATCGGGCTGCTCGACCGGCCGTCGGGCGGGCTGTACTCCGCGGATCCGGACTGCCGCGAGGCGGTAGGCGCCGCGGGACGGCTGCTTGAGTCGCTCGGCCACCACGTGGAGGAGTCCGCGCCCGCGGCCATGTTCGAGCCCAAGTTCGCCAGGCACTTCAACACGATCATCGCCGCGGACACCGAGGCCGTGCTCCAGGCGTTCGAGGATGTCCTCGGCCGTCCCATCACCGACACCGAGATCGAGCCGCGCAACGCGCACTACCGGCGGGCCGGCAAGGCGCTCACCGCGGTGGAGTACCTGCAGGCCCGGCAGTGGCTGGGCATGTGGGCCCGGCGCATGGCGGACTGGTGGACCGGCCACGACCTGCTGGTCACTCCGACCGTGGGCGCCCCGCCGCCGGAGCTGGGCTGGTTCACCGCTGCCGGGCCGGAGGAGGAGGGCGCGCGGATCGCCGGGTTCATCCCCTACACGGCGCAGTTCAACATGACCGGCCAGCCCGCGATCAGCCTGCCACTGCACCGGACCGCCAGCGGCCTGCCGGTTGGCGTGCAACTGGTCGCGGGTTACGGCCGGGAGGACCTGCTCATCCGGGTGGCCAGCCAGCTCGAGCAGGCAGCGCCCTGGGCGGACCGGCACCCGGCCCTCTAGCAAGAGCCCACGCCGCCAGCCGGAGCCCGCCTCGCGAGCCGGAGCCAGGCCCGCATGCCGGATACCACTCCGCACAAGCCAAAGCCCGGCCGGCTGGGCCGTCAGGCCCCGCCGGCCGGGCCGGCTCACCTCGTCTTGAACCTGCCGGTCACCCCATCACGGGATCGGGTTGCCGAGGCTGAACGGCCGCAGGTACGGGGCCGGGGTGAAGTGGATGAAGGCCGGCGGCGTCGCGACGGGCTGGCCGGTGGTGGGATCGACGAAGATGTTGAACTTCGGGCCGAGCGCCGCCGCCCTGCTGTTGAGGCTGGCCGGGTCGGTCGCCGTGCCGGTCCAGTGGCCGGTGGACAGCCGGTGCAGCAGGACGCGGGCGGCGGTGATCGTCTCCGCCGGGGTGAACGCGCAGTGCCCGGCGCGGTGCACGAAGATCTGCCGCAGCAGCGCGGAGTTGCCGGCGTGGTGGACCACGCTGCGGTAGGCGCTCTCGTTCTCCGGCACCACCAGGCCATCGCCGGTGGTGTGCATGGTCAGCACCGGGATGGAGATCTTCCCGTCGAAGGTGACGTTGTGCTCCAAGTACTGCGCCGCCGTGGGGTCGACGCTGATCTGGGTGGCGTTCTGGAGCGTTGCCAGGTCCGCGCTCAGGTCCAGCCCGGCGGCCTTGTACAGCGCGGCCACCTCGGTGCTGTCGGCGGACATGGCGAGCTGGGTGGTGAAGTTCACGCCCGTGGTCCAGGACGGGTTGCCGCCGGCCCTGGCTTCCAGCTCCGCGCGCAGCGCAAAGGCGAACGGGCCGTCCACCTGGCTGAACCAGTCGTACTGGTTGGCCTCCTGCGCGGTGAAGTTCTTGGGCCCGGGCTCCGGGGACAGCGGGGTGAACCAGCCCGGTGTGTCCGCCAGCGCCGCGACCAGTGCCAGCCGGGCCTGGCCCTGCTTGGTCTTCTGCGCGTTGGCCGCGGAGTTGATTGCCTCGGTCAGGTTGGCGCCGGGGTTGGTGATGTGCACCACCTGCACATTCGAGTCGATCAGTTGCTGGAACGCGAATGCACTGTCCAGGGCCGTGTTCCAGGTGGCCACGCCGCCGGACACCACCCCGCACATGGGCAGCGCTGCGCTGAACCGGCTCGGGTACCGCTGGATCAGGCCGGCGGTGATGATGCCGCCGAGCGAGTGACCCCAGGCGATGGTGTGGGTCGGCTGCGAGAACGTGCTGTCGAACCTGTTCAGCGTGTTGATCTGGTCGGGCAGCGCCTGCTGGATCGCCCAGCCGGTGGTGGCGTAGGACGACCCGGCGAGCGCGTAACCGTGGTTGAGCAGCCAGCCACCGGTGTCCGGGTCGCCGACGTCAGTGGCGGGGTTGTTGGTGCCAGGCACCACATACCCGTGGCTGTAGAGGAACAGCGTGCCGTTCCAGGTGCCCGCCGGGCACTGGAGTTTGAAGGCCGCCCCATCGGCCAGCGTGCCATTGACTGTCGTCACCGATCCGGTGCCGCCGCAGGTCTGCGCCGCTGCGGCGGTGACCGCGGGCAAGACCAGCCCGGCGACCACCACTGCCGCGGAGAATCCGACGGCAGCGACTCTGCTCCTGATTTTCACAACCACACTCCCCTGCTGATTACTCGGCCACGCCCCGGGACAACTGTGGTGAATGACGCTTCATCGCAGACTGT